>ERZ772946.750-NODE-750-length-10961-cov-63.1229_pt1 | contig 10961 bp, 17 predicted proteins | sample MGYA00511680_ERZ772946 | MGnify/ENA primary metagenome ERZ772946 (study PRJEB29015, sample SAMEA2737918) | human oral metagenome | biome: human oral; feature: human-associated habitat; material: dental | place: China | collected 2016 ... | reverse complement strand
GCCAACCGTTAAGGCTGGCGGGCTCTTCTCGTGGGATACGTGGAGATGGGGGGAAGGCCGCACCCGCCAGATCCCGCCATTCAACGTTTCACTCCGCCTGGCACCAAAATTGAGACTTTATCCCTGGGATGACAGGCAAATGTCGGAATCTCCTCAGTGTCGTTGAGACGTGTGGAGATGCGTCTAGTAGCGTATGCGTGTACCCATTCTGTACCCACGCGGGAGGAACCGGCATGGCTGGGCGGCTGAGGTTCGGCACGGTAGATCAACGGGCCCCGAAGGGACGCCCCAAGCGGTGGCGAGCACGCTACGACGACCCGACGTGGACGGGCGATGGACGCCCTCCAAGGATCACTGCGCCCGAGACCTTCCCGACGAAGGCGGCAGCCGAGGCTTGGCTGGCCGGGGTGTGGGCGCAGGTCGCGGCAGGCACCTGGACGCACCCGGACGAGCTCGAGGCGCGCCGCCAGACGGAGGCCAAGCAGGCTCAGGCTGACGCTCTCACCGTCGAGCAGTGGGCAACCCAGTGGCTCACCACCCTGGAGAGAACCCGTTCGGCCGGCACCCTGCGCAAGCGCCGCTCCGACCTCCGCGTCCACATCCTCCCCGAGCTCGGCACCCTCAGGCTCGTTGACCTCACTCCCCGCAAGGTCGCCGCGTGGCACTCGGCACTGCCCTCCGACGGGATCCGGACCGCCTCCTACCAGACACTGCGAGCCATGCTCACCGCCGCCGTCGACTCCGAGGAGACATCCCTGACCGAGAACCCCTGCCGCATCCGCGGCGCCTCGACCGCACGCCAGACCATGGGAGAGCGTTACCTCCTCTCCCCTACCGAGGTTGCCGCCATATCAGAGGTGATCCGTCCCGATCTCTCCGCATTGGTAGTGCTCCTCGCCGACGCCGGCCTACGGATCAACGAGGCACTGGCACTCCACCGCGACGACCTTCACCTGGGGACCACCACCGCCGCCATCGACGTCGCCCACTCCCTCGTACGTACCGGCACGGACCTGACTCGAGGCCCCACCAAGACCAAGCGACCGCGCCGAGTCCAGGTCACACCATCTACCGCCGCCGCGCTCGCGGAGCATCTGGATCGGTTCGCGGAGGCCAGGATCGTGTTCCCGGCGCCGCGGGGTGGCTACATGCGGGATTCGACGGCGTCGAAGGCTCTGAGATCGGCGTTGTCGGCAGCTGGCGTAGTGATTCCTCCGGGCAGATATGGCGGGTGGCACGCCTTCCGGCACTATGCCGCGACGCGGTACGGGCAGGCCGGCGCCTCGACATCGGCCATCATGATCCGGTTCGGCTGGACCCGACCCGAGCAGGCGATGCACTACCAGCGAGCAGATGCCGATTACGAGCGAATGATCCTGGACCAGATGGCAGCGCGCGCCGGCGAGGCGACTTGGGCGGAACAGGCGGAGGCCGCTGGCGACGTGGTTCGCCTCGAAGGTCGACGCCGCGCATAGACGTGCAAGCAGTAGGGAGCCCCGCCACCCGTTCCGGGCGGCGGGGCTCCTTTGTTGTTCCTGGGGCTTAGCAGGCTAGGTCGTGCGTCAGGCCGAGGCGGGCGTGCTCGCCGTCGTCGAGGAAGGCGAGACGGGTCCGCAGGGTGTCGACGTCGACCCAGAGCCTCTCCGCTGCCTCGAGCTCGCTGCGAGTATGGGCGAGCACGTCAGCGAGCTCATCGATGGGGATGAGGCGTTGAGCTGCCTCGCGTGCGACGTCGACCTCGACGTCGGGAGGCTGGCAGGCGCTGTGCCCGCGCTCGAGGTGGATGAGCTCGTGGACGAGGGTGCATCGCGCTTCGGCGACCGTCTGCTCAACGGTGAGCCATATTGACGTTCCGTCGGTGCAGCCTAGGACGGTGGGCGGGAGAGAGTTGGTGGGCCAGACGTCGGTGTTGGGATGGGCTGGGAGCAGAGTGCTCCAGGGGCGCTGCATACGCGTCCCGCAATCTGTTTGGGACATGTTAGTTAAGGAAGGGGGAAGGCCCGGAGAAAACCGGACAGATGGATAGGTGGGCTCATCTTGCCCCCACACCACCTGAATCGGGCCGATTAGACCGCCTTATTTGAGGTTGTATCTAAATTGTTACCCGTAAGTTAGTCGCATTCGTCGCTCTCAGGCTTCTGCCCGCAGCGACCTGGAACTGCGTCACACGCAGCTCATCGCAGGCTGCTCTTTCACAGGGAGCGCATTGACGAGGGGAGCCAGAGCCCGATCCAGGTCATCAGGTTGGTTGTACTTGACGACCTCGGCGACTGCCCCCACTTCTTTCAGCAGGCTGCGGTCCCAGGTGTCAGGGCTGCTGATGACCGCGTAGCGGCGATCAGGGGGCAAGGCCGATTGGCTGAAGATGGTGAAGGCGTGGTCATGGGCCTGTTCGCGCCCCTCTTTCGAGTGCCCTCCGAGCGCCTGGACGGCGGCGATGACCTCGCCCTCGGACACGATCGTCTCCGTGACCTTCTTCGCCCTTCCAGATGCCAGAACGATCTCGCCGTTCCCTCGGGTCAGTCCTCGCGAGACGAATAGGCTTCCTGCGGCGAGGTAGCGCATGCGTTCGCGGATGGTTGTGGAGAAGCGACGCCTGTTGTTACGGGGTTCACGCACATACGCGAGGCCTTCCGCTCGTATCGCGGCGACGGCGACGGCGTGGATGGCCTCTCCGAGCGAGGCGTCATCGGTCCAGGTCTGGATGGACTCCGCGTCGGTGGATGAGGCGGGGATGAACTCGTTGGGGCGGGCCAGGGAACTCCACGCCTCGGTGAAGACCGCTCCATTAACACTTGCGCCCGAGTCGATGAGGTGGCTGAGGGTGGACCCCTCATCGGTGACGAGCCAACCACCGGCGTCGGGGAAGACGCTCAGGACGACGCCATCGCCGTCCGAGTAGAAAAGAGGCGCCCATACGACGTAACCGGAGGGGGTCTCGGTGACCTCCATGTGGTTGCCAACGACTGAAAGGTAGGCAGACCGGAGCTCGTCAGTGTTCATCAGGGCCTCCTTCCAAGTCAGGCGGGTCCTTCCACTGTAACCCCGCGAGGTCCACTCCTGACAGGGTGGCGAAGGCGGCGAGCATCTCACGATAGGGAACGACCCTAGCGGGGACGTGAAGCGAGCAGATGGGAAACTCGGCAAGAGCGACGGCGGCCTCCTCCCCTGTCGCAGGAATGTACGTGTGCATGTGGCACGGGCCGGGAACCTTCTGCTGGTGCCCGTTGACGCAGACGCGCCGTAAGGGGACGCTGTTGCCGATCATTGCCAGGTTGACGGCCCAGGGGCGCTGCTTCGGGAAGGTCAGCTGCAGGAAGGCGCCTTCGATCGTTGGGACGCACGCTTCGACGTCACAGCGCCCCTCGTGACGCTTCTGGAATGTCCAGGTCAGAGTGCCGATGGCTCGGGAACGTGGTGGCGGACTGAACAGGTATCCGAGATCCGCGACCGAGACCGCGTTGACCCGATAGCGGCACCCCACCCTCAGCCCCTATCGCGAGAGCCATCGCCGTCCTCGGCTTGCTCACTGACCTCGCGCTCGCGGCGGGCCTTCTCGGCTTCCCACTCGGGGCGGTGGGCGACGGTGCGGGCGGCGACCTGGGAGAGCGGCGGGGGTGGCGGCGCGTCAGGATGAAGCGACAACACTCGTGCGCCACCGGAGACACCCGCATCACTCCCCGAAGCTTCACGGGTACCGTTACCTGAGCTTAGTGAAGGTGCAACCGAACCGGTACGGTCCGAGCTCGAACGAGTCGTCGCCGACGCCACTTCCGCTTCAGCAGCGGCTATGAACTCCGACCCACTCCGGCCGATCGCCCGCGCGATCGCAGAGATCTCACCAACCGTCGCAGGAGGCGTTCCGAGGCGCAGAATGATCGAAACCCGGTTCTGCGACATGCCAGCCTTCTCGCCGACATCCGCGTGCTTGGCACCAGTCTCACGCACCGCGTCAGCAAGCAGTGACTGGGTGAGGTGATCGACGGGCCTGAGCTGCTTTGCACGTGCCATGGCTCCACAGTGACACAGCCGTTACCAAAGCGCAACCGAAGTGGGTTTGACGTAAACCGAATTGGGTTCCATCATATTGCCATGACCTCAAACCCAATTCGGTTCGCCGACCTCGACCAGGAAGTGTCAGGCGTCGTCCGTGCCGAACTCGGACGCGCCCGCATCAGCCAGGGAGAGATGGCCTCCGAGATCGGTATGCATCCCAACGTGTTCGGCCGCAAATGCCGCGGCCAAGTAGCCTTCTCCCCAGCGGAACTCGCCGTCGTCGCCGAGCGCCTCGGCCTCACAGCCGCCACGCTCACCGCCGACGCGGAAGAGCGCTTCTTCAACACATCAGCAGGCTCGCACGTCATAGACACAGCGTTCGCGGCTTCTTCTCCGTCGGCTACTTCCGGTGAGGAGGTGGCGTGATGCCTGACGTGACTGGTTGGTCCGAGGATGAGCTCCTCGACTACGAGAACGGCTTGGCTGCGCAGGAGTTCCTGTCTTCCCCTCGGCAGGAGGCCTACCTCGATGCGTACCGCGTTGCCGCTATGCGGGCCATCGATGAAGGGCTCGGTAGCCAGTGGCTCAGAGATGAGGAACGTAGGCTTCGCAACCTCGACCTCGAGGAGCTTGTTGCCTACGCCGCTGAAGGCCAGGTAGATGATGACGTCGTTCATGCGGAGTCGGACCTGACCTCGGACTACAGGGAGGACCTGCTGTCCGACGAGACGCTGGCAGCCCTGGCTGCTCGGGGTATCGCTCGAAGGAACGTCCTCTTCGCTGCTCACTGGCCGTCCCCCGAGTGGATGTGCGGTAGTGAGCCACCTGAGGCGGGGGCGCCCCGTTCTGTGGACGACTTCGTTCGAGGCGCACGCGCGATGGTGTCAGGGCACGTCAATCAGCTGACCGTCCACGTCAAGGAGGACCTTTCCGAATTTTATGACGTGGCTTTCTACCTGCGCGGCGACTGCGGAGATGGGGGCGGGGAGGACGGTGTCGTGCTCCCAGGTGAGAGTGGCGGCTGCGGGAATGGAGAGCGCTCCGCTCTGGATGCCATCGGGAGTGTTGACGATGTAGCTGAGCATGAGGTCGCACCCCTGAGCGTGGTAACGGTCGAAGACGTCATGAATGGCGGCGCCCAGGAGCGCGTCGTCGGTGCCCCAGTGGGTGCTGATGCCTGCGATGCTCACGGTCAGTCGGGTGCTGCAGGACGCGAAAGGGGCGGCGTTGAAGTCAGACACAGTGTCTCCTCCTCGGTAGGGAGCGGCAGCCCCGATGCTGCCGCGGGTAGTGGTGCTGGTAACCCTACCGAGGAGGCCTCTGTTGGCTCCGTCGGCATCGACCGTAGGGCTCTGCTCGCTGGGAGGTGCTCCCGGTGAAGCCCACGAACATCACTGTCGCTGACTTCGCCGCAGCTACGAAACTGAGCCTGACAACGGTGCGATCTCTCATCGCCAAAGGCGACCTGCGTGTGGCGAGGGTCGGGCGGAACGTGCGGATCCCGCTCTCAGAGTTCACGCGATACGGGCTTGACCCGCCCGACCTGAGCGATCTGGACGAGAAGCAGCCCACGGTCTGAGTAGCGAGCTGCGCGGGTGACCGCGCACATCTGCCCTGACAAGAGGGCGCCCCGCGCTGCGTGCATCAGCGGCGGGGCGAAGGAATCAACCAATGAATCCACGAAGGAGTATACCCATGGAAACCCGTTACACGCCGCGTCACCAGCGCAGGTCCCGGCTGTCGGCCATGGCCGCGTCTGTTCGTAGGGCCCTGCGTCCACGCTGGGAGTACCGAGAGGTGAGCATTCTCGACGTCCTGGCCGAGGAGCGTGGAAGCGTCCCGGTGCCGTCCCTGTCGTCTCGGCAGGCTCGGTGGGGCGCTGTCCTGCTGGCTCTGGGTGCCCTGCTGATCCTCGGCAACTTGGTCGTGTGCCTGACCCGAGCGTGGGCCTTCTCCGGGCTGGCGATCCCCGGGGTCATCGCGACCGGCCTCGGCGTGGTCCTGCTGGAGCTCTCGCCAGAAGCTGGCGTGCACCCCTGGTGGGAGGACCCTGACAGCGGTGACACCAACTCTGTTGAGACTGCTGGCTCGGAAGACCCGTCGGAGGTGGCGGCATGAGCCGGCGGAAACCTTCCAAGATCGATTGGTCGCACGGCCCGGTCCAGTGCGTCGCCCGGGGCTGCACCACGATGCTGCGCCCCAACAACCAGCGCGCCGAGGGCCAGTGGGCGGACACCGTGCAGCACAAGGGTCATGGCATGTGCTTCAAGCACTGGCAGGCCGACATCGCCGAGGAACGTCTCTCCGAGCGGCTGCGCACCCGTAGCGGGAGCCCTGAGATGACGATCCGGGGCTCTGCGGCGGCGGTGTTGTGGCCGTTGCCGGCCGAGGGGACCTGGCTCGGGCGGGAGAAGCGGGATCTGGAGAGCTGGGCACGAACGGAGCTGGAGCGCCTCAGGTACCGGATGATGGGACGGGCGGTGTTCACGGTTCATCACGGCCAGAGCCCGTTCATCTCGGCGGTCTTCCGCGTCCGAAACATTCCTCTTCGCCAGTTCTCACGAGCGACACGGACGGCGGTGGCGGCGTGAGTGGGAATGTGCAGTCGGGGCGACGTCGGGATCTGTGGCAGGCGTTGACGCCTTTGCAACAGTCGGAGGCGTTGCGGTTGACGGTGGCGGTGATTGCGTCTGCCGTGTCGGGGTCGGCGCAGGCGGTGGCGTCCTGCCTGGCTGAGGCCGGGCGGGTGGCCCCTCAGGTGGAGGCCCATGTGCTGTGGGCGGCGCGCGAGCTGACTGGGCCGATGAGGCTGGTCGGTGACACGGAGTCGGAGTCGTCGAGGTGGCTCGAGGAGGGCGCGCGGGTGCGCGCCAGGCAGCGCAGGACCAGTGTTCAGGAAGGACTGTTCTCATGACTACGACAGTGGAGCGGCCGGTGATCGGCGTCGACGACGAGCAGGCCGGCCTGGCGCAGACCTGCCGGGAGGCGGGCCTGACCCCACCGATGCCCGCCTTGCCGGCCGTGGTGGAGCGGGGTCCCAGGGTCCTGTCTCGCCAGGAGGCCACCCACCCTCTGGACCATGTTGTGGAGGGGGCCCGCTACTTGGTCAACCCCGAGTACCTGCAGGCCGGGGAGAACGTGCGCCGTGACCTGCGGGCGGGCAAGGGCTTCTTGGAGACGGTGCGCGCTCACGGCGTGGTCAAGGACATCGACGTCTACGTGACCCTGACAGGCCTGGTGGTCCTGGACGGCCACCGCCGCCTGGACGCGGCCCTGACCCTACACCTGGAGACTGTGCCGGTGCGGGTGGTGCGGGTCGATGACGAGGCCGAGCGGATCGCCAGCCAGCTGATGGTCAATGACGAAGCCGAGCACTGCAACAGCGCAGAGCGAGCCGACGCGATCCAGCAGCTCGTGCTCCTGGGCGTACCTGCCCAGGACCTGCGCAGGCGGGGTATCCGAGGTGAGGAGGTCGCGGCCGCCAGGGCCGTGGCAAGCGCCCCAGAGGCCGTGCGCCAGGCCGCCGTCGAGCGCCCGCAGATCGACCTGGTGGGGCTCGGTCACCTGGCTGAGCTCGCCGCCGACGCCGTGGAGGACTCACCGGTGGTGGCCAAGGCCGTCGCCTATGCGATCGAGCGGCCCGAGCAGCTCGAGCACATCGTTGCCCGGGCTCGTGCTGAGGCCGAGGAGGAACGCCTCTTGGCCGACAAGCGCGCCGAGCTCGAGGCTCAGGGCCTGCGTGTGCTCGCCTGGGCTGAAGAGCGTCCCCTGCTCGGGCGTGGCAAGCTCCTGGAAGAGATGGTCGACGAGCGCGGCGAGGTGTTCACCGCGCAGACTCACGCCTCCTGCCCCGGCCACGTCGCCGTTGTTCACCCCAAGCTCGATTGGAACAGCAGTACCCGCAAAGTCGTGGGAGTCTCCACCGACTTCTGGTGCGATGACTGGAGGGCCCACGGGCACCGCAACCGGTGGGCCCGCAACACCTCCGGGGCGACCTCAGGACCCATGGAGGAGGAACAGCGCAAGGCCAGGGCAGAAAAGATCCGCCGCAACAAGGCCATGGACGCCGCCAACGGCGTGCGCCGCCAGTGGATCCAGGACCGGCTGCTGACCTCGGGCACCCGCCTCCCGGCGGTGGCCTGGCGCTCCAGGCTGCCGCTGTACCTCTTCCCGGTGCTGCGCTGGACCCACATGAGGGTGTCGTCCACCGCCCTGGAGAAGGGCAGGGAACGGCTGGCCTGCGACCTGCCCTCACTGAGGGCGGTGCTGCCGACGGCGCCTGCCGCTGAGGTGGCCCTGCTGACCTTCGCGCTGGCAGCGATGGAGGGCTCCATCGAGAAGGACACCTGGACCAACACCAGGGACGTGGCCGCCATGATGACCCGCCTGCACCTGCGCTTCCTCGAACAGCTCGGCTACACCCTCTCCGACGTCGAGGTCGGCTACTGCCAGGACGTCGAGGACGCCATCGACGACGGTGACCTGCACCAGGTCCCCGGCACCAAACCCACCACCAAGACCACCAGGACGGACCAGGCCAAGGAGGGCCCGTTCGGAGGTGACGCGGCATGAGGGTCCACCTGAGCATTGACGCTGACCTGTCCGAGGGTATGGAGATGACCGCGACTGCGCCGGCTCCTGATGTTGACGCGACCAGCCGGGACGACGTCGTCGCCGGCCAGCGCCGCGAGGTCCGCGTGGTCTCCCAGATCCTGAAGATCATCACCAGCTACCTCGACGGTGACAACCTGAACCGTGACGGTATCGACGAGCTTGCCGGCCAGGGAGTCCAGTTCACCGCCCGCACCCTGCACACGCCGATGGCCGGCGCCGCCGGCATCACCGACGCACCGATCTGGTATGACCGGCAGCAGGACGGCGATCTGACCGCCCTGGACCTCGTGGACAGCCACGCTTCCCCAGCTAACGGGCTGGTTCTGGTCGAGGTCTACACCACCCAGGGCCACGAGGCGTGCCGGGCAACTGCCCGCCTCCTGGGCGAGGAGGGCATCGCATTCACCGAGATGTCCGCCGAGAGCCACCAGAGCCTGCTGCACTCCCGGGGCATCACCACCACGCCGGCGGTTGTCCTGCGGGCGCCGAGCTCAAGGCGGATCATCACCTCCTGGCAGGGCCATCGCCCAGACCTCATCACCCGCTACCTCACCGATGACGAGGGCCCGTTCGGGGGTGACGCGGCATGAGGATCACTATCCGTGTCGAGCTCGATCACCAGGATGGGATCGAGGCGACCCTGACCGCTCCCACCCAGTCCGTCGACTCCTCCTCGCGCTCCGACGACGTGGCCACCAAGGCCTGCGAGGTCGCCCGGGCGTTCGCCTTCCTCAGGCTCCTGGCGGACGCGGTCCAGGGACGTGTCCGGGGTGGCGACTCCTTGGGGCAGTGGCTGCGTGACAACGGCATCCGGGTCGACTTCGGCCCGCTCAAGCCTGCCCCCACAAGCCAGGCGCAGGAGTTGGCCTCATGAGCCCGGAACCTGTCTGGGAGGCAGTGATCCGCCTTGCTGCCAGTGACGTGCTGAACCTCAACGACCGGGAGCACTGGCGACTGAAAGCCAACAAGAGCAAGCACATTCGTCAGCTCGCCAAGCAGATCGCAAGGGCCTCGCGCGCACCGCACCTTAAGCGCGCTCTTCTTACCGTCGAGATCACTTTCCCTGACCGTAAGCGCCGGGATCCGCACAACTGGATGGCCACGGTCAAGCCCATCGTCGACGGTCTGGTCAAAGCGGGTGTCCTGCCCGACGACGACGCCGAGCACCTGCTCGGCCCGGACCTGCGCCGTGCTCCAGCCGTCAGCGAGAAGAACCTGGGGCAGTCGATGTACGACTTCCGGCTGCGTCTCTATGACAAGGAGGTCCAGCCGTGAGTGCCTCAACAGCAAAAGGCGCCCGTCGAGTGCTCATCGACTTCTCCTCCGGCCCTATCCACTGCCGCTCCTGCGGCGCCGTCATGCGCCCCGTCGAGGGCATCACCAACGGCTGGCCGGCCTCGACCACTCCCTACGGACGCGCCGGAGAGTGCAAGAGCTGCGCCACCCTAACGAAGGACGAAGGCAGATCTACTGGCGAGGGGGAGGCTGCCGTCGCCGTCGAGCAGCCCCTCTCCCCCACCAAAGCCGCTCCGACACCCAACGCGGTTCCTCGGCGTCGACCGCGCCACCGTTTCGACTACCGGCCCCCGCAGGAGGACCTCTGCTTCTCCTGCGGACACCCCATCAACCCCCTCACCGGCGAGTGCCGGTGCTCCGACTGACCAGAAAAGGAGATCCCCATGACCATCTTCACCATCGAGACCATCAGCGCAACCGAGGTCCGCCCCGGTGACACCGTCCTCGCCGGAGGAGTTCCCGAGAAAATCACCCGTATTGCGGAGGTCGATGCCGCCGCGAACAACCTCCTCATGATGGGCAAGTCCACCCGGATCCGCCTCTACTCCAGGAAGGACCTAATCGCCGAGGTTCCGCTGTCGACGACCGTGTGCCGGCTCGTTGAGGACGTGGTCTGCGTCCCGGGGGCCGACATCGAGTACCTCCGCGACGCGCACCGCAAGATCACGGCCAAAAGTCCGGCGCCGGAGCGAGCACTGGCGGCCGCCGTCTGGGAGTTTCTCCACGCCGCCGGCGCTGAGGACAAGGACAGCAAGGCGGAGGGCGAGGAGGAGACAGAGAAGGACGAGAAGGCATGAGCGTCGCCGTCATCGTCGCAGCCGTGGTCGTCCTGGGTCGCCGCCTCGCCCACCACCACATGAAGGGGCGCAGCTGATGGCCGGTGAGACCGTGCTGACTCTGGTCGGGAACCTCACCGCGGACCCCGAGATGCGCTTCACGCCCTCCGGGGCGGCGGTGGCCTCCTTCACCGTCGCCTCCACGCCGCGCACCTTCGACCGCGCCGCCGGTGAGTGGAAGGACGGGGAGACCCTGTTCATGCGCTGCTCGATCTGGCG
>ERZ772946.741-NODE-741-length-11039-cov-10.0553_pt1 | contig 11039 bp, 11 predicted proteins | sample MGYA00511680_ERZ772946 | MGnify/ENA primary metagenome ERZ772946 (study PRJEB29015, sample SAMEA2737918) | human oral metagenome | biome: human oral; feature: human-associated habitat; material: dental | place: China | collected 2016 ... | reverse complement strand
GCATCTCCACCTACACCTACCAAAAGTTCGAGAAGGGCGAGTCCCGCCCCGGCACTCCCATGAACCCGCGCCTACGCACCCTCATCGCCCTGGCAACGGCGCTGGACATGCAGGTGGAGGAGTTGGTGGGAGAGCTAAGCGAGTAGATTACGTCTCCTACGACAGCTGGAGCAGTTCGTGGAACTGGTCATATTGCAGCGGCAGATACACTCCGTCGTTCCACCTGCTCGTGAGAACAGACAGAGTCCACCTAGGTTCTTGATTCATCGATCGAATCCTCAGTCGAAAATTGCTACTTCTTCCGCTTCTTAGCCGTTAGCGAGAACGGTCCCCACGAGGACGATGTCTCTCTCCGCAAAGTCAAACTCTGATCTTTACGATCCCACTCCACCGAGAACTCGAACCGAGTTGCTCCATCTTCTCCTTCGCCGTGACTCCACGTGAATGAAGTGGGCATATTCTCGGTATTCACCTCTTCAGGAATACCTGAAGCAACATCCGTACCATACTCGACAAATCTCGCATCCTCCCCCTGCTCCTTCACCGACACAGAGGTTCCCGATATGCTCCACACCCCCTGAGCAGCCTCTTTTTCATCCCCATCTCTCCGCTCAGCCTGCAACTCCCATTTTCCGTCACTTACTGTAAGAACAGCAGTCTTCCAACTCTCCATATCATCAAAAGATATGTCCCAGGTGCCAGCGGCGAACTTCTTGAAGGCTAAAGTGGAACCGGAGCAGCCAGTCAGAGATGCAATAGCCGCACCGCCAGCCACGATCGACAGGTACTTGATCGTTTCGCGACGACCAAGAGCACGGGTGAGAAAACGAATCTGCTGTCGCATAGCTCGAATCCTTCGAGGTAGGGTGGGAAGCGGGCGTCGAGAAGCACCCGTAACTACCCAAAAAGATCTACACCTACCGTCGAAACTTTCCACAGTTGATATATGTCAGCACCCATCAACCCTTCTATCTTTCTCACCAACCCTGAGCATGTTTGAGAACTACCGCATTATGCAAAATGCCGCTACGTCAGCGGCTTCGACTGCTTGGAGCGTCAGGCCCTGGCAGCACCCCAGTCCAGACACCGAACAGGGGTGACAGTGATGAGGTCACACTACTACCCGCGCGCACCCATCGCTCTGGCAACAGCGCTGGACATGCAGGTAGAGGAGCTGGCGGGAGGGGCCCCTGACTACCATGAGGCTATGAGCCAACATGCAGCCCTCCCCCAGGGTCATCCCACCAGCAACGATCTGGCGCGGTGCGCCATACGATCATGAGCATTGCGTCTTTCAGCGTCGACGCTGCCGTCGGCGTTGTCACTGCGCTGACTGGTCTGATCGCTGCCGCCGTGGCCGCCACACAGCTGTCCTACCGCCACCGCATGATGCGAACCGCCACCTGGGCACAGGAGCAGGTTTCCTCAGCCACCGGCGAGCGCAAGCAACATCTGGAGGACATGCAGCGCTGGGCGCAGTCTGAGGTGATGGCAGCGACGATGATTCCGGCCTGGAAGTATGTTGAAGCGATCGTTACTGCAACGGTCACCGTGGTGGGTCCCGTCCTGCGAGAGCAACCCTTGGTGCCGTTCCTGCTCATTATGTTCGGGCTCCAGATATTGGAGTATCGGCGCGTCATCCTCCTATATCTCGAGCGCCGTCGCTGCGCAGCTGACTACTACAGGGGTCAGCCAGTGCAGCCTGCACGTATCGGATTCTTGCTTCCACTCAATAAGCAGACATATAAAAGTTTCATTCCAGCCGTCGTTGTTGCTCTCGCAATGACGATAACATCATTGGCGTTGGCAAACTTCGTCCACCACGGTGGTAGCGGCGCACTTATGTGCGCTATTGCTGTTGACATTGCGACACTCAACTACATCGGAGATGTCCGCCGTTCCGCCATTCATCCTTTTCTCGAGCACTTGAAGGAATACTAACTGGATTGGAGGTATGTCGTTGCCAGGTCGACCGCTTTCCGTCCACCACGATATCGTGGTTTACATCCGCGCACCAACATGCTTAAATAGAAGTATGACCGAAAAAGACTTTCAACGTATACAAGAATTATTAACCACGAGTCTCAACGCCACAGAGGCACGGAATGCTGAGCGCTTCGACAAGATCGACAAGCGCTTAGACGGCATTGAGAGACGGCTCGATAAGCTGGAACATGAGACGAAGGAGATGCGTGCAAGCATGGAAACACGCTTCGATGCCATTGGCGAGCAGTTCAATGAGACTGACACTAGCTTTGCAGCACTAGACGAGAAGATCGATCGCAACCATCAGGAAGTGACCAAGCGGATCGACGCGCTCAGTAAAGACATCGAGTCTCAGCACCAAGACGCCCTCGAAGCGAAAGGCGCACTACGGCTGCTCACCACGCAGCATGAGCAGCTTTCTGGCCGGGTGGCAGTTATTGAGAGCAGGTTGCAGGCGGCGTAGCAGCACAGGTACCTCGACGCTCCTTTGGACGCTGACTCGCCTGCGTCTGCTGCTCTTCCGCACTGCGGAACTGGCGCCCTCGAGCGCTAAGAGAGACGCGAAGAGTCCTCCCCCGCACGCAGGCGCAGACACGGGTAGTCCCAAGGACGCTCGGTTGCCCCTGGCACCAGGACGTAGCCTGCACCGCGTCGTGCCCGCAATCAGATCACGATTCAGCCGCAAACAGCCCGCCAGGACGGGAGACGGCTACTGGCTGGTCGTGCGGCGCTTTACTATCGATTGCGGCAACGCAGCCCCGTCCCTGTTGGAGTCATCCTCCAGCCCCTGTCCCCTGTGGCGACACCGGCGTCGCTCGGCTCTGCACTGCCGTATATCCCTCTCAATCCTGCGGTGGAGCCTCCCATGAGCCTGACGCGCGAACTGAATAAGAAGCAGTCTCCGTTCCGGCAGCTGGTGGAAGGTTGCGCCCCTGCTCTGGCCATAGCGGGTGGCAGGTCTCCAGAAGGCAAGCGGGTCGCTGAACGGCTTGGTTTCTACGATCTTGTCAAGGCACGCTCCCTGGCGCCGCTGCCGGATGGAGTGACCGACGCACGGCGGCACTCACCAACTGTCGGCATGGCCTTCGACATCCGCACCAGGATGATGCTGGGCGAGTTCGAACCACGCCGGAGCGCCTCAGCGATGGGCATGGACGTCTTCAACCATCTCCTCGCACCACTGTTGCCGAACGGCCAGCACATATCAGACGTGCTTGGCGACGCCTTCCTCGAAGCCGAGCGACTCACCAGGGACGGCGACGACGTCGACCAGGACTATGCCAGCATCGTCTTCGCCTGGTGCGAGTCGATCTACCGTGCCGGCGGGCGGGCGATACGCAGCTCGCTGGGCGAACGCCTGTCAGCGGCACGGAACGTCGACGAGGTGTACGACTCAATCCCGCCACTCATGCTCGAAGACATCGCTCGCCTGCGCATCGTCAACCAACGCCAGATCAAGCACTGGTGCCTGCGCATGAAGCATGGGGCCTTCTTCATCTCGAACCCATCCTTCTCCGGTGACTTCTTAGTCGGCGGCGCCGACGGCGACTGGTTCATCGACGACACGCTCTTCGACTTCAAGGTCAAGGACACCGTCACAGCGCCGTGGGTGCGCAAAACACTCATGCAGCTCCTGGGCTACCTCATCCTCGATCTCGACAACGACTACCAAGCCAAGTGCATCGGTATCTGGTTGCCACGCCAAGCGACGGTCAAAACATGGACCATCGAGGAGATTCTTGGTAGTGACGCCAGCACGATACTGGCGAAGGTGCGACGAGATGTACTCAGTTCGCCAATGAAAAGAATGGGGATGATTGCATGATCGTACGTGCGATAACCTACTAAAGCGCAGTACGTTGAGCACCGATAAGTGGAGTGATATCTGACAGTCGAATTACCGCGACATCCGCGTAGCATACCGACCAGAACGTGATAAACTATATCTAACGAAAGCATTACAATGAGTTCAGAATGCGATAACAACACCTCGCCCAGCAAAAACCCGCGCGCTCTCTTGATTGAATGGGCGAACTCGGCACCAGAATGGGCGCGCTACATCGTACGAAATGTCGTCGATAACAAGGGGCCACTTGACGACAAAAGCATAATCACTGCGTACAAGTTCTTTTTGCAGGAGAACGGACTTGAGGAGCGAACACTCCCGAATGAGCCCCTGCTTGTCGCCTCCAACGCCGACACAGAGACAATCGCCCCACTGACAATTACATCATTGTCCGACGTCACTGGAGTCAACGCACTCGGTACAGGTAACGTCATCGAGCCAGATCCTCACCTCACTATCTTGTTCGGCGAGAATGGCACAGGCAAGACAGGATACTCGCGAATCTTTAAGGCACTGGCGGGGAGCCGCACAGTCGACAAAAAGATTCTCGGAAACATCGCTAACACTAAGCCTGAGGCAATGTCAGCCACCATCAAGTACAGACTTGGCGACAATGATGAGCAGTGTCATGAATGGCACGGAGAAAAAGGTGTGCCACCCTTCACAAGGATGTCGATATTTGACAGTCGTGCTGTCAAGCTCCATGTCGATGATGACCTAGACTACACCTACACACCTGCTGCGTTGGCCTTGTTTGAACATGTCACGAAGGGTGTCAAGTCTGTGCAGGAATCTGCAAAGAGGGAGGCTGGATCATCCTCAGTGGTGTCGCCTGACATCCTATCTCGGTTCGACAAAAACACCAGTGTATATCAGCATATCGCTTCGCTTAGTGCTGCTACAGACCTAGCCCACCTAAATTCCCTGGCGGAGACCGCCGCAGACGTTGACATCCGTATTGAAAAGCAACGGACAAAAGTTGCCGAGTTAGAATCCAACACCATTAGGCTCAAGATTCGTGAAATGCAGCGCGTCGAACGGGTCCTAAGTCAAGTCTGCGAGGCAGTTCGTGCGATAGAAGACTTTGATGTCGATAGTTACGAGCAAGAACGCCAAAAGCTTAAGCAGCTCGAAGACGACTATCGGGCGTTCCGTGCGACCTTGTTTAAAGAAGCAGACTTACCGTTGGCTCCAGATGACACGTGGATGTTGTTTATCAAGTCGGCGGAGGACTACCGCCAGCATCTCGAGGCACATTCAGCATATGATGCAGAGCGCTGCCTGTATTGCCGGCAGCCATTACAGGACATGGCTCAGACGCTCATTAATAAGTACGCCGAGCTTCTCGAAGACAATCTCTCAACAAGCATCAAGGACACCAAGGCACGACTCAAGGCACTCAGTGAGAGAGTGACGTCGGTGGAGCTTTCTGACGCTAGAGCCTTTGCGCAAGAGCATACTAAATCCGACGAGAGGCCTGCCTATTACGACAAAATCGGCCAGGTTATCAGCACCTTTGAAGCAGTATCCAAAGCCTTCTCCGCTTCTGAACAGATAACATCGCCGGCGATCAATGCTGCGACGGTTAATGGCGCAGAACTGGAAACTGAACTAAAGAACCTAACACAAGAGCGTAAGCAGCTCCAGGATCAGGATACAAATCGAACCGAAACACTGAAAGAAGAGAAGCATCATCTTGCCGAGCTTGTTGCGGCGGCTGAGCTCGGCAAGTCGTGGATCAAGATCGAAGAGTTTGTCTGTAAGGCCAAGTGGGTTGCTCGCCTAAATGATGTTAGCAGTCAATTCAGACGTCTTATCCGTAGCCTCACGGATTACGCTAAACAGGCGAATGAGCAGTTCGTCGATAACAACTTTGACACCCTGTTTGCAGAGGAGTGCAAAGCGCTCCGAGCTCCGGAGTTGACGGTACGCCACATAGGTAGAACAGGGCGTGCACAGCGTCGCAGAAGGCTTACTGGCGACCATAGTCCGTCTGCAGTTCTATCTGAGGGCGAACAGAAAGTGCTTGCTATGGCCGACTTTCTTGCCGAAGCCCGGCTCTCTGGAGTAACGGCACCCGTAGTCTTTGACGATCCTGTTTCGAGCCTCGACCACCGCCGGGTTGAAGAAGTCGCAGAACGAGTAGCGGCTCTATCCGAAACCGCTCAGGTCATTGTGTTCACTCACGATATTCTTTTTACAGCAGGCCTACTTCAAATTACTACCCGCAATCGACAGCAGTGCGTGTACTTCAAGATCTCCGAAGATAATGGCAATAAGGGATTCATTGTACCTGGAAGGCATCCTCGTTGGGATACGATCTCGAAAATTTCAGGTCGGATCAACTCTGCCTTGCAAGACGCGAAGGCTTCAAAGGACGGCGATAAATGCGATGAACATGTTCAGAGAGGTTACAGCCTAGTTCGCTCCTGGTGTGAGGTATTTGTCGAGATGGAAGTCTTCGCAGGAGTTTCTCAACGATACCAGCCGAATGTTAGCATGGCGAATCTTACAAAAATCAAAGTCGGCTTACTGCCTGAGGTGATCGATACGGTTAGCCGAGTGTTTAATGATGCTTGTCGCTATATTGATGCTCATTCTCAACCGTTGGTAACTCTAGGCACTAGGCCAACGCCCGCCGATCTTGAGAACGATTGGAACGAATTGCAGGCCGCCCGAAATAACTACCGTAATGGTTAGGATTCACTAGCGGGCGTACTGGATCGCATGGGATGAGCGCTCGGACGAGGGTCGACGAATATGGGAACCAGGGCAGCACAGCGCCGCTGGCAGAACATGTTGAGCGATCAATAGTCTCGTCCCGTCTCGTGCCATACTCTTCTGGCTGCATCGGCACGCGCTCACCTCGGGCTCACAGCCCCAGTAGGGCGTCGCCTCGACCGACACTGCTGTCCCTACCATTCAGCGGGCGCTGGGGAACGGTTCCAAGCGCCAACTCGGGATGTCGCTTGGAACCGGTGGCCACTGCAACCTGACCTGTCCCCACTGCGACACGGGTGCGGACAGGTACACGCGGTCAGCGCTTTGAGCATGCTCACCACCTCGACTCGCCCTGGGAGAGCGGCCCCCAACAGCCGGCAGCTCCCAGGGCAGCTTTTGCGTCATTCCTCCAACGTTCACTCAGCCGCATTGGCTGCCACTACACTATTTGTTACGATTTCATCACAGTTAGTGACGTGCGCCACTACTAATCGTCTAGGCGGTATAGCCTCAAAGTGCAGGCAAGGACGTCTGCTGGAGTCAACAGCTCCATCGCCCTCATCCCCGAGGAGGACCACGATGAGCAAGACGATCAAAGCAAGGCAACTGATGACGCTCTGCATGAGCGTGCTACTGGTGATCACCGGAGTGGTGTTTACCGCGCCGACGGCGAGCGCGGATGAATTCACTGCGACGGTGTTTTCGGCACCCGGATGGGACTACGCGAACGTTCGCGTGGGACCAGGTCTCAGTTTTCCTGTTGTAAAAACAATACCAGCGGGATCCTCGGTGAAACTTGGATGCTGGGTCGAGAACGAGGAAGTCCAAGGCCCCTACGGAAAATCCAAGATTTGGTATAAAGCTGATGGCACCGACGATTTCATTAGCGACACAATGGTGGATACTGGAATAGACAAACCAGTTACGACACAATGCGGTGGATCTAAACCGCCTTCTCCAGGACAGCCTTCGGGTTTTACTGTCAAGGTACTCAGCGGCACTAACATTAAATATGTGAACGCTAGAATTGGGCCCACCATGAAGCATGTGGTGTTTAATACTTCCCCCGCCGATGCGACGGTGTCTTTGATATGTTGGACCTCTGGGGATAATGTCGAGAACCCCAATGGCGGTAGTTTAAATAGATGGTACTACACGACAGATAGACTCTGGGTATCCGGAGCATACTTATCGATTGACGTTAACACGTCGGTTGTTCCGGACTGCAACTCACCTAAAGCAAGTAGTCCGAGTCCGACGGCAGGAGTTAAGACTAAACCTGAACACACACGCACTTGGCCAATAAGGTGGAAGATCAACTATGACGGAAACGGCTTGAAAGTCGCGAAATCTCTTTACAGTCACTACTATAAAGACGATATGCTCCCCGGTGTAGACGCCGAGGTCGATTGGTCATTCTTCAGTAACCGCCAGTGGCTTAAGGATCTGGGATACAGCATCCCTGTCGGCAGCCTCAAGCAAGTGGATCAATTGACTTCGTCTACTAAAGACATTGACGTGTATACTGCTCTGGGCGGCTTTACGCTGTATCGAACATCTGAGCACTGCTTCCTTATCTACGATTGGTATGATTTCGATCATCCGTATGAAACAGAGATGGAGGATGCAAAGAAAGGCGACGCCCAAGAGTTCACCGTCTATTCATCAGGTTGCTACCAATAGGATGCTCTCGACTAATCATCGACACGGATTGGACTATTATGTTATAGTAGTATCATAATGAAGTTCCTCTATCTACGCGCATTGCCTTGGCGTCTCATTATCAAAATCGTAATTGTCACTATCGGCTGCTTCGTCTTCTGGCACTATGGTATCGTCTACGGTCTGCTTGGCATGCGGCCAGAGCATCACATCACCAGCATCTTCCGGCAGCGAGTGAAGCAGGTTGTGACCGATAACGCAACGATTACCTATGACACTGGGTATGCTCGACAGGTATCGATTCAGAAGGACTACGACGGAGCATTGGTGGGCCGAATCAACGACGTGCAGAAACGGAGGGAGATAGCGTCACAAACAATTTATCGAGATTGTCGTCCAGAAGGAGCATGTACACCGTGGAGCCCTTTCGCTGTAATGCATAGGGATGTTCCAGGCGGTACCAAGCAAGCCTTCAAGGATGATGTTATGAGCAGCGCCTCGATGTATGGCCCAAATTGGCCAATTCATCTGCCGACGCCAGCTCGCTTCGAGGCTTCGTCCTTGATCGACCAAGCAATCTCTGCACCGCATGCGAAGTGTATGTTTAATGGACAAACAGAATATTTCTGTCTTGATCCGGAGAGTGGGGCTTTTGTGTATCGGTATCGGTAGTAAGGATTGGGGGTCAGTCGTATGGCACTTGGCTATATGCGCCTACGTTTAGTCTCCAATCACTCACCCCGCACCACCTTCCTTACCGTATCCTTGCTGACTCCTAACCGCTGAGCAGTGTGCTTTACCGTTCCGAGTTCGGCGTAGGCCTGCCGCACCTGCTCTTGGAAGGCAGGGTCGGCTGGGTCGGTGCGCAACGTCTCCCCTGCCTGCTTGAGGTGCCGCGCCACCGTGGTGCGGTGGAAGCCGAAGCGTGTGGCGATCTAGATTGTCATCTACGAGAAGAGCAGAGGACACACTGCTCCCCCACCTCTTGTCATTCCTGCGCAGCCATTAGATGCTTGCTCACCGTATCCCGCCCGAAGCCGAGCTCCAGGCCGATCTCGATGTAGGTACGGCCTTGGGCGTGAAGCTGCTGAGCACGCTGGAGGTCATCGCTGGTGAAGTGTCGCTTGCGGCGGGGTGGTCGCTTGGCCTGGCGGCACGTGGCGCGGACGGTGGACTCAGTGACACCGACCTCGGCAGCGATCTCGCGCGCTGACATACCTGTGGGCTCAAGGCTCAGGATCTGCTCCTTCTTGGCCGCGCTGATCGGACGGCAGCTGGTGTTGCGGATGCGGCGAGCACTCGTGGTATCGCCAGTCTCGGCAGGGAGCGCTACGCTAGCCGTGCTCGACTCCGGAGCCAGCTCACCCGCAATGAGACGCTTGCGGAATGCGAGTAGGGGTAGCCAGTTGTTCGAGTTGATGCTGCCCAGGTGTACAGATCTCAGTTCCCGACGCCGACAGGGGCTGCGGGCTCTTGCAGGCAGATTAGTCTCCTTGGTCTGTTCTGACGCCTGCCGCTTCCCCAACCTGATCCGAGGCATCGATGAAAGAGAACTCATTCAATCAGGACACTCCCGCTTTCGATGCCGTGCTGGCGCAGACGATCGCCAGACACTTCCGAGGCGCCGCGGCCGAGGCCATCGACGGCGGCCAGACGGTCCGATTGGGCGACGGCCTTCCCGTCATCGAGTGCTTCATCGATGAGATACAGGACCACAAGCCATATGGCGCGTTCGTCTTCCTTCAGATCAGCGGAGGCGCCTTCGGGGACAGACGGGTCCTGGTGACGGCCAGCGGCTACGGCTCCAGTCAGCTGGAGTCGGTTGTCGCAGCCGGGTGCAACTGGGCCTGCGCCTTCGGCCCCGCCCTTCTGACCGGAATCGGCCGCCCGGACCTCATCGATTCCGATAATCCCGACGTCGAGCAGTTCGAGACCACGGTGGGAGGCAGACGCTACCGGGTGACCACCGGTCATCTCGACCGCGGCATGAATATGCCGATCGAGGAGGTGACGGCTTATCGCCGGCGGCTGGGCGGGCCTCGCGCCCTGACCGACCGGGTACTCGCCAGCCCTCTGATTCCCGCCACTCGTTCCAATGAGGCAGTGGCACTGGGCTGCTACGCGGCGATCGGCCCATTCTCGACCACCGAGCTCAAGCTCGCCGGCGCCGACTGGCCGGCGGGGCTCTGCATCCTGGACGCGATCCCGCCCGAGCCCGGCGGCCACCGCATGCTCCGGGAGTGGTCGGTGCTCATGCCCTTGGAACCCGCTCCACCCCTCACCAGGGACGGGCTCCAGCACATCCTCGACCTCATCGCGGCCACCTCGTACGATCCCGGCAGCGAAGCCGGCTGGCTCGGCAGCCGCCACCACGGCATGAAGCTGGGGCCGCCGCATCTTCCTTCAGGGATCTCGCTTCCGGAGGACCTGCGCTGGTTTCTCAGCACCATCGCCGGTTCGGGCGCGGGCCCCGGCTACGGGTTGGACATCTACCCGGCCGACGACGGGGGCATCCACCTCGCCGATGCCGGTTGCGGCGCCGAGTGGCGTATGAGCCCCTACGACGGCAGCGTCTGGTTGGACTCGCGGGCCTGCGACGACGGTTTCGCCCGCGTGGCCCCGAGCTTCATCTCCTGGTACGAGGCCTGGCTCGATCACGCCATCCGCGGCGGCGGGCCGTTCGCGCAGTGGTCCTACCAGGTCGATGCCGCCTACAAGATGCTTGAGCAGAGTGCCGCCGAGTACGGCGTCGAGCGACTCCCCGAGACTGTCACCCGGGTGAAGATCCAGACCCCGACCAAGGCCTTCGGCCCCTGCCACTCCT
>ERZ772946.733-NODE-733-length-11107-cov-7.28809_pt1 | contig 11107 bp, 8 predicted proteins | sample MGYA00511680_ERZ772946 | MGnify/ENA primary metagenome ERZ772946 (study PRJEB29015, sample SAMEA2737918) | human oral metagenome | biome: human oral; feature: human-associated habitat; material: dental | place: China | collected 2016 ... | reverse complement strand
CCCCATGCTTTCATGCCGACCAGTCTAGCCTGATCTGCGGCTGGCGGGCGGATGAAGGGGTTTTTCGAGGTTCCCTATTGTCAAAAAGAAAGGGTGGCTGATTCGCTGGGTTGATGATTCTTTGCGGTCTGTCAAAGATGATATATTCAAGTTGGATGCTGACTTTGATTTCATTATCGATCAGCGGAACGTGCATATAATTCGCCCTTCGGGTTTTGAGTTTGCTGGTAGATTGCAGAGTGCGGTATGTGCTTCTGTTTCTAGAAACGTGGCGGAAATTCAGGCGGCTTTGCCGTTTGTTGATTTGGGTTGCATTGAGCGTTATGCGGTTGGCCACGTTCGTGCTGCTCGCTATCTCGCATCGATTCGTAGTCAGCCTTCCATAAAAGATATAAATAAGGATGCGCTTAAGCGGCTATGTGATGAAACGGGGGTTGTTGTTTCTGAGGTGGGTGAGAGGATGGCAATCGGTCCTGGTCACGAAGTTGGATTTTTGCAAGTACTTGATCGTCGTCGTTATACCTTGGAGCTGGTTGCTGACAGACCTGAAAAATTTGTTGCTTCCAGTAGAAAGTCTGTTGGATAAGCCGTTGAGCATTTTGAAAGCTCCCTCACTTTTTGGTCAGTCATAGATCGAGCTTGGTTGGGCGATATGGAGCCATAGGTTGACAGGTGATGAAGGGTCGAGAGAGTGGTGCAATTAGGAAGGAATTGTTCGCACATGACGCGCGTCATTAGAAGCTGGACGCGCAGGGAGGCCGCTGCGGGAGACCGGGCAACGATGGAAATATCGGGGCGCACATATGATATGTTCTTTGAGGGAGGCGGAGTTCAGCACGAGGCCTTTTGTGCTGCCTGTCAAGCGCTTATGAGTTTGATTGTTTTGTCTGCAACAAGGAATGTCATCCTATGAGTCTTCCCGAATGGACCAACTTGGGTGTATTGCCGCCTGTCCATCCCACGGAGGCCGGGCATGGACTGAACCGTTCGCCGTATCCGATCACCCTTCAGGAGCTTTTGGACAGGTTTTCCACCTCTGCAGAGCGTATCGATGTCCTCAAGGGTTTCTTGAGCTATCGCGCGGCCTTGCATGCCGCCGGAATCGTTCGAGGCTTTCAATGGTTGGACGGCAGCTTCATGGAGAATGTGGAACGTCTTGAAGATCGGCCGCCTCGTGATATGGACGTGGTTACGTTCTTCCATATTCCGGAAGGGATTGATCAGGTCGCTTTGGCCGCGCGGTCTAGTGCTTTATTTTCTCCGAAAGAGACCAAACAAGCTTATCGGGTTGATGCCTATGCCATGTCTTTGGGTACGACTCTGGCAGAGCGACATGTCAAGATGATTGCCTACTGGTACAGCATGTGGTCACATCGGCGTGACGGGACATGGAAGGGGTTCGTGCAGGTAGGCTTGGACCCAGAGCAGGATGCTGCAGTGCGGCAAAGTATCGTTACCCACGTGAACAGGGATCCGTCATGATCAATGAAAGGAACTTCATCCTGGCCGAGATCACTGAGCTGGAAGCCTTGTTGGCTGCCACGCCGGAAGAGGATGTCATCGATCGCATGAGCCTGGAGTCCCGGCTTGCTGCGGCAAGGGAAGCGCTGGTGGTGCTGCCTCCTGAGGTTGCGCCTGCCAAGAAGGCTGTGCTGACGTTTCGCGGGAAACCTGTGGACGGCACCCATGGAATCAGTGCAAGTTTCGGCAGCAAGGCAGTAGGGACGTTCTCGGACGCCTTTGCCGCTATCGCGGCCTCGCTGTCGGACGGGCTGCAGGCCATGGGACCAATCCCGGACAAGGCACGCAACCAGTTGCTCATCACCGGAACCGCCGTGGGGTCCTTCGGTTTCGAGTTTGAACTTCCTTCGACAGAGTCTAACGGTCAGGGGACCATTTTCCCTTTGCCGGACAAGGCCCAGGAAGCCATGGGAAAGCTCACATCCCTGCTCCAGCTGGCGGCTGAAGGTAGCGATGACGAGGTAGCCGCCGTGGTGGAGGAGGTGGCGCCGCGGGCTGTCAAGAAAGTGCATGAGTTTCTGGATTGGCTGGCGCAGCAGCATTCGTGGTGCCGCTTGACGTCCTCGGGCAAGACTTTTGGTTTCGCTGATTATCGGCAGCTCAAAGCCGCCAGTGAGCGTTTGAAGGATGACAATATTCGGGAAGAGAATGTCGAGGTAGTTGGTTCGTTCGCGGGAGTTCTGCCGGACAGCCGGAGCTTCGAGTTTCGTCGACGGGATGATGGAAGTGTCATTCGAGGCAAGATCGACAAAGGGATTCTCAACTCTGCGATGCTCAATCAGCAGCTGAATCAGATGTCCACGGTTATTTTCAAGGTGACGAGATTCGGCCAAGGGGGGGCTCGCTATACCCTTTTGTCGCTGGATAGTGTTCGTCCACTACATGATTGACCTCCCTCTTTCAATGGGCCATTCACGCCATGGTTTTTCTGTCCGAAGCAGCAGTTGAGCAAGCCCTGCTCGATCAGTTCCAGACATTGGGCTACCTCGTGGAGAGGGAAGAATCCATCGGCCCCGACGGCAAGCACCCCGAGCGCGAAAGCCATGACGAGGTCATCCTCAGGAAGCGGTTCGAGGAGGCGGTCGAACGCCTGAACCCCGGTCTGCCACTGGAGGCGCAGCAGGACGCCATTCGACAGGTGCTGCAGTCTGAGCTGCCGTCACTGCTGGAAGAGAACCGCCGCCTCCACAAGTTGATGACTGAAGGCGTGGATGTGGAGTATTACGCTGACGACGGCACGTTGACGACGGGCAAGGTCAGGCTGATCGATTTTGAGCAGCCGGAGGAAAATGACTGGCTGGTGGTGAGCCAGTTCACGGTTATCAGTGGTCAGTACCGTCGGCGGCCTGATGTGGTCGTGTTTCTGAACGGTCTACCGGTAGGGGTGATCGAGCTGAAGGCACCGGGTAGCGCAGGCGCACACCTGCGAGGGGCCTTTCAGCAGCTTCAGACGTACAAGGCCGAGATTCCTGCGCTCTTTCACACTAATGCGCTGCTGGTCACTTCGGATGGCATTGGCGCCCGTGTGGGTTCGCTCTCGGCGGATCTGGAGCGCTTCATGCCGTGGCGGACCACCGATGGCACGAAGGTCGCGCCGAAAGGGGAACCGGAACTTTCCACGCTGGTCGAAGGGGTGTTTGAGCACAGCCGCCTGCTTGAGCTGATTGGCAGTTTCACCGTGTTTGCCGAGACGGGGTCGGGGCTTGCCAAGATCATTGCGGGCTATCACCAATTCCATGCAGTGCGCCATGCGGTGGCTTCCACGATTCGGGCTGCAGGGGTCGTTCAGGGCGTGGCCGAAGATCCCGCCAGGTACGGTTTGCCCAGTGTCAAGGCACAACGCCCCGGGGACAAGCGCGCAGGCGTGATCTGGCATACCCAGGGCTCTGGCAAAAGCCTGCTGATGGCCTTCTACGCAGGCCAGCTGGTCAAGCATCCGGCCATGGCCAACCCCACACTGGTGGTGCTGACCGATCGTAACGATCTGGATGACCAGCTGTTCTCGACCTTCTCGATGTGCAAAGGCCTGATCCGCCAGACGCCGGTGCAGGCCAATAGCCGAGAGGAGCTGCAGCAGCTGTTGCAACGGGCTTCAGGTGGCGTGATCTTCACGACGTTGCAGAAGTTCGGCGAGACGGCAGAGCCGCTGACCACACGCACCAACGTGGTGGTCATGGCGGACGAGGCGCACCGTAGTCAGTACGGTTTCAAGGCCAAAGTGGATGCCAAGACGGGAGAGATCGGCTACGGTTTTGCCAAGTACATGCGGGATGCGTTACCGAACGCATCCTTCATCGGCTTTACCGGTACCCCCATCGAGGCCGATGATGTCAATACCCCCGCAGTGTTCGGCAACTACATCGACGTTTACGACATTACCCGCGCGGTTGAGGACGGGGCGACGGTTCCGATCTACTACGAGTCGCGGTTGGCACGTATCGAGCTGGATGAGGCCGAAAAGCAGAAGATCGATGCTGAAGTCAATAATCTGACCGAGGGCGACTCGGAGGAAGACAAGGAGCGCTTCAAGAGGAAGTGGACCACGGTTGAAGCCCTGGTGGGCAGTGATAAACGCTTGGCACGGGTAGCCAAGGACATGGTCGAACACTTCGAGAGCCGCGTGGAGGCTCTGCAAGGCAAGGCCATGGTGGTGTGCATGAGCCGCCGCATCTGCGTCAGGCTCTACGAGGAAATCGTCAAGCTGCGTCCGGACTGGCACAGCGAAGATGACAATGCGGGCGCGGTCAAGATCGTGATGACCGGGGCTGCCAGTGATCCGAAGGAGTGGCAGCAGCACATCGGTAACAAGGCTCGGCGCGATCTTCTGGCCAAGCGGGCCCGAGATCCAAATGATCCGCTCAAGCTGGTGATCGTCCGGGACATGTGGCTGACCGGCTTTGATGCCCCTTGCATGCACACGATGTACGTGGACAAGCCCATGCAGGGCCATGGCCTGATGCAGGCAATTGCGCGTGTGAACCGTGTATTCCGAGACAAGCCCGCTGGGCTGATCGTGGACTACATTGGTATTGCACAAAGCCTGAAGTCAGCGCTGCAACGGTATTCCTTGAATGATCAGGCGAATACGGGTGTCGATGAGGCACAGGCCATTGCGGTGATGACGGAGAAGTTCGAGATCGTGCGTGACATGTACCACGGTTTCGATTACGCATCCGCACTGGGTGGTACACCACAGGAGCGCCTGGCGATGATGGCCGGAGCAATCGAGTGGATTCTCGATCTTCAGCAGAAGTTGGCGGCGAAGGAACAGACCGAGGAGGGCAAGAAGAAGGCACACCGGCGCTACCAGGATGCTGTGCTGGCGCTGTCCAAGGCCTATGCGCTGGCGTCCGCCTCGGATGAGGCCGGGGAGATTCGGGAGGATGTGGGCTTCTTCCAGGCGATCCGCGTCGCGCTGATCAAGAGCCGCGAAAGTGCCGGCATGACCCCGCAAGCACGCGATCTGGCCATCCAGCAGATCGTCAGTCGCGCGGTGGTCTCCACCGAGATCGTGGACATTCTGGCCGCCTCCGGCATCAACAGCCAGGACATCTCCATTCTGTCGGACGAGTTTCTTGCTGAAGTCCAGCAGATGGAGAAGAAGAATCTGGCTCTGGAAGCGTTGCGCAAGCTGATCAACGACGGCGTTCGCTCGCGCAGCAAGACCAACGTCGTGCAGGCCAAGGCGTTCTCGGAGCGATTGGAGGATGCCGTGGCGCGTTATCACGCCAATGCCATCACCACGGTCGAGGTGCTGCAGGAGCTGATCGAGCTGGCCAAGGACATCCGGGCGGCGCGAGCGCGGGGCGAGGAGTCCGGGCTGTCAGAGGAGGAGATCGCTTTCTATGACGCCCTGGCCGAGAATGAAAGCGCGGTGCAGGTCATGGGAGACGACAAGCTCAGGCTGATCGCTCATGAGTTGTTGACCAGCCTGCGCGGTAGCGTGTCGGTTGACTGGGCCCGCCGGGAGCCAGCCCGTGCCCGGATGCGGGTGCTGGTCAAGCGCATTCTACGCCGGTATGGCTACCCGCCCGACCTTCAGGATGCGGCCGTTCAGACGGTACTTCAGCAGGCCGAGGTGCTGTCGGCGGCGTGGTCGGCTTCCTATGAAGCGGAGGGTGAAAGCGAGTGAAGGGTGTATTGGCCTCTGAAAGGGCGGCCAGGCGCCTATCCCGACCACCCCACCGCCTCTACCGCCGATACACCTCGCGGCGATTCCCGATGCGGATGACCAGAATCAGCAGCCTGCCATCTTCGATGTTGCTGATGATTCGATAGTCGCCCACGCGGTATTTCCAGAAGGCCCCCAGTTTCGATCCTTTCAGGGCTTCGCCAACGCTGCGCGGATTCTCAAGGTGGGCGACGCGATCATGCAGGAAGGAAAGGATGCGACGGGCAACCTGGGGGTCTATCTTGCCCAGTTCTCGGGCTGCTGCAGGGTCGAATTCAATCTTCCAGACCATGGTGTTTCATCACGTCTTCCAGTGACAGGGTCTGGGTCTTGCCGCTGCGGATGTCGATCAGACGTTGTTCGGCCAGGTACAGGTCTTCCAGGTCATCCAGGTGTTCAAGGATGGCCTCTCGTGCATAGAAAGTCTTGGTGCGGCCTGTGGCCTGTGCCAGGGCGTCAAGGCGTTTTTCCACGTCGGCAGGCAAGCGGATGGCGAGCATGGCAGTTTCCGATATGTCCTTGTGTGCTATACAAATATAGCATCTGTCCCGCTAGGAATCCGCAGAAAGGTCGGCCGTTGGTCGAATCTCCATCATCCGGCGTCAGACTCCGCCGTTCAAGGGTCTGAGACGCGCGCCGATCAGGCACCCACCTGTCGCCCGATGCGTGCGCCCTCGGCGGACTCAGGGTTTTCCCTGAACCATCCCTTTCCGGAGCCCTTCCCAGCCCTCGCAGCCCCAGCTCCCCTCTCAGTCCGTAGTACATTCAACACACTTTTCACCCTTCCGGGGCGCCAGGCGCACCGGGGGGCCGGAAGGGCCGGGCGTCCGTGCGGGTCTTCCGGTCAGAACAACGAGACCTGTTTCGGGTGTGCTGCGTCGCCGTCCTTTCGTGCCGCCCGGGCAAGCAAGGAGAGGCACATGCCACGTCACGTCCCGGACACTTTCTTCGGTCATCCCCGACCGCTGTCCACGCTCTTTCACATCGAGCTGTGGGAGCGCTTTTCCTATTACGGGATGCAGAGCATCCTGCTCATCTATCTCTATTACGAGGTCAGCCGGGGAGGGCTGGGCATCGACCAGGGGCTGGCGGGTGGCATCGTCGGTATCTACGGGGGCAGCGTCTATCTGGCCACCATCCTGGGCGGCTGGCTGGCCGACCGGGTGCTGGGGGCAGAGCGCACGCTGTTCTATTCCGGCATCGTGGTGATGTTGGGGCATATTGCGCTGGCGCTGGTGCCGGGCATTCCCGGGCTGGTGGTGGGTCTGATGTGCATCGCGCTGGGCAGCGGCGGAGTGAAATCTTCGGCCAGTTCCATGGTGGGTGCGCTCTATGAGAACCCGCAGTGGCACGCGCTACGCGATGCGGGCTTTTCCATCTTCTATCTGGCCGTGAACATCGGTGGTTTCTTCGGGCCGCTGCTGACCGGCGTGCTGCAGAGCGAACTGGGCTTCCACTATGGCTTCGGCATTGCGGCGCTGGGCATGGCCTGCGGGCTGTGGCGCTATGCGCGGGGGCGGGCGGGGTTGCCGCAGCTGCCGGTGCCCAATCCGCTGTCACCTGCGCAGCGCGTGCGCGTGCAGCTCGCGGCCGTCGTCGTGAGTGCGGTGGTCGGTGCGCTCTTCGGGGCGAAGATCATCCACACGGGCAACTTCTCGTCGGTGGTGCTGGGCATCAACATCGTGGCGGTGCTGGGCTACTTCGGGCGCATGCTGCTGGGCTCCGGTTTCTCGGCCAGCGAAAAGCGCCACGTGCTGGCCTATGTGCCCCTTTTCCTGGCGGCCTGCGTGTTCTGGATGCTGTGGTTCCAGGTGTTCACGTCGGTGGTGGTGTATTTCGACGAGACGGTGGTGCGCCGCATCGGGGACTGGGAGGCGCCGGTGTCCTGGTCGGCTTCGGCCCAGAGCATGTGGGTGATCATCCTGGCGGGCACGATGGCCACGCTGTGGACGAAGCTGGGCGACAAGCAGCCCCGCACGCCGATGAAGTTTGTGCTGTCGCTGTTCGTGCTGGCGGCGGGCTACTATTGCTTCGTACCCTTCATCAAGGCGGGTGAACCGATGTCGATGCCGGGGTTCGTGGGTGTGCTCTTTCTCATCACGGTGGCCGAACTGCTCATTTCGCCCATTGCCATCTCGCTGGCCACCAAGATTGCACCGGCCTCGTTCAGGACGCAGATGGTGGCGGTGAACTTCCTGTCACTGTCACTGGGTTTCACGGCAGGCGGTGTGCTGTTCGATGCTCACTACAGGAAGGAGGCCGCCGCAAATTTCTATGTGGAGCTGACGGTGATCAGCCTGGTGTGCGCGGTCGCGCTGCTGGTGCTGGTGCCGGTGCTCAACCGCATGTTGGAGGACGTGGATTGAGGGGGCGACTCATCCGCCCGGGCAGGCCGCCCTGAAGGGCACGGCCTGTCTGCTCATGCGGTCTGCCTGCCCTTGGGTTCGCCGCAGGCTTCACCCGTCTTCTCCGGTCATCTAGGATCATTTCTCGTCATGAACGCTGTCTCTTCTTCCTCCGCCCTGCGGGGTCCCGTCCAACGTCTGGCTGCGCTGCGCCAGGCCATGCAGAAACAGGGCATCGATGCCTGGATCATCCCGTCGGCCGATCCGCACCTGTCCGAATACCTGCCCGAGCACTGGCAGGGCCGGCGCTGGGTGTCGGGCTTCACGGGCTCGGTGGGCACGCTGGTGGTCACGGCCTCCACGGCGGACCTGTGGGCTGACAGCCGCTACTGGGAGCAGGCCACGGCGCAGCTGTCTGGCACCGGCATCCAGCTGCAGAAGCTGGGCCGGGGACGTACGCACGTGGAAGCCCTGGCCGAGGTACTGGGCCAGGGCGCCGTGGTGGGCGTGGCGCCCGACATGCTGTCGCGCGCAGCCAAGCGCCAGCTGGAGCAGGCCTTTGTGGCCAAGGGCATCCAGTTGCGGGCCGATAGCGACCTTCTGGCCGGCATCTGGACGGAGCGCCCCGCGCTGCCGGCCGAGCCGGTGGTGGTGCATGCAGCGGAATTCGTTTCGGAATCTGCCGCCGAGAAGCTGGCCCGCGTGCGTGCCGCCATGCAGGAAAAGAGCGCAGCCCATCACCTGATCTCGTCGCTGGACGACATCGCCTGGCTTACCAACCTGCGCGGCAACGATGTCTCCTACAACCCGGTCTTCCTGGCGCACCTGCTCATCGGGGCTTCAAACGCCACGCTGTACGTGGACGACTCGCGCCTGACGGCACCTGCGCGTGAGGCGCTGGCAGCGGCCGGCATTTCGGTGGCCCCCTACGAGAAGGCGGCAGACGACATCGCCCGGCTGTCCGACAGCCTGCTGGTGGACCCGGCCAAGGTGGCCGCCAGCACGCTGCAATCGCTGAAGGGCACGGTGCCGATCATCGAGTCGGTCAATCCCAGCACGCTCTTCAAGTCCGTCAAGTCGCCGGCCGACGTGGCCCACACCCGTGAGGCCATGATCGAGGACGGCGTGGCGCTCTGCCATTTCTTCGCCGATTTCGAGGCCCGCCTGGCCCAGGGCGAAGTGCTTACCGAGCTGGACATCGACCGGATGCTGCTGGAATTCCGCAGCCAGCGGCCGAATTTCGTCTCGCCCAGCTTCGGCACCATTGCCGGCTTCAACGCCAATGCCGCGCTGCCCCATTATTCGGCCACGCCCGAGGCATTCAGCGAGATCCGCGGCGACGGCCTCCTGCTGATCGATTCCGGCGGCCAGTACCTGAACGGCACCACCGACATCACCCGCGTGGTGCCGGTGGGGACGCCCAGCGCCGCGCACAAGCGCGACAACACGCTGGTGCTGAAGGCACACATCGCGCTGGCCGAGACGATCTTCCCGGAAGGCATTGCCGGTCCGCTGCTGGATGCCATCTGCCGCAAGCCCATGTGGCAGCAGCAGTGCGACTACGGCCACGGAACCGGCCATGGCGTGGGCTACTTCATGAATGTGCACGAAGGCCCGCAGGTGATTTCCTGGCACGCGCCGGTGCTGCCGCAAGGCGCACTGAAGGTGGGCATGATCACGTCCATCGAGCCCGGCATCTACCGGCCCGGCAAGTGGGGCATCCGCATCGAGAACCTGGTGGTGAACCAGCCGGTGGCGAACCCGCAGGAAACGGAGTTCGGCCAGTTCCTCTACTTCGAGCCGCTCACGCTGTGCCCGATCGACACGCGGCTGATGGACACGGCGCTGATGACCACCACGGAGATCCAGTGGGTGAATGCCTACCACGCGCTGGTGCGCGAGAAGCTGGCGCCGCGCCTGCAGGGCGCCGCGCTGGCGTGGCTGGAGGCGCGGACGCAGCCGCTGGCGAAAGGCTGACGTCGGCACAGTCCAGGCAGGCAGACCCCATCCTGCGGGCCGGCCATGCGCATGTGTTTCAGGCACTGTCCCGTATGCAGGGCCGATAGCACGCAGACATGAAGGGCCGGGTGCTTTCTGCCGCCCAAGCTCCTAGAATTCTGGAAGTGTCTGTCTGCGCTCACCCGGTTGGCGCTTGTCCCGCCAACGGTGTGCGCTGCTCCCCGTTTTTCGGGCCTGCACATCTGCAACGGCAGGGGGAGCCATCGACACTGACCTGACGCCCCTCCACCTGCAACGAGATCCCTTCCGTGAGTGTCCTCTTCAGCCTGATCGATGCCGGCCTGGCCTTCGGTGCCCACCCCCTGCTGGATGGGGCGGCCTTCACCCTCACCGCCGGCGAGCGGCTCGGGCTGATTGGCCGTAACGGCACCGGCAAGTCCAGCCTGCTCAACGTCATTGCCGGCCGCTTCCAGCTCGATGACGGGCGTGCAGTGGTCCGCGACGGCCTGCGCATCGTGCTGGTGGAGCAGGAGCCGGTGCTGCCGCCGGCCGGCACGCTCTTCGAGAGCCTGCTGGCGCGTGGCACGGTGGCCGGGCTGGTGGACGAGCGGGACGAACGGCGCTACTGGGCGCTGCAGGCGCGGCTGCGGGCCGAGCTGGACCGCTTCGGTGTCGACCCGGAGGTTGACCCCGAAGGGCTTTCGGGCGGGCAGAACAAGCGGGCGGCGCTGGCGCTGGCCTTTGCGCTGGAGCCCGACCTGCTGCTGCTGGACGAGCCCACCAACCATCTCGACATCGAGGCCATCGAGGCGCTGGAGGCCATCGTCAACGCGGGGCCGGCGGCCATCATCATCACGCACGACCGGCGCTTCCTCGATCAGGTGGCTACCCGCATCATCGAGCTGGATCGCGGGCTGGTGCGCAGCTTCCCCGGCAACTTCGCCACCTACGAGAAGGTGCGCGGCGAGCAGCTGGAAGCCGAGGCGGTGGCCAACCGCAAGTTCGACAAGTTCTGGGCGCAGGAAGAGGTCTGGATCCGCAAGGGCATCGAGGCGCGCCGTACCCGCAACGAAGGTCGCGTGCGGCGGCTGGAGGCACTGCGCGAGGCGCG
>ERZ772946.732-NODE-732-length-11116-cov-166.724_pt1 | contig 11116 bp, 12 predicted proteins | sample MGYA00511680_ERZ772946 | MGnify/ENA primary metagenome ERZ772946 (study PRJEB29015, sample SAMEA2737918) | human oral metagenome | biome: human oral; feature: human-associated habitat; material: dental | place: China | collected 2016 ... | reverse complement strand
GCCGAGAGCGCGACGCCGCGGCGCCCTGGCGGGGCGACGGCGTCGTTCGCGGGCGCGACGTCGTCGAGGTCGCGCGTGCGCAGTCCCATGGAAACCAGCTCCTGCGGACTGAGCGCCGCGAACTCGCGGGCGTCCATGACGCGTGAGACGCGGCCTTCCTCGAGGTAGACGTAGGCGTCGGCGATGCCCGTGAGCCAGGCCAGCCTGTGCTCGGCCACCAGGATCGAACGGCCCGCGGCTTTCGCGTGCGCGACGAAGGCCGCGATGTCCGCGATGGACGGCATGTCCAGGTTGCTCGTCGGCTCGTCCAGCAACAGGTTCGACGGCCGCAGGGCCCAGATGCTCGCGTAGGCGACCTTCTGGCGCTGCCCGCCGGAGAGGCGGAAGACGCTGCGTCCGGCCAAGTCCTCCAGGCCCAGCTCGCGGAAGGTCTCGCCGACGCGGGCGCGGATCTCCTCTCCCGGCCATCCGGCGCTCTCCAAGGCGAAGGCCGCTTCCCCGGTGGCGTCGACGTTGAAGAACTGAGTGCGGGGGTTCTGGAACAGTGTCCCCGCGCGCTCGGCGATCCGCCAGGTGGCCAGGTCGCCGACCTCCTCGCCGTCGAGTAGGACGCGTCCGGTTCTCTCTCCCGGGAAGAAGCGCGGGGCGAGCCCGTTGGCCATGCGCAGCAGGGTGGATTTGCCGCATCCGGAGCGCCCGCACAGGACCACCACTTGGCCGGAGCCCACGTGGAGGGAGACGTCGCGAACCCCGGCCTCGGCCGCGGCGCCTGAACGGTAGGCGAAGGATGCGTGCTCGAAGCGGATCATCCGATGGCCCCGCAGATGGGAGCGCCCGCCACGGCGCACACGCCCAGGGCGAGCATGGCGTAGTCCACCGGGCGCATCGCGATGGGCAGGTAGCAAGTGCGCTCGGCGGGGTTCTCGATGCCGCGCACGATGGCGGCCATCGACAGGTCGTCGCAGACGCGGCTGGCGCTCATGAGCAGCGGAGCGTAGACGCAGTCGACGGTGCGCGCCGGAGCCTTGAGGAGGCTCATGGGGCTGGGAGAGATGCCGCGCATGCGCATGGCGTCCCTGATGAAGCTCCAGTCCTCGCTCACGGCGGGCGCGTAGCGCATGGCCACGGCCAAGGGGATGCTCAGCTGGCGTGGCGCGCGGACCCGCGCCAGGGAGCTCATGAGCTCGTTGACGTGGGTGGTGGTCACGGTCGCGTAGGCCATGAGAGCGCAGGCGAAGACTTTGCGCATGAGCAGGAAGAAGGATCCGAAGGCGGTGCGCAGGGCCACGCTGTCCAGGTACGGGACGAGCTGGGTGGCGGCGACCGCCGCCGCGTACAGGACGAGCATGACCGCGGAGGCCTTGGGCCTTCCCAGCATGACGCCGAAGCCGAAGGCCAGCGCCATGAGGAGCATCTCGTAGGCGAGGCTCGGCGCGAGGGCCACCGCCGTGGCCATGGCGGCGATGAGGATCAGCTTGGTGCGCGGATCCAAGTGGACGCACCGCCCCGCGTGCCCGGCCTGCACCGGCAGGCCGCGGCTATGCGTCTGCGTCATCGGCGGCGGTCAGGCGGTGACGCCGGCGCGCTCGAACTGCCTGCGCAGCAGGCGCATGCCTGCCAGGCCGCTGACGAGGGCGCAGACCACGGTCGCGAGGATCATGGCGGGCAGCATCCAGTCGACGGCCGTGTCCAGCATGGTGTCCATGTACGCCCGCTCGGTGCCCCTGCCGGTCAGGTACGCCGTGTAGGCGTCCGGGTCCACCCACAGCATGATGTAGGAGCCCATGGGGGCCAGCGAGTAGACGACGAAGGCGGTCAGGTTGAGCGGTTTGACCCTGAACCGGCCGAGGCCGGCGATGATGTCGGCCACGACGCCCAGGAGCGCGGAGCTCACCGCCCACCCCCAGTACATTCCGGTGGCGAACATGATCGCGCCGATGACGACGCCCAGGATGGCCAGCGGGCCGTGCTTGGGGACCTTCGCGATGAGCAGCAGATAGACGGGGCCGGTGAGCAGGGCCGACGCGGCGGGCATCCAGAACGTGAGGACGGGGTTGGGCGCGAAGAAGGCGCTCCCGACGATCATGAACACGAGGAAGACCGCGGTGAAGACGCCGGTCGTGATGAGGTCGCGCGCGGTGAGCCCGGCGAGGTCCCTCGCCGGCATCTGCTCGGCGGAGCCCGCCTCAGCCGGGCCCCTGCCACCGGACTCCTTCTCTCCGGGTCCTCCCTTCTGTCCGGTCCCTCCGTCGCCGGTCGACATCGCTGCTGCCTTGCCCACTTCCCGTCCTTTCCCAACTCAGGTATTGCTAACCTATCCGAGTGTATGGATGGGACGCCGGCCGCAGGCCGTCCGCTAGGCATTCCAGTCCCATCGGCGCATAATCGCGTCTCATCGTCATAGGCCGGGAGGACGTCGGCGTGAGGAAGTCATTGCAGAATCCGCTCTTGGAGAGCGAAGGTTTCGTGGAGGCGCCGCCGCAGGCGGGCTTCGGCGGGCTCTGGCGCTCGTACCGGTCCGAGGGTTGGGAGTGCACCGGCTGGTTTCACTTCCTGTCCCCCGAGAGGGCGCTGTGGAGCATCAGCATCCACGACTTCACGATGCGCCGCGACTTCATCATGGATGTCGAGCCGCCCAGCTATCTCACGGTCACGTGGTTCAAGTCGATCGCCGGGGAGGAGTTCAGCCCGTATCGCAGGCTCAGGCCCAACAGCGTGTGGGGGCAGAGCATCGGGGGCGGCCCGTGGAAGGGCGTGGCGCACGGCGGCATCCCCGTGCAGAGCGTCGCCATCGAGATCACGCCGGAGTTCTCGGCGCAGTTCCTGGACAGGGAGTATGCGGGCGAGTTCCAGGACGTCGAGCGGGCCTTCGTCTCGCTCGGCTCGGACGGCGAATTCCCCGAGATGAAGACTCTGCTGTCCCGGCTCTGGCCGCGTCCGGGCGACCCCGAGCACTCCGAGCTCTACTACGAAGGCAAGGTCCTCCAGGCGATGGGGCTCATCGTGGAGCGTTCCCGGCTGGGCTCGGCGGCCGGCGGAGTCAAGCACGTGAACCCGGCCGACCGCGAGCGCATGCACGACATCGTGTGCTACATCGACGACCACTGTTCGGCGGACCTGCGCATCGGCGATCTGGCCAGGATCGCGTGCATGAGCCCCACGAAGTTCAAGGAGACCTTCAAGCTACTCAACGGGCAGACGGTCACCCAGTACGTGCAGGGGCGGCGGATGAGCCAGGCCGAGCTTCTGCTGCGCCAGCCCGATCTCACCATCGAGCAAGTGGGGCGGTCCGTGGGCTACGCGTCCGCCAGCCGCTTCTCCGCGCTGTTCAAGCGTGAAGTCGGCATGCTGCCCAGAGAGTACCGCAGGATGCTCGGCGTCTGAGACCCGCCCGCGTCGACGCTTCGGGCCGGACCTTCACGCAACGGTGCCGCCACCGGCATCGAGGCGGAGCTCGGCCCTCGGGCAAGCCTCAACCACGTCTCATCTCTTGTCGTGGACGCAGTTCTCCACTTCTGTGCACAGGAGAGAGAATGACGGGCAGATGTCCCCGTTCGACGTAGGCGGTGCTCCACTTCTACGCACAGGAGGGAGAATGGCTTTCATGGCAGAGAAGGATATTGACAGTGCGCGGACATCACAGCAAGACGCGGATCCCAAGGCAGCGAAAGGGAATGCTCGGCAGCCGCTCATCGTTCGCATGGGAGGCATACGGGCGGTTCTGGCCTTCGCCTTCAACGTCACGATGAGTCTGGCTCTCATCGCCGTTTTCCCCATCGTCGCGTTGTGGCCTTTCGGCAAGACTCACCATCCCACGGTGGAGATCCACGACGAGGCGGACGTCCTCCAGACCGAGCCCTTGGCCGACGAGCTCCAACGCCTGACGTTCCGTCGGAAGGTGCACGTCGCGGTGCTCACCGTACGCGGCTCCGATATCGTCAATCTCAACGACGAGGTGCTCAAGTACGCCCGCAAGCACAGCGACACCGACGTTCCGTGGATCTCTCAGTCGAATTCCAACTACTGGAGTGATGGTCTGGTGATCTTCGCCGTCGCCCCCGACGGGAGGAAAGTGGGCTGCTACTTCGGCGAGGACATCACGATTCCTCTCCGCCAGCAGGCCGCCGTCCAGAATGCGGCGAAGGATCAGTACCGCATCGGCGACTGGTATGGGGGCACGGTGTCGATGGCGAAGAAGACCGCGGACCTCATGGGCCGTCCCGGCAGCGGAGACGTGGGGACGACCTATGCCATGCCGGGCGTCGTCGCCATCGCGGGCCTGGCGTGGCTCTGCTGCTACCTATATCGCGGGTTGGCGGCCCGACGCCGCGCGCGGGAGGCGTTGCGCCACTACTCCCAGGTCACTCACGACTACGACACCACCGAGCTGCATGCCAGCACGATTCCCGAGGATGAGCCCCACGGCGCTCAGGTGATGGCGCGCTACCGATGGTTCCGCGAGGAGTACGCGAAGTTCACGCGGGAGTGGCAGGACTTCGGCGACCCCGTGGGCGCCCAGTGGTTCGGCTGGAAGATGCTGGGACGGGTCAGCGATCTCAAGAAGCGTTCCGTCGCGTTGGATTCGCTCGACGACGTCATCGCCAACACCGCCACGCTCCTGACCATGTCCTCCGGCTGGGAGGGCGTCTGGGTCAACGAGCAGGGGCCGGTGATGGAGGACCTGCAGTCGCTCAACCGCCTGTGCGAACAGGTCGACGATTCGCAGGCGACGGTCGACACCGAGGAGACGCGGGCATGGGTCCGCTCTCAGCGCCAACGGCTGAACGCGATGACCTCCGAGCTGGAGGCCGGCGAGCTCAAGCCCTCGACGGCGCTCGACGAGCTGGACGGGATCGCCGACGAGACCGAGACCCGGGCCAGGCGGCTGGCGCGCCGAGCCATCGACTCCGACACCTCACGGTATGCCGATGAACGCCGTCGCCGCTTCAACGACTCGCTGTCCTCGAGCAACAACGCGTCCTACAGCGGCTACTGGCTCTTCAGCGGCACGCACGGATACTACGACCCGCATTCGACGATCCGCCTCAACCCCGACTCCCCCGCGCTTTCGGCCGTCAGCTCGGGCGACGGCGGGGGAAGCCTCTCCGACGACAGCGGCTCGTTCAGCTCCTTCACCCCGATCTCCGACCTGGTGGTGGGCTATTCCTCCGCGTCGTCCTACGTTCCGAGCAGCTCCAGTGGGGGTGGCAGTTCCAGCGGCGGCGACTCCAGCGGAGGGTACAGCGGGGGCGATTTCTCCGGCTCCGGCTCCTCATCGAGCTTCTGATCCCACCGACGTCGACGCTCCTAGAACGGGAGAGTCCATGCACTCCGCCAGCATCGGAGCCGGTGCCGAGGCCGCCCGGGAGCAGATCAATCCACCGCCGCTCGCGCGGCGCGATCGACGCTTCGGAGTGGTCAGTGCCCTGCTTTCGTGAGGATCCTTGTGGAGATGAGGGAATCGAGACGCCGAACGTCAACGCCTCGGCCGAGCTTGACCTTGATATGCCCGGCGTGCGTCCACAGCTCGAGTTCGGAGTTGAAGTCGATCATCCCCGCGTTCTCCGACGACCACATGATGATCGAGGAGTACGGCAGGGAATAGATCTCGACTTTCTTCCCTGTCGTCCCCTGTGCATCGCGCACGATCAGACGCCGGTCCGTGAAGACGGCGGAGTCACGCAAGGTCTTATAAGCGGCGATCGGCTCCTCGCCGTCTATGAGAACCGGTCCAATGTCCCGGGGGATCGGGCACTCCGAGACGAATGTCTACATCGTCAGCACTGACAGTTCCTGCGGCATGGTGCTGCTTTGAAACGGCGATGACCAGATTATACAGCCCGCTGTCAGCCGGGCAGTCCGAGGAGGCGGCGGGTGTAGACGGCCTGGCCGGAGTGCTGGGCGGCGTCGTCGACGATCGAAACCAGCCGCGCGGCGAGGGTTACGGGCGGGTCCCAGGAATCGTCGACGACGGCGTCCACATCGTCTTCGCCCACGGTGCGAAGGTAGCCGGCGGCCATGGCGTAGGCGTCGTCGAGGTAAGCCGTGAGCACGGAGATGTCGCCGACCACCACTTTGGCCGCCTGCTCGGGGGTATGGCGCCAGTCCTCGGTGTCGTCGGGGAGGCCCAGGGCGAAGCGCTCCTTGTGGCGCCCGGTGATCCACACCGGCTCGACGCCCGCAAGCGGCGCGATCTGGAAGTCGATCTCCCGGGCGGTGTGCCAGGCGAGCCAGCTCAGCGAGTCCACGCGGGGCGCCTTTTTCGGGGTGGGCTGCGTGTTGGCCTGTTTCACGGTGACGCCGGAGAGCGCGCGGTCGAAACGCTCACGCGAGCGGGACAGGCCGTCGATGAGGAAATCGGAGAATGCCATGGCCGAAACGCTACCACCGCACGGTCGAATCCAGACTGTGGCCGGCGGTCGCCGACTATCGGCCACAAGAAAGGCCACACGCCGCACTTCGAAGAATCGAGTGACGACCTCGGCGCGCGCCAGCAGCCTCGAGCGGAATCCAAAGCACTCACGATTCGACTCACGCCGAATAATGCGCCCCGTATTCTGGGCGTATGAATATGCGACGCCCTGCCTACCGCGACGAGTCCCTCCCGGACATCGCGAGGGTCACGGCCGCGCTGGCGCATCCCTCGCGCACGGCCATGTGCAGCGCGCTCATGGACGGGCGCGCGTGGACCGTCGGCGAACTGTCCTCCTATGCGGGTATCACACGGTCGACGGGAAGCGAACACGTGAACGCACTCGCGGGAGCCGGGCTCGTCCGCAAGATCCGCCAGGGCAGGCACACCTATGTGGTGTTCTCCGGCGACGACGTCGTCCGCATCGTCGAGGGCCTCGGCGTGATCGCGGCGACCCAATCCCCTTCCGCGCGGAGTCTGCGGGCGTGGACGCAGAATCACAACCTGCGCGAAGCCCGCACGTGCTATCGCCATCTCGCCGGCCGTCTCGGGGTTCGCCTCGCGGATCGGATGCGCGCACGGGGATATCTGGATGGCGCCTGGCAGCTGTCGCCGCGGGGGCGGAAGCTGGTCGCCTCGTGGGGTTTGACATTCGAGGTCGTGCCCCGAGGAGAGGCGTGCATGGATTCGATCGAACGTCGCTTCCATTTGGGCGGAAAGCTCGGCGCCGCGCTCACTGAGCTCTATCTCGAGCACAGGTGGATCGTGCGCAAGGGGCAGACCCGTGCGGTGGAACTCACCGAGTCGGGCGAGAAGGCGTTGGAAGGCGCTTCGCTCGCCGAGCGCTGGACCACCGCCCGCTGAAGAGGAGAACACCCACACAGGTCCTTGATAAACTTATCAAAGCCATAACCCGTTGATAAACTTATCGCCGTGAGGACCCCACTCGATTCGCCTTTCAGCCCGGGCTCCGACACCGTGCCCAAGGTGTGGGCTGGCCGCACCAGTCAGCTCAACGACTGGAGGGACGTCCTTCGCCCACGCCGTCTGGCGGGCATCCATGAGCGAGGCCGCACCATTCTCGGGGAGGCCGGCTCCGGCAAGTCCTCGCTCGTGCGAAGGATCGCACGCGAGGCCACCGAAGCCGGCGACTGGGCGACGCCGCAGCTTCGCATCCCCTCTGGCACGGATCCCATCAAGCGGGTCGCCTCCGCGCTCCTCGACCTGTCATCCACAGCCGGCCTTTCCTCTGCCCGGGAGAAACGCATCGGCGATCTCCTGCGCAGGGTCGAGACAGTCGCCGCCTCGGGCATCTCGCTCTCCGTGCGCGCGCAAGACGGACCCGAGCCCTACACCGCCCTCACCGAACTCCTCATCGAGATCGGGCGCGCGGCGATGCGGCGCCAGAACGTCATGGTCATGCTCCACATAGACGAGGTGCAGAACATCGCCGACGAGCATGCGCGCTCACAGCTGCTCATAGCCCTCGGCGACGCCTTGGCCTACGAAGAGACGGTCGCTCTCCCGGGTGGGCCGCAAGTCGACCTCGCCCTGCCCATAGCCGTATACCTGACGGGCCTGCCCGAGTTCGAGGGCATGGCCGGCGCACAGGCGGGCGCCGCTTTCGCGCGTCGATTCCAGACCGTCACTCTCGACGCCATCGACGACGCCGATCTCACGGCCGCACTCCAGACGTTCGTCACCGAAGGCTGGCCGGTCGCCACCGAAGCCGGCGGCACCGAGCGGGTGTTCCTGGCGGCAGACGCTCAGCGGGCCATCGTCGAGAGGGCTCGCGGAGAGCCGTTCCTCTTCCAACTCGCCGGAGAACGCGCCTGGTACGCGGGAACGGACAACCTCATCACGGCCGAGCACGTCAAGGCCGGGTGGCGGAATGCCGCTCCCGAGGCCGAGGCACACGTGCAGCGCATCCTCGACCGGCTTCCGGCTCGCGAGCGCCAGTTCATCGAGGCCATGGCCGAGCTTGCGCCGGAAGAACGATCGCTGACGAACATCGCACGGAAAGCAGGCTACGAGAAGGCGACAGACGCGGGGCCAACCGCGCAGCGCCTGGATCGCACCCGCAGGATCATCCACCGCGGCAGGCCCTATCGCTTCCGACACCGCGCCGTCGAGGCTCGCCTCACCTCGGACTGGCCCTGGTGAAGCGCGCATGTCGAGGGGATGCGCCAGCGCAATCCGGCCATCACTGACGGCTTATCCAGTCGAAAAGGGCAGTGGCCTCATCGTCGGCGAGAATGCTTTCACACGCGCCGGCGACGAGGAGATGTACGCACACCTGGACCCCGAGATCAAACAGATCCACGTCACCCCCGAGGCGACTCACTTCTCCATGTACGACCAGGAGCCCTACGTCAGTGAAAACACGGGGCGCCACACACAACAGTGAGGGTCGCCAACGCGGGAAGCAGCAGAAGGCGATTCACCGGTGACCAGCAGCACTCTCATCGCCGATGTCATCGGCAACCCGCTGCTAGAGGACTACGGCCGTTTTCTGTTCCCCATCGCCTTCAACCCACCCTGGCCCGGCGACACCTTGGCCGACGTGGCCGGCCTGCTCGGGCGGCGTGAGCGCGGCGAGGTCGTCTTCCACAGCATCTACACCGAATCTACACCGAGGCGGAGAAGGCCTCCGATCCCACGCTGAGGGACACCGGGATCTTCGTTTCCTCGGCTCAGGGGAGCACTGCGGGCGGGCGCCCGCGGGTGGCCGTGTGCAGCGCGGGCGGTGGTTTCGCCTACGTGGGCTCCATCCACGACTCGATGCCGCACGCCCTGTGGCTCTCCCGCCACGGCTACACGGCCTTCACACTGCAATACCGCCCGGATCTTCGCAGCGGTTGCGCGGACCTGGCCCGGGCCATCTCCTTCATCCACTCCCGCGCCGACGAGCTCGACGTGGACCCCGCCTGCTACTCGCTGTAGGGCGGCTCCGCGGGAGCGCGCCTGGCCGCAGCCCTCAGTTCCTACGGTCCCGCTCGATTCGGAGGTGGCGACGTGCCCGGTCCCGGCACCGTCGTCATGCAGTACACCGGGCACTCGGAGATCACCGGGACGGAACCGCCTACCTACGCCTGCGTCGGCACGGCTGACGGGATCGTCTCCTGGCGCACCATGCAGGCGCGCACCGACGCCATCGCGGCCGCGAGGACGCCGTCGGAGTTCCACGCCTACGACGGTCTGCCCCACAGCTTCGGGCTCGGCATCGGCACCGCCGCCGAGGGCTGGATTGAAGACGCCGCCGCCTTCTGGCAGAAGCAGATCGACGCTGCCAGCCCAGCCACCGCTGATACCCCGCCGTGCGCGTGGGTGACCGACGGGGCCGTTGAGGCCGAGCTCGCTCAGCAGTGGGTGCGCCACCTGGCCTCCCGCTTCGGGGACACCGGCCTGTGGCCGATCGCGGTGACGGGGTACGACGACGGCTTCGGCGCGCTCCGCTCAGGGCCCCAGCGCCCCCAGCGGGAAGGTTACGGCGCCGTCGGAAAGCGGCATCGTGGGCCCGTCCGCGGTGACGACGGCGGTGAACGCCGGGGACGGCGTCCGCGCAGTGTCGACGTCGGCCACGAAGGCGGCGAGCGAGGCCTGCGCCGTCGGGATCTGGCGCCGGCCCAGCTTGACCTCGAAGGCGGCCCAACGGCCGTCGTCGAGTTCCACGATGACGTCCGCCTCCTTGCCGGCCTTATCGCGGTAGTGGTGGACGTGCCCGCCGAGAGCCTGGGCGAAGACCCTCAGGTGCTGCACCACCTGGGACTCGAACCACAGTCCGGCGGTCTCCAGGTCCTCCAGGAGCCGCTCGGCGGACGTGTCCGTCACCGCGGCGGCGAGCGCGGGGTCGACGAAGTGCAATTTCGGGGAGGTGCGCACCGCGTAGCGCGACCGCAGGTGGGGCGCCCAGGGAGGCTGCTCCTCGATGATGAACAGGCGTTTGAGGGCGTTCACGTAGGCGACGGCGGTCTGGGCGGTCAGGGACTGCCCAGACACGTCCTTGGCGATGGTGCTGAAAGACGCCTCCGTCCCCACGTGCCGGGCGAGGGAGCGCATGAGCGCGCGCAGGCGCACGGGGTCCCTGCGCGGTTCGCCGTCCAGACGGCCGACGTCGATATTGATGACGTCCTCGACGTAGTCGCGCAAGTGGCGCTGCGCCTGGCGGGTCGTCAGGTCGTGGTCGCCCGGCCATCCGCCGTGCACCAGGTCGTCCAGGGCCTCGGGCACGTTGGTCCCCGAGTCGAGCACCGGTTCCGGAGCCCGGCCGTCGAACAGGCCCGCCAGGCTGACGCTGCCGTCGCTCCGGCCTCGTTCGAACAGGGTCATGGGCCGCATCCGGATCCGTGAGAGCCGGTGCGCGCCGGAGTGACGGGAGGCGTCCTCGGCCGGGACGGAGGAGCCGGTGAGGATGAACTGGCCCGGAAGACGGCGGGAGTCGATCTGCCTGCGCACGAGGTTCCACAGCGAGGGCTCGATCTGCCACTCATCTACGAGTCGCGGCACGCCGCCTCTCAGGAGGAGCGACGGATCGACCTCCAGGGCGGCGCGGATCTGCGGCAGCCCCGAGTCCAGTGCGACCTCGGAGGAGGCGTGCTGCCGCCCGGTCATGGTCTTGCCGCAAGCGCGGACGCCCTCGATGAGGATGCCGCCCGAGTAGCCGAGCGAGTCGTCGATGAGCCGGTCCACGACCCGCGGCAGATA
>ERZ772946.725-NODE-725-length-11236-cov-5.33056_pt1 | contig 11236 bp, 7 predicted proteins | sample MGYA00511680_ERZ772946 | MGnify/ENA primary metagenome ERZ772946 (study PRJEB29015, sample SAMEA2737918) | human oral metagenome | biome: human oral; feature: human-associated habitat; material: dental | place: China | collected 2016 ... | reverse complement strand
CAGGAACCTCTGCGCACCGGGGATAAGCTCAACACCGGCACTGATTACCTGAGCCTCAATCTCCAGCAGCTCACCCAGGGTGGCCTGCACATGTGCGCTGTACGCGGCGGTGTCGGTCATATCACCGGTGTAGGTGAACTCGGCTAGGGCTGCGGCAACATCGTGCGCCGATAACCCGGTGAGCCGCTCCTCAAGGTTGGGGGTGAAGGGGATGCCCCACTGCTGAAAAAGCTCGCGCTGCACGCGGTTCCAGGCTGTCTCGGAGTCAAGGAGAACCCCGTCACAATCAAAAACGGCGCATTGGGGGAACCATTTATCGGGCACGGTGTGTTCAAACATGCTCCCATCTTCTCATGTCTTGGAGCTGTCTCGCGTATAAACATTTTTAAACCGCTGCCCGCGACAGGGGGAGATATAAATTCACGGGAAATAGCCAGCTTCAGGATGCCCTCCCCTCGGTGCAGCGGGAGGATACTAGAAAACATGGCAAACGAATACCCCCACGAACAGACCGACAACACCGCCGACAAAAAACCAGCCCACCGGGACACCAGCCACCGGGAGGTCGCATCGGCCCCACCGAACGAGCCGCCCCTAACCGGCGACCAGACACCACCCAACGGGCCCGACACACATAACGGTTCAGGCCCGCCTGAACCCACGGGAACCACACACCCCCCGGCCCCAGGCACACCCCCGCAGCCTGCCCCCGAAGAGCACACCGCAGCATACCCGCAGCCGCATCCTGGGGCAGCCCACGCCAACCCTGCCCCAAACACCGGGGTACCCACCCCGGACATGCCGCCCGCCCAGCAGGGGTACGGTGCGTACCCGCCGCCAGCGGCCGGGGCCGTCATCTCTGCACGTGGCCTCATTAAATCCTACGGCCCCAACACCGTACTGCGCGGGGTATCCCTCGACATCTACCCCGGCGAATCAGTCGCCATTATGGGCCCCTCCGGCTCCGGGAAAACCACCCTGCTGCACGTGCTGGCAGGCATTATCACCATGGACTCAGGGTCCGTGCACATCACCACCCCACACCCCGGGGCAGGCCCGAACACGGTAGATCTGGGCTCCCTCACCGAAAAACAGCGCACCGCCCTGCGGGCTGGCAGCTTCGGGTTCATCTTCCAGCAAGGGCTGCTCGTACCCGAACTCACCACCGAAGAAAACGTGGCGCTCGCCGCCATGCTCGCCGGAGGCGGCCGCGCACAGGCGCGAGTAGCCGCCGTTGACCTGCTCACCAAGCTCGGGCTCGGCGACAAACTCCAATGCCGCATCGGTGAGCTGTCCGGGGGGCAAGCCCAGCGCGTGGCTATCGCCCGCTCCCAGGTGACTGGCGCGCCCATCACTTTCGCCGACGAGCCCACCGGCGCACTCGACACCACCACCGCCCACGAAGTCATGGCGCTGCTGCTGGCCCTCATCCCGCAGCAGGGCAAAACCCTGGTGATCGTCACCCACGACCCGCAGGTGGCCCGGCGGTGCTCACGAATCATCCACCTGCGCGACGGGCAGATTGTGGAAGAGGCACGCCCCGCAGGCCAACCCGCCGCACACGCCACCGCACCCGGCAGCACTGAAACCGCCTAGAAAGGCCCTAGCGATGCAGACCTTCAAACTTCTCGCACGCCGCACCCTACCCACCTCACAGGCAACCCTGCCGGTGCTCGCGTTTGCCGCATCCGCAGCGCTCTTTCTGCTGATCGCCGGAGGTATTCACGCCTTCTACCTGTGGCTGGGCGGGGACGCCAGCACGGCCACCTCGGTCGAGGCAGGTTCCGGCACCAAAAACACGGCGCACACGCTGCAGCCGCTGTATCTGATGCTCGCCTGGGTCAGCGGGTTCCTGCTGCTCACCCCGCTGTTCACGCTCGGGGCCTCCGCAGCACGGCTGAGCGCACGCCGCCGCGATGACCGCCTGGCAACCCTGCGGCTGCTGGGCGCATCCACCCGGCAGCTTACCCTCTACACCATGCTCGATTCCGTGATCTACGCTGCGGTTGGGTTCGTGCTCGGGTTTATCGTGTACCTGATTCTGGTGCTGCCCTTCGGGATGCTGCGCTTCCAGAACATACCGCTTGGCCCCGAAAATATGCTGCTGCCGTTGCCCATCGTGCTGGTCTGCGGGCTTGTGTGCCTGATCATTGCCGCAACCAGCTCACTCTTTGGGCTCTCGAAGGTGACCATTAGCCCGTTGGGGGTACGCACCCGTTCGGATAAGCCGTCCTTGGGCAAACGCGCCCTCATTCTGGGCTGTGTGCTCCTCGTGGTGGGCTTCATCGGGGCGGTCGCGTCCCAGGTCATCATGAACCTCGCAGCCGATTCGATGGGGGCGAACGGGTTTGTGCTGGTACTGGTAATCGTCATCATGTTTGGGCTGCCGATCCTGCTCACAATGCTCGCCGTAGACCTGATCGGCGGGTTCGTGGTGGGCCTGTACGCCCGCATTCGGGTTCGCACCGCCCGCACCCCCGCAACCCTGCTGGCCTACCGCTCCATTTTGGAGTCGCCGCGCACCGCCTGGCGGCAGGTCTCCGGGGTGGCCATGACCACGTTCATTGCCGCGTTCATGGGGCCGATTCTGGGCATGGTCAACTCCGCATCAGGTGTGGAAGAAGGCTCGGCGGAATCCTATCTTATTGGGGATATGCTTCAGGGCCTGGTGCTGGTGCTGTTCCTGTCCTACCTGCTGGTGGCGCTCTCGGCGCTGCTGAACCAGTCCGCCGCTATCTATGAGCGCGGATCGCTGTACTCCTCCCTGCGAATGATGGGTACCGAGGCTGCGGTTTTGAAGCGTTCGAGGCGCATTGTGGTTTTCGGGCCGCTGCTGCTGGTGAGCTGCATGTCTGCGGCGGTGGCGTTGCCCCTGTTCGTGCTGATGCTTGGTTCGGCGCTCACCGGAACGGGGCTGCTGTACACCGCAGCACTGGTATTTGGTTCGATTGCGGTGGGGCTGGGCCTGGTATTCGCAGCACTGGCGGCAACCGGGCCCGTGATGGAACAGATCAGCCGCAAGCCGGTCTCGGCGGTGTAGCGGCTCTCCCCCTGACAGCGAGAAGCGGGTTTTCAATCAAAAACCCGCTTCTCGTGAAGTTAACAAATACCTCTACACTGTAGGTAGTTGTACGTAGTTTCTGTTCCGTACGGCCCGGATGCAGCACATCCTCCCCCATGATTCTCACAAAGTCTCAGCCCTCCAGGAGGGTGGCGTCCTCACGGGTTTTCCCATCCGGAATATCCTGCCCGCTCTGATATTTGAGTGCCCCATCGGCCTCCACGACGAGGTGCTCTTTCACGAGAGCCGCATCCGCCCGATAAACCCCACGATGCGCTGAAATCTCGTACTGCTGCACTGGCTTGAGCCCACATCTAAAAATGCCAAACGCGCCAACGTTTCGGCTTGCGATTCCGATAAAGGACTCATATATATCGGCGATGTACCGGGCTTTACTGGCGCCCGGTACCCGTTTGGCCTCACTCAGCATCGTGTGAAAATCACGGTAATCTAGCTGATGCTGCAGTTTTTGAAACGCATTCTCAACAATCACTAGGCCCTCACGGATCGGAATGTCACATACATATTCGATCAGCATGGTGGTAGGGTCAACAACACGGATAGTGTCATGTCCGTAACGGATGCTTAAACCTACTTGCATCGTCTTGACGGAGCTTTACGCCAGGCTATTTAGCGCTTCCATCTCCGCGCATCTGAACATCGCGGGGAGGGTTTAAATTCACAAGACCACGCGACAGCTGCACTGTAATGCGTGAAAACAGGGTTGTACAGGGTACGTGAATGGCGATAACTTGGGCAAGATGCTTTTGACCGGGGGACAGCTCTTTCCATGTTGAATCATTGATGCACTGCCCTGGTGCAAGCTTTATAACTTTTTCCTGCCGTTGCCATCGGAGAATAGCGCGTTTTGAGTGTCCGCTCTTTATGAGTTCTTGGGAATCTTTATTATGGGTAAAGATATTTTTGTTATATTTTATGCTTTTATCCAACCATAGCGCAGCCCCAGTCAGGATTAGAAATACATAATCTGTGGATAACTCACAAAATATCTGAGGTAGAAGTAAATATTAGGCACAATAACGCAGTATACAAGTTCGCCATGACATGGTTTATTTCAAGACACACTCGTTACACTTGAAGGTATGACGAAGAAAACACCTGGGCGTGGCTGCACCAGCCGACCAGCATCAGCAACCCTCTACCCTAGCTGGCCAAAAGACCAGTCAGCCACAAGACCATGCGCCATCGCCAGCCTCGCCCGCTTTAGCGCGAGGTAGAGTGACCTAGGTATCAGCTAGGTGGAGTTAGTACGCCGTGCACACGTTGGCAAAGCCACCTTAAGCAAAGTATTATGTGGTGACGTGTAGCCCGTCAGTCACCGTCGCCAGATTTGAACGCAAAGCAGGTTATTGTTTATGGGAGGGCCGTTTAGCCAGCAAAGTTGACGAAACCGACACATCCCGTTGCCTGGCTCCCCCGACCGAACAGCCCCAACAAACAGGAGAAACCAATATGTCACGCGCCACTATGACCAACACAGTTGGAGTAGAATACCTCACGTCCAATATCGAAGGTGGCGAGTTCAGTTATGTTCAGGCTGCATTATCGCGAGCTGGCCTACGCGCCGCACTAGGTCGCGATTTTACCCACTTCAAAGTAGACCTTCGTTTCTACGACAAAGACAGCAATACTGTCGTCTTGATCGAGACAAAGCAGCGGTATCAGGATTCAGATGTAGACCAGCTCCGAGAATATGTGGACGAGGAGAAGGCTCTCTTTCCTGACAACAAAATCATCGCGATTCTAGCCAACACCACTAACGAGGAACTGCGCGTATGGAAGGACTGCGTAGATAACGAACATGAATTGCCTGGCGAGACCGCCATTGACAGTATGTTGTACTACGCGTCTATCTTCGACACAAACAGGCAAAACAATCGTGAAGAGGTGCTTAAAAATACGTATACACTCAATGAGCTTCTTCATAAGAAAGATATTGACGAGAAACTACGCAGTCAGTTTGTCGGAACAACCTTGCTCTACGTAAGAAACGTCATTGAAAAACTCGGAATCTCCGATATCAACGACAAGACAGCTACGGACCTAAGGAAATACTGGCTCACCCTGGACGAACCACAAATTCGCACCGGTATTGAAACCACCCTCAACAACCTCCTTGATGGTTCAGACAACAAAGAGAAGAAGATTGAACTACTGCGGACCAACGTTGTGGGAGACCAAAAGGTCAAGAAGTTGGCCCTTAAGGACTGGATCGAAATTCTCACCACAATCGTCACAGGGATTTACGCGTATATCGACGACAACAGTTCGGAAGGCCAAGATCTTCTGAATCTATTTTTCATCGCCTTCAACAAGTACACCGGCAAAGCAGACAAGAATCAGGCCTTTACCCCAGACCATATCACCGAGTTCGCATGTCGTATAACAGGCGTAAACCGCACCACTCGTATTTTTGATGGTACCTGCGGTTCCGGCTCGTTCCTCGTACAAGGAATGGTCAAGGCACTGGCCGACTGCACCAATATGAATGCAACCCAAGAGCAAAAAGAAGCTCAGCAGGACAAGATTAGGCGGGAACACATCTATGGTATCGAGATTGAGGAAAAGGCATATGGCCTTGCTACGACGAACATGCTTATTCATGGAGACGGGAACTCAAACATCAAATTCGGCAGTCTGTTCGACTCTAAGGAGTTTGTCCATAAAGCCGATCCTGACGTGATTCTGATGAACCCGCCGTTTAATGCGAAGCCCATTGGAATCCCCGACAGGTACAAGACTGACTGGGGCAAGGCCAAAGATGGTAAGGAAGACCCTTCCAAGGGAATGGTCTTCCTCCAGTTCATCTCTGACTGCGTGGCTGAAGCCAACGTGGAGCGTCAGAGGCGAAATGAGTCCACCAAAACGTTGAAAATGGCTGTGATTCTGCCCGTGGCCGCTGCAATTGGGGCCAACAAGGCACTCAAAGACGCCAAGCAGCGACTCCTTATTAACAACACGCTGGAAGCGGTGTTCACGCTACCCAATGAAATTTTCTATCCTGGCGCGTCCGCGTCAGCCTGCATGATGGTATTCACCTTAGGGCAGCCACACTATGACTCTGAGACTCGGCGGCCACATAAAGCTACGTTCTTTGGCTATTTCAAGGACGACGCGCACAAGAAGAAAAAGAATCTGGGTCGTATTGAGCAATTCGACAAAAACAATGCGAGTAAGTGGAAGGCGATCGAAGACAAGTGGATACGGCTGTTCCGCAACAGGATTGTCGAAACCGGAATGTCAGCTATGCAGGAGGTCACCAACGAGGACGAATGGTTAGCCGAAGCCTACATGAAAACTGACTACTCAACACTAACTGCTTATGACTTCCAGACCACTTTGAACAACTACCTTGCCTACCTTGTAAAGGAAGGACAGGTAGTTGAGGATAACAGTAATGACGAAAATGAGGGCGTATAGTGAAGCTAGATTTTTCGCAATGGCATGAATTCGTGGTAGCTTCTATATTCGATATTCATAATGGGCGTGGTATCACAGCCGAAGAGATTGCTGAAAACCCCGGTGTTCTCAACGCTGTACAGAGTGGAGAAGAGCATAACGGCGTTATTGGCCGCATTAGCGCTGACTATTGCCGCGAGATGCAATATGTCTTCACCTTAGACTGTTGTCTAACCGTCGCGAGAACCGGAACTGCTGGTTTTGTATCTTTTCAAGCTGATGGTTGCGTGGTGGGTGATTCGGCTAAACTGCTTCTTCTACGTCATCAGGAACCTTCTCCTGAACTATACTTATTCCTACAAACAATCCTCAGCCAGAACCGTTTTAAGTATAGCTACGGCAGAAAAGTTACTGAGGCGAAATATATGGGAGATGTAATTGATCTGCCTATTAAGCATGACAGTGACGGTAGCCCAGTCATCGACCCTGCGAAAACATATAGCCCCGAAGGGTACATCCCAGACTGGCAATTTATGGAGAACTTCATCCACGCTCTCCACTACAAGCCGCTAACAACCGAGAACAGCGTGAATTCAGCAGCTGCGCTCAATGTAGTTAACTGGAAGAGCTTTACTATAGGTAGCATGTTTGACCTGAAGTATGGCGTCAATCTTGCGCTCAATGCATGTGTGGAGTCAGAATCTGAAGAGGCTATTAACTTCGTGAGCAGAACTGAATCGAACAATGGCGTATCTGCTCGAGTTGAGCGTGTTCCAGGTGTCGAGCCCCAAGAAGCAGGTCTTATTACCGTGGCAACTGGGGGTAGCGTTCTCTCTACTTTTGTGCAGCCGGAACGTTTTTACAGTGGTCGAGACTTATACGTACTCAATCCAAAAGAAGACAGAGTAGGACTTCATGCGAAGCTATTTCTAACGACTGTGATTGAAGCGAATAAGTTTAAGTTCAGCTATGGTCGACAGGCTAATAAGTCACTCCCCGATATTGAACTTCAACTTCCCATTCAGCGTGACGAGACTGGTAACCCCGTCATCGACCCGACAAAGCAATATCACACGGACGGATATATGCCAGACTGGCAGTTTATGGAGGACTATGTGCGTTCATTACCGTATGGTGACCGCATCCCAAAGTAGGGTAATCACGTTACGCTGACGACACCATTTAGAAGTAGGTCGCCCCAGACCACGCATAGTAAGTGGGAAATCATCAAGAAGCGATTCGGTGGCTGGCCAGGTATTGGTTTTAGTATCTGGTTCCACGGATTATCCAACTGTTCCCGACAGTTGGAAGCATGATGAACAACAGCGAATCGCTTCGATCTTAAACTGGGAAGCCAGCGAGGGGTTTGTACGGAAGTGGTATGATCCTGGATTTGATGTACTGTCTTGGTGCGAGTTTTATAACTTTTTCCTGCCGTTGCCATTGGAGAATAGCGCGTTTTGAATGTCCGTTCTTTATGAGTTCTTGTGCGCTTTTGATACTTATAATAATTTTTTCATCATCTTTCATGCTGTTATATAAGCATATTTTACCCTCTATCTTGCTAAAGAATGCATGACCTTTGGACAGCTGGGGTATAGGCAACTAGCTTTTGTGTCCTACAGTGTTCTTCCATTACATGAACCGTTATAGTGCGTTTACGGATACCCTGCGTTGTTCCGCATTATTCCGCGAGAAGCGGGTTCTGGGCTAAAAACCCGCTTCTCGCAGTTAAGGAAAGAGGACGTTATACCGCCGAGACTGGTTTACGGCTCACCCGCTCCATGACGGGCCCGGTGGCTGCCAGCGATGCGAACACCAGACCCATACCCAGCACAATAGCAACCACAATCATGCCCAGTGACTGGAGCAGAAACCGTGGTTCCACGCCCGACCGAGCAATGAGACCGAACAGTACCAACGCCAACAGCCCTGAGAGCGTACTCACTAACAGCAGCGGGCCGAAAACCACAATGCGCCTCGAACGCTTCAAAACCGCAGCCTCGGTACCCATCATTCGCAGGGAGGAGTACAGCGATCCGCGCTCATAGATAGCGGCGGACTGGTTCAGCAGCGCCGAGAGTGCCACCAGCAGATAGGAGAGGAACATGAGCAGGAACAGGCCCTGCCACATATCGTTCAGCAGTGTATCATCCTGCACGTTCCTCCTAGCCTGCGACGTGGATTCACGAAACAGCTGCCCCAGCACGGGGCCTATCAGGGCCGCAATGAACGTGGTCATGGCCACCCCGGAGACCTGCCGCCAGGCGGCGCGCGGCGACTCCAGAACCGCCCGCCATGCCAACAAAGCTGCGGGGGTGCGGGCGATACGCACCCGAATCGTCGCGTACAGCCACACGGTAAAGCCGCCGAGCAGGTCCACCGCAATCATGCCCAGCACCAGCGGGAACACCACAATGAGGGTCAGAATCAGCAGCACAAACATCACAGACATGGCTGTCCCAAAAGTCCCATCGCTCACACTTGCGCGTAGGATCTCCAACACCAGCTGCGCCCCGATGAAGCCTAAGACCAAAACCGCCAGGCCAGCGATGAGGAACACAATACCCGCTTTCGGCGCGTTCGCGCGGGTGCGGACCCCCAGCGGGCTAATAGTCACCTTTGAGAGGCCAAACAGCGAACTCAACGCCGCAATCACCAGGCACCCCACATAGCAGGCAAACACCAGATGCGCCGGCAGGATCATATTATGCGCCCCCAGCGGGGTGTCCAGAAAATGCAGCATCCCAAACGGAATAGTCAGCACCAGATAGAGCACAAAACCGATGAAGAACCCGACGGTCGCATAAATCAGCGCCTCAGCCACAGTGTAGAGCGTAATACGCCCCGTGGACGCGCCCAGCAGCCGCAGGGTCGCCAGGCGGTCATCGCGGCGGCGTGCGCTCAGCCGTGCCGCAGAGGCCCCGAGCGTGAACAGCGGGGTGAGCAGCAGGAACCCGCTGGCCCACGCGAGCAGAATATACGCCGACTGTAAGTAGTTGCTCGGGTGGCTCTGCGCCCCACGGCCGGGCAGGCTCGGGTCGCCCAGCCACAGGTGAAACGCCTGAATACCGCCCGCCACCAGCAGGGTCAACGCCGCAGATGCTGCAAAGGCGAGCACCGGCATGACTGCCTGCGTGGTGGGTAGGGTGCGGCGGGCGAGCATCGTGAAGGTCTGCATTAGTGTGTACCTTCCTGCCGGGGCTGGGCGGGGTGCTGGCTGTCGTGCACGATCTGCCCGTCAAGCAGGTGGATCGTGCGGGAACACTGCGCCGCAATATTCGGGTCGTGGGTGACAATCACCAGGGTTTTGCCCTGCTGCGGGATCAGGGCCAGCAGCAGGTTCATGACCTCCTGCGCGGTGGCAGTATCAAGCGCCCCGGTGGGTTCGTCGGCGAAGGTGATGGGCGCGCCGGTCACCTGGGAACGGGCGATAGCCACGCGCTGGGCTTGCCCGCCGGACAGCTCACCGATGCGCCGCTGAAGCATCGTCCCCAGACCCAGCTGGGACAGAAGATGCGTCGCGGCCATGCTCGCCTGCTCACGCGGTGTCCCGGCAAGCATGGCGGCGAGCGCCACGTTTTCTTCGGTGGTGAGTTCGGGCACGAGCAGCCCTTGCTGGAAGATGAACCCGAAGCTGCCAGCCCGCAGGGCGGTGCGCTGTTTTTCGGTGAGGGAGCCCAGATCTACCGTGTTCGGGCCTGCCCCGGGGTGTGGGGTGGTGATGTGCACGGACCCTGAGTCCATGGTGATAATGCCTGCCAGCACGTGCAGCAGGGTGGTTTTCCCGGAGCCGGAGGGGCCCATAATGGCGACTGATTCGCCGGGGTAGATGTCGAGGGATACCCCGCGCAGTACGGTGTTGGGGCCGTAGGATTTAATGAGGCCACGTGCAGAGATGACGGCCCCGGCCGCTGGCGGCGGGTACGCACCGTACCCCTGCTGGGCGGGCGGCATGTCCGGGGTGGGTACCCCGGTGTTTGGGGCAGGGTTGGCGTGGGCTGCCCCAGGATGCGGCTGCGGGTATGCTGCGGTGTGCTCTTCGGGGGCAGGCTGCGGGGGTGTGCCTGGGGCCGGGGGGTGTGTGGTTCCCGTGGGTTCAGGCGGGCCTGAACCGTTATGTGTGTCGGGCCCGTTGGGTGGTGTCTGGTCGCCGGTTAGGGGCGGCTCGTTCGGTGGGGCCGATGCGACCTCCCGGTGGCTGGTGTCCCGGTGGGCTGGTTTTTTGTCGGCGGTGTTGTCGGTCTGTTCGTGGGGGTATTCGTTTGCCATGTTTTCTAGTATCCTCCCGCTGCACCGAGGGGAGGGCATCCTGAAGCTGGCTATTTCCCGTGAATTTATATCTCCCCCTGTCGCGGGCAGCGGTTTAAAAATGTTTATACGCGAGACAGCTCCAAGACATGAGAAGATGGGAGCATGTTTGAACACACCGTGCCCGATAAATGGTTCCCCCAATGCGCCGTTTTTGATTGTGACGGGGTTCTCCTTGACTCCGAGACAGCCTGGAACCGCGTGCAGCGCGAGCTTTTTCAGCAGTGGGGCATCCCCTTCACCCCCAACCTTGAGGAGCGGCTCACCGGGTTATCGGCGCACGATGTTGCCGCAGCCCTAGCCGAGTTCACCTACACCGGTGATATGACCGACACCGCCGCGTACAGCGCACATGTGCAGGCCACCCTGGGTGAGCTGCTGGAGATTGAGGCTCAGGTAATCAGTGCCGGTGTTGAGCTTATCCCCGGTGCGCAGAGGTTCCTG
>ERZ772946.724-NODE-724-length-11243-cov-3.58116_pt1 | contig 11243 bp, 12 predicted proteins | sample MGYA00511680_ERZ772946 | MGnify/ENA primary metagenome ERZ772946 (study PRJEB29015, sample SAMEA2737918) | human oral metagenome | biome: human oral; feature: human-associated habitat; material: dental | place: China | collected 2016 ... | reverse complement strand
TTGCCGTAATGGGCTAATAATTTATTAAAAACTTTGATTTTTTGAGACATAAAATGCCTAAGGTGTTTTATGAGTTATTGTAATTGCACAAAGATATTTCTTTTAAACCTCTGTCGAAAAGAGAGGTCAAGCAAAGGTTACCTGTGATATTTTGGAGTTTGTGTTTTGTCATTCCTTTAGGTAAGAAAATATTACCATATTCGCGTGTAGTGAGCGAAAAGACTTTTTGATTGCCCTTCCATTCATCGGTTTTAAAAACAGGTGTTAGTATCACATATTCTGAGTCTGTGAAACAGCCATTTACACCGTGTTTTTTATGATCGGTATGCAGATTGTCCGATTCGATAATTTTCTCGATTACCTTTCCTTCGGCAGAAATTTGTGCGAGCGCATAATAATCCATTCCCCATTTATTGACCGATGAAGCGCTTTCACCCGGAATGAAGGCGTAAATTCTTTTATTCGATATTTTAAGACTGTCTATCTTTGGAGTGTCTGCCCATCTGTCGTCATGATGTGTAAATGCTTTTTTATCTATGTAAGAAAAAGATTTCCATTTGGCAGTTTTGGCTGTATCATCAAATTCTAAAAGGGCGAAACATCTTGCATTGCCATAATAAACTTCATTTTCAAAGCAAACGGGAATCGTTTGACTATCGGATATATTTTGAAAATACCGCTGCTGAGCCTTCTCTGGTACAATGTTATACCTGAGCAATGTTTTATTTTTTATCGAGATGAGTACTGGCGAGGAATATATATCTGAGTAATACCACACTTCTTTTGCCAAGATGATGATGCCAAACCCTTCTTTATATCTGAAGAGCACAGGATAATCTCTGTTGGATGTTGGGTTGTATTCAATAGGAATCTTTTTGACGCCTTCGGTTGAAAGGACAAGGGCGTAATATTTATGCCAATCGGTATAATCGGAAGTTAGGATTACGGCAGTGCCATTGGGTAGTAAAGTTGAAGCATAAACAAAAGAGAATTCATTGTCAAATTCCCATTTTCTCAAAAGTGTTAGTTTAAAATCGTTCATATCCTTTTCTTTTTTGCTGACAATTTACTCGGCAAAGGTAGTAAATAATTTGCTAATTAGCTCATTAGCAAATTGACTAATTATTATTATCTTTGTGCCTTAAAAAAAACATATTATTATGGAATTGCAAGTAGGTAAAAACTATCGCATAAAAAATGATATTTTCAGCTTTAAAGCGGGTGAAGTTTGGTCGTTAGTAGATGAGGGATACCAAGCGTACTTCGGCGAACACAATTTTGTATTCGTTAATGCCGAGAAAAATTGTCACTTTATGGTATTACGAGATACTTCCGACGAAGATATGGAAATATACTACCATTTAGATAGGTATTTTGAGGAAATAGAAGGGGATGATAATAATTTTATATCTTTGTCCTTAGATAAAAAAGACACTATGAAAATCTTAGTAATAGGCATAGGCGTTATAGGCTCTATTTACGGCTATGTGTTTTCTAAAGCAGGACACACAGTAACACATTACCTTAGAAAAGACAGTAAAAAGAATAACATACATACTTTAAACGTTCATATCTTGGACGGGCGTGGACACAAGAAAGGACTTTCGTATACCGATAGCTATTCTATTGAGCACGCTACAGAAAAGGAGTATGATTTTATCTTCATTGCGGTACCTTCTGGAAAATTGGCAAGTGTGATAGAAGAACTCAATAGAGAGCATATTACAGGAACACTGCTCATTGCTTGTGGCATTTGGGAAGATAAGAATTATCTGGAAAAACTCTTAGGCAATCGTCCTTATGTATTGGGTTATCCCGTAGCAGGAGGCAACTTAGAAGGTGAGACCCTCAATGCTTGTCTGTTTGACCATTTTATGCTGGAGAGCAAAGCAAAAACTACTATCAATAATTATGATGATTTAGTAAAGCTATTTAGCGATTGCAACATAGTCTTAGAACACCCTTACGATATGCTCGAATGGATATGGTTACATCTGGCTATTAATGCGGGAGTTATTTCGGTAGCAAGTACTACAATGGAAAATTATAGCAATAATGCACAAACTACTGAGGCAGCCGAGAAGCTAATGCAGTCTACCAAACTACTGAAGCAAGCCGTAAAATCGATACGTGAAACGGTGAAGATAGTAGCCTCACGAGGGGTGGTACTAAAACACTACAACAACGAGTTACTACCTTACAAATTGCCTACTTTCCTTTCAGCACCTTTGATGAAAAGAATGTTTGCCAACAATATCCTTACCCAAAAAATAATGACCCTTCACAACAACCTCTCCGACTTATTATATGTATGCAAGTGCGTGTATGAAGAAGGTAAGAAAAAAGGTATAGAAGCACCTTTGTTCTATAAAAATTGTAGCAAGTTACCAATCTAATAGAAAAATAGCAAATAAAATGAAAAGACTACTCTCTTTATTATTAGTCCTCCTCTGGGGGCAAAATATACTATGGGCGCAAAAAGCAGTATTAGTTAGAACACAATACGAAAGCTATGCCGTAGACAATGAAACCGATTCACTACTTCCTGACAGAAAGGAGAGCCGTGAATACTATACCTTTTTGCGCTTCAACCGTAGAAAGGATACTTTATTTGTCCATAAAAAAGATACCCCAAAGGATATAGCGCAAAAAGATGCCTTTTCCTACTTCCTCACTACGAAAAAAATAGCTTCCGATAAGCTACAACTACTTATAGGAGATAGAGATAACACCCATACGTTTTTATTTTACCTTGAAAGTCCCGACCTCATACATATAAATAAAGATAGGTATGTACTAAGTGATGAATACAGTCATTTCTTAAGAAAAAAAATATTCAAAAAGAGGGATATTGCGACTATTTTAGATTTTTTAGACGACCAATTCGGGGATTATTTTATAGATACGGAAGTATTTATGATAAGCACTAAGGACAAATATAAAAAGAACCTAAAAATGTATGGAGGCACTGTCCTCAACGAAGCAGATACCACTGTTTATAGTACTTTATATGCAGCATACGATGATAAAGGTCTTCGAATGTCAGGAAAAGTAAATACCAATGTTCCCGAATTACCTTTTTCACTTGACAAGAAAAGAAAATATATAGATGCTGATAAGCTCGTTTTTGAAATAGAGGAACAAACTCCCAAAAACAACGCCACTTATACCCAAGAAATCTATTTCTCAGGCGAAAAGTTTATAGAAAAAGGTGAATATACCCAATACGGACTTAATATTACTACGTTTTATGTGAAAGAAATTAGGAAATTAGGAAATTAGCAAATTAGAGAATTAGAGAATTAGCAAATGAGAAAATCCCCGCTGATAGTATTCTCTACGGGCGGGGAAATATTATTTCTGTTGGTTAGATAACCTGAGGGCTTCTGTCCAGAAGGCGTCTTCTTCGTCTATGTGTTCAGAGAATAACCAAACCTCTTGTATTTTGTCGTTCTCTACCCGATAGAGATCAATACCTCTCATTCGTATACTTTTGTCAAAAGCAAAGACCTCAAAAGCGACGGCAGCAACTACCAAAGGGTCGTTTTCGGTGATATAATCAATTTGGTCAATAGCAAAAGTGCCTCCACTGAGCTGTGCCATTCTTCCTAAATGAGAGAATACAGCCTCTTTACCTTTGTAACTACCGGAAAGAGCCCCTTTCCCTGGTTGGTGCCATACTAAGTCATCGGCTAATAAACTGCCTACTTTCTCAAAATCTCCTTTAGCTAAGGAGATATAAAACTGATGTACAATTTCTGTTTTTGTCATTTTTATATGAATTTTTCTTTGTTATTTCACCGCAAAATTATACCTTTGTATCCAAGCACACAAGTACTTACGAGAAAGTAAGCACCTTACAAAAAAGTTAGAATTACTCAGTATCAAATAGAAAAAATATTGCGATGAACGAAAAAAATATTAACAAAGACTGTCCTGTATGGCGAACAATGCAAATAATGGGAAGCAAATGGGCAATGCTTATACTGTTTCATCTCAGTCAGCGCACACATCGTTATGGGGAACTAAAGCGTGCCATTCCACAAGTGAGTGAAAAAGTACTTAATGAAGAACTAAAAACGCTCTGCACTCATCAATTAGTAGCAAAAGTAAGTTATCCAGAAGTACCCCCACGAGTAGAGTATTCCCTTACAGATTTAGGTAAAGAAGCCTTACCTATCATAGAAGCAATTATCCGTTTTGGAAATGACCACTTAAAGAATAACTAATAAAAACCCTCCCCACTCATAGTATTTTTTACCAGTGGGGAGTTTCTTTTATATTTCTATTGAATAGATCACTATATCAATATCCATACGTTTATTTTAAATACCCATTATTTCTTTGATTCTTATCTCTCTTCTGAGAAGAAAATCATCAAATCGAGCTTTTCCGTAGAGAGAAACCAAAACAAGTTCCATTACTTTTAGTTGTATAGTGTGTAAGTTTTTGATAGAAAGGTCTTTATAAATAGTTTGGATACTTCGAATAACAGACTCTTTGTCTATATTTTGATATTCCTGATAGGTATTGATTTCTACAATACTACTGTTGATATACATTTTTGTTTCATAAAACAGAAAAAAGTCCTTGTAAGGAGATAGAATAGAATAATTATCTTCTATAAGTATGGCTATATCATATAATTTTTCTTGCCAAAAGAAAGATTTAGCTCCCAAAAAATCTGTTTGAATAATAAAATCAGTATATTGAATATGTTTCTTACAGATATTTATAATATTTTCAGCAGTAACGAGAGTAAAGTTATTATTTTTTACAAAGTTATTATATGCGAACAAACATTTGTTAAAAGAATCCTTATTAGAATTTATAAATACTTTCTTTTCTCCTTTATATTGATAATATATATTTCCTGTAGATTCTTCCACTAAGAAATATTCATCTTTACAAGTATCTAAGAGATTTCCTATATCAATAACCGTCATCATCTATTTATTTTAGTCTCCACTTATACGTATTTTCTCTATTTCTGGTTGCTCTAATAGTTTTATTATAGGAGAAAGTTCAGAAAGTGAAAGCATTCTAAGGTCTTCAATAAAGTTTGTAAACGTTTTTCCCATAAAAATAACATCTGTAAGGTAATAATCCTTGATTTTAGAGATCTCTCTGCATCTACCTTGTTTTATAGCATCTTGAGAAAACATCAATTGATGTAGTTTTTCATCAATTGACACATATTCCTTCTCCTTTCCTTGCTTAAAAATAACAATATCCAATGGCATAATAGAAAATAGTATAAATAGTTTTTGAGGTTACAAAGGTACAAAACAATTGACAATACACAATTGATGATTGATAAAACCCTCCCCACTTATAGTATTCTCTACCAGTGGGGAGGGTATTTTTTAGTTACTTGATGAAAGTGAAGTATTTATAGGGGATAAAAAATAATTGCCATTTTTAATAAATTACTTTAGTTTTCTCCAATAGCAACAAATTCAGCATCGTCAAAGGCTATTGCTTCACCTAAAGAACGCCATTTACTAAGTTCTTCTTTTTCTTCTTTCCTTTTAGCTTCCAAAAGGTCATAAGCATCTTTTCCTAATACGAGTCTCAATGGAGGTTCCTTGTCATCAATAGCTTTAATTATAACAGCTGCTGCTTTTGCAGGATCTCCTTGTTGTTTTCCATCACTTCCATAAAGATAATTACGTAGTGGTACAATAGTATCATCATATTCATTGATGTGATTTTCAGGGCGTAAGTTGCCCGCTCCTGCAAAATGAGTTCTAAGAGCGCCTGGCTCTACTATTGTTACTCCAATACCTAAGGGTTTTACTTCGTGATAAAGTGCTTCTGAAAAACCTTCCAACGCATATTTTGCTGCTCCATAAAGTGCAAAACCTCCAATATTTACACGTCCGCCAATGCTCGAAATATTTACAATATTACCGCTTTTCTGCTTACGCATTATAGGCAGTACTAAGCGGGTAAGTTCGATAGTGGCAAAGAAATTAATTTCCATTTGAGAATGTATTTGCTCACTTGAAAATTCTTCCAAAGCGCCCAAATCGCCTCTTCCTGCGCAATTTACTAAAACATCTATCCGACCAAATTTAGCTATAGCTGTTTGTATTGCCTCTTGTCGCTCTTTTTCATTAGTAACATCTAATGAAACAACTAAAGTATTATCTTTAAAAGTAGTTACTATATCAGCTACTTTTTCTCGATTACGAACGGCAAGTATTGCTATATTGCCATTCTTTAAAGTTTGCAATGCAATAGCTTTACCCAAGCCACTGCTTGCTCCTGTTATGAAATATACCTTTTTCATTTTACAACTCAGATTAAAAAGAATTAATAATAGCACAAAGGTATAAAATAGTTTTTATCAGTTTATTAAATTCACTGTTAAAGTTTTTGTAAATTATATTGCGATAATAAAAATCAATATCTTTTCAGTAGATTGTGCTAAGAAGTTGTAGTGTTTTTCTACTAATTGGAAGAGAAAAATCAGTATGTTTGTTGTATAGATTTAGAGGAAGTTTTTTCGTAATCGATTTATTTTATTACTTTTGTACCAGATTTTTAACTTGCATTTACTATACTAGTAACTGATGATAATATCACTCTTTTTTAAGAAGAACTTATCCTTAAAGAGTATAGTCTGATTGAGTTTTTAGGTTATTTTAACTTGCCGGTAACTTGCCAGAGTACTCTTTTTAAGGTTGTTGATATTGCTATTTCAATTGATTTTTAATATTTTAACTTATATAATTTAACTTGCCGGTAACTTGCCGAGATACCTAAAAACGCGTGGCGCAACGGTAAACGCTTTTCTTTATTCTCTGTTGTTCATCGTCCAGCAGTCGGTGATTTTTCCGTCTTTAATTTTTAGAAAATCAGTACCTACTTTCACTGCCTTTTTATCTCCTAAGGTAGCGGTTACGCACCGCCCTTTTCTTCAAAGCATTCACTCTATTAATAACTATATGAAAACCATATATAAGAATAGCAAGGAGTAAAACGATTCTGTTAATTCGTTAAAAGTTTGTGCAGTTGAGCGTTGAACGAGGGTAGTGAAAGAAAGGATCGATTTCTTATCCATTAACTTTGGGTAACTTATCTATCTCACTTGAAAAGTTCTAAAGCGATATGCGCACAAGCCTCGGCATCGGCTAAGGCGTGGTGATGTTGCTTTAAATCAAACCCAAAATAAGCGGATACAGTGTCTAACTTGTGATTTACGAGCTGAGGGAGGAGTTTACGTGCTTTTCGGTAGGTACAAAAGAAAGGATTAGTGTGTTGTGGGAGCTCATAATAAGTTAATACTGCTCGCAAACAGCCTTCATCAAACACACTATTGTGAGCTACAAGAGGTAAATCTTTTATTTTTGGTAATATTTCTGCCCATACTTCGGGGAAGAGTGATGCATTTTCGGTGTTGTGCTCCGAAATACCGTGTATTTGGGTGTTAAAATAACTATAAAAGTTTGGAGCAGGTTTAATCAGTTGGTAATAAGTATCGACAATCTCGTTATTTTCTACAAAAACGAGTCCGATACTGCATACGCTACTGCGGTATTGGTTAGCGGTTTCAAAGTCTAAGGCTGCGAAAGTGTTCATTTTATTCAGGTAACAAGTAAAGTCAGTGTTATATCGAACTCACGTTATTTAAGTTGTTTTTTCATCCATTGACTTACCTCGGTGGCGGGGATATCTTCTTGGTTAGAGAAAACGTGGTCGGCTTTTGGAGTGATTGTTAATTCGGCGTTTTTGTAGAAATACAAAAGATATTCACTATACGAGTAAGGTACAGCTCTATCACCTGTTCCGTGAATGATTTTTACCTTTCCTTTGTAACGCTTAGCGGCTTCAAAAGGCTTTATGCGTTGCCCTGAAAGAATATAGTCCTTGCCTACGGTAATTTTGCCTGAGGAGAGACTCACCTTATCGGGGACATTTAGGGGGTCGAAGGTAGTGCCAAAAAAAGACCCTTGTAACATATTATCGTGAATGATAACTGCTGGAGCTAGCATTGCCACTGCCTTGATTTTGCTCTTGCCGAGTTCTGAACTGAGCAATATTGAGATCAGCCCTCCTTGTGAATGACCATAGATGCCTATTTTACTCACAAAAGGCAGTTGTTCAACATACTGAACAATACGGCGCGCATCTTCTAATTCGTTATCGAGGCTCATTTTCTCGAAGTCGCCATCGCTTTTCCCGTGTCCGTTGAAGTCGAAGCGCACAGAAGCAATACCTTCTTTGGCAAGGGTTTCGGCTATAGTAATGTTTATTTTCTCGTTGATATTTCCAGTAAAACCGTGAAACATAATCACCACGGGGATTTTCTTTTGGTTAAAATTTTCGGGAGTAGTAAGCACCCCTCGGAGTTTGCCTACCGCACCTTGTATTTCTAAGGGTTCAGTTTTAGCATTAGCCCCAAAAAACGTCGTTAAGAACAATAAAGTCAATACTTTTTTCATCTTATCTGATATTTAGTGTTTATTATTTTACAGGGACTATATAGTTATCCATTTGAAATGACTCTGTGATAAATAATAAGAGTTCAACGTAAGTAATTATAAAAAAAACCACAAAACCAGCGAGTTGGCGCTGCTGGGTAATGTGGAAGATAAATTTTCACGAAATTGACAATTTTACGTTTACTAATTTTGAAGACTACTTTTTCAATCGTTTGAAAACAAAGCGGGTGATAAAAAGCCCTGTAGAATCGTCTTTACCTGAATTACTTTCTACACCACTGCTAACAAAGGCGAGCTCCCATCCTTCTTCACTCATTGCATTGAGTTTGGAAGTGATAAGGGCATCGTTGGCAGCGATATTCTGAAAGCGAATCCCTCCGAGGTTAAAGAAGTTTAGCAACTTGGTTTCGTCAAAACCTTTGACACGAATCTCATCACGGTCACTTTTGTTGCGTTCATCGCCGTCTTCGGAGCGGGTGGTGGTAAAATCTTTGTAATTGCGTTCATCGTTAGCCGAAATCAAGCGCGAACGCCCCATTCCATAAGGTACGACCGATTCTACAGCAGTTACTACTTTAAATTCGTAGGTTTGTGCTGTAGCTACAAAGCCTACAAGGGCTAAACAGAATAAAAAAATCTTTTTCATTGGATTTGTATTTGATGATTTAGGGGCAAAGATACGAAAATAATTAGCAAATTAGTTAATTTCCAAATTTGTTAATTACTTTATACGCTCTGCCTATAGGAATTTCTGTCTCACCTATATACACAAACTGGTGGGTGTAGGAAGTAATGTGTTGTATATTCACTACATAACTCTTATTGACGCGTACAAATACCGAATCGGGGAGCTGACTATGTATGTTTTTGAGATTGATCCACGTGATGTACTTATCGGTGAAGGTGTGGATAATCACATAATCTTTCAATGCTTCTATATATAGGATATCGTTATGAGGGATACGATAATTGCGTCTGTTAGCACGAACGCTAATGCATTGGGTATCGATGGCTTCAAAATCGGTTTTATGATTGGTGAGCAATTGGTGGTAACTTTCAGCTTTGGCAACGGCTTTTTTAAATCGTTCGGGGGTAATGGGTTTCACTAAATAGTCGAGGGCATCTACTTCATAGCTGTCTAAGGCATATTGGCTGTAGGCGGTAGTAAAGATAACCAAAGTATGTTCAGGTAAGGTTTTGGCAAACTCCAAGCCGTTTACCCCAGGCATCTCTATATCCAAAAAGAGTAGGTGTACTTCGTTCTTTTTCAGAAAGTCAGCAATGCCTACAGTGTTTTTGAAGGTGCCTACTACCTTCAAGTTGCTGTATTGCCTTACAAGGCGCTCCATACCAATACGGGCTAAGGGTTCATCGTCTATTATCAAACAATTCATAGTTGTAGCGCTAAGGTTACTAAATATTCTTGTGGTAGTGCTTCTTGTGACAGTTTAAAACGGTTGCCATAGAGCAGTTCTAACCGCCGGCGGAGGTTAGTTAATCCTATACCGCTGAATTTTTGTTGAGGATTAGGTTGCAAAGGTACGGAATTGCGTACAGAAAAGTGTAACCATCCCTCTTTTTGTTCACATTTTATATAGATATAGGTAGGAGCAAGGGCATCAATGCTATGTTTTACAGCGTTTTCGGCTAAGATAAGCAGTATGTTGGGGGGAATTTGTATGCCTTGTACGTTCTTTTCATCATATGTAAGCTCGTAAGTAAAATCATCACGGCGCATTGCTTCCAAAGAGAGAAAATCGGAGAGAAAACGCAATTCAGAAGAGAGGAAAACTCGTTCTTCGTGTGATTGGTAGAGCAAATGTCGCAAGAAATCGGATAATTTTGTGAGGGTGTACGAAGCTTTTTCGGGGTCGATATACAATAATGTGTTGATACTATTGAGCATATTGAACAAAAAGTGCGGTTGTATCTGGCTTCTCAGGGCTTGTAGCTCACTTTTGGCAGCTTGTTGTTCTAATTCTTGCATCTTTTCGGTGCTTTTTATCCACAATTGGAATATTTTTATGAGTGTGGATAGCATTATAAAGGGCAATAAACTCAATAATGAAAAGATAAATAGGGTAGGGATAGGCAAAAGCATCGCTTTTTTAAGGTCTTCGCTGATAACGTATTCTCTCCATATTACTGTGTTTAGGTAATAGGTAAGCACTTGGCAAACAAAGAGTATTCCAACAAGACTGATAGTATAGCTAATAAGCTTGCCTCTAAATAAGAACTTCGGAATCAGTACATAGAGGTTTAGGTAAAAAGCGATGGTGATAACGAACCATCTTTCTATCCAATCTAAATGGTCGATAACCCCCTTGTATGCGCCCCATTCTTTGGTTGTTAGGAAGAATAAAAGCAATAAGCTACAACCTGCTATATGCCGATAAATGCGGTATCTATCAGCTATAAGAAACTGCAAGAAGAAGTTGTTCTTCAAAAATATATTTGGATTCTCAGTAGTCATTGTCAATTACTTAATTGTAATTCCCGCTGCAAAGTACAACGCAGGTAAAAACACACTCGAGCGCGCACTACCGTCTTCATTTTTAGCTTCAGAGGCAAACATCGCTCTGAGGGTACGTTCTCTATAACGCCCCGAACGGATAAAACTACCGCCAAAAGTCACCGGAATGCTAATATGCTTACCCAGTTTAAACTCAGGTTCTAATCCCACAAAAAAAGTTTGCGAAGAGAATATTTCTTTTTGTCCGTTGCGTCTTAGGTATGCCAAATAACCTCCTATATTAGCTACTAATTTCAAGCTGAGGTTTTCGCTATAATCAT
>ERZ772946.721-NODE-721-length-11315-cov-12.7096_pt1 | contig 11315 bp, 10 predicted proteins | sample MGYA00511680_ERZ772946 | MGnify/ENA primary metagenome ERZ772946 (study PRJEB29015, sample SAMEA2737918) | human oral metagenome | biome: human oral; feature: human-associated habitat; material: dental | place: China | collected 2016 ... | reverse complement strand
TCGAAGCTTTTATCTTTGATTTTAATGCCGAATTTTTTCTGCGGCAGATCGCGGATATGTCCCTTGGAAGCGACGACGTCGTAGTCATCGCCTAAGAATTTTTTGATAGTTTTGGCTTTTGCGGGGGATTCTACGATGATTAAATTTTTCATTGTTTAATCCTTCAAAATTCTAGGCAGCGTGATGCCCTTTTGGCTTTGGTATTTGCCCTTTTTATCGCAGTAGCTTACCTCGCATGGCTCATCTCCTTGCAGAAACAAAACCTGCGCGATGCCTTCGTTCGCGTAAATTTTTGCAGGCAGCGGCGTGGTGTTGGAAATTTCAATCGTGATGTGCCCTTCAAAGCCCGGCTCAAAGGGCGTTACGTTTACGATGATGCCGCAGCGCGCGTAGGTGCTTTTACCGAGGCAGATCGCAAGCACGTCGCGCGGCATTTTGAAGTATTCGATGGTGCGCGCTAGCGCGAAGGAATTAGGCGGCACGATGCAGACATCGCCCTCAAAATCCACGACGTTTTTTGCGTCGAAATTTTTAGGATCGACGACCGTTCCGCCGACGTTTGTAAAAATTTTAAATTCGCGCGCTACGCGTATGTCGTATCCATAGCTCGAAAGTCCGTAGCTAACGACGCCGCGGCCGATATTTTCCTCGCAAAAAGGCGCTATCATATCGTGCTGCTGCGACATCTGTCTGATCCATTTATCGCTTTTCAGTCCCATAAAATTTCCTTAAAATAATCAAAATTTTTCGCGCATTATAGCAGCAAAATAAAATATAATAAAAATTTTATGCTAGAATTTTGCTTAAATTATAAAAATTTTATCACTTTTTAAGGAGCAACTATGGGACTACTCAAGAAATTTGCGTTTATTACGTTTTTTATCGCGTCATCTTTGGCTGCTGCGAAGCCAAATATTTATATTTTAGCTACCGGCGGTACGATCGCGGGAAGCAGCGCAAGTGCCACGGAGGGCAACTATACCGCAGGTTCAAAGGGCGTAGAAGATATCTTAGCGGCAGTGCCGCAACTGGGGGATTTAGCTACGATTAAAAGCGAACAAATTTCAAATATCGGCTCGCAGGAGATGGATGATGAAATTTGGCTCAAGCTTGCAAACCGCGTAAGCGAACTGCTTACTAAAAACGACGTAGACGGCGTCGTCATCGTGCATGGAACCGATACGATGGAGGAGACGGCGTATTTTTTAAGCCTGGTAGTAAAATCCAAAAAACCGATCGTTTTGGTGGGGGCGATGCGAAACGCTGATTCTATGAGTGCGGACGGCCCTTTAAATATCTTTAACGCCGTAAGCGTTGCGACAGATAAAAACGCTCGCGAAAAGGGCGCTCTTGTAGTGATGAACGACGAGATTCATGCTGCGCGCGAGGTTACGAAAACAAATACTACTAATGTTGCGGCTTTTGCCTCGCCGAATTCCGGCAAAATCGGCACCGTGAATTACGGAGTCGTAAATTTCTATATGGCACCGCTTCGCAAACACACCATAAGCAGCGATTTTAATATCAAAGATATTAAGGTTCTGCCGCGCGTCGATATTATTTACGCGCATCCGCAGGACGTGAGCGATTTCGTAGAGACTGCCGTACAAAAGGGCGCTAAGGGCATCGTAGTCGCCGGCATGGGAAACGGAAATTTATACCCCGATACGGAGGCTGCGCTTGCAAAAGCTAGCGAAGCGGACGTGATAGTCGTGCGCTCAAACCGCACGGGCAGCGGCTCAACTAGCGTAGGCTCAGAGGTGGACGACGCTAAGCTCGGTTTTTTAACCGCCGATAATCTAAATCCGCAAAAGGCGCGCGTGCTGCTGATGTTGGCTCTTAGCAAAACGAGCGATAAAGCGAAAATTCAGAGCTTTTTTGCGACACATTAAAGCGCGAAATTCCGTGCGGATAGAATCTCGGCGCGGGGGTTTAAAATAAAATTTCGGCATAAAATTTTAAAGAAAAGTAAGGCGCAGGATTTTGATACGAGCCCGAAGGTGGAATTTTAAAGCAAAGTGCGGAATTTTCGCGCTCTAAGCCTAGGCGTAGAATTTCGGTCGTAAAATTAAGCGTTAAATTTTTAAAGGATTTAAAATCATCCTGCGCTCTTGCGGCAAAATTTCGTGCTTTGCCCGTAAAGCCCGAGCCTTAAATAGGCTAGGCAAATTGCAACCTATAAATCCTTAAAATCAGTCCGCAAATTCTGTCGTAAATTTCGCTTTGCACTTCTTAAAAGTCCCGCAAAAATCCATTTAAAGAAACAATTATAAAAATTTAGCTAAAATTTCGCAAATTTTTTCAGGAGAAATTTATGACAAAAGCAGAAATCAAAGAGTTAATGGACTTTTTCGGCGAGAAGCAAGGCATTAACGAGCTAAAAATTAAAGATAAGGATTTTGAAATCGAGATAAAAAAATATGGTCCATGCGGCGGGAGCACGTCTCAGCTTGCCGCACCCGCACCCGCTCCGCAGCTTGCTACGCCTGCAGTAAATGTGCTCGTGGGCGATAAGCCCGCCACAAAAAGCGCGATGGATACGATCGACAGCCCGATGGTAGGCACTTTTTATAAGGCGCCGAGCCCTGGTGCGGCAGAGTTCGTGAGCGTAGGTCAGGTCGTGCATAAGGGCGATACAATCGGCATCATCGAAGCAATGAAGATTATGAACGAGATCGAGGCGGAATTCGACTGCCGCATCAAAAAAGCTCTCGTCGAAGATGGACAGCCCGTCGAATACGCTATGGCGCTGTTTGAGGTCGAGAAGCTATGAGGGAGCTTAAGAAAATTCTAATCGCAAATCGCGGCGAAATAGCGCTTAGAGCGCTTCGCACGATCCAAGAGATGGGCAAGCAAGCCATCATCGTGCACTCTACCGCTGATCAGGACGCGCTTTACGTCAAATACGCCGATGCGTCGGTCTGCATAGGCGGACCGCGCAGTAGCGATAGTTATCTAAATATCCCCGCAATCATCACAGCGTGTGAGCTAACGGAAGCCGACGCGATATTTCCGGGATACGGCTTTTTAAGTGAAAGCCAAAATTTCGTCGAAATTTGCGCTAAGCACGGCATTAAATTTATCGGTCCGAGCGTCGAGGTAATGACTTTAATGAGCGATAAGAGCAAGGCTAAGCAAGTGATGATGCGCGCAGGAATCCCCGTAGTGCCGGGCAGCGACGGCGCGATCGCAAGCGTCGAAGAGGCACGCAAGCTAGCCGCCGAAATCGGCTATCCGGTCATCATTAAAGCCGCAGCCGGTGGTGGTGGGCGCGGAATGCGCGTGGTCGAGCGCGAAGAGGATATCGAAAAGCTCTTTTGGTCGGCAGAGAGCGAAGCGATGAGCGCGTTCGGCGACGGCACGATGTATATGGAAAAATATATCACAAACCCCCGCCACATCGAGGTTCAGGTCTTAGGCGACGAGCACGGACACGTCGTACATATCGGCGAGCGCGACTGCTCGATGCAGCGCCGCCATCAAAAGCTGATCGAAGAGAGCCCGGCCGTGATCTTGGACGAGCCGACACGAAAGAGCCTGCACGAAACGGCGGTTCGCGCCGCTAAGGCGATCGGATACGCAAGCGCGGGAACGTTTGAGTTTTTATACGATAGCAAGGACAAGAAATTCTATTTCATCGAGATGAATACCCGCCTGCAGGTCGAACACACCGTAAGCGAGATGCGAAGCGGGCTCGATCTGATCGAGTGGATGATCCGTATCGCGCAGGGCGAGAAGCTGCTGCCTCAAAGCGAGATAAAATTTAGCGGGCATGCGCTTGAGTGCCGCATCACCGCCGAGGACTCTAAAAGCTTTATGCCAAACCCGGGCAAAATCACAAAATACGTTGCTCCGGGCGGCAGAAACGTCCGTATGGACAGCCACGTCTATGAGGGCTACTCGGTGCCGCCTTACTACGACAGCATGATCGGCAAGCTCATCGTTTACGACAAGGACCGCGCGCGTGCGATTGCGAAGATGAAAGTCGCGCTAGATGAGCTCATCATAGGCGGTATAAAATCGACGCGCGATTTTCATCTTAGGATGATGAATAACCCTGATTTCGTGGATAATAACTACGACACAAATTACCTAGCCAAGCATTAAATTTAAAATTCCAAGGGATGATACTCTTGGAATTTTAAAATTTATTTGAAATTCTACATTTAAAATTCCGCTTTAAATTTTTCATTTAAAAAGCTACTTGAAATTTTGTTTTAAAATCCCGTCGCTCCATGCTTTAAATTTTGCTATTAAATTTGCCGTCAAATTTAGGTGAAGATGCGCGAGATACGCTATTGTTGTAGCTTATATGTTTTACAGCGAGATTAATGCTGGACTTGGTTTAAATTTTACGTTCCGCGACGATTTAAATTTAGAATGTGTGTATTGCCACCGCAAATATTCGCTTTCATATGCACCAAGCTAGTTAAAATTTAATGCCATGCATGCGCTCTATCATCATTTCTCGGCAATCGGCTATCGATGTACGCGAGTAAGCGGCTAAAATTTACCGCGCGCCGCCAACGTCCGTTCGGTGCAAACTTGACCACGCTCGCCGCTGCGAGCGCGAAGTAGTATCGAGCTGCAAATTTTAAACTATCTCGCTGCACGCGCTTGAGAAATGGTTACCTGCTTTGCGGGCAAAGCGTGCTAGGTCTTTAAACCGTCAAATTTCAAGCCCTGAAAATTCCTCGTAAAATTTATTTAGATAATCAGCGTAATAGAAGTTTTGATTTCTAGCGTCAAATTTACCTGCTATTTCTAAAGCCATTTTATAAGTATTTTCATCTCCAAATGCGACAATGGGGATAAGCAATTTTAAATAATTCAAATCATCGTTGCTATCGAGTATAGCGTGTGAATGCTTACGCGCCAAGCTTAGTGCTGTTTCGTGCTCTCCTAGCCTAACAGCGATCTCGATTAGCGGTGCGATCTGATTTATGAAGCGAGGATCTGACTCGATCATTGCAGCGGCCTTTGGTAGCAAAGCCGTCGCTTCCTCTATCCTACCCAGCGCTACCATACTAAATAAGATCGGCGCGTAGGTTGTGTATGGTACTTTGATACAACCTAGCTCGCCCGAGATTATAGGCGTAGCTAACTCCAGTGCCGCCTCATACTCGCCTGTAAAATTTAAATACGCGATCTCATCGCTTGCTTCGCACGCCTCGCAGCCGTCCATATCGTCTTTGGCTAGCTTTTTCCACATCTTGTAGTTTGCTTTCGCCTCTTTAGACTCGCCCATGTCAATGTTTTGATTCGTCAAAGCCTTGTAATAGCGTGATAACGAGAGCCCTTCTATGCTCTCGTAGTAAAACAGCATCGTCTCTTCATCTCGTCTATAAACTCTTTTTCTATCATAGAGCTTTTAGCGGCGCCTGGAGCTATCCATCTAAATTTCCATAGGCAGTCCACGAAGCAGACAAAATTCGAATATTCCTTCTTTTCCAAATTTTTTGCGATATAGTCTGTGAGCCACATTAGCGCCTTCATTCTTAAAAACGCACCGAATTTTCCAATTTCATCATTCACTATAAAATCACAAATTTGAGTGGCAAATGCAAAATTTTCCGCTTCTACGGCGTCTCTTATCGCGTCAAACAGACGCCCCTCCTTATCTATTACGCTTTTAAGCCCATTTAGCTTTTCATAAAGCCCCTCTAGCGAGCCCTGTTCCATCCTTGCTCCTCATTAAATTTTGCGATAATTATATCCGTTTAGTCTGAAGTTAAGCGGGCGCGTCGCGATTTTAAAGCCCAAAAGGCAAAATGAAATTTAAACGTTATTTTAAAACAGCTCTGCTAGCGTACCGTTTTAGCGCCCTATTTGCCGCCGCGATAGGCAAATTTCAGCTTTGTTATATAAATTTGATATTAAAATGCCGTACTCATAAATTTTTTAAGAAAAGGGGAATTTATGGACATAAACACACGGCGCCTTAAAAGCGAGTTTGAGCAGATAAGCCGCTTTGGGGCTTTGGCGGGCGGCGGGCTTACGCGGCTTGCGTTTTCGCGCGAGGATAAAGCGGCGCGCGACTTCCTCATATCGCTACTTCAAAAAGAAAATTTCAAGATCAAAATCGACGATGCGGGCAATATTTTCGCTAAATTTATTGACGTTAAAAATCCCGATCTGCCGTCCGTAAGTGCTGGCTCGCATATCGATAGCGTGCCGCAGGGCGGCTTTTACGACGGCACGCTAGGCGTCATGGCCGCTTTAGAGGCGATCCGCACGGTGCAAGATAGCGGCGAGGAGCTTGCGCGCCCGCTGGAGCTCATCGTCTTTGTTTGCGAGGAGTCGAGCCGCTTTAAAATGGCTACCGTAGGCAGCAAGATAATTAGCGGCAAGCTCTCACGGCAGCGGCTAGACGAGCTAAAGGATAAAGACGGAATTTCGCTGTTTGACGCTATGCAGGATTTCGGGCTAAATCCCGCAAATTTAAAAAGCTGCGTCCTGCCCAAATCCAGCTTTCATAGCTACATCGAGCTTCATATCGAGCAGGGGCCGGTATTGCAGCGACGCGGCATCCCCGTGGGCATCGTCACGGGTATCGCCGCGCCCGTGCGATACGAGCTGCGGATCGAGGGCAGAGCCGATCACAGCGGCGCTACGCCGATGGATATGCGCTGCGACGCCCTAGCTTGCGCGAGCGAGATCGTTTTAAGCGTGGAGAGGATCGCAAAGGAGGGCAAAACCACGGTCGCGACGACGGGCTATGCAAACGCGCTACCCGGCGTGCTAAATGTGATCCCCGGCTCCTGCACGCTAGGTCTTGATATACGCGATATAGACGAGGATGCGCTTAGGGCGGCGGATGATAAAATTTGCGCTGCGATAGATGAAATTTGCGCTCGCCGAGGGTGCAGATTTGAACTAAAAAATCTCATCAAGGATCGCCCCGTAAAGCTAAGCGAGGAGATGATAGCTCTGCTTGAGGGCTGCGCCGGCGAGCTTAAAATTCCAAGCCTAAGGCTTCCTAGCGGCGCAGGACACGACGCGATGAATATGACGGAGCTTGCGGATCGCGTTGGGATGCTTTTCGTGCCGTGCAAGGACGGCATCAGCCACAACGTAAATGAAAGTATAAACTGGCACGACGCGTTTGCTGCTACGAAGGTTTTAGCCGCGGCGATGTTAAACTTAGCCAAAGAATAAAGGAGAGAAGATGGATGCTATCGCACAAAAAGTAGAGGCGCTCAAGGGCGAGATGATCGGGGATCGCAGGTTTTTTCACTCGCATCCCGAGACGGGCTGGTTTACCTTTTTTACGACCGCGGTTATCGCAGATCGTATGCAACGCTTGGGCTATGAGATAAAGCTCGGCCGCGAGGTAGTAAAGGCCGAAGCGAGGCAGGGCGTAGGCAGTAAGGATGCCTGCGAGAAGGCGAAGCAGCGCGCCAAAGAGTTGCTAAACGCAGATCAGATAAAATTTCTTGATGCGATGGAGGATGGGCTAACGGGTCTCGTGGCCGAAATAGACACTGGGCGCGCGGGCAAGACGGTCGCTTTTAGATTTGATATAGACGGCGTGGACGTGACCGAGAGCACGGACGCGGATCACCGCCCTTTTAAGGAGGGCTTTCGCTCCGACATTAGCGGCATCACGCATGCGTGCGGGCACGACGGGCATATCACGATGGGGCTTGCTCTGGCAAAGCTCATCGCGCAGAGCCTAGACGATTTTAGCGGTAAATTTAGATTTATCTTTCAAACCGCCGAGGAGGGTACCAGAGGCGCCGTGGGTATGGAGGCTGCGGGCGTCACCAAGGGCGTGGATTATCTACTGGGCGGTCATATCGGCTTTCAGGCGACTACTATGAGAGGCATCATCTGCGGTACCAAAAAGCTGCTTGCGACCACTAAATTTGACGTAAGCTTAAAAGGTAAGTCCGCTCACGCCGCGGGCGCGCCGCAAAACGGAGCCAATGCTCTGCTCGCCGCAGCCGAGATGGCGCTTGATATGCACGGCATCACGAGGCATGCAGACGGCGTCACGCGTATTAACGTAGGCGTGCTGCGCGCGGGCGAAGGGCGCAACGTCATCGCGCCCAACGGCTATCTCGCGTGCGAGACGCGCGGCGAGAGCACGGAACTGAATGAGTTTATGAAGGCCAAATGCATGGACATAGTGGAGGGCGTTTCTAAAATTTACGGCGTCAGCTACGACGTGCAGATTACGGGCGGTACCGCAGGCGGCGATAGCGATGAGGATAGCACGCAGCTTTACGAGGATGCGGCGAAGGCATCGCCGTTTATCGACGATGATAAAATCGTAAGGGAGCTAAGTTTTGGTGCATGTGAGGACTTCGCGCATTTTATGCGCTCGGTACAAGATGCGGGCGGCAAAAGCGGATACTTGATGATCGGCACGACGCTTGCGGCGGGACATCACAACGCCAAATTCGACTTCGACGAGGACTCGTTGCTTGCGGGGGTGGACGTGTATCTGCGCTGCGCGTATAAGCTAAACGGCAAAGTTTAAAGGAGATGAGATGAAAAGAGCACTACTTCTAAGCGCTTCCAGTTACAAAGACAGCGGCTATCTGAACCACTGCAAGGGGTGGATCAAGGAATTTTTAGGAGGTCTTTGGGAGGATGAAATTTTATTCATTCCGTTTGCGGGCGTTAGGCGCACAAACGAGCAATATGAGCAGAAGGTCGCAGACTGCTTGGAGAGCAACAATATCAGATCGATCCACCGATTCGCCGATATGAAAGCCGCCGTTAAAAATGCCAAATCGATCTGCATCGGCGGCGGCAATACCTTCGTGCTGCTAAACGAGCTTTATAAATTTGATCTTTTAGGCGCGATTAAAGAGGCGGTGGACGGCGGCACGCCGTATTTCGGCTGGTCTGCGGGCGCAAACGTCGCGGGCAAGACGATGATGACCACCAACGACATGCCGATCGTCTTCCCGCCTTCGCCGGTAGCTCTGGGGATCTTTCCGTATCAGATCAATCCGCACTTCATAAGCGGTAAAATTTCAAACCACAACGGCGAGAGTAGGGAGGAGCGGCTGGAGGAGTTTTTGATCGTCAATCAAAACGACAGCGTCTATGCTATGCCCGAGGGTAGCGCGTTTTTGATAAACGGAAACGAGTGCGAAGTGATGGGGCATGCGGACGTGCTGAAATTCGAGTACAAAAAAGAGATCTCGCGCATCGCCGTGGGAAGTAAATTTAAAATTTAAAAGGAGTTATCATGCAGACGTTTAGGCTATTTTTGGCGCTTGCGGGTATCGTCGCAGTCGTCGCTTTACTGATCATTAAAAAGGATACTAAAACCGTGCTTATCGGCGTGGGTTTGGTGCTGTGCGTGCTTTGTCTAAAGCCGCTGGACGGGCTGGGTGCTTTTACCTCGTATATGACTAAAGCAGGTCTTATTAAGGCGATCTGCGCCAGTATGGGTTTTGCCTTCGTGATGAAATTTACCGGCTGCGACCGCGCGCTCGTAAATTTACTAACCAGACCTCTTGGCAATATCGGATTTTTATTAATCCCTATCGTCGTGGCGCTTACATATTTTATCAATATCGCTATTCCCTCCGCTGCGGGCTGCTCGGCTGCGGTAGGCGCTACGCTGATCCCCGTGATGATGGCTGCGGGCGTTAAACCGGAGATGGCGGGAGCTGCGGTATTTGCGGGAACTTTTGGTAGCGTTTTAAGCCCGGGCTCGGCGCACAACGTATTTGTCGCCGATATGGTAAAGGCGCACAATCCATCCTACACGGTTCAAGACGTCATCGGGGTGCAGTTTTCCAGCGCGATTACCGCTTTGATCGTGGTTTTGATCGTAATGAGTATAACGGCGATAGTTTGCAAAGACTACACCAAGGGGGTGAATTATCTAGCGCAAAGAGAAAATTCCGCAGGTGCAGACGGCGCAAGCTCCGCCGCATCTGCCGACGGTTCAAATTTAGACGCGCAGCCTCAAAAGATAAACGTCTTATACGCGCTTATGCCGCTAGTACCGCTAGTGATCTTAGTAATCGGCGGCACGAGCCTAAATCAGGTCTCTTTTTTAAAATGGACGAAGATGGGCGTCGCCGAAGCGATGCTGCTGGGCGCTATCCTCACCATCGCCGTTACTCTAACCGATCCTCAAAAAATTACGAAGGAATTTTTCAAAGGAATGGGTAGCGCGTATGCCGAGATCATAGGTATCATCATCGCAGCAGGCGTCTTCGTCGCGGGTCTTAGCGCGTGCGGGGCGATCGATTTCGTAATCGAGTGGCTTAAAAACGAGCAGGGTTACGTAAAATTCGGCGGAACCTTCGTGCCGTTTTTTATGGGCGTCGTAACGGGCTCTGGAGATGCGGCGTCGATGGCGTTTAACACCGCCGTGACCGTGCACGCCGACGCGCTAGGCTTTGAACAAGATAAGCTCGGTATGGCGGTTGCGATAAGCGGCGCGCTAGGCAGGAGCGCATCGCCGATCGCGGGCGCTTGCATCGTTTGCGCGGGACTTGCGATGGTAAATCCTATTCAGATCGCCAAAAGAACGGCTCTAGGGATGTTTATATCCGTCTGCGTCATCGCATTTGTCATTTTATAAAAGGCTCATTTGTGGATATTGTGCAGAGGTTTTTAAACTACACCAAGATCAACACCACCACAAATAGAGTCGCGGGCGCTGCGGGCATAATGCCCTCAAACCCCAAGGAGCTTGAGCTAGCAGGCCTCATAAAAGGCGAGCTAGAAGCTCTAGGCATAAAAAATATCAGCCTGAACGAAAAGTCGATTTTAATCGCTAAAATTCCCTCAAATTTAAACTCGCCCGCTGCGAAAGTAGCGTTTTTTGCCCATCTTGATACCAGCGCCGAGCAGACGAATGATACCAAGGCTCAGATCGTAAGATACGAAGGCGGCGATATCTGCCTAAATAAAGAGCTAGAGATCTATCTTAAAGAGAGCGAAAATGAGGAGCTGCAAAATTATAAAGGAGATGAGATCATCGTAACGGATGGCACCAGCTTGCTAGGCGCCGACGATAAGGCGGCGATCGCCGCGATCGTGAATGCGCTGGAATTTTTCGTCCAAAATTCACAGATCAAACACGGAGAGATAATCGCCTGCTTCGTACCGGACGAGGAGCAGGGCTTGCGGGGCGCAAAGGCACTGGATGTAAGCGAGATAGGTGCGGACTTTGGCTACTGCCTTGATTGCTGCGGCATCGGCGAGTTTATCTACGAGAATTGGAACGCGGGCGATTGCGTCGTTACCTTCAAAGGCCAGTCCGCTCATCCGATGAACGCCAAGGGCAAGCTCGTAAATTCCTTGCTTTTGGCGCATAAGTTTATCTCGCTGCTGCC
>ERZ772946.718-NODE-718-length-11340-cov-8.24147_pt1 | contig 11340 bp, 7 predicted proteins | sample MGYA00511680_ERZ772946 | MGnify/ENA primary metagenome ERZ772946 (study PRJEB29015, sample SAMEA2737918) | human oral metagenome | biome: human oral; feature: human-associated habitat; material: dental | place: China | collected 2016 ... | reverse complement strand
GCTGCGAACTCGCGCATCAGCGCCTCGCGCTCGGGCGAGCCTTCGGGCAGGGCCGCCAGCTCCTCGTCGAGCTTCTGGCGGCGTTCATGGATGATGTCCTGGTTCAGCCGGGCGGCATCGGCCGCCGGCGCATCGATGCCGGCGGGGCGCCGGCGCAGCAAGGGCCAGGCCACGAACAGTCCGACGAGAAGGGCTGCCAGGACCAGCAGCCCGAGAAAGAGGGTAGGGGATGACATGCCGGCATTGTCGGGCCAACGGCCACGCCGGTCAAAGTGTCACCGCTCCCTGAACGCCTCGCGCATCTTCAGGATCGGCTTCAGGATGTAGTCCATCACCGTCTTCTCGCCGGTGCGGATCTCCACCGAGGCCGTCATGCCGGGGATGATCGGCAGGTCCTTGCCGCCGGCGTGCAGCGTCGAGGTGGTGGTGCGCACCAGCACCCGGTAGTAACGGTCGTTGCCGGCCGAGCGCTGCTCGTCGTCGCGCAGCGTGTCGGGGCTGATCAACTCCACTTCGCCGTGCAGGCCGCCGTAGATGGCGTAGTCATAGGCCGAGATCTTTACCGTAGCCGGCAGCCCGGGCCGCAGGAAGGCCACCTCGTGCGGGCGGATCTTGGCCTCCACCAGCAGCTGGTCCTCCAGCGGAATGATCTCCATGATGTCCTGGCCCGGCTGGATCACCCCACCGCGCGTGTTCATCCGGATGTTCTTCACGATACCGTGCACCGGCGCGGTCAGCACCGTGCGCGTCACTTGGTCCTGTCGGGCCGTCAGCGCCTCCTGCACCTGGGCCAGTTCGGCCTCCACGCGGGACAGGTCGTTGGCGGCATCCACACGGTACTTGCTGATCCGCTCCTGCATGGCGGCCTGCAGGTCGTTGTACTGCCGTTGCAGGCGCAGCAGCTCGGTCTCGGCCACCAGGCCCTTGGCCACCATCGGCTTGGTGATGTTGATCTCGCGGCCGATCAGCGCCTGGCTGGCCTTGGACGTGGCGATGGCCTGCTGCAGCGAATCGCGGCGGGCGTTGTAGGTGTCGGTCTCGTTGTCGACCACCTCGGCATCGGCCAGCACGTCCTCCGGGAACTTCAGCGGCGTGCCCCGGGATTCGGCACGCAACCGCGCTGCCGATGCCTTCAGGCTGATCACCTTGCTCAGGCCTTCCTTGTAGGACGAACGTGCCTTGGTCTCGTCAATGCGCAGCAGCGGCTGGCCTTTCTCCACCGTGGCGCCTTCGCGTACCAGCATCTCGGCCAGAATGCCGCCTTCCAGCGACTGGATCACCTGCTCGCGGCTGGAGGCGATGATGCGCGCATCTCCCTTGGTGATCTCTTCCAGCTTGCTGTAGTGGGCCCAGATGGCGGCAGACATCAGCAGCGCCACCATCAGCACCAGCAGCAGGAAGCTGCTCTTCTGGCGATCGTTGACCATCGCCTGCTGCATGTCGCGCATGAAGTCGAAGTCGCTGCCACTGCCCGCATATGCGGGGTGGGCGAAGGTGTCGCGCGGCTGCACGGCATTCGGAGCAGCTACTGACACGGCCCGCTGGGCAGAAGGTGCCGCGCCGGATGCCCGCGAGGTGCGAGGTACATTCGGGGTGCCGGACGGAACCCGCTGCGACTTGCCGGATTCGGCAGGGGAGGGCACCACGGCGCGCCCCGCGTTGGGTTTCTGTTCAGACACGACGAACTCCCTGGATCTTGCCTTCCTTCAGTGCCTGCAGCACCGCTTCCTTCGGCCCATCGGCCACCCGCACGCCTGCATCCATGATCATCACCCGGTTCACGAAGTCCAGCAGCTGCAGCTTGTGGGTGACGAACACCATCGTCTGCCGCGTGGAAAGTCTGGAAAGCGCCTGCATCACCATCGTTTCGGAGGCCGAGTCCATCGCGCTGGTGGGCTCGTCCAGCAGCATCACCGACGGATTGGCGATGACGGCCCGGGCCAGGGCCACGGCCTGGCGCTGACCGCCCGATAGGCCGTTGCCGCCTTCACCGATCGGCATGTCATAGCCGCGCGGATGGCGGCTGGCGATCTGGTGCACGCCGAAGGCATCGGCGATGCGCATCATCGAATCGTCGTCGATGTGCGGATTGCCGGCCTTCAGGTTCTCGCGCAGCGTGCCGAAGAAGAGCCGCGTGTCCTGGCCCACGTACAGCACGTGGCGGCGCACGTCGGCCGGTTCGATCTGCTGCAGCTCGATGCCGTCAAGCTTCACCGAGCCCTCTCGCGGCAGGTAGAGGCCGGCCAGCACCTTCAGCAGCGACGACTTGCCGCTGCCGATGCGGCCCAGTACCGCCACCCGTTCGCCCGGGTTCAGCGTCATGCTCAGGTCACGCACCGAGTCCGGCGACATCGGGTCATAGCGGAAGCTGATGCCTTCGGCCGCCAGTGCGCCCGCGGTGGTGGGCTTGCGCAGGTAGTTGCGTTCCGGATCGCGGTCGGTGGGGGTGTTCATCACCCGGTTCAGCGACGACAGCGCCGTGCGGGCCTGCTGGTAGCGCACCGCCAGCGCCGTGATGCTGGCCGCCGGCGCGATGGTGCGCCCGGCCAGGATCACCGCACCGATCAGCGCACCCATCGTCAGCGTGCCGTCGCCGATCAGGTACACGCCCCACACCACCATCGCCACCGTGCACATCGATTGCAGCAGCGCAGTGAAGTTGTTCACCATCGCCGTGATGCTGCGGCTCTTCATCGAGGTGCGGGCCGTCAGCGCGGCAGCGCGTTCATAGCGGGTCTGCACCTGGCTTTCCATGCGCAGCGCCTTGATGGCCTCGGCACTTTCCAGTGTCTCCACCAGAATGCCCTGCTTGATCGAGCCTTCCCGCAGGTGTTCCTTCACATAGCGCGACAGCGGAATCTGTGCCAGCCCGCCCACGATCACCAGGATGGGAATGCAGGCCAGCGGCACCCAGAACAGCGGGCCGGCGATCATGTGGATCACCCAGACGAACATGAGCACGAAGGGCAGGTCGGTGAGCGTGGCCAGCGTGGCCGACGTGGCAAAGTCACGCACCGACTCGAATTCGCGGATCGTGTTGGCAAAGGCGCCGGCCGACTGCGGCCGGTTCTCCAGCCGCGACATCATCGCCTGCCGGAACAGCATCGAGCCCAGCAACAGGTCAGCCTTCTTACCGGCATTGTCGATGAGCCAGCTGCGCAGGTTGCGGGCCAGGTACTCGAACAGCATGGCCACCATCACGCCACTGGCCAGTGCCCACAGCGTGGTGTAGGCCTGGTTGGAGATCACCCGGTCATACACGTTCATCGTGAAGAAGGTGCCCGCCAGCGCCAGCACGTTGATGAGCAGCGCCGCCACCGCCGCTTGGGCGTAGTAGCCGCGGAAACGCCAGATCGTGCTCCAGAACCAGTGCCCCTTCGGGCGGTCGATCTCGATCGGGCTGCGCTTGTCCTCGGCAATGGCCGGACGGATCAGCAGGCAGGTGCCGATGTACTGCTTCTGCAGGTCGGCGTGCATCACTTCCAGTTCGATGGCGCCGGGCTCGCAGGGCAGGATCACGGCCTTGCCGTCGTTGCGCCAGTCCAGCAGCAGGCAGGCGCGCAGGTCCTGCAGTAGCAGCACCACGGGTAGCTGCAGCGGGTTGATCTGGGCGAGATCCCGGTGCTGGATGCGCACCTTGCAGCCATGGGCCTCGGCGATGCGCATCATGCCTGCTGGCTGCAGGGGCCGCTCGTGTGGAATGCCGGTGGCCAGTGCCTCTTCGCTCTTGTGGATGTCGAAGTGCGCCAGCATCTGCGACAGCGCCGTCAGCAGCGGATCGGGCTGCGGCTGCGTCATCGTGGCGTTCAGCGGCTGGGCCGGCTGTTCGGGCCGGCCTTCGTTGCCCTGGGGGGGCTGTGCTTGTGTGCTCATGTCTTCAGTTCAGTTCCGGCAATGGCGGAATTCCGTTCCTTTGCTGCGCCTGTGTCTGTTCACTGTCGGTCACCGGCGGAAGCGGCGCGATGCCCAGCCGCGGCAGCAGCTGCCCGGTGGCACCCAGCAGCCGGTAGCGGGCCTGGGTCAGTTCGGCGTGTTCGGTGGCAGCTCCCAGCCGTGCAGCGTAGATCTCGTTCTCGGCGTTGAGCAGGTCGATGATGCTGCGCTTGCCGATCTGGAACTGCTCCCAGTAGGCAGCGCGCACCTGGCGCGTGCTCTCCACCAGCTCGGCACGCGTGCCCACGCGCCCCACGCGCGACTGGATCTGCGTCCAGTGGCGTGCCACGTCGGTCTGCAGCGTGCGGCGTGTGCTGGCCACGGCTTCCTCGGCCGTCAGCACCTGTGCATTGGCCGCTGCCGCTGTGGCTGCGCCCACACCGCCGTCAAAGGGGCTCCAGTCGGTCACCAGACCCAGGTCGTAGCCACCGAGCCATTTCCGCTTGCCATCGAAATCGCGGGGGCTGGTCACACGCGCACGCAGGTTGATTGTCGGCTTGGTCCAGGCATCGGCCACGGCAGCCGCCTTGCGGGCAGCCGTCACCTCGGCACGGCGCGCCAGGATCGACGGGTGCATGTTCAGCAGGTCCATCGCGTCCTGCAGGCTGCGGATCGGCTCGCCCGGTGGTTCGGCGTTGGTCACGCCCTGGATGGGCTGGCCCACCAGCTGCGCCAGCGCCTCGCGCGCCTCAGCCAGCTGGCCCTCGCGGTCGGCCAGCGTGATGCGGGCCTGCGCCAGCCGCGAATCGGTCTGCAGCAGGTCGTAGCCGCGTCCTTTGTCGATGCGCACGATCTCCTGTACACGCCGCTGCAGCGCGGCGATACCGTCCACGTAGTCGTGGGCCAGTCCTGCCAGCTGTTGCTGCTTCACCACTTCGATGTAGGCGTCAGCCACGCGCAACGCGATGTCGTCACGTGATGCTTCGGTACCGTAGTTGGCGCTGGATAGACGGGCGCGCTGGCGGTCGGTCTCGTTGTCGGTGCGGCCGCCATCATAGATCGGCTTGATGGCCTGTGCCCCCAGATCGCCCGAGCGGCGGTCACGACCCTGGCCCCGCGTATAGGCCACCGATGGCTCGGCAATCACGCCGAAGCGGGTGTTCATCGCATTGGCTGCGCCCGTCACCTCGTGGCGGATGGCCTCGGCGTTGCGACGTGCACCCAGAACCTGCGGGTGCTGGCCCAGGGCGATGCTCACGGCCTCGCGCAGTGTCTCGGCCTGCGCCGTGGGCTGCAGCAACAGGGTGCTGCCCAGCGCCAGGGCGAGCGTCGTCAGCCGCGGGCATGCCAGAGAGCGGGGTGTTTTCTTCATCATGAATCCTTCCGGTTGGCGGGCATTGTCCGCCCGCCACAGGTCTGCCAGCCAGGCAGGGGCTACCTGGCCGTTTTCGTGGCATCAGCGGGCGTTGTTGGTTGCAACACAACAACCTGTCGTGTCTGCGCGCCGGCCATGGCCGATGGTCAGCCGCGGCCAACCAGTGGCATCTTGGTGGCCATCAACGTCATGAACTGCACATTGGCCGACAGCGGCAGCCGCGCCATGTCCAGCACGGCCTGTGCTACCAGCGCCACGTCGATGGTCGGCTCGGAGGCCACGCGGCCATCGGCCTGCAAGATGCCCGCGGCCATTGGCCGTGCCATCTCGGTCATGGCGTTGCCGATGTCGATCTGCCCGCAGGCAATGTCCCAGGCGCGGCCATCCAGCGAGGCCGCCTTCGTCAGACCGGTCATCGCGTGCTTGGTGGCTGTGTAGGGCATGGTCATCGGTCGGGGAGCGTGCGCTGACACCGAACCATTATTGATGATGCGCCCGCCGCGCGGCGTCTGCGCTTTCATCACCCGGAAGGCCGCTTGGGTGCAGAAGAACGGCCCGTTCAGATTGGTGTCCACCACCGCGCGCCACTGTGCGGGTGACAGCGTTTCCAGCGGCACGGCCGGTGCACCGATGCCGGCATTGTTGAACAGCACGTCTACACGCCCGAAATGCGCCACCGTCCGGTCAAAGAGGGCATTCACGGCATCAGGATCGGTCACATCGGTGGGCACTACCAGCGCCCGGGCGGCTTCGCGGGGTTGGGGTTGTGAGAGTGCCGCAGTGCTGACCATGTTCTCCGACAGGGCGGCCCTGCTGTCATGGTTCACATCCGGGCCGAGGACTGCATCTGCCGTGGCGCCGAGCTGGGGAGCGCCATGCTGCAACCAGATCTGCACGGTTTCTTGCAATGCATGTTCGCGCCGACCGGCCAGCGCCACACCGTAGCCTGCTTCCAGAAAGGCGCGTGCCACTGCCCGGCCGATGCCGCTGCCGGCCCCGGTGATGATGGCGACGGGCGGCGCTTCGGCAAACTCGGCAGGATTCGACATGGCTCTATCAAAAAGAATGAAAAACGGAACTGGCCATTATAGGAGTGGTACGTTGTTGGCTTCTTGCAACGATTTTCAGTGGTGTGGTGTGCGTGTATTCAGCACGGGCAGCAGTTTGCCCGGGTTCATCCGGTCTTGTGGGTCCAGTGCTTGCTTGATGGCGCGCATCATCTGCAGCTCCAGCGGCTGTTTGTAGCGCACCAGTTCTGACTGGCGGAGCACGCCGATGCCGTGCTCCGCCGAGATGGCGCCCTCGTACGCTGCCACCAGATCATGAACCAGCCGGTTCACCCAGGCCTCGTCGCGGGCAAAGGCCTCGTCATAGTGCTGCGCAAAACGTGCATGGGGGGCCACATTGAAATGCAGGTTGCCATCTCCCAAGTGCCCAAAAACGATCAGCTGCGCATCGGGGTAGGCCTGGCGCAGCTGCCGGGAAGCCGTATCGATGAATTCGCCGATGCACGAGATCGGCACCGAGATGTCATGCTTGATGTTCTTGCCTTCATGGCTCTGCGCGGTAGAAATGTTCTCGCGCAATGCCCACAGCTGCCCAAACTGTGCCAGCGATTGCGAGATCACCGCATCCTGCACCAGCTCGTCGGCCAGCGCCTCGGACAGCACCGCTTCCAGCCCTTCCTGTGCCGCCTGCTCGCTGTGCAGGCTGCTGACTTCCAGCAGCACGTACCAGGGCAGGGGGGCGTCGGCAGGTGACGCTTCAAAAGGAAGCCGGCTTCCGGGGATGTTCTTCAGCACCAGCTGCATTGCCGCGTCCGATATCAGCTCGAAGGCGGTCAGCTCGGCCGCCAGCCGACCCTGGGCCTGCGCTAGCAGCGCCAGCGCCTGATCGGGTGATTCCAGCTGCACCAGCGCTGCCACCTGGCCAGCCGGCTGCGGGTAGAGCTTCAGCACGGCCGCCGTGATGATGCCCAGCGTGCCCTCGGCGCCGATAAATAGGTCGCGCAGGTCATAGCCAGTATTGTTCTTGCGCAGCCGGTTCAGGCCATGCCAGACTTGTCCGTCAGCCATCACCACCTCTAGTCCCAGGCACAGCTCGCGCATGTTGCCATAGCGCAGCACCTGCACCCCGCCGGCGTTGGTGGCCAGGTTGCCGCCAATCGTGCAGCTGCCCTCCGAGGCCAGCGACAGCGGAAACAGCCGTCCATGGGCCGCGGCGGCCTCCTGCGCCGCCTGCAGCGTGCAGCCGGCCTCCACCACCATCGTGTTGGCCAGTGCATCCATGCTGCGTACCCGCTGCATCCGCGACAGCGACAGCAGGATCACCGGCCGAGATGGCACGCCCGTGCCGCCTGCAGCCTGCGCTGGATCCTCTGCCCGGGCTACGGACGGCATCTTTCCCGTTGAGGCGGGCGGGGCTTCCGAGGGGGCCCTGGAGAGCGGGTCGCCCAGCGGCACAGACGCGCCGGTCAGCCCTGTGTTGCCTCCTTGCGGCACGATCACCGCGTCGTGTTCCACACACCAGCGCACCACGGTCGCCACGTCCGCCGTGCTGTCGGGCTGCACCACGGCTAGGGCCGGCCCGCCCCAGCGCTGGCGGTAGTCACGCAACCAGGGGGCCATCCCGGCTGGGTCCGAAACCATTCGGCCCGAGAAGGCTGCCCGCAGCGAGGCGAGAAGGGTATGGGAGGAGGTGGATAATGAGGACATGGGCAGGCGCGGCTTTCCAGGGGCTGGAGACTTCACGGGCAGACGGGCAGCAGGCATCGAACGGGCGGACACTGCGCCCTTCATTTTGCACCAGGGTACAGTCATGTAACGGCATTCTTGCGCCTGTAAGGTTTTGCCGTGATGGAGGCCTTCCCTGGGGCCTTGGCGACAGTTGGAGGGGGGCTAGCCGTAGAATGCGGGGGAAACGCTCTAGCTGCTGTCCTGCGCTCACCCAACGGCCATGCCACGGAGCCAGCGGCAGCCTGGGTGACCCACCGTGCGTGACGGATGTCACGCCGGCAGATGTCGGGCATAGGTGCCGGACCATGAGCCTGGACATTCCCGGATAATAATCAACCCGCTGCCACTTCCGGTCGTTCCGTCCGGCAGCCTTTCTTCGATGCGGACTTCCCACCGTTGAATCCACACGTTGCCACGCCCGTCTCGCCGGGCTTCATGGTGTCCACGCTGTTGCGGCACCGCACGCTCATCCTGCAGATGGCCCGGCGCGAGATCGTCGCCCGCTATCGCGGCTCGGTCATGGGGGTGTTCTGGTCCCTGCTCAACCCGCTGCTCATGCTGGTGGTCTACACCTTCGTCTTTTCGGTGGTGTTCAAGGCCCGCTGGCACACCGGCGCCCAGCAAAGCCATACCGACTTCGCCATCATCCTGTTCGTTGGCGTCATCGTGCACACGCTGTTCTCCGAGATGGCTGGACGGGCGCCGTCACTCATCCTTGGCAACCCCAGCTACGTGAAGCGCGTCGTGTTCCCCCTGGAGATCCTGCCGGTCGTCAGCCTGCTCTCGGCGCTCTTCCAGGCCGGTGTCAGCATGGCGGTGCTGCTGGTGGCGCTGCTCGTCATGGAAGGCGGCATCCCGCTCACCGCGCCGCTTATCGTGGTGGTGTGGCTGCCGCTCCTGCTCTTCTCGCTGGGGGCCAGCTGGTGGCTGGCAGCGTTGGGCGTCTATGTGCGCGACATCGCCCAGGCCATCGGTGTAGTGCTCACCATCATGCTGTTCGTCTCGCCGGCCTTCTTCTCCATTGAGGCTATTCCCGAGGCCATGCGCCCGTGGGTGAAGCTCAACCCGCTCACGCTGCCCATGGTGCAGTCGCGTGACGTGCTCATCTGGGGCAACCAGCCCGACTGGACTGAGTGGGGGTTGTTCACCGCCGGCATGGCGCTGTTCGCCTGGCTGGGCTTCGTCTGGTTCCAGAGCATCCGCAAGGGGTTCGCCGATGTCCTCTGATACCCGTACCTCGGCGCACGAGGGCAGACCTGACGCTGGCAATCCCGCTGATGTGGTCGACCCGGTCTTCGCCGACCAGGCCGCACCCGTGCTCTCCGAGCCCACACTGGAAAGCGACGTGGCTATCCGCGTCTCGGGCCTGTCCAAGTGCTTCCAGCTTTATGACAGTCCGGGCCACCTGCTCAAGCAGCTGCTGATGGGTCGCCTGGCCCGTCTGGTGGGGCGCACCCCGCCGCAGTACTTCCGCGAGTTCTGGGCGCTGAAGGGGCTGGACTTCACTGTGCGCCGGGGCGAGACCGTCGGCATCGTCGGCCGCAACGGTGCTGGCAAGAGCACGCTGCTGCAGATCCTGTGCGGCACGCTCACACCCACTGCAGGCCAGGTCGACATCCGTGGTCGTGTGGCTGCGCTGCTGGAGCTGGGCGCGGGCTTCAACCCCGAGTTCTCCGGACGCGAGAACGTCTACCTCAATGGCGCCATTCTGGGCATCAGCCGAGAGGAAATCTCCCGGCGCTTTGCCGACATCGAGGCCTTCGCCGACATCGGCGAGTTCATCGATCGGCCCGTCAAGTCGTACTCGTCCGGCATGTACGTGCGGCTGGCCTTCGCCGTCTCGGCCTGCATCGAGCCCGACGTGCTGATCGTCGACGAGGCACTGGCCGTGGGTGATGCCAAGTTCCAGGCCAAGTGCTTCCGCCGTTTCGAGGAGCTGGTCTCGCGCGGTACCACTATCCTGCTTGTCACCCATTCCACCGAGCAGATCACCCGTCACTGTGACCGCGCCATCCTGCTGGAAGGTGGCGTAGTGCACCAGGAAGGGCCTCCCAAGGACGTGGCCAATACCTACCTGGACCTGCTTTTTGGCGTGCAGCGCAAGGTCGAGGACACGAAGAAGGCCGGGAAGGGGGATGACGCCAGGGACGGCAAGGCTGCCGCCGGCGACGCTCAGGAGACGGACCAGGCTCGGGGCGATGCGCAGGGCGCAGTCGAGCGGGAGGAGGGCACGGTTGCTTCGGTCGGGAACGATGGTGCGTCTGCCGCTCATGCTGCAGCCCGTGGCCGCAAGACATCCCCGCTGTCGCTGCTGCCCGTCGGCCATCCGCCCGGCCGCTTCGAGGAGCGCCCCGGCTACAACAGTGATGAATACCGCTGGGGCAGCCGTGAAGTCGAGATTGCCGACTTCATGGTCACCACCAACGGCGTGGACCACACCGTGCGTCTCAACACCGGCGAACAGGTGATGGTGGTGGCCTGGGTGCGGTTCCGTGTGGACGTGCCGGCTCCTATCTACGGTCTCACCATCAAGACGCCCGACGGCGTGACCGTCTATGGCAGCAACTCGCGCGACTTCCCCGATGGTCCGGTCATGCAGCCGGCCAGGGCAGGGCAGACCGTGCGCGTGGTCTTCTCGCTGGACCTGCGCATCGGCGCCGGCGACTTCCTGCTGTCGTTGGGCGTAGCCCAGGAGATCGGCGGCGGAGAGGTCGAGCCGCTGGACCGGCGCTACGACAGCATCCTGATGCACGTCAGCCGGCAGTCCCGCTGCTATGGCCTGGCAGATTTCGACATGCGTGTGGACATTCAGGCAGACACATGAGCTACCAGAAAGACGCAGATTACAACCTGTACTTCCGTCCGGGTGCCGAGGCCTTCGGCTATTCGGAAGGCGCCGAGGCCGAACAGCGGCTGCTCGACATCGTGGAAGGTCTGGACGACCGCAGCACCTTTGCGCCCGGCTATCTCGAGAACATCGTCGACTGGTCCACCCGCTACCACTTCAGCCGGGCGCGGCACTGTCTGGTGCGCCCGCTGGATATCGGCCCCCAGGATCGCGTGCTGGAGCTGGGCTGCGGCACCGGCGCCATCACCCGTTACCTGGGTGAGACCGGCGCGCAGGTCACGGCCGTGGAAGGCAGCCTGGCCCGCGCCCGCGTGGCGGCCGCACGCTGCGCTGACCTGCCCAATGTCACCGTCATCGCCGATGACCTGCAGGCCGTGGACGTGGAAGGCCAGTACGACTGGGTGACGCTGATCGGCGTGCTGGAATATGCCGCCGCCTATTCCGGGGCACCGGATCCTTACCAGTCCTACCTGGCGGCAGCGGTGCGTCACCTCAAACCGGGGGGCCGG
>ERZ772946.709-NODE-709-length-11464-cov-3.1547_pt1 | contig 11464 bp, 5 predicted proteins | sample MGYA00511680_ERZ772946 | MGnify/ENA primary metagenome ERZ772946 (study PRJEB29015, sample SAMEA2737918) | human oral metagenome | biome: human oral; feature: human-associated habitat; material: dental | place: China | collected 2016 ... | reverse complement strand
ATTGCTAAATTTTACGGCATTCATAAGTAAATTAGAGAGCACTACGCGTATTTTAGCTGTGTCAATAGCTATAGGCGGTAAGTTTTTGTCTAATTGTAGGTCTAATTGTATATGTTTGCTTTCAAATTCTTGTTCAAAATCCTTACTACAATCAGTGATAAGATGATTGAGGTCTGTATAGGTTTTAGAAAGTGTATTTTCTAATGAGGTAGAGCGATTGTAGTCTAATATCCAATTGATGATGTTTTTCATTGTATTGGCTTGTCTAAAAGCTCCTTCTAATTGTGTTTTTTGGGCAGGAGGAAGAGTGGAGGTATTGCTATCACTCAACAGTCGTTTCAAGGGAGCATAGATAAGTGTCAGAGGAGTGCGTAGTTCGTGGCTTACATTCGTGAGAAACTGAATCTTATCTTCGTTCAGTTCTTGCTGATGAAGAGCAATTTGCCATTTCAGTTGTTGCTTTTTGCGGCGCAGATAGCCCCATATTACTCCTGCTGTGATAGCTAACAGCAATAAACCCACGCTTACAAAAAACCAAGTTCGTTGATACCATACAGGTAATACTTCAAAAGAAAGCAAAGGTGTATCGGGAGTCCACGATCCATTTTGAGTCATACAAGCTACTGCAACTTGGTATTTGCCTACTGATAGAAGAGAGATATCAAGGCGATTGTCGTAAGTTTCAATCACAGAAGTCTGTTCTTTATTCTTAATTTTGAAACGGAAAAGCAAACGGCGGAACATATCCTTTTCATTAAGTCCTACATTTATTTTCAATGAGTTAAAATAAGGAGGTATTTCTTTAGGAAAATTGTGAGCGCTGTATATTTTGCCATTTAGTTCAATGTTTTGCAAGAAGAGTAAGGGAGAGGTATTCTCACTTGAGCGTATCGCTTTGTTGATTTTTGCTAATCCTCCCACTCCTGCCATATAGATGTAAGGAGAAACTTTAGTCTGTACATAACCTGTAAGCACATCGTTAGGTAAAAAACCATCATTATCATCCCATATCATTATTTTTTTGTCGGGGATATGGTAAGAAAAGAGTACATTGCTAGCGTTTATCCATAGGCGTTGTGCATCATCTAATTGCATATAACTGATTTGCCTAAAAAGGTTCTCGGTAGCTACATTCTCAAGTTTTTTATTGGATAAGGAATAACTAAAAAGCCCCTTATCTGTTGCGATCCAAAAGCTGTTATGAGTGTGATCATAACACACAGCACTGATGTTACACTCATTCTCTAAACTAAGAAAGGGTTTTAGTTCAGGCTGTTGTACATTCATTTGGTAAAGAGAGTTACCTTTGCTGAGGTAGAGAGTATTGCCTACTTCTGCCTTTAGTTGTAAAGCTATTTTAGGGGCAATATTTGGGGCAAAAGATATTTTAGTAAACTGTTTGTTACTTAGTTGATAGAGATAAGTATTTTTAGCAGTAATGAGTATTAAATCATTGTTAATTCGGTATACAAAAGGAGTAAACCCAGTGTGACATTCTTGCTGGTTAGTCGTTTCATCACGAAGTAGAAAAGGTGTGTACTTACGAGCATTAGTGTTGTATATAAAAAGCCCTTTACTATAGAGAGATACTAAAAGCTCATTAGGTGAAAAGTAGGTGATAGACGATACCTTGTCGGTATAAGTGTTTAAATGATGTGTAAAATGTTCTGTTTGAGGGTTAAAAGCATTGATGCCTCCACCATCAGTACCTATCCATAGTATGCCATTAGGGGCTTCATAGAGGCTGATGACTGCGCGTTCCGAAAGTCCATTATTACTACCCAAGGCACTATCAGTATAGGTTTTGATATAGGTTTCTTTAAAGAGAAAAACACCATCGCGCACAGTACCCGCCCACATATTGTGATTAGGGTCTTCGTAAAGTACAGTGATAGAGTTTACAGGAATGGAGTGCACATTACCCGCACTGTGTTGTATGTTGAAGAAACGCTGATCAGCAGGATTGAATACTGATACCCCTCCGCCATCAGTGGCAAGCCATATTCTATTTTTATAAGGCTTGATATCTAAAATAATATCATTAGGTAAGGAACTGTTTTGAGTGTGGTAATGCCCTATAAATGCTCCTGAAAAACTATAGCGAAAAAGCCCTTTTTGAAAAACTGAAAACAATACTTCTTTGCGATTAGCATCGTAATAAAGACTGCTCAGCGGACTGGCATTTTCAGTGATAAAAGCCTTTAGCAATTCATTTTTAAAAGAATAAAGATACAAACCATCACTTTCTGTACCTGCTAAAAGTGTATCGCTATCTATAGGAAATAAATGTGTGATGAGACATTCTTTATCTTTAGAGAGAGGGTCTTTGCGCAGAGGTAAACGCTCAATCTTCTTAGTAGCGTAATCATACTGATAGATAGCAGCATAACCTCCAAAGTACACACCTTTTTGGGTAGTACAGATAGAAAATAACTGCTGGTTGATAATAGGAAGAAAAGTATCTTGGTCTGAATTGTAGCGTAATACACCTTTGGGGGTGATAGCCCAAAGGTTTTGTTGAGCATCTTCCAAGAGCTGGTAAACATAATCGTCAATATACTTCTTAAGGTGATTCCTATCCACTCTATTGATTCCTTGCCGAGTGCCTATCCACAAAAGCCCTTTATGGTCGCGAACCATAGTAGTAACCCCCGATTGCGACAAACCGTGTTCTATAGAAATGCGTTTAAAATAGTATTCAGTAGTAGAACTTTGGCTATATCCTACTAATGAAAGGAAGCAACTTAATATGATAAATATAAAAGCTGGTAGTATTCTCATTCTCATCCTCATTTATTTGGAGTGCAAAGATAATAATAATTTGTCAATATACCAATTTAATGCAGAGTCGAACACACAACGAACACACAACGAAGTTTCCCCAAAAACAATATCACAAAAACTATCAAAAATAATTCTCCTTGCAATTTTCCGAGATTCTCAAGCCTCTCTCTAACTAAAAAGTCTATTAATATCACCATCTGCCTCGCCCAACTCGTCCGCACTGTCTAATAATCCCACTCCTCCACTTCCGATTATTATTTATTCACAATCTAATTAAAATACATTCCCCCAATTTTTTTAACAAAATATTTGCATCGTTTCGTTTAATGTCGTATATTTGCGACCTCATACCACAAAAAATAATATGAAGGTACTAAAATTTAAAACTCTCTCGCTACTGTGCGTTTTTGTATGGCTAACCCAATGGACTACCGCCCAAACGCAAACAGTAACTACTACTGCTACTACCTCTAAAACCACTACAGCACAAACTCCTATGAACACCATTACGCGCGGGGAAACTTCTATCTCAGGGAATACCAAACCCCTATGGGTGCTCAATGGGGTAATATTGGAAGACGATATAGATTTAAAACCTGAAGATTTAGTCTCCGACGACGCTAAAATGCTCATCGCCGCGGCTATACCTGGCCTTACCGCCGAAAGTATAGAAGGTTTTAAAGTGCTTAAAGACGCTTCAGCTACCGCTATCTATGGCCAGCGAGCTATCGGGGGAGTTGTCGCTATCACCACTAAAAAAGGAAATGTAGGAAGTAGCAACATCACCTATACCAATGAATCTACCTTTCGTTTTATCCCTACCTATGCCGAGTATAATATAATGAACTCGCAAGACCAAGTCGCACTATACAAAGAGTTTTTACAAGCTGGACACTTCAAAGTCGATGATATCTACGCTCAAACGGGCGTGCTCTCGCGAATGTACCAACTGTATAAAATATTAGATGCCAATGGCAACCCTATGCTACCTAATACCGAAGCAGGGCGCGCTGCTTACCTCAGAGCTGCCGGACTTAGGAACACCAATTGGTTCAACGAGCTCTTTCAAACAAGTATAATGCAAAACCACACCCTATCTTTCTCCTCTGGAAATGAAAAATCTACTTATTACGCCGCTTTGAGTGTGCTCAGCGACCCAGGTTGGACAAAAGGAAGCTACTTAAATCAATACTCTGGAAACCTGAATGCTAACTACAACCTCTCTCGAAAAGTACGCCTGAATGTCATCAACGACTTGTCCTATAGAGAACAACTTTCTCCTTATCAAGATTTATATTCTTACGCCCTTAACAACTCCCGTGCCTTAGACCCTAAGGACTACTACACCCAAAAATACACTCCTTACAATATCTTCAACGAAATAGATAATGCCTATCGAAAAAGCTATACCGCCAATTTGCGTTTGCAGGCACAACTCTCTTGGAAAATTACCCCTAAAGTCGAAGCTTCTCTAATGGGCGCTATACGATACCAGTCTTACATCCGCAATACCGACCGCACCGAAAAATCAAACGAGGCAATGTCTTACCGCGAGATGTCCAACTCCTTCATCCGTGATAGCAATAATAATCTCTATAAAGACCCTAACGACCCTTTTGCTCTCCCCAGCATCGTATTGCCCGAAGGTGGCTTGCGCTCTAAACGAGAAATGACCACCCGTAGCAACAACTTCCGCGCTACAATAAGTTATAACGACAGCTTTAAAAACGGTTTGCACCTCCTATCGCTGTTTGGCGGTTTTGAAATGGATAATACACAGCGCAATACCGACTCTAACGACAATTACGGCGTCCTCTATAACTCAGGATATTATAGCTATTACAGTTATCTCCTCTTCAAAAAACGACAAGAAGAAAACAAAAACTATTACAGCATCAACAACACCGTGAACAACAACCAAGCCTTCTACGGAAATGTGAGCTATACATTTAAGAAACGTTATACCTTTGATGGAACTCTTCGATATGATGCCTCTAACAAGTTCGGCGAATCGCGTTACATACGATGGATGCCTACTTGGAACACAGGAGTAAAGTGGAACGTAACCGAAGAAAAATTCTTCAGCAAACTCAAACCGCTCTCGCTCTTATCGTTTAAAGCCTCTTTTGGAATAACAGCCATTTCCCCTTCTGTGAGCAATTCGCTTTCTCAAATCTATACCGATATGCCTTGGCGAAACTCAACCGAGCGTGAGATAGGCTTATACATAAAAAATGCTGCCAATCACGACCTTACCTATGAAAAAAACCAAGAACTCAACCTCGGTACTCAGTTAGGCTTATTCAACAATCGCATCAACATATCGGCGGAGTGGTTCAACCGAAAGAGTTATGACCTCATTGGTGATATTGTAACCCAAGGTGTAGGAGGAACGATTACCAAAAAAGGAAATATGGCTGAAATGCGCATACGAGGCGTAGAACTTGGTTTGGAAACAACCAATATAAAAACAACCGATTTCTCTTGGAAAACTTCTTTCGTCTATTCCCGCGCTACCAACGAGGTAACCAAACTGCTTACCGCCCCTACCATTAGAGATATGATAGGCTACTCTACCACCAGTAGCTCGCCCGCTGGTTTTGCTAAAGAAGGCTACCCCCTCAAATCTATATTCTCTATTCCTTTCAACGGACTGAATGACAAGGGGCTACCTACTTTCTTGGACGCCAATGGCAACACCACAGTGAGTGGTATTCGATTTGATAACCGCAATGTTGATTTCTTGAAATATTCAGGTACACTCATCCCTACCGATAAAGGAAGTTTCAGCAACTCTTTTAGTTATAAAGGACTTTCGCTCGGCGTTGTTTTTACCTATTCTTACGGCAATGTGGTGCGCTTGCGTAAAATCACCAATGCTTATGCAACCGATTATAGTACCGCCCCTAAAGAACTCAACAATCGCTGGTTGAGAGAAGGTGATGAGAAAAACACTACAATGCCTACGCTTTTCACCTCCTATATGTTTGAACAATACCAAAGAGCCAATGTAATACAAGCGTACTACACCTATGATTATTCCGATATTCGCATAGCCAAAGGTGATAACATTCGATTAAAAGAAATCTCTATAGGTTATACTTTTGATAAAGAATTCTTGAAAAGAAACCATATCCGCCAGCTGAGTATGAAACTCCAAGGAACCAATCTCGCCTTGCTATATGCCGATAAACGACTCAACGGCGACGACCCCGATTATCTGGCTAATGGAACTCCTATCCAGCCAAAACGCCTTATATTTACTTTAAGAGTAGGTCTTTAATCTTAAAAAAACAGAAAAACGATGAAAAAGATATATATACTTATAGGTATAGCCGTATGCAGCTTGACCGCCTGCAACCAGTTACTCGATGAGTTGCCCGACAACCAAGTGCGCATCGATACCCCCGAAAAAGCACGCCGATTGCTCACAAACGCTTATCCTAAAACAAGCGAAATTGTCATAAGCGAACTCTCCTCCGATAATATTGACGATAACGGTACTATCATATCAGGCGCTAACTACTTGAGCAATGAAGCAAGCTATTGGCAGGTAATACGCGAATATAATAATAGCGACGGACTACAGAATGTTTGGACAGCTCACTACCAAGCAATTAATACGGCTAATACCGTGCTCGAAGCCATTGAAAAAATGAGCGCTTCAGCAGAACTCAACGCTTGTAAAGGAGAAGCCTTAGTAGCGCGCGCCTATGCTCACTTTGTGCTGGTGAACCTCTTTTCTAAACCTTATAATCCCAATAGCAGCAGTACCGATTTGGGTATTCCTTATATGCTACAACCTGAAAGCGAACTCAATAGAAAATACGCAAGAGGTACTGTAGCCGAGGTATATGCCAAAATAGATGCCGACCTCACCACAGGCCTACCTCTCATTAATGATAGTTATTACCAAACACCTAAATACCACTTCAACAAAAAAGCAGCTTATGCTTTTGCTGCGCGCTTCTATTTGTATTACCAACAATGGCAAAAAGCTTTAGATGCCGCCAATGTAGTGCTCTCCACCAACGATGCTACTACCGAAGGACTCTTGCGCAATTGGAGCGACTTCACCGATGCAAACAAAACAGGAGGAAAAGTATTCGGTAGGTTTGCCATTTATTACACCAATGAACGAATCAATGCCAATTTGTTGCTCTTGCCTGTAAGTTCCGAAATATCCGAAACTTATTTTACACCCTATACGCGTTTTGTACACAACAAACGCACAAACGGCGAGGAAACACTCGTAACTGCAAACTTGTGGTATCCTCAACGCCAACCTAATAACAACTTCTCGTTTGGCTATTACTATTTCGAACCTTTTACCCCTACCAGCGCCCGTGCCGATGGGGTAGTAGTCGATAAATTTCCCAAATTCAATGCTAAAAATGAAGAAGGTACTACCGTCAAAAAAAGCATCGTTGTCCCTTTCACTACCGATGAAACTCTTTTGGTACGTGCCGAAGCTAAAATACACCTGCAACAATATGCAAGTGCGATCAACGACCTGAATATGTGGACAGGTAAATTCATCAAAAAAGATGTTACTATAGGAAGTTATACTTCTAAAAACCAATTCACCCAACAAGAAATTGTAGACTTTTACAACAATTTGGCTTATTCCTCTACCGCTACCGATAATGGAGCAACTCAAAAAAAACGCCTCGCTCCATCTTTTGCCATTGCCAACGATGGTATTCAAGAACCTCTCTTGCACTACCTATTGCAATGCCGCCGTATCCTCACCCTTGGCGAAGGATTGCGCTGGCAAGATATACGCCGTTATAATATAGAGGTCGCCAGATATCAGCGTGACAACAGAAACCGAAACAACTCAACCATCAAAGCCATCTTGCCTCCTGACGATTTGAAACGCACCATACAACTACCCGATGCCGTTATTGGTGCAGGAATGCAAGCAAACCCAAGATAATAAAAATAAAAACTCAACGTATGAAAAAAATACTATATCCCCTTTGTGCAGCTCTTTTCTTCTTAGGTTGTAGCAACCACGATAAACTCAGTGATGATACACCCGAGAGTGACGGTTCTACCTTAAACCCTCAAAATGAGCTGGATAGATATTTAGATAAATATATTGCAACCCCTTATAGTATCGAGATAGTGTATAGGTATGAAGATAACAAGCTCATCAATCGTGAGTACTCCTATACTCCCACCCAATACGATAAGGCTGTACAGTTCGTCAATGTGTTTAAGTACTTATTTGTAGAACCCTATGTAAAAATAACTTCTACAACTTTCTTGAAGGAACATTCCTTCAATATGCTCATCTTGTTGGGGCAACCTGCTTTCAATAGTGATGGCTCTAAGAACGTAGGGCTTGCTAATGTAGGTAGAAAAGTGCACCTCACCGAGATAAACAACATCCAGCCTAATAATATCTATTGGCTGAACGATAACCTGTTGTCTACTCTCTATCACGAAAATTCACATACCTTGCACCAGTCAATACAGTACACTACCGATTACGAGAAAATATCGCTCAACGACTATCAAGGGGGAAACTGCTTTAGCCATTGGGGTAGCACTCGCGACTACCTAAAAGCTGGATTCATCACCGCTTATTCTAGTTACGACCACGACGAAGATTTCGTAGAACTATTAGCCCGTTACATTGTCTATTACAACGCCTCTTTGGATTGCGGTTGTGCCACTACCAATAGTAGCTTAGATACCGATGGTGATGGCTTCGACGATAGTTTGTACACCGCTTGGAAAGCCAAATTTGTGAATTATGGCGATATAACAGGCTACGAATCTGCTAGCGTTTGGGAAGAAGTACTCAAAGAAGCCGACGTAAAAATAAGAGATACCGAAACCTATACCGGCAAACAAAAATTAGAACAAAAGATAGCTATTATGAAAAAATACCTGTCTGAGACTTGGAACATCAATTTAGATGAGTTTAGAGCCGAAATTCGCAGCCGTTATCCTTATGTAGCTGGTAAAACCTTCGATGGCGTAGCCGTGCCTGCAAAAGATTTTTCAAAATTAAACAACGATTAAAATGAAAAAATACCTATATATAGCACTATCAACATTGATGCTTATCAGTTGTAGTTACAAAGAAGACGATGTGTTCTCTCAAAAACCTTCCGAACGTAACAATAGCATCCTTCAAAAGTACAAAAGCCAATTAGAAGCCCCTAATACCTATTGGGTCTTGAGTAGTTACCCTGGCGAAAGCAATGTAGGCTTTTGGGTATACCCCTATAATCCTACTGTTTTTGCTACCGAAAGAGACTATCCCCGCTTCGACCGCAGTATCGGTGGCTATAACTATATCGTGAAGTTCGCCGATGGAAAGGTAACAGCCTCCTCTGAAGTCTTAAAGGATAATACCGAAGACACCTCTTACTTCAGATATACCATAACAGAAGGTCCTACCTTGAGTTTTGACACCTATAGTAAGGTATTACATCACTTTTCTTTTGTATCCAACTGCTTTCCTAAAGGAAGAGGTGGCGATATAGATTTTATCTTCCTCAAAGAAGAAAATGGCGTATTTACCTTGCGTGGTCGTACCTCTAACAACCTGATGACACTCAGAAAATTAGAAGGTGACAGAGAAACTTTCTTAAACAAACTGAGAGAAAATACTAATACCCTAAAAAACAAAGCACTGTCTCCTATCAGCGTAAACGGAACAGAAGTAAACCTAAAATTTTTCCCTACTTATAGACAGATTGCTTTCTTGTACAACAACAACCAAAAGTATGAGCAACGCGCTTTCCTAATGACCGAAAAAGGCTTTAAACTCTATGAACCCGTAACCATCAATGGTGTTACTTTCAGTGAGTTTTATATCAACAATGCCAAAACAGGACTCACCACCCCCGATGGAACGATTACAACCTCTTTTGTAATCTCCCCTTTCATCCCTACTGATAACACTCATCAAATAAACTTCAGTAGTGGATGGGTATCACCTATTTTGTTAAACTATTTCAATAGAAGAAAAAGAGCCGTTGCACGTGAGTATGGAGCTAATTTTGTTCTGTCCGAGTCGCTTTATTTTATGCCATTGGCTAATGGAAACGATGGCACAAGTGTTTCTCAACTATATGCCGATGTAAGTGGCTATAATTGTTATTACGAAGCCGATTTCGTAGGGGTAGCTGGCGAACCTAATCAAGTCGAAATCCTATTTAGAGACATTGGAGAAGACTATTATAACTACATCTACTTCTTTTCCGATGTAAAAAATCTATTGTTGCAATTAGCAAAATATAGTCCTTATAAGGTAGAAGATCAAAACAATGGTTATTACATCTTCACCAGTGCCCGTAACGACGAAGTCTGGTTTTACATCAAAAAATAACTCTTCGTCTGTATATACCCCTTTTGCACCACCACACTTTGGCAAAGGTTCTAATAGCTTATCAAGCTATGACCTTTGCCAAAGTTAATCATTCTATTAATCAACACAATCGCCACCCCTCCCACTATTCCCACTATTCCCACCCCTCCCATCTCTCCCATTCCTCCCATCCCTCCCATCCCTGCCCGTGCGGCTCGCACCTCCCACCGCTCCGCAATTCTCAGAGTTTCTCCGCGATACTCCTTCCTCATCATTTTTGCAAAAAAAAATGTTAAAAATATTTGTTCATTACATTTTTTTTGCGTACATTTGCAGCGTTTTTCAGAGGAGCTTTCCTACTGTGTAAAACAAAAAACATAAGTTAGTAAATTATAGAATTTTAAATAAAAAATTTAAGACATTATGAGTAAACCAAAAACACTTTCCGTTGATAAATACGGAATTAAAAACGCTAATGTTCGTTACCAATTGTCTGCTGACGAACTTCACCAAGAAACTTTGGACAAAAAATTAGGCGTTGAAGCTTCTTCTGGAGCTATTGCTATCAACACAGGTAAATTTACAGGTCGTTCTCCTAAAGACCGCTTCATCGTAAAAGATGATATCACCAAAGATCGCGTATGGTGGGGTAGTATCAACATCCCTTTCGAACCCGAAAAATTCGATAAACTATACGAAAAAGTAGTAGCTTATCTTTCAAGTAAAGAAATTTACGTTCACGATGGCTATGTTTGCGCCGACCCTAAATACCGCACCAATATCCGTACTATTACTGAACTTCCTTGGAGCAACCTTTTTGCTTACAATATGTTCTTGCGTATAGATGATAGTGAACTCCCTTCTTTCAAAGAAGATTGGTTAGTTGTAAACGCTCCTGGTTTTGAAGCTGACCCTGCTGTAGATGGTACTCGTCAAGCTAACTTCGCTATCTTGAACTTCACTAAAAAAATCGCCCTAATCGGTGGTACTGGTTATACCGGCGAAATTAAAAAAGGTATCTTCTCTGCTATGAACTTTGAATTGCCTGTGTTCCGCAACACTATGCCAATGCACTGTTCTGCTAACGTTGGTAAAGACGGTGATACTGCTATCTTCTTCGGTCTTTCTGGTACTGGTAAAACTACCCTTTCTGCCGACCCTAACCGCCACCTTATCGGTGACGACGAACACGGTTGGACTCCTGAAAATACCGTTTTCAACTTCGAAGGTGGTTGTTATGCTAAAGTAGTTGACCTTACCGCTGAAAAAGAACCTGAAATCTTCGGTGCTATCAAAAAAGGTGCTATCCTTGAGAACGTAATTATGGATGATAAAGGTGTTGTTGATTTC
>ERZ772946.708-NODE-708-length-11510-cov-49.7081_pt1 | contig 11510 bp, 8 predicted proteins | sample MGYA00511680_ERZ772946 | MGnify/ENA primary metagenome ERZ772946 (study PRJEB29015, sample SAMEA2737918) | human oral metagenome | biome: human oral; feature: human-associated habitat; material: dental | place: China | collected 2016 ... | reverse complement strand
CGTCGCGCCGCGCCGGGTGGCGGGTGCCCGCCTCGTGGTCCTGAGCCTGTCCGCGTTGGCCTGCCAGGTGGCGCTGGTCGCCCCGGTGGTGGGGCACGCCGTCATCGTCGGCAACGGCTGGGGTCCTTGGGACCGGTACCTGCTGTTCGCCACTTACATGTGGATCGTCGTCACCGGGGCCTGCGCCTGGGGCATGGCAGCCTTCCACCTGCTGCGAGTTGTTTCCGTCGGGGTCGCCCCTGTCCTCGGCTTCGTCTGGTCCGTGGCGGGCGTGGTCCAGGCCGAGCGGAGCGACTGGTGGATGCTCCCGTGGGCCTGGACAGCGAGGGTCCCGTTGCCCCTGTTGGGCGTTCACGGCAGCAGCGTGCTGCTCGAGGCGGACTCGCCGGTGTGGGGCTACCCGCTCCTGCCCGGGTTCCTGCTGACGGCTGCTCTGACCCTGGCCGGTGTCGGACTGGCCGTACTCGGCGGGGTTTCTGGTGGTGCCGGGGTCTCTGCGTCGTCGATTTCCCGGCTCAGCAGGCTGCTTCCCGGCGGGAGGGATGCCGCCGACGATCAGTCGGAGACCGTCTCGGAACAGGCCCCGGTGGAGGTTACGACGTCGCTGCCCCGAGGCATCCCGATTCGTCGAGCCACGACCACCACCCGTATGGCCCGTATTCCCGGGCCGCGCAGTGCCGTCCTGGCGATGGCCGGCGTTCTGCCCTGGATCGTGTGGGCGGTCCTGACGGTCCTGCTGCTCGCCTTCCTGGGGGTCCTCCACACAGTGTATCCACCCGGGTACGGGCAGAGCTTCCTCGAGCTCATGGGAGTGCCGGTTGCCGCAGCCCTCGTCGGCATCACGGTGTGGGGACGTCTCCAACCTGCCTGGCGTGCACTCATCACCCGCCGAGGTGCCGGAGCCATCCTGACCTCAGCTGCGGTCCTGAGTGGGTTCTTCCTCATCCCGGTCCTGGGTGCCTCCTGGGGTATGACGGTCCTGGGCGACACGTTGACCCGCACCGACCCGTCCTTGCCGGCGGTGACCGGCACGGTCTATGGGGTCATGGTGATGCCGGCTGTCGCCTTCATGATCGCGGCCGTCAGCCTGGCGGTGGCTCTGAGCACCCGGATCGTCGTGGCGATCGTCCTCAACATCATCCTGGTCATCATGGGCCTGCTCATCGGCGGTAACGAGGTCTTGGCGGCCACCTGGCTGTGGCGGCTGGCCCCCTGGGGCTGGATGAGTATCGCTCACCAGTTCCCCGAGCGTTGGCTGATGATCGTCGTCCTCAGCCTGCTCATCGGATCGGTAGCGATGGGGACAGCGACCTTAGGAGCCCGACGTGCCGCCATCCGGGACTGAGTGGGGTCGTGGTGGTCTGGGGTGTGGGCGTGTGCTGGGGTGTGGGGGGGGGTTAGTGGCCTTGGGCCTCTTCGGCGTCGTCGGTGAGGTAGGTGATGATGCGGACCAGGTCGTAGGGGGTGGAGGTCTCGGTGGTGGTGATGGTGCCCTCGATGGGCCGCCACTGGTCCTCGCCTTGGGGGCGGTACCTGGTGGTCCAGGTGGTGGTCAGGGTCGTGGTGACGCCGGTGGCGGTGTGCTGGTAGTGGTGGGTGACGGTCTGGTGGGGGTAGGGGGCGCCGGGGTCGGTGGTGGTTGTGGTGGTGCCGTCTCCCCAGCCCCAGGTGTAGGAGGTGGGGGTGAACTCTACCTCGATGGGGGTGCCCAGGATGGTGGTGGTCTGGTAGCGCACGGCGGGGTTGGTGTAGACGATGAAGGCCTTGGAGATGATGACCTTGGGTCCTGGGGGCTGGCGGGTGATGCCGGAGCCGGAGGCGATCAGTGTGGCGGCCTGGCGGGTGGTGATCGTGACCGTGCGAGGCCCACTACCGGTGGTGGTGGGTTGGTTGGGCTGGCCGGGGCGGTGGAGGGTTGCCAGGTTGCACCTGTACTTGTCCAGCCCGTAGGCGTCCTTCTCGGGCGAGCACTCCCGATGCGACTGCTCCTCCCACAACGACGGATCCGAAGCCTGAACGGTTGGAGAATTTGATGAAGGGTCTCCTTCTCCTGATGGTGGGGATTCGATGGTTACTTGCTTATCTCCGGTAAACTGAGTCGAGTCGCCCGAGTTGTTTGCACCTAACTGAACATTGGTTCCCGAAGACTCTTTATTGTTACCCCCGTTATCGCAGCCGATGCCGAGAGCGGCAGCCTCGACCGAAATAAACAATGTCAACGATAAGACCAGGGAGGTAACAACAGAGGAAGGCGTATAATTCATTGTAGCACTTCACCTTCCCGGATCGCCCAAGCGCCATTGATATACCTAATAGCGAAGCGCACTTTCTGTCCTTCAGAGGGAGGTGCGACACTCTTTTCCCAACTTCCTCCAGAATAAGAAGTCATTTCTCCGTAGTTTATGGTCGCCTCGATTCGACTGTAATCATATCCTTCGAGTTTGTCGTAGTATCTGACGTTCGTGATGTCTTGGTCCCACTTGTCAGCCCATCCTCCATCTTTGTGTAGTTGATTTGCTCGGTCGATCACTGATTTGCAGAAAACGCATCCGTTCTCGCTCATGGAGTCAACCTCGTTGGTTTTCCCGGTCATGAAGGCGTAGCGGTAGAGGTTGAGGAAGTAGCCGACGCTGGCTGCTGCGCCCTCGGCGCTCTCCTCGTTCAGCTGTGGGGGCTTGGCCGGTGCGGGTTCGGCCAGGGCGGCGTCGCGCTTGGCTCGCAGCTCAGGCGTCAGGGCGGCTTCACGGGAGGCGGTCGCACTGGCGTTGGCGTCAGCGATGCCCTTCTCAGCCCGAGCAATAGCCGCCGACGCGCTGGCACTGGCGCTCGCACTGGCCTCAGCCTTGGCATCCCTCACCGAGCAGGCCGCCACCCCCAGCGCCAGCACACACACCGCTACCAGGCCAGCCACACCCCTGCGGCGGCTGTGCGCGGCAGGGTGGCGCTCCAGCACGGTGACCCGGCCAGAGCCGGATGCAGGACGCCGGGCATCTGCAGGCTTGAGGGATCGTAGGGACGTACTCATCACGGAAGCCTCCTCGCCACCGAAATAACTCCACACCCCGACCGGCCGGGCAACGCTGCCCGTCCAGACGGTGCATTGACATTACCTGCAACAACGCTCCCAAACCAGGCCCCGAGGACACCCTGTGGAAAACCTCAGGACGGGATGGCTCCGAGACCCTCACAAGGAGTAGCAGAATCCGCGCAGCTGCCGATCGTCGGGCTCAATCCCGAGCATGTGGCCGGCGGCGATGAGGTCGGCCGTTCTGGCAGCCAGAGACGCCACCATCCGGGATTGAATCGATCTGAGCCAGCCGGTCTCGGTAGTCAGGTGGTCACACCGTCCTACCGTCGCCTCAGGGCAGGACATCTCTCGACGATGGCTGACTCCGTCACAGGCACCGGTGCTGAGCGCTGCGAGCCGGCCCGGTCTTACAGAGGTCATGGGACAACGGTCGGTCAGTGTCCTACCGGCTTTCCGATAACCTAGGCCCATGAAGACCTTTGAGGACCTTTTCAATGAGCTGCAGCACAAGGCAGCCACCCGCCCCGAGGGCTCCGGGACCGTGGAGGAACTGGACCGCGGGGTCCACTTCATCGGCAAGAAGCTCGTGGAGGAGGCTGCCGAGGCCTGGATGGCCTGTGAGCACGAGTCCGATGAGGCCGCCTGCGAGGAGATCAGCCAGCTGCTTTACCACGCCCAGGTCATGATGGTCGCCAAGGGCTACAGCCTTCAGGACGTCTACCGCTACCTGTAGGCCCCCAGGCCCCTCGCGCCTCCTACTCGACTCCCCCACCACAGATCAGGAACCGCTGTGCTGCGTATTGCTGTGCCGAACAAGGGCTCCCTGTCCGACCCCGCCATCACCATGCTCTCCGAGGCGGGCTACCGCACCCGCCGCACGGGCCGTGAGCTCGTGCTCGTCGACGAGGCTAACGACGTTGAGCTGTTCTTCCTGCGGCCACGCGACATCGCCGTCTACGTCGGCCAGGGCACGGTGCACGCTGGCATCACTGGGCGCGACCTGCTGCTGGACTCCGGGGTCGACGCCGTCGAGCACCTGCCCCTGGGCTTCGCCCGCTCCACCTTCCGCTTCGCCGCCCCCAAGGGGACCATGAGCTCCCTGGCCGACGTCGCCGGGCGCCGGGTGGCCACCTCCTATGACGTCCTGGTACGCAGCTACCTGGCCGCCAGGGGCGTGGACGCCCAGACCGTTCACCTCGACGGCGCCGTGGAGTCCTCCGTCCAGTTGGGCGTGGCCGACCTCATCGCCGACGTCGTCGAGACCGGCACAACACTGCGGGCCGCCGGCCTGGAGACCTTCGGGGATCCGATCCTTGTCAGCGAGGCCGTGCTCATCACCACCGAGCAGTTCCGCGCAGAGCCCGGGCTGGCCACGCTCGTACGGCGGCTGGAGGGGGTGCTGCGCGCCCGCGCCTACGTACTCGTCGACTACGACATCCCCATGAACAAGCTGCACCTGGCGACGGCCCTCACCCCGGGCATCGAGTCCCCCACCGTCTCCCCGCTGCAGAACCCCGACTGGGTGGCGGTGCGCGCCATGGTCCCACGGGCGGACATGAACCGGGTCATGGACGAGCTCTACGAGGTCGGGGCGCGCGCCATCCTCGTCTCCTCACTGCTGGCCTGCCGGCTGTAGACGCCTGCCCCAGGTGACGTCCCTGGGCCTGGGGCGGACATTCTGGCTCGATCTCCTGCGCTCTACTGCGTCAGGGGTACGCAGACCTCAGCGGCCTTGGGCGTCTTCTTGTCGCCCAGGATCTTGTGGGAGGCGAGAAACTCGATCATCGGAGTGAAGTCGTCGACCCGCACTGAGCCGACGGCCGCCTTGCCCTCCCCGCTGACCAGCTTGCCCGTGGCCACGGCGACCTCGCGGGCGTTGGCGGCCTGAGTGGAGTCGACCAGGTCCTGCACGTACTCCTTGGTCGCCTCGACGGCGGCGTCGGGGTCCTTGACGAAAGAGGTCATGCCCTCCACTGATGCCTTGACCGCTGCCTGGAGGTCCTGGCGCCGGGAGTCCAGCAGCTTGCGGGTCGTCACCAGGGAGACGCCGATGAGGGGGATCGACTCGGCCGGCTGGATCGTGCGCACCGCGGTGCCGGCTTGCTTGATCTGCACGGCGTCGTTGTTGGAGAAGCCGACGACGGCGTCGACCTTGCCGCCCACGAGCGCCGCCTGCTGGGTGTAGCCGATGTCCTGGATCGTCAGGTCGGACTCGCTCAGTGAGGCGGTGTCCATGGCCAGCTGGAGGGCGTACCAGGTCTCCCCCTTGCGTCCCGGCGTGCCGACGGTCTTGCCCTTGAGGTCCGCGGGCGCCTTGATGGCAGAGCCCTCCGGGACAATGAGGCAGGCCGGGTAGGACTGGTAGTAGCCGCCGACGACGACGAGGTCGGACCCGTTGGAGGCTGCGACGACGGCCTCATCTGCTCCGGCGACGACGAGCTGCTCCTTTCCGCTGAGAAGGGCGTCGAAGAGTCCCTCCTGGGCCCCGTGATGACGCAGGTTCACCCCGGAGGCGTACTTACTGTCCTTCTTGGCCATGTAGAAAGGCGCGAACTGGATGTTGGGCGTGTAGGTCAGGCCGATGGTCAGTGGGCCGCTTGCCTGTGAGGAGCAGGCGGCGAGCACGCCGGTTCCGCCCAGGACGAGACCACTGGCGAGCAGGTGGCGGCGCGAGAGGGACATGAGTGTTTCCTTTCCAGGGGATCGGGGCAGGGTGATGGGGGCGGAGCACGATGGCCGAGGTGCCTCAGCCGGCGCGCCGGCCGCGCAGGGCGTCCACGGTGCGGCTGCGCTGCTCAAGCTCGTGGAGCGCCCAGTGGATGGTGGTGGCCAGGATGCACAGGAGGGTGATGGTGGAGAACATGCCGGTGGTGTCCACCTTGTCGCGCTGGGTGGACAACAGCATTCCCAAGCCTTCGCCACCCATAATCATCTCTCCGACGACCGCGCCGGTAATGGACAGGGTGAACCCTGTGCGCAGCCCGGTGTAGATCGCCGGAAGCGTCATGGGCAGCTCCATGTGCACGAGCATGCTCAGCCCGTGCGCGCCGTCGAGCCGAGCGGCGTCGATGATGTCCGTGTCCAGGCCCCGCAGCCCCAGCAGCACGGTGATCGTGATGGGGAAGAACACCATGAAGGCGCACAGGATCACCACCGGCAGGGTGCCGTAGCCGATCCACAGAACAAGGAGCGGGGCTAAGGCGATGCCGGGAACCGCCTGGCTTGCAGCGACATAGGGCAGGACGGCCCGGGAGAAGAACCGCCAGTGGTGCAGTGCCCAGGCCAGTGGCAGCGCGAAGGCCGCGGCCAGCAGACAGCCCAGCAGCGCCTCCTTGAGCGTCACCCCGGCGTAGGAGGCCAGCCCCGCCTGGGTCAGGCCCAGCCACATGCGGTTGATGACGGCCAGCGGGCTGGGCAGGAAGATTGCCGGAACGGCGCCTGAGGCCGCGGCGGCCTGCCACGCGACGAGCAGAGTAGCGCCGAGAAGGAACGCCGGCCACGGGCCGCGGCGGCCTGCTGCGCGGATACGAGGCTCATGGTGAGCCGGAGCCGTGCGCGACGACTCTGAGGCGGACCCCGACGGCGAGGGCATCGGTGAGGTCGAGGACGTCAACGGCTCCTGGACATCGCGGGATACCGCGGTGGAGGAAGCTTGAGAGCGTGCGGCCTTGCCGATGGGGCTGGGGCTGTACACGACGGTGTCCTCCCGGGTCGTTCCGGGAACGGGCGCTCCCGGCTGCACCGGGGTCCGCCTGCGCGCCGTCGGTCGGCGCACATGCGTGCTGGGCGCTCGCTCGGTTCACCATCCGGTGAGCTCACCGTCGTCCGTGAGATCGGGACGTTGCCTCGAGTCGCGGGTCACCCCGCCGAGCGCCACGCGCATCCTCCCCTCCGGACTTTCACCGTCGGTGCCGGGATTCCACCGGCTCAGCCGCCGCACCCTTGGCCGCCTCAGGCAGCTGTGGTGCGAGCGGGTCGCGGACTGTGACCGCCGGTTCGGACTTTCACCGACCCCGGAGCACGTTGCTGGCCGCAAGGATACAACGTTGATCGCTACACGGCCACTGCGGTTGTGGCGACCGTCGTTGTGGACCGCCACAGCCGCAGTCGTGGACCGCTCAAGGCGCCGTGATGATGCACGGCGCAGTGAGCAATGGTGTGGGCCGTCTATACCCGTGAGGCGGCGACGGCGGCGTCGAACTCCTGCGAGATCTCCTTCGAGGGCTGACTCATCCGAGATACGGCCACGGCCACAGCCAGGTTGCCCACAAATCCGGGCACGATCTCGTAGAGGTCGAAGATGCCACCCGGGCCACCGGAGACGTTCCCCCAGATCATGACGACGACGGCCCCGGTGATCATTCCGGCGAAGGCCCCCATGGCGCTCAAGCGCTTCCAGTACAGGGACAGCAGGATGGTCGGTCCGAAGGAGGCGCCGAAGCCGGCCCAGGCGAAGGCCACGAGGTCGAGGATCGTCTTACTGGGGTTCCAGGCCATGACCGCCGCGACCAGGGCGATGGCGAAGACCGCCATGCGCGAGTAGAGCACCATGCGGTTGCCACTGATCTTCTCCTCTCGGGTACGGGCGAAGGAGCCGTACAGGTCCTCGATGAGCGCCGAGGAGGTCACGAGCAGCTGGGAGGAGATCGTCGACATGATGGCGGCCAGAATGGCTGCCAGCATGAATCCGGCGACCAACGGGTGGAAGAGCAGCTTGCCCAGCGTGATGAAGACGGTCTCCGGGTCGGCCAGCTGCTTCTTGTCGTGTTGGTAGGTGGCCACGCCCACGATCGCGGTGCCGGCTGCACCGAGCACGGCGAAGAGCATCCAGCCGATTCCGATGGTGCCTCCGGCCACGGCCTCCCTGGGGCTGCGGATGGCCATGAACCGGACGATGATGTGCGGCTGACCGAAGTAGCCCAGCCCCCAGGCCAGTGCCGAGATGACTCCGAGCAGCGTCGTCGTCGGCCCCCAGATGACCCAGTAGTGAGGGTCGACCTCGGCGATGGCCTTGGTCAGGTTGGACAGTCCCCCGAGCCGAATGACGCCCGCGACGGGCACCATCACCAGGGCGGTCACCATCATGACTCCCTGGACGAAGTCGGTGTAGGAAACGGCCAGGAACCCGCCGATCAGCGTGTAGACCACGGTGATGGCTGCGACGATGACCATGCCGAGGCGATAGTCCATTCCGAAGGAGGACTCGAAGAAACGGCCGCCGGCGACCATGCCGGAAGAGACGTAGAAGGTGAAGTAGACCAGAATGATGAGGCCACTGGACCAGCGCAGCAACCGATGCGTGTCGTGGAGTCGGTTGTCCAGGAAGCTGGGGACGGTGATCGAGTTATTGGCAACCTCGGTGTAGGCACGCAGACGCGGGGCCACCAGCAGCCAGTTGGCCAGGGCCCCGAGTGTCAGTCCGACGGCGATCCATCCCTCGACCAGTCCACTGACGTACAGGGTTCCCGGCAGTCCCATCAGCAGCCACCCCGACATGTCCGAGGCTCCCGCCGACAGTGCCGCCACCCAAGGATTGAGGTCGCGGTCGGCGAGCATGTAGTCGTCGAAGTTGTCCGTTCGCAGATAGGCCCAGCCCCCGATGGCGAGCATGGCCACGAAGTAGACGATCATCGCGATGGCTTGATAGGTAGTGGCAGTCATCTATATGTCCTCACGTCAGTCAGAGGGGAGACATACCGCTGCAGCCGTTGGAGAAGGGACTCCTGGAGTCTCGTGAGTGATCCGGATCGGCGTGCGCGGCATATCGCGGCTCGTCGTTGATGTTCCTGATGGCGCGACCATGAGTGACAGATCAAGCACCACGGATGATGCGCAACTCCGCACGTGACATGACATGACGGGCAGCAATGACCGCTCACTAGATCATGGTCGAGGTTTCCTCACTGGTCCTTCTGCGTGGGCACGACTTAACGCACGTGAAGGACGATGGCCGCGGCATAGTCACCGTCATGGCTCATGGAAACCGGCCAACACCCTGGGGTTGATACCTCCTCTCCGAGGCTGCGCTCAACAGCGTGGGCAATGGTGCCGCTCAGGCGTAAGGAAGGCCGGCCCCACCGATCGGCGACAACCTCGATCTCACGCCAGTCGACGTCCTCAGCCAGGATAACCGGAGATGTGCTCGTCCCGCGACATTTTGCGCACAGAACGTGGGCCTGGCTCCAGGCCTTGATGAAGGATTCCTTGGCCGCCCACCGCGCAGCCAGGTGCTGGGCCGGGGTCGTTCCCCGCTCCTGCGCGCGACGCCGGGCCTCTCGGAGCTCGCGCGCAGTGAAGGCGCGTTGTGCGAAGACGGTGCCGGGCTGCTCGAGCTGGGCGGAGAAACCCGGAATGTGCACCAGGTCCGTGCCTACCGTCAGAACAGTGGAATCAGGGGAGGTCTGCGGAGCATCTGGAAGCCGCGGCTTTGTCATCATCGATCTCCAATGAAGAAAAGCTTACAAATTATTGAGGAATGTCCTTGTGGAAGGACTGCGCGAGCACAGACAGGACCGGTTCCACGGAAATGGTACCCATAACCCGTGAAACCGGTCCTGTGAGCGCTTAGGTGAGGTGGTTACTCACCCGCGTGGTAGACGCCGTCGGAGCCCAGACGGGCCTCGGGGTCGAGCAGCATGGCGGCCTCGACCTCATGCGGGTCGCGCTGCTTGGACTCCTCCCCCAGACGACGGCCCTGGACCTGCTCGAACAGCGGGGCCCGACCGATCATGCCTGCGCGGCGGCGCCTAGTACCGGCGGCCAGGCGGGCGTTGGCTGAGGCCAGCCAGGCGTCAACCGCCTCCTGGCCCTCGGTCTGACGCAGGGCGGCCTCGAAGGCACCGGGGTGGACGATCGCGATGAGACCGGAGACGTGTCCGAAGCCCAGCGAGGTCAGCAGACCTGCTCGCACCGGGCCGGCACCCGGGACGCGTCCGTCCTGGCCACCACGGCCGGCCAGACGGATGGGCCTGCGCGGCCACACCCAGAAGGCGTCCTTGGCCAGCGGGGCGTCGACGACATCCAGGGAAGCGTTACCGGGAGCCACACCGGAGGCGAGGATCTCGGTCAGGCCCGCGACCTGGAAGACGGCGGCGCCGCCCTTGGCGTGACCGGTGATGGTCTTCTGCGAGACTGCCACCAGCGAGTTGCCCTCGGAGCGTCCCAGTGCGCGCGCCAGACGCGTGTGCAGCTCGGACTCGTTGGGGTCGTTGGCACCGGTGGAGGTGTCGTGCTTGGAGACCAGTGCGATGTCGTCGGCCTCCACGCCCAGGGCCGCCAGGGCCTTGGCCAGGCGCGAGTCGCGCCCGCCACGGCCGGCGCCCAGAGCGCCCAGACCCGGAGCCGGGATCGAGGTGTGGGCGCCGTCGGCGTAGGAGGAGACGAAGCCGACCACACCGGCGACCGGAAGACCCAACTGGGCCGCTACCGAGCCGCGGGCCAGGATCACCGTGCCACCGCCCTCGGCCTCCACGAAGCCACCGCGACGGCGGTCGTTGGCGCGCGAGAAGTGGCGGTCGGAAATACCCTTGGCGCGCATGGCCGCGGCCTCCGCGGTGGCGTTCATGTTGCCGAAGCCGACCACGGACTCGATCGAGATGTCGTCGATGGCGCCAGCCACGACGACGTCGGCCTTGCCCAGGGCGATCTTGTCCCAGCCCTCCTCGATGGAGACGGCCGCGGTGGCGCAGGCGCTCACCGGCTGGACCATGGCGCCGTAACCGCCGATGTAGGACTGCATGACGTGGGCGGCCACGACGTTGGGCAGGGCCTCCTGGAGGATGTCACTGGGACGCTCCTCCCCCAGGAACCGGCCGACGAACATCTTGCGCATCGACTCCATGCCGCCGAACCCGGTGCCCTGAGTGGAGGCCACGTCGGAGGGGTGGACCGCCTTGAGCAGCTCGGCCGGGGTGAAACCGGCCGACAGGAAGGCGTCGACGGCCGTGACCAGGTTCCACGAGGCGATCGGGTCCATGCCCTGAGTCATCGAGGCGGGGATGCCCCAGCGCTCCGGGTCGAAGTCGCGCGGGAACTGGCCGCCGACCGTGCGGGACAGGGCGGCGCGGCGCGGTACCCGGGCCAGCGAGCCAGCCAGGCGGGTGACGGTCCACTCGCCGGTCTCGGCGTCGGGGAGCACGAGCGTGTGCTCGGGGTCGGAGGCCTCGATGGTGCGGGCCGTGGCCTCATCGGGAACTGACAGGGTGATGTCGCGGTCGAGGTAGACGGTGACCTCCTCGTCGGCGATCGGCGCGATGACGCCGTCGTCGACGAACTCGCGGATACCGCAGCGGGCCACGACCTCGTCGCGGTAGCGGTCCAGGATGTCGGACTCCTCGACCATCTCACCGTCGGTGTCGTACCAGCCGGCCTTGGGGCTGTCCTGCCAGGTGAGCAGTCCCATGCCCCAGGCGAGCTCGAGGACGCCGGCGGCGGTCAGGTCGACGTCCTCCCCGCCGCTCATGCCCAGCTCGGCCTCGCGGCG
>ERZ772946.700-NODE-700-length-11615-cov-10.7764_pt1 | contig 11615 bp, 10 predicted proteins | sample MGYA00511680_ERZ772946 | MGnify/ENA primary metagenome ERZ772946 (study PRJEB29015, sample SAMEA2737918) | human oral metagenome | biome: human oral; feature: human-associated habitat; material: dental | place: China | collected 2016 ... | reverse complement strand
CGCTGCGGGCTACAACCTGCGCTGGCTGATGCGTGCGGTACGGCGTCTGGGCCTGAGGGGCCTTTCTGCGGCCCTGACTCGGGTGCTTGGGCTATGGCTGTCTGCTGGCATAAGCCGGTCCAATGGTCCGAAACTGGCCGCAAGTTAGGTTGGAAACGGACGGGTTGGATTTTGCAGGACCGACCAAGTAAACCAGGCAGGGCATGACGCCAGCGCCCCGGCCATCACGGCCGGGGCTTTTTTCATGACGACATGACAGGCGCTGCCGATGCCGCATTTCGGCAGCACTCCCCGCGTCAGCGACGACCTATCGATGCTTCCCGCATTGCACAGGCCTGCCCCCTTCAGACCCTGAGCACACATCGCCTATCGCCTGCCCCGGGCGGCCGATCCCCCCTGTCGCCCTGACTGACAGCATGGGCGCAATGGCGCCCGCCCCCATCCCGGCTTATCATTACAGGTTCGTTTCGGGCCAGCCGCCCGGAACGTGTCCTGCCGCCATGCCCACAAGGCGCCCACGCGGCAGGAGCCCTCCTCCGGTCACCCCCTGCCGGCGGGGTACCGCGTCCGCCATCCCCGGACAAAGGTCCCGACCTTCACGGAAGGATCGGACAGGCCCTCACGGAGCCTGCCCGCGCCTCCCCCTCCAGACCCGAACAGGACGCCCACCTGTCGCGCCCCCTGCCATTCGCCCTTCGGCCGGCAGGGTCGTGCCTGCGCCCGGTGCCGTCGTCGCTTCCATGTCCGAATACTTACCGCAGATCGTCCAGCAGACCTTCAACGGGCTTTCGCTCGGAGCCATCTACGCCCTGATCGCCATCGGCTACACCATGGTGTACGGCATCATCGGCATGATCAACTTCGCCCACGGCGAGATCTACATGATCGGCGCCTACATGGGCCTGGTCACGCTCTCCGCCCTGGGCACCCAGGGCAGCGCGCCGCTGCCGCTCGCCATCGGGCTGATGCTGGCCATGGCCATGATCGTCACCGCCCTGTATGGTTACAGCGTCGAGCGCATTGCCTACCGGCCCGTGCGCGGCGGGCCCCGCCTTGTGGCGCTCATTTCCGCCATCGGCATGTCGATCTTCCTGCAGAACTGGGTGGCGCTGGGACAGGGTTCGCGCGACATGGCGGTACCCTCGCTCATTTCCGGCGGCATCGACATCCCGTTCGGAAACTTCGACGTGACCTTCTCCTGGTCGCGGATCCTGATCATCGTCGTGACCGTGGTGCTGATGGTGGGGCTGTCGCTCTACATCCGCCACTCGCGCATGGGCCGTGCCTCGCGCGCCTGCTCGCAGGACATGCAGATGGCGCGGCTGCTGGGCATCGACACGAACCGCGTCATCTCCTTCACCTTCGTGCTGGGCGCGGTGCTGGCTGCGGTGGGCGGTGTGCTCATCGCCATCACCATCGGCAAGCTCAACCCCTTCATCGGCTTCATCGCCGGCATCAAGGCATTCACCGCCGCGGTGCTGGGCGGCATCGGCAGCATTCCCGGCGCCATGCTGGGCGGCGTGCTGCTGGGCCTGGCCGAAACCTTCGCGGCCGCCTTCATCTCCGCGCAGTACAAGGACATCGTGGCCTTCGGCCTGCTGATCCTCATCCTGCTGTTCCGCCCCAGCGGCCTGCTGGGCAAACCCGAGGTGGAGAAAGTCTGATGGCCAGCACGCTCCGTAACGCCCTCGTGGCCACGCTGGTCACGGCCGGCCTCACCATCCCGGTGCTGGGCCTGCAACTGGTGCGCGAAGGCGCCCGCACCCACATCGAGACCCACTGGAACCTGGTGCTGATCGCCTGCGCTGCCGTCTTCGTCATCCAGCTGCTGCGTCCGGCGCTGGCGCGCGCCTTCGGCGGGCTCTCGTTCCGCGTGCCCGGCGCCGAAAGGCTCAACTTCGTCCACCGCACGCCCACCGGCCAGCGGGTGCTCGTTGCCCTGATCATTCTGGCCGCCATCGTCTGGCCCTTCTTCGGCAGCCGCAACCAGGTCGACATCGCCACCGTCGTGCTCATCTACGTGATGCTGGCGCTGGGGCTCAACATCGTGGTGGGCTTTGCCGGCCTGCTCGACCTGGGCTTCGTGGGCTTCTACGCCGTGGGCGCCTATACCTACGCCCTGCTCTACCAGTGGCTGGGCTGGGGCTTCTGGCAGGCGCTGCCCGTCTCCGGCGCCATGGCCGCGCTCTTCGGCTTCCTGCTGGGCTTTCCGGTGCTGCGGCTGCGGGGCGACTACCTGGCCATCGTCACCCTGGGCTTTGGCGAGATCATCCGCCTGCTGCTCATCAACCTCACGGACTGGACCGGCGGCCCCGACGGCATTTCCGGCATTCCCAAGCCCACGGTGTTCGGCTATGAAATGAGCCGCAAGGCCAGCGAGGCCGGCGCCCAGACCTTCCACCAGCTGATGGGCTGGAAGTTCTCCAATCAGGACATGGTCATCTACCTGTACCTGATGGCGCTGGTGCTGGCGCTGATCACCCTCTTCGTGTCCAACCGGCTGGTGCGCATGCCGGTGGGCCGCGCCTGGGAAGCCCTGCGCGAAGACGAGATCGCCTGCCGCTCGCTGGGCCTCAACCCCACCCGCATCAAGCTCTCGGCCTTCACGCTGGGCGCCATGTTCGCCGGCTTTGGCGGTGCGTTCTTTGCCGCCCGCCAGGGCCTGGTCAACCCCGAATCCTTCACCTTCATCGAATCGGCGCTGATCCTGGCCATCGTCGTGCTGGGCGGCATGGGCTCGCAACTGGGCGTCATCCTGGCCGCCATCATCCTCACCGTGCTGCCCGAAGTGGCCCGCGAGTTCGCCGACTACCGGATGCTGATCTTCGGTCTGGTGATGGTGCTGATGATGATCTGGCGTCCCGAGGGCCTGCTGCCCGTCAAGCGCCCGCACGTGGAGCTGACCCGATGAGCCACGATCCCATGAACGCCCCTGACAGCGCCCGCACATCCAGCCCCCTGCTGGCCGTGCACGACCTCACCATGCGCTTTGGCGGCCTGCTGGCCGTCGATGGCGTGTCGCTGACCGTCGCCCCCGACGAAATCTTCGCCATCATCGGCCCCAACGGCGCCGGCAAGACCACCGTCTTCAACTGCATCGGCGGGTTCTACCGACCCACCGGGGGCAGCATCCGGCTGGATGGCCACGAGATCGCCGGCAAGCCCAGCCATCAGGTAGCCCGTCACGGCCTGGTGCGCACCTTCCAGAACGTGCGCCTCTTCAAGCAGCTCACCGTGCTGGAAAACCTGCTGGTGGCCCAGCACACCCAGGTGCAGAGCGGCCTGCTGGCGGGGCTGCTGCGCCTGCCCTCCTACCGCCGCGCCGAGGCCGAGGCCATCCGCCATGCCGCCCAGTGGCTGGACTTCATGGGCCTGCGCGAATACGCCAACCGCGAGGCCGGCAACCTGGCCTACGGCCATCAGCGCCGGCTGGAGATCGCCCGCTGCATGATCACCCGGCCGCGGCTGCTGATGCTGGATGAACCCGCCGCCGGCCTCAACCCCCAGGAAAAGGTCGACCTGCAGGACCTCATCCGCCGGCTGCGCACCGAATTCAACGTGGCCGTGCTGCTCATCGAACACGACATGAAACTGGTGATGAACGTCTCCGAACGCATCCTGGTGATGGAGCACGGCAAGCCCATCATGACCGGCACCCCCGAAGCCGTGCGCAACGACGAGCGGGTGATCAAGGCCTACCTGGGAGAAGCGTAAGACCATGGCTTCCAACCACACCACGGGCCAGCCCAGCGACGGCGCCATGCTGCAGCTGGAAGGCGTCAGCACCTTCTACGGCCCCATCCAGGCGCTGGATGACGTGAGTCTCGTCGTGAATCGCGGCGAGATCGTCACCCTCATCGGCAGCAACGGCGCCGGCAAGACCACCCTGCTGATGACCGTCTGCGGCAACCCGCGCGCTGCCACCGGCCTCATCCGCTTTGAAGGTCAGGACATCGCCCGGCTGGACACGCCGCAGATCATGCGTAACGGCATCGCCATCTCGCCCGAGGGCCGGCGCGTCTTTGCCGACATGACCGTCACCGAGAACCTGCAGATGGGCGGTTTCTTCCAGAACCGTGAAGAGATCGAGGCCGGCCTGGAACACGCCTTCAACCTCTTCCCGCGCCTGCGCGAGCGGGCCCACCAGCGCGCCGGCACCATGTCCGGCGGCGAACAGCAGATGCTGGCCATCGGCCGCGCCCTGATGTCGCGCCCGCGCCTGCTGCTGCTCGACGAGCCCACGCTGGGCCTGGCGCCGTTGATCATTGCCCAGATCTTCGAGATCATCCAGAAGATCCGCAGCGAAGGCGTCACCGTCTTCCTGGTGGAACAGAACGCCAACCGCGCCCTGCAACTGGCCGACCGTGGCTACGTGCTGGAAAACGGCCGCATCGTGCTGGAAGACAGCGGCCAGAACCTGCTGGCCAACGACGACATCCGCAAGGCGTATCTGGGAGTGTGAGCCCATGCTGGACGCCATCACGCTGGAGAATTTCAAGAGCTACCGGAAGGCACGCCTGCCGCTGGCACCGCTCACGGTACTGATCGGTGCCAATGCCTCCGGCAAGAGCAATGCCATCGAGGGCATGCGGCTGCTATCGTTGCTGGCCCACGGTCAGCGGTTAGCCAACATCCAGCTGGTCGTGCAGAACGGTGAACACCTGGTGCGCGGCACGATGACCAGCCTGCCCTATGGGCAAGGAAACGAATTCGGCCTGGGTGCGGAGGCTACGGACGCACCATGGCGAACGTTGGCGATGCGATTGGCGCGCCGACAGGACGGCCTGCACATCGTTTCAGAAACACTCTCGCAGCCCGGTGAAGGGGAGCCCCTGTATGAACTGGACCACCCTTCGCACGAACGGGACACCAACGTGCAGGTGGCCTACAACAATTACGCCCGGGGCGGCAAGAAATCACACGTCACCTGCACTGACCAGGTCGCCATCTTCACCCAGCTGGACAGCCCCGCCACATTCGCCGCCTCACACAAGGCGTCCCGCGAACGCATCCCGGCGGCCGTGAATCAACTGCGGAAAAGCCTGGCCGCCATGCAGTTCCTGGACCCAGCCCCCGCACGCATGCGTGACTATGCGTTCCCGTCCGACCGTACATTACAGGGTGACGGCCGCAACCTGTCTGCCGTGCTCTACAACCTGTGGGGTGCAGACCGCGACAAGGTGATCGAGGAACAACGCGGCGAGCAGGAACCCTTCAGGCAGCAGCGCCAGGCCATTTTGGACTTCATCCAGAGCCTGCCCGAGCAGAACATCGCCGGCCTTTCCTTCCTGGAAGAACCGCGTGGCGGCGTCATGCTGACCCTGCACGAAACCTTCGGCGACCAGCATCGTGCATATGATGCTTCCCTGCTGTCCGACGGCACGCTGCGTGTACTCTCCATTGCCGCCGCCATGCTCTCGGCCGAGGAAGGCAGCCTGGTGGTCATTGAGGAGATCGATAACGGCGTTCATCCCAGCCGGGCACGCCACTTGCTGAACAACATCCGGGAGATTGCCCAGCGCCGCAACCTGCGCGTGCTGCTCTCCACCCACAACCCTGCCTTACTGGACGCCCTGCCCGATGCCGCCCTGCCCGACACCCTGTTCTGCTACCGGGACCCAACGCAGGGGGACAGCCGCATCATCCGCTTGCAGGACATTCCCGACTATCCCGAACTGATTGCGCAGGATTCGCTGGGTGGACTGGCCACCAGCGGTGTTCTGGAGCGTTTCGTCAAACAGCCGCCTGCTGGAGAGCGCAAGGAACGCGCCCTGGCCTGGCTGGAAACGCTCAAGCAAGGCGCAGAACCATGAGCGCCATCGTCCTGCTGGACACTTCGGTCTATCTGAACGTGCTGGATGTTCCTGGCTTCAACCAGCATCGGCAGACGGTTCTCGACGATTTCCGCAAGGCCATTGAGCAGAACGACCATTTTCTGCTGCCACTGGCCACGGTTTGGGAAACCGGCAACCATATTGCCCATCTGCCCAACGGCCAGCAACGGCGCACCCATGCACAGAAGCTGGTGGACGATGTGCTGCTAGCCTTTCAAGGACAGACACCGTACCGCGCCACCCACTTTCCCGAAAGAAACGAGTTCGAGACATGGCTGAGCGACTTTCCGCAAGCCGCCATGCGCAACAAATCCGCCACCAGAACCACCGAAGGCACCAGTCTGGCCGATCTCTCCATCATCAAGGAATGGGAGCGCAATTGCCGACTCAATCCGATGAGCCGTGTACGGATCTGGTCGCTGGACATGGACCTGTCAGGACATGACAGGCGGCCGTAGTTAAAGGCCCCCACACACTGAACGCTGCTCTGCGCTGCGCGCGGCGAGCGGAAACAAGTCGGGAGGCAGCAGGCTCAGACCGTCATACCGCCAGCCCGTCGGCCTTCAAGCCATCAGCCCTGCGGCCCCAAAGCGCCGCAGCGCTTCCATTCCCCGGATGTCGGTCGACTGCAGCGCATAGTCGAACTGCTGCAGTCCGGCCAGGTCACGGCGGACCTGCGAAAGGATCTCCTGTTGGCGCGCACGTCGCTGCTGCCAGAAGGCATTGTCGTCGGCCAGGGGAGGAATGATCTGATTCACGATCAGGTGCCGACACGGAAGGTCGAAATGCTGCAGCTGCGCCACGGCGCGGCGCGTCTCGGCCAGCGGCAGCATCTCGGGAATCATCACCAGCACGATGGCGGTGTGCGCTGCATCGGTCAGCAGCCGGCCCGCCTCGGCAAAAAGCTTCTGGCGGCGCTCCAGAACATCCAGCGCCTGCCGCCAGCGCTCCTGCTTCAGCTCATCCGAAAACGGATGACGCTGGCCGCTCTTCTGCCAGAACGGCAGCGCGGCCTCGCGCAGCTTCTGCTGCTGCCCCTGCTGGGCCAGCAGCCTCTCGGTCCAGGCGCCCATCATCTTCGGCAGCTCCAGCAACCGCAGCGTGTGGCCGGTGGGTGCCGTGTCGAAGACCAGATGCTGGAACCCCTGCTGGCGCTGCTCCACCACATGGCGGCAGATGGCTTCCAGCATGGCGGCTTCTTCAGCCCCCGGAGAGGATTTGGCCGCCTCCAGGTGCTCACGCAACCGGGGCAGCATTTCGGGTCGGGCGTAGGCCGCAATGGTCTTTTCCACGGCGGCGAAGTGCTCGTCCACCATCCGCGACGGATCCAGCTCCAGCGCCGACAGGTTGTCGTCGAGGAGCCGGGCCGTGCCCGACAGCTTCTCCTGCAGCACGTCGCCCAGACTGTGGGCCGGATCGGTGGAGACCACCAGCACCTTGCGGCCCAGCGCCGCCAGCCGGCAGGCCAGGCTGGCAGCATGGGTGGTCTTGCCCACCCCGCCCTTGCCGCCCACAAACAGCAGCGACCTGTCTTGCAGTGATTGCAGCAGTCGGTCCATCAGCAGCAGCCGAAACGATCGAGCGGGGAATGCGGCATGCCCATGCGGGTATGCCACTCGTGGAACTCTTCCATCAGCAGTGGCTGCAGCTCCAGCGTGTACCAGGTCATGGGATTGGGCACCCCCAGGCTCTCTGCAAACACCAGCAGCATGAACAGATCGCTTTCGTCCCGGTACGCGCGGCTGAGGGTACGCCGGTAGGGCGCATGGTAGAACTCATGCAGCCCTTCCGAGAACGCCTTGAAGCCCTCACGCCACTTCTTCATCGCCGTCCTTGCGACCGGACCAGTTGCGCTTGAGCACCGAGATGCACTCCAGCGAGGCCAGGATCGAGCAGGCCAGGATCACCAGATCCAGCACCACCAGCAGCCAGTTGCCTTCGTCATAGAAGGACTTCAGCTGCAGCAGCAGCGCGATGACCGACACGAACAGCAGGAAGGCCATCGGGATCAGCGTGAACCAGACCTTGCGACCGGCCTTCAGCAGCATCACCGTCACCACCAGCAGGGCCAGACCAGCCATCAGCTGGTTGGTGGTACCGAACAGCGGCCAGATCAGCATGCCGCCGTCGCCCTTCAGGCCACCGGCACCGAAGGCCAGCAGCATGCAGCTGCCCACCGCCAGGAACGTCGCCACCCAGCCCTTCTGGAAGGACTTGATGTTGTAGATCTCGCCCCACTCCTGGAAGATGTAGCGCTGCAGGCGCACACCCGTGTCCATCGTCGTGCCGGCAAACAGTGCGGCCATCACCGTCAGCATGGTGGCCGACAGCGTGGGATCCAGCCCGATGCCGGCATGCATCACGGCAGAGCCGCCGTCGATGAAGGCACCGATACCGCCCTTGCCGAAGGCCGAATACACCGCCTGCCAGTCAGCCAGCGTGGCAAAGCCCGCCGTGGCCACCAGAATGGCCGCCAGCGCCAGCATGCCCTCGCCCATGGCACCGAAGTAGCCCACGAAGCGGCTGTCCGGCTCGCGGTCCACCTGCTTGGAGGTGGTGCCGGTGGAGACCAGGCCATGGAAGCCCGAGATGGCGCCGCAGGCAATGGTCACGAACAGCAGCGGCATGATCGGCGGCGTTCCGGCCGGCACGTTCTCGTTGAGGGCAGGGGCCACCACGGTGGGGTTCACCAGGAAGATGGCGGCATACAGCACCAGCAGACCCACGAAGAGCTGCAGGCCGTTGATGTAGTCACGCGGCTGCAGCAGCATCCACACCGGCAGCAGCGAAGCCACGGCTGCGTAGACGAACAGCAGGATGATCCACCATGCATTGGTGGGCAGGCCCATCATGTCCTCGGGCAGACGCAGCGGGAAGACCGGGCCCAGATAGATGAGCAGATAGAGCGCCACCACACCGATCAGCGACACCCAGAACAGGTTCATCTTGAAGCGGTAGATGCACTGGCCGATGATGAAGGCCACCACCAGCGCGCCCCAGACCGGCAGCACGGACGACGGCGTCTTGATCATCATCTGCGCGATGACCACGCCGAACACGGCATTGACCATCAGCAGCAGCAGGAAGATCACCACCATGAACAGGCTGCGCGTGCGGCCATTGACCACCCGCCCGGCAATGGCGCCGATCGACAGACCCCGGTTGCGCACACTGGCCCACACCGCCGACATGTCATGCACGCCGGCAATGAAGATGGTGCCGCACACCACCCAGATGAAGGCCGGCAGCCAGCCCCAGATGACCGCAATGGCCGGCCCGACGATGGGCGCCGCCCCCGCCACCGAAGTGAAGTGGTGCCCCCAGAGCACGTACTTGTTGGTCGGCACATAGTCGATGCCGTCCTGCATGGCATGCGATGGCGTCTCGTAGTTCGGGTCGAGCTTGAGGATCTTCTGCGCAATGAAGCGCGAATAGACGAAATAACCGGCTGCCATGAGGGCTAGGCCGGTGACCAACAGGGTGACTGCGCTCATGGCGCCTCCTTTGTCAGCGCCGTCGGAGCGATCGGCACGGGATGTTTGAAAACCGCCTGTGTGGCGCGCCCACAAGGGGCGCTCCACGACATCCTCTAATTTTGTCAAACATTCATACCCGTGTGTACAGGGGCACCCAGGGCCTGCGCCCGTCACACGCTGTGGCAGTCATCCCCAAGGGAAAACCCTATGTAGAACCAACCGCACATCGTCAGCCGATGCCGACGTCTCTCAACGCGGCGTCGGTCAGGGTCATTCAGCTCGAAAGTCCGGTCCGTTCTGTCAGACCTTCCCCTCACCTTCTGCCAGGGCCTGCAGGCACATCAGCAGCCACTGATGGCAACGCCCCACCGTATCGATCTGCACCGCCTCGTCCGGCGAATGCGCCCCCGTGATGGTCGGGCCGAAGGAGATCATTTCCCAGTGCGGGTAATGGGTGGAAAGAATACCGCACTCCAGCCCAGCATGGATGGCCTTCAGCGGCGGCCGATGGCCAAAGACCTGCTCGCCCGTGCGCTGGAAGATCCGCACCAGCGACGAATCCGGCTTCGGCAGCCAGCCGCCATAATCCGCCTCGTAGTTGGACAGCCCGCCAGCCAGCCGCACCACGGCCGCCATCCGGTCAGCCAGGTCCAGCTTCTGCGGCTCGGACGACGAGCGCAGCAGGCAGCTGATGTGCAGAGCACCGTCCTTGCAGCGGATGGCCGCCAGGTTCGTGGAGGTCTCCACCAGACCAGGCATGGACGGGCTCATCTGATCCACCCCGTTGGGCAGCACCCGCAGCACATCCAGCAGCCGCTGGGCATCCTCGATGACCTGCGTCACCTCTTCGGCTGGCTCCAGCACCAGCTCCAGCCCCTGGGAATCCTGCGCCAGCCCCTGACGGATCTCCGCCGCCAGCCGAGCCAGCATCTCCCGAACGGCCATGGCAGCCGCCTCGTCCGGCAGGCCGATCAGCGCCTGCGCCTCCCGCGGGATGGCATTGCGCAGATTGCCCCCGCTCAGGTCGGCAATATGAGTAGCCCCAATGGCCACCAGCACCTGTGCCAGAATGCGGATGGCATTGCCGCGCAGCCGGTGAATGTCCACCCCCGAGTGCCCACCGCGCAGACCGCGCACCAGCAGCCGATAACCCGGCATCCGCACCGCCCGCGTGGAAAACGGCAGGGTGTAGCTTCCATCCACACCACCCGCGCAGCCAATGCACAGCTCGCCCTCGTCCTCGTAATCCAGATTGATGAGATAGTGGCCCTTCAGCCAGCCGCCCTGCAGCCCCTTCGCGCCCACCATCCCCGTCTCTTCCGACGACGTGAACAGCGCCTCCAGCGGCGGATGCACCAGCGTCTTGTCGGCCAGCACGGCCAGAATCAGCGCCACCCCGATGCCATTGTCCGCCCCCAGCGTCGTGCCGTCGGCTGACAAACGACCATCCGCATGCACCTGCGTCGTGATCGGATCGCGCGTGAAGTCGTGCACCTTGTCGGCATTCTTCTGCGGCACCATGTCCAGATGCCCCTGCAGGATCACACCCGGCGCCCCCTCATGCCCGGCACTGGCCGGCTTGCGAACCCGGATGTTGCCCACCGCATCGCGCTCGGCCGACAGCCCCAGCCGCGCCGCCTCGTCCAGCACGTATTGCTGGACAGCCTCCTCATGATGCGAAGGCCGCGGAATCTGCGTGAGCTGATGGAAATAGTGCCAGACCGATGCGGGCTGCAGATCGAGAATCGTGCTCATGCGGGGCTCCTGTAGGCTGCTGCGCCAGGGCTCGGTGGCATGAAAGCCGGAAATGGGGCTGGCGCGGGGCTTGTGTTGTTGGATGCTCCCTTATTGTAAATGAGCCTATCCGGAATTTTGTGTGTGAGGGCATACCATGACGTCTGACAGGAGGACGACGTATGCCGAGCAGAAAGACCACCCGTGCCGCGAAGGCCAACGCTTCCAGGATGCCCAGCATTCCCAGGGAGCTGCTGGACCAGATCGAGAAGCAGGGTCCGATGACGGCCGAGACCATCCAGCAGGCCTCGATGGCGTTCAAGAAGGCGCTGATCGAGCGTGCCATGAGCGGGGAGCTGTCCCATCACTTGGGCTATGGCCGCGGGCAGGACAAGCCCAAAGGGGCCACCAATCACCGGAACGGCAAGAGCGCCAAGACGGTGCTGACCGAGGACGGGCCGCTGCATATCGAGGTGCCCCGGGACCGTGAGGGCAGCTTCGAGCCGATCCTGATTCCGAAGCACGAGCGGCGCTTCAAGGGCTTCGATGAGCGGATTGTGGCCATGTACGC
>ERZ772946.698-NODE-698-length-11634-cov-26.1388_pt1 | contig 11634 bp, 10 predicted proteins | sample MGYA00511680_ERZ772946 | MGnify/ENA primary metagenome ERZ772946 (study PRJEB29015, sample SAMEA2737918) | human oral metagenome | biome: human oral; feature: human-associated habitat; material: dental | place: China | collected 2016 ... | reverse complement strand
TCAACACTGGCAAGTTCACGACGGAGCGTCGCAGGGTGGGATTGAACACGTCACCCAATCAAAGGTAAACCTTACCTAGGAATACCTAACTAGTCGGTCGTCAGGGAGGGAGGCCTGTCTGTCTCCACCCACAGCTCACCGGGTCTGTGACGCCGTCGGCCACCACCTGCGGCAGCCGGGTGAGGAGCGCGAGGCCCCCGCCCCCTCCTAACGCGACCTTCTAGCGTCCATCTCGGGGCGCAAGCTCGATGTCCGTCCAGGCCAGCGGATCCGGAGCCGCCCCGATGAACTCGCCGTCAACGATGTTCTCGAACCCCGTGAAGACCCAGGTGCGGTCACGCAGCTGGAGCAGCTGACCGGCGTAGAGATGATCCGGGCGCACGTACCTGGCGCCGTCAATGTCCCAGGGCCCCAACGGCCCCTCCCCCTCGGCGACCCACACCCCGCCAGGCCCGGCTTCCGCCTTCATGTCATCCCCGCAGGAGAAGACGAGGAGATGGTGACCGTCGACGCACCGACTCTGGGATACCTCCAGCTGTCCGAAGACTGACGGAGTGGTCAACGGGGGACAGACCTGCCAGTGGTCGAGGTCATCGGAGACGGCATGACCGATGACGCCGGCACGGTAGTTCTCGGCACCCCTTGCCCGTGCGGTGATGAGCATATGCCACCTGCCGTCGTGCTCGAAGACGAAGGGGTCCCTCCAGTGCTCGGCACCGGAGGCGTCCGTCTCCTTCTTTTCGTACCACCTGGCATCCGCCTCCAGCGGCTCGCTGCAGGAGCGTCTGAAGGTCACGCCGTCGGTGGAGTCGGCCCAGCCGATACGCTGCACCAGGCCGTCCTCCGCTCGAGAGATACCGGTGTAGAAGACCCTCAACGTGCCATCGGGTCTGATGATGGTGGAGCCGGTCCAGATGGCCTTGTCGTCGAAGGCCGGACCGTCGGAGTGGACCAGGGCGTCGGGCAGCAGCCTCCAGCTGCGCGCGTCGTCGGAGACGGCGTGGCCCATGGAGGCGCGGAAGTGCCGCCGCTCCGGATCGTGCAGCGCGCGTGACGCCCTGAGGAAGAAGAGGTGGTAACGCTCGCCGTCGTCACAGATCCAGTGGTCCCACAGCCAGTGGTCGGAAAGCCGCAAAGACATGATTCGTTCACCCCTTCACCGCTGTGCCCGCCAGGGACGCCACGAAGGAGCGCTGGAACAGCACGAAGATGATGAGGACGGGCAGAGTGATGAGCGTGCCGTAGGCCATGATCTGACCCCAGACCGGGTTGAGTTGGAAGAAGTACTGCATACCGACACTCGCGGGCCGCATCGACTCCTCCTGGATGACCATGAGCGGCCACAGGTAGGAGTTCCAGGCGGGCAGCATCGTGATGATGGCGACCGTGGCGAAGGTCGGACCGGACAGGGGCACGACGATCCGTGAGTAGATCGTCCACCAGGACGCGCCATCGACGCGGGCCGCCTCGTCGATCTCCTTCGGGATGTCACCGAAGTGCTGAGCGAACAGGAAGATGGACAGGGCGTTGGCGATGAAGGGCAGGATCTGCACCTGGTAGGTGTTGAGCATCCCCTGCTTGACGAGGAACCCGTCGACCACCCACTGCACCGAGGGCAGCTTGGCGACCCAGTACACGAGCGGCACGGCGATGGTCTCGAAGGGAACCATCAGGGTGGCCAGGACGAGTGAGAGCACGATGCTCTTGCCCTTCCAGCGCATGCGGGAGATCGCGAATCCGATCATCGAGTTGACGATGAGACCGAGCACGACGATCGCAACCGTGACAACGAGCGAGTTCGTGATGAACCGCGCCGCAGGAACTCGCTCGAAGACGCCGGAGTAGTTGTTCAGTGACAGGTGCCCGGTCGGCAGGAACGCCTTGAGGGAGCCGAGGTCGGCGAAGATCTGCTGATCGTCCTTGAAGGAGGAGAAGACCATGAAGAGCAGGGGGAAGACGGCGACGCAGGAGGCGATGACAAGGCCGAGGTAGGTCAGCGCCTTGGACCGTTTCCTGACAGCGGCGCGGCCAAGACGGCGAGGATTCCTTTCGACGGTCTCGAGAGCATCAACGAGTGAGGCCGCGGATGTTGCAGTGAACCCGGTTGTCTCAGTGGGCATGTCAGTCCTTCTCCCTGGTGAGCCAACGCTGTATGAGGCTAATGATCAGGACGGCAATGAAGAAGATGAGCGAGATGGCACTGCCATACCCCATATCCTGTTCTCGGTAGCCTCTGCGCACCGCGTGATAGACGATTGTGGATGTGGCGTCCTGTGGACCTCCGGAAGTCATGACGTCGACCTGGACGAACAGGCCCAGTGCGGCGATCGTGATGGTGACGAGGATGAAGACCATCGTTGAGTGCAGACCTGGCCATGTGATGTAGCGGAAGCGCTGCCAACCGTTGACCCCGTCGAGATCGGCGGCCTCGTAGAGGACCGGGTCGATCATCTGCAGACCGGAGAGCCAGATGATCATATGAAAACCGACCGCCTGCCAGATGGACAGCATGATGATGGCCGGCATAGCGGTACCGGGGTTGTTGAGCCACGCGACTGTGGTCCACCCTCCTCCGGTAAAGGTGTTGAGCATCGAGTTGAACAAGCCGTTGTCCTGATAGAAGAAGCTCCACAGGATGGAGACCACAACCATTGAGGTCACCACGGGCATGAAGATCATTGTGCGGAAGGCGGTGACCCCCTTGGCCTTCTGGTTGACAAGAATCGCCAGCGCTAGAGCAAGGCTGGATTGGCAGGGCACGACGATGAGCGCGAAGAAGACAGTATTCGTCAGAGACCGGATGAAGGTCGGGTCGTCGGTGAACGCTCGTACGAAGTTCTCAATCCCGATGAACTGCGGCGGGTTGGGTGAAATGAGGCGGGTGTTTGTAAAAGACAGGATGAAGGTGAGCAGGATCGGGATTCCCATGAAAAGCAGGAGGAGCAGGAGGGCCGGCGAGCTCATAAGCCACGCCGTCCGAGCCTCTCTGCGCAGTGCGGCGGTCCTACCGCGGCGCCTCATGGTACTGGGGGCTGCCATATCGGTTCCCTTCCCGGCGGGGCGCTCTCGCGCACCCGCCGGATCGGTGCTGGTGGTGTAGGGAGGTGGCGCGGCTGTTGACCAGCCGCACGATCAGGTACTCAGTAGTTCACTTGACCTACTTGGCCTTATAGCCATCGTTCGACTTGATGTCAGCGTTGATGTCCTTGGCTGCCTGATCGAGGGTCGCCTTGACATCGGAACCGGAGACAATGTCGCGGGCGGCCTTGTCAAAAGTCGACGAGATGACCTTGTAGCCGGGGGTTGCGGGACGCAGGAGGGCATACTTCTTGCCAATCTCATAGACGGGCTCCAGCGGCTTACCCTCGCCGTAGTACTTCGTCTTCGGGGTGGCCGACTCGATTGACGGGAAGTTACCGATCGCGTCGGAGTACTGGACGAGGTACTTGTCCTGCATGAGGAACTCAATGAACTTGTTCGCAGCATCGGCGTTCTTTGAGGAGGAGGACACGCCCCACTGCCAGGAGCCGCCGCCTACGTGAGCACCAGCGCCGAAGTCGACAGGAGGGAGGATGAGGACCTCGTCCTCGCCGAAGGTCTCCTGAGCCTTGAGGACCTTCCATCCGCCGGCATAGACAAGCGGCACCTTGCCTTGAAGGAAGTCCTGGCCGTCCTTGGCCGGGGTCTGAGAGGCGTAATTGGAGGTGAACAGCGAGCGGAACCAGGTACCCCACTCGACGGCCTTGTCCCCGTTGAGGAAGTCCTCGGCGGTCTCATAGCTGTTGCGGTCGATGAGGTCACCGCCGAAGGACTGGAGCATGGGAGCATAGGCGTAGGGCCACCACTCGGCGGTGTCCCACACCGACATGTCGATGGCGTAGCCGAAGCCGTCGAGCTTTGAGAGTTTGTCGAGGGCATCCATGAACTCGTCCTTCGTCCACGGCTTGTCAACCGTAGGGATAGTGACACCGGCCTTGTCGAAGGCTGACTTACGACCGAGGAAGCACAGCGAGGTGTCGTAGGGGCCGACGGAGTAGAGCTTGTCATTCCAGACCCCCTTGGCGGAATCGATGATCTTTCCCTGGAGGTCCTGCGAGATGGTCAGCGGCGAGAGATATCCGGCCCACGCCCAGTTCGGCATGATCGGGCCGTCAAGGTCGAGGATGTCGGGCAGGTTGCCGGAGACGGCGGCAGAGGCGATGGCATCGTTGTAGGACTCCTGCGGGAAGGACTTCACCGTGACCGGGGTGTTGGGGTTCGCGGCGTTGAAGTCCTTGACCGCGCTGTTGACGACGTCGAGCTCCTCCTTGTTGCCCCCGTTGTGGGTCCACAGCGTGATGCCGCCGGCGGCGGAGCCGGAGCCCTTGCCGGACTGGGAGGAGCAGGCAGCGAGCGTGGCCGCGACGGCGGCGGCTCCACCGACGGCGAGGAACGAGCGACGGGTGGTCATCATGATGGCACTCCTTTGTGTGTCAGCGTGACTGCTGGGTTGGGGATCTTTCTCCACCCATTGGGCGGAGAGCTGGTGGGTCGACTTCGTAGCGACAGGCCCGAGCCGCGGCTCAGAAGGCGGGCGGCGCCGTGGAGGCGCGCTGGATGAGGGGGCAAGGGAAACGAGTGACGTCCGGCAGCCCGGCGGCATGTCCCGCGGCGAGCTCACGGGTGAGCCACTCGGCCATCTCCCAGTGCGGCAGTCGCATTGTGGTCAGTCGGGGATCGAGGTTCGTGGAGATGAGGGCGAGGTCGTCGAAGCCGATGACGGAGAGGTCCGTGGGGATGGAGATCCCCAGGCGCGCCGCCTGTCGGAAGACACCAGCGGCGAGGGCGTCGTTGTAGCAGAAGACGGCGGTGGGGCGCTCGGACCGGTCAAGGAGCCGGCCGGCGACGGCGTCGACGCTGTCCGGATCAAGCCCACCGACGACGACGACGAGTGACTCGTCGACTGCGATCCCGGCCTCCCGGAGGCTGTCTCGGTAGGAGTCGGAGCGCTCGCGCACCGCAATGCTTCCGGTGTCGTCGTGCCCAAGGTAGCCGATGCGGCGGTGACCCAGACCGATGAGGTGGGCGACGGCGTCGTGGGCGCCTTGGCGCTCGTCGGGGACAACGCCGGGCACCCCGGGACGGTCGGCAACGCCGTTGAGTACGACGACGTCCTCGATCTGCTCGGGTACGGAGACGACGCGGTGGTACATGGAGGCGATGACCACCTGGTTCACTCGCCGGGCGACCATCTCGCGGACGGCCTCCTCCGCGGCGACACCATCGCGTCCTGCGTCGGTGAGGAGAACCGACCACCCGAGGTCCTGACTGGTGGACAGGACGGAGTCGATCATCGAGACGGCGTAGGGGGTGGACAGGACGCGCTCGCCGATGACCCCTATCGTCTGCGTCCGGCCGTTGCGCATGCCCCCGGCGATGGCGTCACGGACGTAGCCGAGCTCCTCGGCGGCCGTGCGGACACGCTCCGCCTTGGGCTCGCTCACGCGCCCCTCGGACTTGCCGGAGAGCACGAGGGAGGCAGCGGCCTTGGAGACGCCGGCAGCCGCAGCAACGTCGGCAAGGGTCGTCATCGTCCCTCTCCCCTTCCTGATGGGAGGTCCGGCCCCGGTGCCGGACACGAGAGAATCATGACCTCAACCACACTCACACGTCAACCGGTTAACCGCATTGAGTCGAGGCGATTAATCGGTTGATGCTCCGGGACGTCGTCCGGCGCACGGGTACCAGACTCTGTACTAGATGGTGAGAACAGATGCTCTTGCGACAGGCGGGCATGAGATCTTGAGCTGGTTGTGGCCGGGAACCTCCTCGACGCCGAGGAGCGCACGCACGCCCGCGGCACCCAGCTCGTAGTGCGGCAGTGACACCGTAGACAGGGGCGGATGAAGATGCGCCGCAATAACCTCTTGATTGTCAAAACCTACGACCGAGACATCATCCGGAACCGTCGCTCCCCGATCTCTCAGTGCGTCGTACAGGCCCATCGCGACACGGTCGTTATGACAGCACACGCCGGTGGCCCCAGAGGCGAGCACCCTCGACCCAGCATCGAAACCGCCCTCCTGATCCGGCTGTACGTCCCACACGAGAGCCGGGTCGACCCTGATCCCGGCAGCTTCCAGGGCGGCACGGTAGCCGGCGAGCCGGCCGATTCGCGCAGGCGAGTCGATCATCGTGTTGATGAAGGCGATGCGACGATGCCCCTGTGTCAGAAGCATCTGCGCGGCAGCCCTACCGCCCTCAAACTCATCCGGGACGACACTCGGCAAGTGACCGGCTTCGTCATAGCAATTGACTAGGACCGACTCCGTCTCATCCAGAGCCTCGGGAGGAACCACGCCTCTGTGGTACCAACGGGAATAGAGAATGCCGCGGACGTTGTACTGCAGCATCATCGACATCGCACGGTTCTCCGCCTCCGCGTTATTCTCCGTGTTGGCGACGAGAAGAATATGACCATGCCGCCACGCCTCCTCCTGGGCGCCGTGGACAATCTGACCGGCGAACGGGGTTGAGGCGATGGAGTCGGCGACGAGCCCGATGAAGGGGCTGCCGCCCTTGACCAAGGTCTTCGCCAGCACGTTCGGGCGATACCCCAGTCTCTCAACCGCGTCCAGGACCCGCCGCCTGGCTTCCGTGCCGATCCGTACACCCTGCTTGTCGTTGACGACGTGAGACACCGTCGTTACAGAAACCCCGGCCTCCTGCGCCACTTGCTTCATCGTGACACGAGAGTCACGCCCGCTCGCCAGATGCACTGGCTCACCCCTTCGTCGAACCGTTCTCAAGCCCGTATATCATAGCCTTACTCAGCACAAGGAACATGAGCAAGAGGGGAGTAACGGTCACGGCGACGGCGGCGAAGGTCGCCGTCCAGTCCGTCTTCCCCATGTTGCCGATGTAGTTCTGCAGTCCGAGCGGAATCGTCTTAAGGCCCTCAGTAAGGACGAATGTGTTGGCGAAAACGAACTCATTCCAGATGAAGATCGCGTTGACCATGACCACGGTGACGACCGTATTGAGAGACATGGGCAAGGTGATTCTGGTGAAGATCCTGTAGGGACCCGCACCATCGATCGAGGCTGCTTCGTAGATCGACTTAGGGATGTAGCTGAAGAACGAAATGAACAGGAACAGCGACATCGGGAGGGCGAATCCGGCCAGCGGGATGATGATCGCGATATGGGTATCCAGAAGGCCTATCTTCGAGTAGTCGACGAACAGTGGTACGAGAGCGATCTGCACGGGGACGACGATCCCCATGAGGAACAGTGAGCGCACAATTCCGGCCCCCCTGAAGCCTAGCACCTGAATGGCGTAGGCCCCCATCATTCCGCACACCACGATGAGAAGGCAGGCTCCGATCGTCACGATCGCAGAATTGAGAATGTAAGTCAGAACGTCCCCTTGCTCGAATGCCCTGAAAAAGTTCTCCAGAGTGAACGACGAGGGGATGCCGAACGGATTGTTCGCTGCAAAGTCCTCGGGCGAACGAACTGATGTGAGGATCAGCCACATGAACGGGTAGACCTGGATGAGCAGGACTAGTCCGAGCAGCACCCTATGAACGATCTGCACCTTGCGCAAGCGCTTGCGCCGCCTGGGAGCCGACATCTGCGGATCAGGGACGAACAGCGGCTTGGGAACGCTCGGTGTTGCGACAGGAACAGTCATGTCAGTCATTCCCCCTGCGAATGAGACCAAAGATGAAGGCGACGGCAACGAGACACTCGAGCACGATGAACACGGAGATAGCCGAGGCATACCCGTAGTTCGTGGAGACAAAGGCCGTCTTGTACATGTATGTCGTCACAAGTTCGGATGACTGCCCGGGCCCTCCATTCGTGAGCAGATATGGGATATCGAACCCCCGCAGGCCGTAGGTGACGACCATGACCATGGTCGTGGCCCACACGGGCCGGATATGGGGGAAACGGATCTTGACGAAGACCTTCCAGGCGCTCGCGCCGTCGAGCTGCGCAGCTTCCTCCAGCTCACGCGGCACGGACAGCAGGGCTGCGTAGAAGATGATCGTGTAGAGGCCCAGGAACCGCCACCCCTCCGGGATGGACACTGCCGTGAGAACCGTATGAATATTAGACAGCCAGGGCTTTTCGAGAGCGTCAAGACCAACCATTCCCAGAATGGTGTTGACCAACCCCTTAGGGTCGAAGGAATAGATTCGCTGGAATAGAAGGGCGATCGCGGTGGTCGAGATAACCGCCGGCATGAGATAAAGAACCTTCAGCACCTCACGTCCTCGGGTGATTGTCAGCAGGAGCAGCGCGACTCCGAGGCCGAGGCCCATCTGGATGACGACGCAGATCACCAGGTAGACGAGTTGGTTGACGAAAGCCTTCCAGAACGTGGGATCAGCGGAAAACATCTTGATGTAGTTGTCAATACCGACAAACTGCATGTTCGTAATGCCGTCCCACTTGTAGAAACTCAGAACGAGCGACTGCACGATGGGCAGAAGCACACCACCTCCAAACAAAAGAACGGGTGGCGTCAGGAACACGAGGACGGAGAGTCGAGACCTGTAGGGGAGCATTATGCCTTCTTGTCAGGAGCATCACGGATTGCGGGAGGAGACTGGGCCTAGCGGTGCTGCCTCCTCGGCGTGTTACTGGTTGAAGTATGCAGAGGCGTTCTCGGTGAGCGTGGAGTCCATGGTCGTCAGAAAGTCGTCAACGCTGACGTCGCCCTGGACGAGGAGCACCTGCTCCTGGACGAGTTTGGTATTCGTCGTCGGATCGAGCTGGGTGTCCCACGGCATGAGAGCCGTGCCGGAGAGATTCGCAGCCTCGTCAATCGCCTGCTGGTAGATCGGCAGAGCATTGCCGGGGATGATGGGAGGGGTGTTTGTCGGACCGAGGAGACCCGTGGTCGCATACTTCTCCGGGTAATTCTCCAGAGCGAACTTGAGGAAGTCATGGATGAGGGGATCATACGTCGAGGCATTGACCGCGACACCGATGCCCGACGGAGCGACGTACTCGTGCTCCGAGGTCACCGAGCCAGCAGTGGTCGGAAGCGTGAAATAGGCGATGTTCTTCTGCAGGTCCTCGGGCAGGTCAGTGGTCGCAAGGCTCGGAAGCTCCCATGTACCCATGCAGTACATCGCCGCCTTCCCTGAGGTGAAGAGGTTCTGGGCATCGGTGTAGCCAACGGATGAGAATCCCTTCTGGAACGCACCGGCCTCGCCGAGGTCATGCAACCACTGCGCCATCTTCTTACCCGGCTCGTCGGCGAATGCCGCTTCACCCTTTTTGAGCTTCTTGATGTAGTCCTCACCCTCCATCCGGAAGGGGTAAAAAGCGACATAGCGTTCGAGTGGCCAACCGTCGAGTCCGTCCAGGGCGATGGGGGTGACGCCGCTGGCAGCCAGTTTCCGGCACAACTCGGGGAAATCGTCGAGGGAACGCGGAACCTCAGCTCCTGCGGCCTCGAAGAGCGCCTTGTTGTACCAGAACACCTCGATTCCGTACTCGAGCGGAATCATGTACAGCGAGCCGTCGTCGAAACGCTGGTAGTCTAGCGCCGCCTTCCGGAAGCTGTCGGTGATACCTAAGTCGTTGAGCAGGGCGGCCACATCGACCATGCGATTCTGCTTCGCGAGCTTCTGAGCAAAGGGGGTCGCATCGGTGTCGAAGAGCTCGGGGAGCTTGTTGGCGGCGGCGAGGGTCTCATACTTCTGGATGTAGGAAGGCCGGTCGGGCGTCGTGATAAGGGTGAGCTTGAAGCCCTTGTGGTCCTTGGCGTACTCCTCAGCGATTTCCTGCATCGTGTTGATGACCGCACCGTTGGCTGCGCGCGACAACAGCCACGAGATCTCGCGAGGCTTGATTTCCCCCTCGGGGTTGATCTGGACGGGCTTCAACGAGGTTGCGCTCTTGCCACCGCACGCAGCCAGAGCGGGTGACGCTGCTGCGGCGAGAGCCAGGGCCAGGAACTGGGATCGCTTGATATTCATGGTCTCTTTCTCCTTTGAAAGGTCTGCGTCTCAAGAACGCGAGTAGGTGGTAAGTGAATGGAGGGTGACGGCCCCGTCAAGGGCCGATAGCCCGACACGGCCCGAGGGATGGTCGTAGACGCTGGTTGACAGCATGACCGCGTCGTCAACGCAGCACTGAAGAAGCTCGTCGCGAATCAGGACATCAATATGGACCCGGCCGGCTGAGAGATCGGTCGGACGCTCGAGCTCGATGAAATGGGGAATGTCACCGGCGACGTGCCACTGCTCGACCCCGGGCGTCCGCCGAGGCCACCGATCGAGCACGGCACGGTTCTGACCGGGCTCGAGCCGGAACATGTAGCCGTTCTCACCTTCGGCGTCGGTGCGCAGCAGAAGGGAGATCTCCCGCGTCCCCTCCTCCCACGACAAATCCGCACTGATTCGGCAGCAGTCCGGCAGCGGCGGTGTCAGTACCTGTGAGGAGTAGGAGGTCGGCACCGAGATCGACACGACGTCGTCAAGAGTCGTCTCCGTGATCGAGTAGGCATTGAGAACTTCATGGGGAAAGCGCATCAACAGCGTGCCGTCCTCGGCCTGGACCGCTTCAAGTGCAGCCATCGTGCCCGCCCACAGCCAAGGACCCGCGTCGGTCCTGCCGTCGCGCGAGGCGATCCAACCGAAGAATATCCTCCGCCCATGCCAGGAAACGGATTTCGCCGCATAGAATCCGCGCCCATCGAGGGAATCATGAGCCGGCGCCACCCACGGGCCTTCAGGGCTTCGCGACATCCGGTACCGGGTGACGAAGCGGTCGGTGAACTCCGAGTACACCAAGTACCACCAGTCACCGATCCGGAAAAGCTCGGGGCACTCCTGAGTGACGAAGCGGTGAGGATCCCACAGCGGGGCGACCGGGGTCCAGTGCGTGAGGTCATCGCTGATCAGCCTCGCCACGACCCCTCGGCGCCGGTCGGGACCCGACGAATGCCGCGCCGCGAGAATGAGGGACCAACCAGTGTCCCCTGGAGTGCGGTACACCTGCGGGTCCCGCCAGTCGGCAGGGTCGTACCCGCTCGGGGCCCCGAAGGTGTCCTCAGGGTGCTTGACCCACCGTTTCATATCTACGCTGGTGGCGTGTGCGACGAGCTGGAGAGGCCTGCCATCGGCGGCCAGCCGATCCGGGTTGCTCGCGGTGTAGAAGAGGTGGAACATCCCATCATCGCTCTGAACGATACTTCCGGTATAGGCATTGAAGTCCTCGGCATCAACGCCTCCGGACGGGAGTGCCTCACCGCAGCCCTCATAGTGGACGAGGTCATTCGTCACCACCAGCGACCAGGGCGTTCCCGGCTTGGGTAGCCGCCTGCGCTCGAGCAGGTAGTAGAGCCGGATCTCCTCCTGGTCGGTCCAGGGAATGACGTCTCCCACCCAATCGGGTTTCGGCCTAAAACAGGTGTCCTGAATCACGTCACTCCTTTGTGGTCAATCGTTTAACCAGGAGGATAGAGCACACCTCGACCATGGTCAAGCGTTTGACCAAATCTTCGGGAGGACGTCCTTCTCCCCTGTCGGGCTGCTGCCCCCTGGGAGCCCGGTTAGAGACTCTCCGGGCTCCTGAGCCACGGGGCGTCGGCCGGCCGCAGCTCGGCCCAGCCGCGAGCGCGCGCCTGGGCCGT
>ERZ772946.697-NODE-697-length-11636-cov-8.05759_pt1 | contig 11636 bp, 8 predicted proteins | sample MGYA00511680_ERZ772946 | MGnify/ENA primary metagenome ERZ772946 (study PRJEB29015, sample SAMEA2737918) | human oral metagenome | biome: human oral; feature: human-associated habitat; material: dental | place: China | collected 2016 ... | reverse complement strand
TCATCAAGCACCCGGACTTCGGGGCAGGGCGCGTCACCACCCGCTTCATCGACAGCACGCCGGAACTCTTCGATTTCACGGTGCGACGTGACCGTGCCACGCGCCTGCTGCAGTATCTGGGCGATGTCATCGTCAACGGCCAGCCCGACATGAAGGGGCGTGCGGCCCCGGACCTGAGCCACGTGCAGGTGCGCATGCCGGCGCGACCGGACGCGAACGTGCCGCCGCCGGCGGGCAACAAGCAGCGTCTGGGAGCGCTGGGGGCCGAGGGCTTTGCACGCTGGATGCGTGAGCAGCCACAGCTGCTGGTCACCGATACCACGCTGCGCGATGCGCATCAGTCGCTGTTTGCCACCCGCATGCGCACGCACGACATGCTGCCGGCGGCGCCGGTCTACGCCAACCGGTTGTCGCAGCTGCTGTCACTGGAGTGCTGGGGGGGAGCCACCTTCGATGTGGCCTTCCGTTTCCTGAAGGAAGACCCGTGGGAACGCCTGCGCAAGCTGCGCGCAGCCATGCCCAACATGCTGCTGCAGATGCTCCTGCGAGCGTCCAACGCGGTGGGCTACACCAACTATGCCGACAACGTGGTGCGCCACTTCGTGCAGCAGGCCGCCGTGCAGGGCATTGATGTGTTCCGGGTGTTCGATTCGCTCAACTGGGTCGAGAACATGCGGGTGGCCATCGATGCGGTGCGCGAGACCGGCGCCATCTGCGAGGGCACGCTCTGCTACACGGCCGACATCTTCGACACCTCGCGGCCCAAGTACAACCTGTCCTATTACGTGAACCTGGCCCGCCAGCTGGAAAAGGCCGGCTGCCATGTGCTGGGCATCAAGGACATGGCGGGCGTATGCCGTCCGCGTGCGGCGGCCGAACTTGTGCGGGTGCTGCGCCAGGAAGTCGGGCTGCCCATACATTTCCATACCCATGACACCAGTGGGGCCTCGGTGGCCACGGTGATGGCGGCCGTGGCGGCCGGCGTGGATGCCGTGGATGGGGCGCTGGACTCGATGAGCGGGCTCACCTCGCAGCCCAGCCTCAACACCATTGTGGCCATGCTGGCCGGTGATCCGCGCGATCCGAAGCTCGATCCGCAGGCGCTGCGGGAGCTGGCCGACTACTTCGAGGGCGTGCGGCGCTTCTATTCGCCGTTCGAGTCCGAGATCCGCAGTGGCACGGCCGATGTCTACCACCACGAGATGCCTGGCGGGCAGTACACGAACCTGCGCGAGCAGGCACGCGCCATCGGTCTGGAGCATCGCTGGCCGGAGGTCTCGAAAGCCTATGCCGAGGTCAACCGGCTGTTTGGCGACATCGTGAAGGTCACGCCCACCTCCAAGGTGGTGGGGGACATGGCCATCATGATGGTGGCCAACGACCTGACGGCCGAGGACGTGGCCGATCCTGCCCGCGAAGTCGCCTTCCCCGAGAGCGTCGTGTCGTTGTTCCGGGGCGAGCTGGGCTTCCCGCCCGACGGCTTCCCCGAGGCCCTGGGCCACAAGGTGCTGAAGGACACGCCGCCCGCGCCCTACCGGCCAGGGGACCGCATCCCGCCGGCTGATATGGACGCCATGCGCGCCCAGGCCGAGAAGGAAGCGGGCCAGCCGCTGGCCGAGCACGATCTGGCGGCCTGGCTGATGTATCCGAAGGTGCTCAACACCTACTGGGATCATCAGCGGCGCTATGGCGATGTGGCGGCGCTGCCCACGTCGGCCTTCTTCTATGGCCTGCGCGAGCACGAGGAAATCTCGGTCGAGCTGGACCAGGGCAAGGCGCTGCTGATCAGCCTGCAGGGCACCACCGCGCCCGATGCCGAGGGCTATGTGCGGGTCTTCTTCGAGATCAACGGCCAGCCGCGCACCATCCGCGTGCGCAAGGCCGATGCCGAGTCCGCTGCCGGTTCGCATCCGCAGGCCGAGACCGGCAATCCGCTGCATGTGGGTGCTCCGATGCCGGGCATGGTGGTGACGGTGGCCGTCAAGCCGGGTCAGAAGGTCCGGACCGGTGATCCGCTCGTGTCCATCGAGGCCATGAAGATGGAGTCGCAGATCCGGGCCGAACGTGATGGCACGGTGGCCTCCGTTCTGGTGGCGACCGGGCAGACGGTGGCTGCGCACGATCTGCTGCTGGAGTACGCGGCCGACTGACCTGTACAGCTGGCTACCTGCGCGGACAGTTGGCGGGGAAAACCTCGTCGATGGGAACGTCCATGAGGGACAGTCCGCGTCGACAAAGACTGCCGAGGTGCTTCGCGTCCTTGGCGTCGTTGGCTGTAGCAGGGCATCGGCAGCCCCGTTCCTTGTCTTGGGACAAGTGCATGGAAGGGGCTTTTCACGGCGGGCGCAGCGGCAGCAGGAATCACGGTAGAATCCGCCCTTATTGCCGCTTGAAGCGGTGGCCCGGCAGCTTCTGCGCACCGGGTCGAGACAGTTGCAGCGGTGTGCCGCGCCGGGCCTGCGGGCCGCGCACGCGCCGCTTTGCAACTCGGACAAGGCACAGCCAACCAGCCAGAGGTATGAATGAACAAAAGTGAACTGATCGATACGATCTCCAGCGAAGCCGACATCAGCAAGGCCGCCGCAGAACGGGCCCTCACCTCGGCCATGAACGCCATCATGAAGGCCGTTGCCGAGGGTGACCGCGTCACCCTGGTGGGCTTTGGCACCTTCCACGCCAGCAAGCGCGCCAGCCGTACCGGCCTGAATCCGCGTACCGGCGAGAAGATCGAGATCGCCGCGGCCAACGTGCCCAAGTTCACCCCCGGTGCCGCCTTCAAGGACGCCGCTAACAAGGCGCAATAATCCGCCGGGCCCTTGTCAGGGCCTTGCCCCGCACGAGGGGGCATGTCTCGGGGCCTCGTCAGGAGGCCCCTTGTTTCATGGGCGGCGACCAGCGCCGCCGGGCGCATCACTCAAAGGCCCTGTAACTGGGCCAGCTGCTCCTGCAGGCTGATGATCTGTCCCTGCCAGTAACGTACCGAGCCAAACCACGGGAAGGCTGCCGGAAAGGCCGGGTCTTCCCAGCGCTCGGCCAGCCACGCACTGTGGCGGATAATGCGCAACGTGCGCAACGGTTCCACCAGGGCCAGTTCCCGCCGCTCGAAGGGGCGGATCTGTTCGTAGCCAGCCAGCAGTTCCTGCATGGCCTGCGAGGTGGCGTCGTCTCCGGTCTCGGCGTCCTGCTGGCCGGCCGCATCGGCGATCATCCACAGATCCTGGATGGCCGGGCCGCTGCGACAGTCATCCAGATCCACGAAATGCGGGCCATGGGCTTCGGTCCACAGCAGGTTGCCCAGGTGGCAGTCGCCATGCAGGCGGATGCGCGTGAAGTCCGCCACGCCCGGGCTGGCTAGTGTCGGATGCAGTCGTGCTTCCACCAGGGCGCAGCACTGGCGGGCCAGGTCTTCCCACTGGTGACGCACCTCTGGCGGCAGCCACGCACATTCCGTCACCCGTTCTATCGACCTCCAGCCATCCAGTTCGTAATCCAGCGGCGGGCGGTGCCGGAAGTCGTGGCGTGCGCCCACCTGGTGGATGCGGGCGACGAACTGTCCGATGCGCTCACGCATGGCCGGCCCTTCGTGAATGTTGTCCAGTTCGGGCACGCGGCCGCCCTGACGGCGATAGACGGCGATGTAAAAACCATGGCTCTCGAAGAGCGTGTCGGCCACGGCTGCGTCGTCCTCGGGGTCTTCTTCCTCGTGCTGATCCGGGGCCATCAGCGCGTCACGGTACAGCGGCGCTGCCAGCGGGATCTCGGCGGCCGCGATCTCGTGGGCGAAGCGGTGTTCTTCCAGCAGCTGCTCACGGTTCCAGCGTCCAGGGCGGTAGAACTTGGCCACTCGGCTGCCACCATCTTCCAGCCCCACCAGATAGACGCGGTTCTCGAAGCTGTTGAGCGCCTGCAGGCGCCCATCACAGCGCAGGCCGATCTCCTCCAGTGCCGCCAGCACGGTGTTGGGCCCCAGCTCTGCAAAGGGCTGGGGTGTGGCGTTTGCCGTGGATGGCATTGCAGGGGTGGGCTGTGTATCGCACATCGTGCTTCACCGACGGTTGGCCTCATCACTGCAACGATACCCCAGTCGGCCGCTGGTGGCGAATTTGGGGGCCGCAGTACCCGGGGGCTGGAGCCCTGGGTATCGCAAGTTAGCCATGGGAAGGCCGCAAGCCAACGCCGGAAGGGTAAGCCAACACCGGAAGCCGCAAGTCGACGCCGGGCGCCTCGGACACCCAGACCCTGAAAACGGGCTGGTATGGTGTCCGTTTGCCTGCGTTGCGGTCAGTGTGCTCAGCCGTCCGTCTTGCGGCTGTTGTCGTGGGGGGCAGTGACAGGCTCGTTGGCCGATTGGGCCAGCAGGGCGTCCACCTGCTTCATGGCGTCCTCGGTGGACAGCGGTGGCGTCTCGTCATTCCCGTCGCTGTCGCCATCGTCCGTGTCATCGGCGTCGTCGAGTTCGTCTTCCTGCAGCTTGCGCTTGTGCGTCAGCCGCCAGATGACCACGCCGGCCACCGCCAGCAACACCAGCGGCCCCAGCCAGAGAATGCCGTTTCGCCATGACCAGGTGGGCCGGTACAGCACGAACTCGCCATAGCGATCCACCAGGTAGCGCTTGACCTCGGCGTCGTCACGACCTTCCTGGATCAGGCGCACCACCTCCATCCGCAGGTCCTTGGCCAGATCGGCGTGGGAGTCCAGCAGGGTCTGGTTCTGGCACACCAGGCAGCGCAGCTCGGCCGCCAACCCCCGAAAGCGCGATGTGCGCATGATGGCTTCGGCCTGTGCGTCGGCATGGGGTGCGCTGGACTGGGCCGCGTCCGCAGCCGGAGCCGCCGAGCGGGTGGCGCCGTCGTTGGCGGCATTGCCGGTTGCTGCCGGCACCGCCTGGACAGACGTGACGGCCGCCACCGGCGCCATAGGGCCCACCGTCAGCGCCGCTACCAGCCCCAGGCAGGCAGCCCATCGCCGGGATGTCATCGGCCATGCCGTCCAGCCGCGCGTTTCAGAAACGGAAGCACAGATGGAAACGGAATCGCGGACTTCCCCCCTGTGGGGGGCGGCTCGATCAGGATGAGGAGGCAAAAGGTTCATGCGGTGACCTGTGGGCAGGTGTCATGCAGGTGGCCGCTGCAGGAAGAACACCAGGCGGGGCACGCTGGCATGGCCCTTCCTGTGCAGGGCACTGGATTCGGGAGGGGCGGACTTAGGGCGCCGGATTCGGTCGGGGGCTGGTGTTGCCCGACGGCTGGCCGTTGTTCTCCAGTGCGGCGATGGCCGGCAGCAGCTGGTCCTGCAGCGTCTGGAGGGAGAGGGCGCCCGTCAGCTTGTAACGGATCCGCCCTTCGGCGTCGATCAGGAAGGTCTCGGGCACGCCATAGACGCCGAAGTCGATGGCCGTGCGGCCCTGGGCGTCCACGACGATCTCGTCGTAGGGATTGCCGTTGCGGGCCAGCCAACGGCGTGCGTCGGCCGGCTGGTCCTTGTAGTTCATGCCTACGATCCGGATGCGGTGATTCTGGGCCAGTGCCACCATCTGCGGATGCTCCTGCAGGCAGGGCATGCACCACGAGGCCCAGACATTCAGCAGGTAGGGCTGGCCACGCAGTGCCTGGGAGCTCACCAGGTTGTCATTGCCTCCCTTGGCGTCGGCACCCGCACCGGCGTCGGCGCTGGCCTGGGCGGTCGATGCGTTGGCGTTGCCTGGTGCCAGCGCTCTCCGCCCGATGGAGGCGGGTGCGTCTGCCAGACGCGGCAGGGTGAACTCGGGGGCCGCCTTGCCGATCAGCGGTGACGGGATCTCGTTGGGGTTACGGTTCAACCCCAGCAGCAGAAAGACCGACAGCGCCAGGAAGAATCCTGCCGGCAGCAGGTAGCGCAGGGAGAACAGACCGGATTTCTTCTTTTTGGCCTTGGCGCGCTTCTTTGTCATTGTTCAGTGAAGGAATGCGGGAAGGGATAGGGGCATGATACGGCCTGTGGCCCGCGCGGCAGAAACCGCAGCAGAAACCACAGGCAAAGCCGCGAAGGCGAGAGCCGGGCACCGGCGTGGCACCATGCCCGGCCTGTTACCGGAGAACGGTTCAGTCCCGTCGGCCGAGTGCCCGTTGGCGACGGTAGCGCCGGTCGACCATGGCGATGAAACCGCCCAGCGCCATGAGCACGCAGCCTCCCCAGATCCAGTCCACGAAGGGCTTGATCCACACTAGCATCGTCCAGCGGCCATCGGGCAGACGTTCGCCCAGGGCCACGTACACGTCACCGGTCAGCCGGGTCTCGATAGCGGCCTCGGTCTGCGTGGTGCCCATGGCGCCGCTGTAGGCGCGCTTCTCGGGCAGCAGCATGCTGTGGAAGCGCCCGTCGCGGCTCACTTCCACCTTGGCCTGCACGGCCTGGTAGTTGGGGCCGGGCACTTCGCGTAGTTCTTGCAGGCGGAACTCATAGCCGCCCAGCGACATGCTCTGGCCGGGAGCCAGTGCCTCGTCGGCCTCGGTCTCCAGGGTGTTCACGCCGGCCACGCCGATGATGAAGACGCCCACGCCGATATGTGCCACCAGCATGCCCCAGAAGGCGGCCGGTAGCGCACGGGCGCGCTCCATGGCAGAGCGCGACGCTGCAGCCTCGCCCGACGGCCACAGCCGTTCGCGCAGCAGCGCCAGTGCCGAGGCAATGGCCCAGATGCCGATGAACATGCCGATGGCAAAGAGCACGGCCCCGCCGACACCGACCCCGCCTTCAGCCGGGCTGGTCAGTCGCTCGGCCGAGAAGCGGCCGGAGGTGAGGGCCACCAGCACCGTGGTGACGATGGACACACCCAGTGCCCAGCGCAGCCGGCGCAGCAGGTCGGGCACCGGCGCGTTGCGCCAGCGTGCCACCGGGCCCACGCCCATCAGGAACACGGCCGGCGCCATCAGCGGCACGAACACGGCCTCGAAGTAGGGGGGACCCACCGAGATCTTGCCCAGCTCCAGCGTGTCGAGCAGCAGCGGGTACATGGTGCCCAGGAAGACAGCGGCGCAGGCGACCACCAGCAGCAGGTTGTTGGCCAGCAGCATGCTCTCGCGCGAGCTGAATGAGAACGTTGCTGGCGCATTGCCCTGTGCCAGCCGCGGGGCACGCCAGGCATACAGGAAGAGCGAGCCGCCGATGACCACCACCAGGAAGCCCAGGATGAACACGCCGCGTGCCGGGTCGGTGGCAAAGGCGTGCACCGAGGTGATGACGCCCGAGCGCACGATGAAGGTGCCCACCAGGCTGAGGCTGAAGGCCGCGATGGCCAGCAGCAGCGTCCAGTTTCGGAAGGTGCCGCGCAGTTCGGTGACGATCAGCGAGTGCATCAGCGCCGTACCCACCAGCCAGGGCATGAAGGAGGCGTTCTCGACCGGATCCCAGAACCACCAGCCGCCCCAGCCCAGCTCATAGTAGGCCCACCAGCTGCCCAGCGTGATGCCCAGGGTGAGAAAGCACCAGGCCGCCGTGGTCCAGGGGCGCGCCCAGCGGGTCCAGGCCGCATCTACCCGACCGCCCAGCATGGCGGCAATGGCAAAGGCGAAGGCCACCGAGAAGCCCACATAGCCCAGGTAGAGCAGGGGTGGATGCAGCACCATGCCCGGATCCTGCAGCAGCGGGTTCAGGTCGCGGCCATCAGGCGGAGCCGGCAGGCTGCGCTCGAAGGGGTTGGAGGTGGTGAGCAGGAAGAGCAGGAATCCGATGGACACGAAGCCCTGCACGCCCAGCACCCGGCTGCGCACCAGCGTGCCCAGCGTGCGGCCAAAGCTGGCCACGGCCGCCGTCCAGAGGCCCAGCATCAGTGCCCACAGCAGCATGGAGCCCTCGTGCGAACCCCAGGTGGCAGCAATGCGGTAGGGCAGCGGCAGCATGCGGTTGCTGTTGCTGGCCACGTTCTTCAGGCTGAAATCGAAATGCACGAATGACCAGGCCAGACAGCTGAAGGCCAGCACCATCATGGCCGCCTGCAGCAGCGTGGCGCGGTGGGCCACCTGCATCAGCCGCCCATCCTGCCGATGGGCACCCCACAGACCGCTGCAGAACTGCACGACCGCCAGTGCCAGTGCTAGCCACAGCGCGTAGTGTCCGATTTCAGCGATCATGCTTCACTGTGCCTTCAGGGTGTCGATGGACGACGGGTGGCCCGCCTTGTGCAGTGCCTCGGCGGCTTCGGGTGGCATGTAGTTCTCGTCGTGCTTGGCCAGCACCTCGGTGGCGGTGAAATGCCCGGCATCGTCCAGCCGACCCTGGGCCACCACACCCTTGCCCTCGCGGAACAGGTCGGGCAACGTACCCACATAGCCGACGGCGATCTGATGTTTGCCATCGGTCACAACGAATTCGACCTGCGTGCCGTCACGCTTCAGGCTGCCGGGCTCCACCAGCCCGCCGATGCGGAAGGCGCGACTACTGGGGGCCTCACCCTGAGACACCTGGGTGGGCGTGTAGAAGAAGACGATGTTGCTGTTGAGCGCGTAGAGCAACAGACCTGCCACCAGCACCAGGGCCGCCAGGCCCGAGCCGATCCAGGCAAAGCGCTTCTGGCGGGGCGTCATGAGCGGGCGTCTTCCATGCAGTGGCGTGCATGCCGGCGACGTCCGGCCAGCAGCACAAGCTCCAGCACCAGAGCCAGGGCGGACAGCCCGTAGGCAATCAGGACATAATGCCAGTGTGTCATGGAGAATAGATAGGGGTATCGTAGAGGAAGGATGACGATACCCGTAGCGTGCCGGCCAGCGTTGATCGAGGTCAACGCGGCCGACATTCGGCGGACCCGACGCCTTTACGCTTTCTCGGGATGCTCCTGCAGTTCATGCACCCACTGCGTGTGCACCTCGCGCACCAGGATAATGCTGCGCGCTCGGTGCAGGACCACCGCCACGCTGTAGCACCAGGCCGCCAGTGACATCACCAGCATGGCCAGCAGCATCACCGTGGCCATCTTCGAGCCGCTGACCGGGTTGACGCTGGAGCCCTGGTGCAGGGTGTTCCAGAGATTGACCGAGAAATAGATGATGGGGACGTTGATGCTGCCCACCAGCACCAGAATGGAGCCGGCACGGTCGGCGCGGTTGCGGTCCTCGATGGCGTTGGTCAGCGCCAGATAGCCGAAGTACAGGAACAGCAGGATCAGCGTCGAGGTCATCCGGGCGTCCCAGGCCCAGTAGGTGCCCCAGGTGGGCTTGCCCCATAGCGAGCCTGTCCACAGCGCGATGGCCGCCCACAGCGCCCCGGTGGGCGCCAGCGCGGCGATCATCATCGCCGACATCCGGGTGCGGAAGCCTAGGTTCAGGATGGCATAGATCGCCATCACCAGATAGATGAACATGGCCATCCAGGCCGCCGGCACGTGGATGAAGATGATCCGGTAGACCTCGCCCTGCTGGAAGTCGGTAGGGGCTTCCCAGAAGCCCAGCCACAGACCCACCAGACACAGCAGGGCGGCACTCACGGCAAACCAGGGGATCAGCCGGCCGGCCAGGGCATAGAAGCGCTGCGGGGCTGCGTAGGCAAACAGGTTCATGCGGGATATCACTCCAATGAGGTGCGCAGCGCCAGCGCCACCAGGTACGGTCCTCCCCAGGTGGCCAGCACCATGCCGGCCGCCAGCAGCGCCAGGTGCGCGTCCGGCGACAGGCCGGCCGTCACCATGTCCACCGCACCGGCGCCGAAGATCAGCACCGGCACATACAGCGGCAGGCACAGCAGCGCCACCAGGGCGGCACCGGCCCGCACGCCCAGCGTGAGCGCTGCACCGATGGCGCCCAGCACCAGCAGGGTGGGGGTGCCCAGCAGCAGCGTCAGCACCAGCAGGCCCGTGCGTGGCAGGTCCACCGACAGGGCGAGCGCCATGACTGGCGTGATGACGATGAGCGGCAGTGCCGACACCAGCCACACCGCCAGCAGCTTGCCCGCCACCAGGGCGGTGGCCGAGCGACCGCTGGCCAGCATGTGCTCCAGGCTGCCGTCCTGATGGTCGTTGGCGAACAGCATCGGCAAAGCCGTCAATTGTGCCAGCAGTGCCATCACCCAGATGATCCCGGGACCCAGACGCGCCAGCCAGTCGGTCTCCGGGCCCACGGCAAAGGGCACCATCAGGCAGGCCAGCACGAAGAAGCCCAGCAGGTTCAGCGTGTCGGCCCGGCGGCGCAGGGCAATGCGCAGATCGCGCTTCAGTGCCCAGGCAAAGGTGGCAGGGGCGGTTTTCATGCGCGATTGCCCCCCAGCCACAGTTCGGCCTGCTGGCGCGCCGCCAGCACCGGCAGGTGGGTGACGATCAGCGCGCTGCCGCCGCCCTCCAGGTGTTCTTCCAGCAGGGTGTCCAGGAGCGTGCTGCCCTCGGTGTCCAGGGCGGCCGACGGCTCGTCCAGCAGCCACAGCGGCCGGTGCGGCGACAGAAGGAGCCGCGCCAGCGCCAGCCGTTGCCGCTGGCCCTGCGAGAGACGGCGGGTCTCCACGTTCGGCCGCTTGCCCAGCGCCACCCGTTCCAGCACCTGCCGCAGCTGCGCGCGGGTGGGGCGGGAACCGTCCAGCCCGGCCAGCAGCTCCAGGTTATCGATGGCCGACAGTTCTCCCTTCAGCCCATGCGCATGGCCCAGCCACAGGGCGTGGGCGCACAGTCGGCCGCTGCCCGGCGCAAAACGGTCATCCTGCCATTGAATCTGCCCGGCCTGCACCGGCGTCAGCCCCAGCAGCGCCCGCAGCAGGGTGGACTTGCCGCTGCCGTTGGGGCCGCGCAGCATCAGCGCGTTGCCCGCCGCAACCGAGAAATCCAGCCCGTCGACCAGCACCTGCTGGCCGCGCTCGATGCGGATGCCCGTGACCTGCATCATGGCTGGGCGGCCTTTCCGCCCGGAGAAGGCGCATTGGCCGGTTTTCCGGCCTCAGATCCGGTCGACGGCATCGATCCCTCGGGGCCAGAGGCAGGATTTGCGCCTGCAGAAGGGGTCTTCTGGGTGGCATTGTCGGAACCGGAGCCGGGCCGGGGGCCGGCGTTGGCCTTCGCCCGTACGCCGGCGATGTACTGCTCTACCTGCTTATACTGGGGCGTGCCGGGTTTCAGCTGTTGCAGCAGCGGCTCCCAGTAGGCCAGCGCCTGGGCAGGGCGGTTCTGGCTCAGCTGATAGGCGCCGGCCAGCGCCATGGCCTTCGGGTGGTTGGGCTGGCGTGCCAGCGCCTCCTGGATCAGCGCCCAGGGGCGGCCCTCCAGCCGGGAATTGGCCTGACGGCCCAGTGCGTCAGCCAGGTCGGTACGGATCTGTGCTGCCAGCGCCGGATCCTCGCTGTCCAGCTTCAGCGCCCGCTCCAGCGCCTCCACCGCCTTGTCGCCTTCGCCGAGGGCCAGGCGTGAGCGGCCCAGCATCAGCCAGCCTTCCACCATCTCCGGTTCGGCCTCCAGCCGGGCTTCCAGCTGGGCCAGCATCTTGTTCACATCCGGCATCTGCGACTTCTCGGCGAAGTCGGGCACCACGGCCTCGGGCATGCCGGTGGTGCGGTAGAAGGCCAGTGGCAGCGCTACCAGCAGGGTGATGAACACCACGGCCAGCAGCTGGCGCCGGCGGGGGGCATCGGCTGTGGCGGCAGGGGTGTCGGCCGGGGCCAGATCGGCCAGTGCACCGGCGGCGAACTCG
>ERZ772946.696-NODE-696-length-11683-cov-2.95193_pt1 | contig 11683 bp, 8 predicted proteins | sample MGYA00511680_ERZ772946 | MGnify/ENA primary metagenome ERZ772946 (study PRJEB29015, sample SAMEA2737918) | human oral metagenome | biome: human oral; feature: human-associated habitat; material: dental | place: China | collected 2016 ... | reverse complement strand
CGGATTTGTTTGAGGCAGCATACATTTTAGGACACCACCAACCATTAAGCGTCGTAGAACTACTGGACAAACTATCCATCAGACATAGAGCAAGTTTCAGAACAACCTATCTGGTTCCTGCATTGACACAAAACCTGGTCGAAATGACCTTGCCTGACAAACCCAAAAGCCCCAACCAAAAATACCGCCTGACCGCCAAAGGGCGGGCATTACTACAACGCACAAAAGCCCCCCGATAACCCATCCACCAACACGCAAAAACCATGAACCTCGACAAACAAAAAATCCTCATCACCGGCGGCACTACCGGCATCGGCGCGGCGCTTGTCGCCCAGCTCCAAAACCACGACGCCCGCGTCATCACCTGCGCCCGCCACCTCCCCGAACAGCCGCTGCCCGGCGTCGTTTACCGTCGCTGCGACCTCGCATCCTCTGCCGAACGCGCCACCCTCATCGCCTGGATAGAAAACGAACACCCCGACATCGCCGTCCTTATCAATAACGCTGCGATGCAACACCCGCTCGATTTCATCCATGACACACAGCAGCAACTACAAACCACCCTCGCGCAAGAACTGGCGCTCAACCTCGAAGCGCCCATCGCCCTTGCTGCCGGACTGCTGCCCGTGCTCGCGCAAAACCCCTGGGGCGCCATCATCAACATCACCACCGCCCTTGCGCTCGCGCCGAAAAAAAGCGCGCCGGTGTACTGCGCCAGCAAGGCCGGGCTACACAACTTCACCCGCGCCCTGCGTTACCAGACCGAAGCTGCTGCGCCACACATCCAGGTACAAGAAATCATCCCGCCGCTCGTTGCCACCCGCATGACCGCCGGACGCGGCACCGGCAAAATGACACCAGACGCAGTCGCCGCCGCTATCATCCGCGCTATTGAACGCGGTGATAGCGAACACTACATTGGCAAAACCCACCTGCTCAAATGGCTGCTGCGCCTTGCGCCCGGCGTTGCCTACCGTATTCTGAAAGACGGATAGCCAGACGTTTTACATACACCATAGTCGCTACCCTGTATGTAAATTCCGCTTTATCCCAAAACCCAAAAGGAGCCCCCATGAAACTCTACTACGCCCCCGGCACCTGCGCCCTTGCCTGCTGGATCGCCCTCGAATGGGCAGAAGCCGACTACGAAGTGCAGAAAGTCGATTACGCCGACCCCGCATACAAAAAAATCAACCCGCTCGGCATGGTGCCCGCGCTGGACATCGGCGGCAGCCGCGCCATGACCATCCTGCAACACATCGCCGAAACCCCCCCCGCCGCCCGCCTCGGCGCGGACGATGACGCGCTGGCACGGTTTGAATTTAACGAAACCATGAGCTTCCTCACCGGCGACTTCCACCCCGCCTACTGGCCGATGTTCTCGCCCCAGCGCTACACCACCGACAACAGCGCCGCCGCCCACGATGCCGTGCGCGAAGCCGCCTGGCCGCGCATCGACCGCGTCATGAGCCACCTCGATGTCCTCATTGGCACAAGCGGCCACGTGTACCGCGACCGCCGCAGCGTCGCCGACGCCTACGCCTACGTCATGGCGCGCTGGTCGGTGAAAACGCCGAAACCCTACAGCGAATACCCGCACCTCGCCGCCTTCATGCAGCGCATGAGCGAAGACGAAGCAGTCAAGCGCGTCCTCGCCGCGTCCAACGCCTGACACTACTAGCCGGTATAAAATTTCCCCACCCCCCAACACAAGGAAACCCCATGCACCTCCGCCACCTCGCTGCCGCCTGCGCACTCGCCCTCAGCACCGCCCACGCCGCCCCGCAAAGCTGGTTGCACCAGAACCTGCCGCCGCAAACCGCCGCCTACCTGCGCCTGCCCAACGCCTGGTTCCTCGAAAACCACGCCCTGCCCGCAAGCACCATCTACCAAAGCGACGCCTACCGCGCACAAGCGGGCGCCATCCGCAGCGCCCTCATCCAGCAACTCCTCACCCTGTTGCCGCCAGAAGCCCGCGAGCCGCTGCAAAACCTGCAACAGCACCTCGACGCCCCGCTGGAAATCGCCCTGCTACAAGACAAAAACGAACTGAACCTGCTCATCGCCGCCACCGCCCAATTCGCCGACAACCAGGCACTCCAACAAACCCTGGCGCAAACCTTCCCCGCGCCGTGGCAAGTCAGTGCCGACCGCATCAGCGCGCCGAAAAACCCGCCCATCGCCTACCGCTACGACGCCGCCAACCAGCGCCTGCTCCTCAGCACCGGCCTCGTCAAAAACCCGGCAGACAGCCTCAAATACCTCAGCGAAGACGGCGGCGAAGCGCCCTTCACCGCACTACAAACCCAACTCGACCCCAAAGCCGACGGCCTCTACCTCTGGCTCGACCCGCAAAATCCGCTTATCCAGCTACAAACCCGCGACTGGCAACCCATCCTGGCGCGTTTCGGCCTGGACCACACACGCCAACTTGCCCTCGCCTGGAGCGTGAGCGACGACCGTCCGCGCCTGCAAATCAGCCTCGTCCAGCCGGACAACACCCCGCTCAACCTGCCAACCGCCCGCGGCGCCAAACTTGACCTGCCCTACCACGGCGACATCAGCGCGCTCGCCGCCCTCACCCTGCCCAGCGACGCGCAAATCGAAAGCATCGCACAAAGCGGCGGCAAACTCAAACAAGCCCTACAACAAACCCTCGGCATCAGCGCCGACGACCTCGCCGCCCTCGGCACCCTCTACTACCTCGCCGACGACAACGGCGCCTACCTCATCCTGCCGCAAAGCGCGAAACCCGCGCTGGACGCTCTCCTCGACAAACTACAACAGCGCGGCATCCTCACCAAACGCGAAACCATCACAGACCACATCGAACACCTCGCCTTCACCAGCCTTGCCGCACAAGGCGCCAGCCAGGCCGCACAACAAAACCCGCAGAACGCCGCCTTCATAACCCTGATGAGCCAACTACAAAACCACTACTACCTGCGCACTGAAGGCGACTACCTCCTCATCAGCGACCTGCCGCAGCCGCTGCTCGCGCGCAAAAACCTCGCCGCCGATGCGCCGACCGTCGCCCGCTGGCTTGCCGCCGAACACATCAACCTCGGCGACAGCGCCTACGCCTACATCCAAAACCAGCGCCACCTCGGCCGCGACAGCTACTACAACGGCCTGAAGCGCCTACAAACCTACGCCGACCTCGCCCAAACCCCGCTTGACCTCGCCGCCCTACCCGACGCCAGCCAACTGCCCGCGAGCGGCGCCGTTGCCCTGCGCCTGCGCGGCGACGGCAAAAACCCGACCCTGGCCCTGGACCTACAAAACGGCATTGACGACCTCTTGAACCTTGCCAACGGCACCACCACCATTGCCACCTTCGGCATCGTCTCCGCCATTGCCCTGCCGGCCTACCAGGACTACACCATCCGCAGCCGCATCGCGCAGAACCTCCTCCCGGCGAGCGCCCTGCAACACAACCTCGCCGCCGCACTCGCAGCGGGCAAAAAAATCAACCCGAAAAACTACCCCAGCCCGGACAAAAACATCCACGTCGAAACCAGCGGCGACATCCGCATCACCCTGGAAAACGCTGAACGCTACAACGGCGCGACCCTGACCCTGCACTACGACCGCGCGGGCAAACAATGGCAATGCCAGACCGTCATCCCGGCGCGCTACCTGCCGCCGCAATGCCGCTGACTGCCCGCGCCGCCTGACGCGACCCTTTCCTCCAGCCCAAACCGAGAGGTACTCCCATGAAACTGCAACTCCTGACCGCATTGACGGCTCTGGCCCTGCTCACCGCCTGCGGTGGCGGTGGCGGCGATGACAACCCGTCCGCTGACAAACCCGACGGCAATGCCCGAACCGGCAAAACCTATTTCATGCCGGATGACGGGGATGAACCTGACAATGACAGCGCCTGGCGCGATTTCGCCGGATTTACCCTGAACCGCAACGGCAATACCATCACCAAGCTACAATTTGGCAAGGGACTGACGGTCAACACCACACACATCCCCGCCGGTTTTGCCGAATTTCCGGCACAAATGACGATTGACAGCAAAAATAGCAGCGGCACCACAGAAAATGTCAACGTCCGCTCCTACCAGGGCTTCCATGCAGGCATTCTTGCCATCAACGGCGGCGTCAACAGCCTGGCGAACCGCCTCGGCATAGACGAAAGCGGCGCGGCATATATCGACCCGACCAAAACCCTGCCGGCGGCGGGCAAGGCGACCTACAATGGCCGCGCCTTTGACACCGACCCCACGCACGACGCCACCCTGCGCTACACCATCGACTTCGGCGCCCGCCGTGGCGCGGGCGAAATCACCGCCTCGCGCGGACTGGGGCGCATCACCCTGCACGAAGCGCCCATCACCCGCTTCAGCGCCGAAGAAAACCAATTTGGCGCGATGCCCACCTATGGCATCGAAGGCAGCCGCACCATCGACGGCAAGCAGACGCCGGGCAGCTATACCCTGGGCATTGCCGGGCCGAACGCCGAAGAAATCGTGGGTTACGCCGACATTGACGACGACCGCTCCCTGAATTTCCACGGCAGCCGTGGCGCTATCGCGCAATAACACCGCCTTTGACAAAAATCCCGGCTGGATGCCGGGATTTTTTATGGCAGGGCAAGACCTACCCTACCGCCGCATTCGCCGACCTGCGGCGAATTCCCGCCCGCAATATCTGTAGGGTGGAGCTTGCCCCACCGTGAAAGCGGTTGGTGACAGCAAACGTAGGTCGGGCATTTATGCCCGACATTCGCAATGCCAGCATTCCGCGTGCGTGTCGGCGACACCACACACCCGACGATTTGCCCCTACGACGATAACGGTGCAATTTTCCCGCCTGCAAACTGTGGAATTGGCGATAATGCCGCCCCTTTTTCAACATCGGTCTGTTTATGAGTCATCACGATAGCTGGTCTTCCCGTCTGGGTTTTATTCTCGCTGCCGCCGGTTCTGCCATCGGCCTCGGCGCCATCTGGAAATTTCCCTATACCGCAGGCACGCACGGCGGCGCGGTGTTTTTTCTGCTGTTTATGGTTTTCACGTTTTTGGTGGGCGCGCCGGTGCTTATTTCCGAGTTCATCATTGGCCGCCACAGCCGCCACAATGCGATTCAGGCGTTTCACCGCATCCGCCCCGGCAGCGCCTGGCCGCTGGTTGGCTGGCTCGGTGTCGTCACCTGTTTTGTGTTGTTGTCTTTTTATAGTGTCGTCGGCGGCTGGGTGGTCGCTTATATTTGGCACGGCGTGAATGGCGATTTGGCGGCGGTGACGGATTATGGCGCGTTTTTCGGCGCGATGATTGCGAACTCCGGCGAGGTGATTTTGTTCCAGGGGCTGTTCATGCTGGCGGTGGTGTATGTGGTGCAGGCCGGAGTCAGTCAGGGGATTGAGCGGGCGAACAAGTACATGATGCCCGCGCTGTTTGTGATGTTTGTCCTGCTGGCGCTGCGCTCGCTCACGTTGCCCGGCGCGTGGCAGGGCGTGCTGTTCCTGCTCAAGCCGGACTGGTCGTTTTTCAATGGCGAGACGATGCTCTCCGCGCTCGGTCAGGCGTTTTTTGCGCTCAGTATCGGCGTGTCGGTGATGGTCACTTATGCCTCGTATTTGCGCGATGATTATGATCTTCTGCGCAGCGCCAACAGTATTGTCTGGATGAATATTGCGATTTCGCTGCTCGCCGGGCTGGTGATTTTTCCGGCGGTGTTCGCCCTCGGTTTTGAGCCGAATCAGGGGCCGGGGCTGATTTTTGCGATTCTCCCGGCGGTGTTTGCCAAGTTGCCATTCGGCGTGCCGCTGTTTGTGGTGTTCATGGTGCTGGTGCTGTTTGCGACGCTGACGTCGGCGTTTTCGATGCTGGAGAATGTGGTCGCGGTGCTGGCGTACAAGCGGCCTGAGCGGCGCGCGCCGGTGTCGTGGCTGCTCGGTGTGGCGATTTTTTTGGTCGGCATTCCGTCGGCGCTGTCGTTCGGCGTGCTGGGCGATGTCAAGTTCATCGGCGAGCGCAGTATTTTTGATTCGCTGGATTTGCTCGTCACCAACTGGAGTATGCCGCTCGGCGCGCTGCTGATTGCGCTGTTTACCGGCTGGGCGTGGCAGCGGCAGGCGGTGCGGCGCGAGGCGATGACCGGCAGCAATTTGCCGCTGTGGTTGTTTGACCTGTGGTTTGTGCTGGTGCGTTTTGTCGCGCCGCTGGCGATTGTCGTGGTGTTTTTGCACGGCATCGGCGTGTTTTGATGGTCCGCAGCGGTGTTGTGCCGCTGCGTTTTTTTTGTTTGTCTGGAGTGTTTTTATGACAAATCTGACAAAAGCGGATGTGGTCGCACCTGATGCCGTGCGCAGTGCGGACATCGTCCCCAAGTCAAATAAAAGGAAACCAAATATGAAAACCAAACTGTCCGCCCGTGCCACCCTTATTGGCAGTCTCTCCCTGCTCTTGACCGCCTGCGCCATCCCGCCTGAAACCGCGCCCATGGAAATCAGCATGGACACGATTCGCAGCGCAGACTACGGCACCTATCCCAACGATTATGAACAGCAAATCCGCCAATATCTGAATGACACCCTGCTTGACCCCGACAGTGCAAAAATCCGCATCACCCCGCCGCGCAAAGTGTTCAAGATATACGAAACCGACGACCAACCCAGCAAACCAAAATACTACCCCTGTTATCTGGTATGCGCAGAAGTGAACGCCAAAAACACCTTCGGCGGTTACGCCGGCTGGCAGACACAGCGCTACCGGTTTACAAACGGCAGCATGGAAGATGAACAAAACTTTTCTTATAGGAACAGCATCGATTCTGATGCGTGCTACAGCACAGACGAGATCTATATTGACACCCAAAATTTGGACAAGCTGAAAGTCAATATCATCCCGTAAGTCCGATTTGGCAGCAAAAACTCCAAAGGTAGCCTGAAAAGCCAAAAGGCCGCAGGAATCCCGAAACCCGCTTTCAGACGGCCTAAGCAGCTATTCAAAATCTTGGGGAATCGCATTTTCCCGTATGCTTATTAGAGAACTGAAAACAGAAAAAACAGTCGATCGCCTGGCTGTTGCAACAGGACTGGTGCAATGGCCGCATCGGCAGCATGGGGCTGTCATACGCGGCGCATACCCAGCTCGCCGCCTGCCTCAACCCGCCCGGGCTGACGACGATGGTGCTCGATTCCGGCGGCTTCGCCAATGCCTACCGCTGCGGCGCGCGCCAGGGCGGCGCCTTTGAGCTGAAACAGGCAACCTGGGCGTACAAACAGGCGGCGCTCAGCCCGCTCGCCAAGGCCAATCCGCAAATCGCGGCGGCGCTGGCGGCGGAAAACATCTTTGACTGGTTCGCCTGTATGCCGTGGCAACCGCAACATTCACCACTGCGCCACCATCCCGAATACGAAGAATACCTGCTGCAACAATGGCGGAGCGGCACCTTCGGCGAATACTGGCAGCAACTGGGCATCTACGCCGAAGGCTGGTACGCACAACTGCCGGACATCCCGGTGATGCTCCTCTCCAGCTGGTACGACGCCTACGTGCCGTCCACCCTCGCCAATTTCCACGCCTTCTGCGCGGCAGGAAGGCAGGCACCGCAACGGCTCATCATGGAGCCCTGGCTGCATGGCGACCGCATCATCACCCATAGCGGCAACGCCGAATTTGGCGCACAGGCAGCGCTGGACGGCGCCATCGCCCCCGACTGGCTCACCTGCCGCCTCGACTGGTTCAGCCGCCACCTCTGCGCCGAAACACCCGAACAGGACGGCAGGCGCGAAGTCTCCGTCTTCATCATGGGCGGCGGCAGCGGCAAACGCGACGACGCCGGGCGATTACAACACGGCGGCCAGTGGCACCACGCACAGGACTGGCCACTACCCGGCAGCCGTCGCGAACAATGGTATCTGCAGGCAGACATGGGACTGCGCCCGCAAGCGGCGACAGCAGCGGCGCACATCCTCCAGTCCGACCCGCATCACCCGGTGCCGACCATCGGCGGCTCCATCACCTCCGGCCTGCCGGTCTTTGCCGGGGGCGCGTTCGACCAGCGCGAAGCGCCGGAATTCTTTGGCAGCGCGGGCAACAACCTGCCGCTTTCCGCCCGCGCCGACGTGCTGGTCTTCCAGAGCGAACCGCTGACAGAAGACCTCTGCGTCGCGGGCGACGTGCGCGTCCGCCTGTGGATAGACAGCGACGCGCCGGACACCGACTTCACCGCCAAACTGGTGGACGTTTACCCGCCCAACGAAGACTACCCGCAGGGCTACGCGATGAACATCACCGACGGCATCATCCGCTGCCGTTACCGCAACAGCTGGACACAGCCGGAACTACTGCAACCCGGCGAAGTGGTAGAAGTCGTGATCGAGCCGTTCGCCACCTGCAACCTGTTCAAAAAAGGCCACCGCCTGCGGCTGGACATCGCGGGCAGCAACTTCCTGCATTTCGATTGCAACCGTGCGGCGCTGTTTCCCGTCGTGCGGTTTTTGTTTGCCTGCATCGGCTATCGTCAGCGCTTATTGTTGCCTGGGGTTATGAGATAGTACGATGTTATCAAACGGTTTTTTTGACGCGCTTTTTCGCCACCCGTGCGGGGAAAGGGCGAGCGTGCTACAATTCGCGCCGCTTCTGCGCCCCGTTGCGCATGGTTAATTTTGAATTTTTTGGAGGCAACTAAGAGATGAACAAAGATATTGACCCGCAAGAAACCCGCGAATGGCTGGCAGCGCTTGCCAGCGTGCTGCGTGAGGAAGGCGAGGAACGTGCGCATTTCATTCTGGAAACGCTGCTCGATCAGGCCGCGCGCGACGGTCTCGGCTTTGAAAGCGGCTTCACCACGCCGTATTACAACACCATCCCTGCCGAGCGCCAGCCGTCGTATCCCGGCAATCTGGAGCTGGAGAAACGCATTGAGGCTTATGTGCGCTGGAACGCGCTGGCGATGGTCATCCGCGCTGGCAAGCACACCAACGTCGGCGGCCACATCGCCAGTTTTGCTTCCTCGGCAGTGATGTACGAGGTCGGCCAAAACCACTTCTGGCACGGTCAGGACGGCGAGCAGGGCGGCGATTTGGTCTTCTTCCAGGGACACTGCGCGCCGGGTATGTATGCCCGCGCCTTCCTTGAAGGCCGTTTGACCGAGGAGCAGCTCGACAATTATCGTCAGGAAGTGGGCGGCAACGGATTGTCTTCCTACCCGCACCCGTGGCTGATGCCGCATTTCTGGCAGTTCCCGACGGTTTCGATGGGTCTCGGCCCGATGATGGCGCTTTATCAGGCGCGCTTCATGCGTTATCTGGAAAGCCGTGGCCTGATCAAGAACACCGGGCGCAAGGTCTGGGCGTTCCTCGGCGACGGCGAAATGGACGAGCCGGAATCCCGTGGGCAAATCGGTCTCGCCGCACGCGAGCATCTGAACAATCTGGTGTTCGTCGTCAACTGCAACCTGCAACGCCTCGACGGCCCGGTTCGCGGCAGCGGCAAGATTGTGCAGGAGCTGGAAGGCGAGTTCCGTGGCGCCGGCTGGAATGTTATTAAAGTCATGTGGGACAGCAAGTGGGACAAGCTCTTTGCCCGCGATGTCGATGGCGTGCTGCGCAAGCGGATGATGGAAGTCAACGACGGCGACTATCAGACGTACAAATCCAAGAACGGCGCCTATATCCGCGATCATTTCTTCAATTCGCTGGAGCTGAAGGCGCTGGTTGCCGACATGACCGACGAGGAAATTTGGGATTTGCAACGCGGCGGCCACGATCCGCTCAAGGTTTACGCCGCGTACAAGGCGGCGCAGGAAAGCGGCACACCGACGCTGATTCTGATGCACACCGTCAAGGGTTGGGCGATGGGCGGCTCGGCAGAGTCGCAAAACGTCGCGCACCAGTCCAAGAAAATGGATTTGCAACAGCTGCTTGCCTTCCGCGACCGCTTCAATCTGCCGCTCACCCATGAGCAGGTCGAGAAAGTTGAATATCTGAAATTCCCGGAAGGTTCGCCGGAGCAGAATTATCTGCTGGAGCGCCGCGAGAAGTTGCAAGGTTTCCTGCCGGAGCGCCACGACCGCGCCGCTTCCCTGCCCGCGCCGTCGCTGGAATCCTTCGCCTCCATCACCGCCGCCACCAAGGAAGGCCGCGAGATTTCGACGACGATGGCGTTTGTCCGCGTCCTCGGCGCGCTGATGAAAGACAAGGCGCTCGGCAAGCACATCGTGCCGATTGTGCCGGACGAATTCCGCACCTTCGGCATGGAAGGGATGTTCCGCCAGTACGGCATCTGGAACCCGCTCGGCCAGCAGTACACCCCGTCTGACGCCGACCAGTTGATGTTCTACAAGGAAGCCGCCGACGGGCAAATCCTACAGGAAGGCATCAACGAAGCGGGCGCCATGTGCGACTGGATTGCCGCCGCCACCTCCTACAGCGTCAATGGCGTGGCGATGATTCCTTTCCTCATCTACTACTCCATGTTCGGCTTCCAGCGCTTCGGCGATTTCGCCTGGGCAGCGGGCGACCAGCGCGCACGCGGCTTCCTCCTCGGCGGTACCGCAGGCCGCACCACGCTGAACGGCGAAGGCCTGCAACACGAAGACGGCCACAGCCATATGCAGGCGGCGCTGATTCCGAACTGCATTCCCTACGACCCGACCTTTGCCTACGAAGTCGCGGTCATCGTGCGCGAAGGCATCCGCCGGATGTACACCGAACACGAAGACGTGTACTACTACATGACGCTGCTCAACGAAAACTACGCCCACCCGGAAATGCCGGAAGGCAGCGAACACGGCATCCTCAAAGGGCTGCACCAAATCGGCGAACACAAGGGCAGCAAAGGCCATGTCCAGCTGATGGGCTCCGGTTCCATCCTGCAGGAAGTCATCGCCGGCGCAAAACTGCTCGCCGACGAATGGGGCATCGGTTCCGACGTTTGGAGCGCGACCTCCTTCACCCTGCTCGCCCGCGAAGCGGCAGACGTCGAGCGTTACAACCGCCTGCACCCCACCGGCAAGCCGCGCACCGCCTACCTGAACGAAGTGCTTGCAGGCAAGGAAGGCCCGATTGTCGTCTCCACCGACTACATCCGCGCCTACCCCGACCAAATCCGCGCCTACCTGCCGAAAGAGCGCGATATGCTCGTCCTCGGCACCGACGGCTTTGGCCGCTCCGACACGCGCGAAGCGCTGCGCCGCCACTTTGAAGTGAACCGCTATCACGTCGTCGTCGCCGCCCTGAAATCACTCGCCGACCAGGGCAAAGTTCAAGCCGCTGACGTACAAAAAGCGATTGAAAAATACGGCATTGATACCGAAGGCAAGTACCCGCTGTACCGCTAAGCCACACGTCTAACACATTCAAAAACAGGATACTGAATAATGAGCAATGAAATCCGCGTACCCGACATTGGTGATTTTGATGCAGTTGATGTCATCGAAGTCCTGATCAAACCGGGCGACAGCGTCGAAAACGGCCAGTCCGTGATCGTGCTGGAATCCGACAAAGCCTCCATGGAAGTCCCGGCAGAAATCGCCGGGACGGTCGCCAGCGTCGCCATCAAGGTCGGCGACAAAGTCAAACAGGGCGACCTCATCGCCACCCTGAGCGGTGCCGCAGCCGCCCCTGCCGCCGCGCCCGCAGCTGCGGCAGAAGCCCCGAAAGCAGCGGCTGCCGCCCCTGCCGCAAGCGCTGCCAAAACCGACCTCCGTGTGCCGGACATCGGCG
>ERZ772946.693-NODE-693-length-11702-cov-3.35305_pt1 | contig 11702 bp, 12 predicted proteins | sample MGYA00511680_ERZ772946 | MGnify/ENA primary metagenome ERZ772946 (study PRJEB29015, sample SAMEA2737918) | human oral metagenome | biome: human oral; feature: human-associated habitat; material: dental | place: China | collected 2016 ... | reverse complement strand
ACTATTGTTTTTTGGTATAGTATTTCACCTAAATATCTTATCACAAGGGTAAAGTTTCCTTTCTTATTTACAGACAATGTAAAATCACCTTTATTTCCCGATAATTCACTTAAAAAAGGTTTATTATCCTCATATAATATCACTTCAGCAAATTCAATAGGGAGCTGGTACATATCAGTAAGCTTCCCTTTTATTGACTGAGAAAAGAGAGAATAACTGAATAAGAAAAAGGAATATAGAAGTAAAGGCTTCTTCATAATAGTTTATCGTATATTCTCTGCAAAAATAAAGTTTTTCTTAGAAACTACAAAAAAAAGAGGCACGAGCTACAAGCTCGCGCCGGCGTGTGATGATTTTTATTATAAAAACTCTACTTTTAAATAATTGATTTTACCTTCTGAATTTAGTTTTGCTGTATCTTTACCTTTAAAGGCAAAGAAAGTACCATCTTTTCGTTTTCCTGAGACAGCCCAATGAGTCTCAAGAGTATTTTCAGTAACTTTAATTGTTTCCCAAAGGTGTTTTGTAGTTTTATTCCTTTCAAAGAATTGTTTAAAAAAAGAGATTACTGCAGTTTTACCTTTCATTTGTGAACCATCGGCACTTAACATTGTAATATCTTCAGAAAACAAAGCTATTAACTTATCAAAGTCTGCTACACTATTTCCTGCATAATCTGACAAATAGAAATACTCATCGAGAACTGTCCAACTCTTAACTTCAAAAGGTAATTTATCAAATATTTTTTCCTCAGTACCGAGCCACATTACGGAGTTTGCCATATCTACAAATTTGAGTTCATCGGCACGGAGGTCGGCTAAGGCTTTTTGCCCCTCAGGAGTGTTGCGGGCTCTGAGAAAATCGTCTTTACTTTCATACCACAATTCACCCATAGCATCAAAGGTAAAAGGGAGGGTTTCTCGCTGTGTAGACGATTTTTCATCAGTAGGTTGAAAAGGAAATGTTTTAGCATAATCCTTTATCAATAGGGTTTCTTTATAGTTTATTACTTTTTGAGAATGTGCTTCCCATAGTTTTATAAATTCTTCTGTGCTAAGATGCTGTTTCTTGCGCACAAACATTATAATCTTAAACATATCAATATTAAGTTATCAGAATAATTAAAAGATTGTCTAAAAAATTGTAAGGAATTTTACAAAACGTTTCTACAAAATATATTGTAAAAATACCTAACTATCATTATATTCAACTTTGCCAAAGGTCGTAGCACGACAAGCTACTAAAACCTTTGGCAAAGTGTAATGGTGTTCATTTACTAATTTGCTAATTTTTTGTTAATTTCCCAATTTCTCTTTACAAAGTCGGCAAGTTCTTTACCTTTGAGGAGACCTTGTGAAAGTCGTGCTAAATCGAAGGCTTGCTTGATAAGGCTTTCTTTTTGAACTTCGTCTTTAGAGTGGAGGATAGCATCGGCTAAAGGAGAATTGCTATTTACTACTACGTGATACACTTCGGGGAAACCTCCCATAGCGAACATACCACCTCCTCCGGTAGCACTCATTTCCTTCATACGGCGCATAAACTCGGGTTGATTGATAACGAACGGCGTATCATCGCTGTCTAAGTCTTCTAACTGCACCATATAGCCTTCTTTGGGAATTACCTTTTCGATTTCAACTTTCAGCGTGTTTTTCTCTTCGTCGGAAAGTTTGGCAATAATAGGTTCTTCTTTTTGTATCAGCTTAGCTACAGGAGCAGCATCTACACGGGTGAAAGTAAGTTTCTCATTATCACTTTCTAACTTCTGTATCAAGTGCGATACGATAGGACTATCTAACAACAACACTTCGTAGCCTTTTTCTTTGGCTTGCTCAATAGCTGTGTATTGCTGTTCTTTATTTTGAGCGTATAACACTACCAAAGTACCGTTTTTGTCGGTTTGTTCAGCTTTTATTGCTTCTTTTAGTTCTGCCAAAGTGTAATACTTGCCATCGGTAGTGGGGTACAACATAAAATCGGCTGCTTTTTCGTAGAATTTATCATCGGTAAGCATACCATATTCGAGCACTATCTTAATGTCGTTCCACTTGTTTTGGAAGTCGTCGCGATTATTAGTAAAGAGTGATTTCAGCTTATCAGCTACCTTACGAGTGATGTAATTGGCAATCTTCTTTACATTACCATCGGATTGGAGATAAGAACGCGATACGTTTAGCGGAATATCTGGCGAATCTATCACCCCTTTGAGCATTGTTAAGAACTCGGGCACTATACCTTCGACGTTATCGGTAACAAATACTTGGTTTTGATACAACTGTATGCGGTCTTTCTGTAACTGCATATCGTTAGTAAGCTTAGGAAAATAGAGAATACCAGTAAGATGGAACGGATAATCTACGTTTAGATGAATATGAAACAAGGGTTCATCGAACTGCATTGGATAGAGTTCGTGATAGAACGCCTTATAATCCTCATCTTTCAAATCGGCTGGCTGTTTCGTCCAAGCAGGATTAGGGTTATTTACAATATTATCGACCGTTACATATTCCGTTTTATAGTCGTCAGGGGCATTTTCAGGACGAGGTAACGGCTCTTGTTTTGTACCAAATTTAATTGGGATAGGCATAAAGCGGTTGTACTTGCGCAATAACTCTTCGATACGGAAGTCTTCCAAAAACTCAGTAGAGTCATCGGCGATGTGCAAGATAATTTCAGTACCGCGTTCGGTGCGTAGGTCGGTTTCCTCTAAGGTAAATTCAGGACTACCGTCGCATACCCAGCGCACGGCTGGAGCATCGGTATAGGATTTGGTGATGATTTCCACTTGTTTGGCTACCATAAAAGCAGAGTAGAAGCCCAATCCAAAATGACCTATCACTCCGGCGTCTTTGGCAGTATCTTTATATTTCTCCAAAAACTCCTCAGCTCCTGAAAAGGCAATTTGGTTGATGTACTTTTCGACCTCTTCAGCGGTCATACCGATACCTTGGTCGATTATATGGAGGGTTTTATTGTCCTTATCGACCTTCACTTCGATGATAGGGTTCCCATATTCCACTTTTGCCTCGCCTATAGTAGTGAGGTGTTTCAGTTTAAGGGTTGCATCGGTAGCGTTGGAGATGAGTTCGCGCAAGAATATCTCGTGATCGCTGTACAAGAATTTTTTAATAAGTGGAAAGATGTTTTCCACAGAGACGTTTATATTTCCTTTCATTTTTATTTAATTTTTTAGTGTTAGCGTAATAGCGAAAAGAATACCAAAGTAGGGAAAGGTGACAAAATGGCAGACCCTCTATACTAATACCAAAATAATAAAACCTTTCCTCTATTCGAACACACATCGAACACACATCGAACACACATCAAACACACATCGAACACATATCGAACACACATCGAACACACATCGAACACATATCGAACACATATCGAACACATATCGAACACATATCGAACACGTATCGAACAAAACGCCAGCTCTTAATCATTATTGGTACAAATTTTGTGCATCTCTTCACCACCAATTCACCAAATCAGAAAATCAACTCATTATGATTATCATTCCTAAAAACTACTCATCGCCTTATGGCATTATGGACACTGAGCGCGCGATCAAGCTCATCAAAGATACTTTCGAAAAAGCTTTAGCTGAAGCCTTACACCTCACTCGTATCTCCGCCCCTCTATTCGTGAAACGCAATACAGGTCTCAACGACGACCTCAACGGAGTAGAACGACCCGTGAGTTTCGAAATGAAAGACGCCGAAGGTCAAACTATCGAAATCATTCACTCTCTTGCCAAATGGAAACGCTTGGCACTGAAACGCTATGGCATCGCACTACACGAAGGCATCTATACCGATATGAACGCCATCCGTCGCGATGAAACTTTAGATAATACCCATTCTATTTACGTTGACCAATGGGATTGGGAAAAAGTTATCGCTCCTTCCGACCGTTCCTTGGAATACTTACAACAAACAGTCAACCAGCTTTATAACGCATTTTTAGAAACTGAAGCTGCTCTCGTTGCTCACTACCCTAAATGTAAGGCTTTTTTGCCCAAAGAAATAACCTTCATCAGTTCGCAGGAGTTAGAAGACCGCTACCCTACTCTATCGCCTCAAAAATGCGAAGAAGTATTTGCCAAAGAAAAAGGGGCTATTTTTATCACTCAGATAGGTAAAACCTTACGCTCAGGTAAAAAACACGACAACCGTGCCCCCGATTATGACGATTGGGAACTCAACGGCGACCTTATCATCTGGAATCCCGTGTTAAACAGCGCGTTAGAACTCTCGTCTATGGGTATACGAGTAGACGAAAAATCATTAGCACACCAATTGCAACTCGCTAATGCCGAACACCGGAAAATCTTAGACTATCACCAAATGCTGCTCAAAGGTGAATTACCTCTTACCATCGGTGGGGGTATCGGTCAGTCGCGTATTTGTATGCTACTGATGCAAAAAGCGCATATAGGCGAAGTTCAAGCCTCTATCTGGACAGACGATATGCTGCAACTTTGCGAAGAAAACGGTATTCAGCTATTATAATTCAATAAATTATTGTACTTTTGCAGATGTAAAACCAAATTATGCAATAGCCGAAAATAGAAAAAGAAGATGGCTAAAAAGATAAAATGCTTCAAGAATTTATACAAAACATAAAAACATATCGAAAAATTCCTATAACAGATGAACATATACAATACGATGCTGATAGCTGAAGGACATTTTGAAGAACTCAAGCCTCAAATAACTACCTTTGTATATGAGTGTTACAATCATTATAACGAAGTGATGAAAGAATATATTGCATTCCCAATTACTTCAAATCAATAAAGTATATTCATTACTATGAAAAACAATATCTTTTGTACTATATCCTTATTAATAAGCAGTGTAACCCTTACCGCTCAAGAGTTGCTCCCTCTGCCTTTACGCCAAAAAGAAGAACTCAAAGCGCGTTCGTGGGTGCGTGAAACGCCTTTTGAACAGGTAATCGTAAAAGAAATAGGCAACCGCATCAGTACGCTGAATGTAAACCCTAAAAACAGTAACGAGTTTCTCGTCGCTCCTGAAAACGGAGGTATCTGGCTCACCCAAAATGGCGGCGAAACCTATACCCCCCTCTGCCCTACCCTTCCTACCCAATCTATCAGCGCTATCGCTATGGACTGGACTTCAGGCACTTTAGCACTTGCTACCCCCTACGGCATCTTCATCTCTGCTGATAAAGGCAAAACAACCAAATTCAGCGGATTGGCTAACGCACAGAACATCAACAGTTTGTACATCAATCCTATCAACCCCCAAGAAATTATCGCCGGAATATTAGGCAACCCCTACAAAGCCGACGAAAAACGTGGTATCTTCAAAACCACCGACGGTGGTAAAACTTGGCAACAAAAGCTATTTGTGAGCACCCGTGCTGGTATCAGCCAAATCAACTCCTCCCCCGATGGCAGTGTGCTTTTAGCCGTTGCTTGGGATGTGAACAGCAGTCAGTGGGACGACCTCCCTTATGGCAGCTATAGCGCTGTTTACAAGAGTGTTGATGGTGGAAATTCGTGGACAAAAATCACTGCAAACAACGGATTTATCAAAGGAAATAACATCGGCAAAATAGGGGTTACTTGTTTCAATTCGCAAATTTATTATGCCGTGGTTGATAACCGCAATCCTAAGAAAAAAGAAAACAATAACAGTCTGCAAAAAACAGCGCGTATCCACCTTACTGCTCAGGATTTTGATGCGATGAGCAAAGCCGATTTTCTTGCTTTAGACAACAACCGATTGAACATCTTCCTGCATAATATCGGTCAGGATAAGAAATATACTGCACAAAACCTCAAGGATATGATAGCCGCCGAGGTTACTTCGCCTGCTAAAATTCTCAGTTATTTAGGCGTTAGCACTCAAGAGGTTATAGGTGCTGAAGTGTATGTAACTAACGACGGCGGTAACTCTTGGCAAAAAGCTAACAGCCAACCTCTCAACGATATGTACTATCAAAATGGAGAACAATTCGGAGGCATTGCCGTAAACCTTACCAATAAAAACCACTTGTTTATAGGGGGGTATCCTCTGCTTGAATCTGGCGATGGTGGCAAAACGTGGAGAAGCAAACAGCCGCTCTCTTTACAAAATAGTTATGAACAACTCTACTTACAGCAAGGCACTTTGTTCTGTACTACCCCTAACGGACTACAACTCTCTTACGACAATGGTAAAAGTTTTGCTACTAAAAACGTACCTCAAGCTATAGCCTTCAATCAGTTGTGTTACGACCAAGCGAGCAAAACGCCTTATTATGTGAGTGATCAAGCCGTATTAGCTCAGAACAACAGCCATTGGAATACTTTCAAAAGAAACATACATTCCCTTTCGTTTGGCAATGACGGCTATGCCGCCGAACCTTATGGCAAATTCTTCACTTTCTTCCCCGATAGAGACCAACTTTTCCCTCTCGGAAGTGCTTACTATGGTGAAAATAAAGCTCCTTTGCGCTTCGGTGAAAAAGCACCACTGCTCATATCTCCTCAAAATAAAGATATCATCTACATCGGGAGCAACAAGCTACATATCTCAATGGACAAAGGTCGCAATTGGCGCACTATTTCCGACGATGTAACTAATGGTAACAAGCAGGGTAACAAGGCTTATGGCACTATTTCGGCTATTGCCGAATCGCCTTTTATGTTTGGCTTGCTCTACACAGGTAGCGATGATGGTATGATTTACACCACCGATAATGGAGGCGTATCGTGGAAACAGATATACAACGCCTTCCCTCGCGCCCTAAAAGTGAACAACCTTATCGCCTCTAAGCACCAACGCAACCGCGTATTGGCGACCCTCATCAGCACCGATGAAACTCAAGGCGACCCCATTATTTTTATGAGTAACGACAACGGAAAAAGCTGGACAGACATTCACTCTAACCTCCCCGATGCCAAAGTGAACGTTCTCAAAGAAGACCCTAAGAACGAGCAAATTCTGTATGCCGGAACCGATAACGGCTTGTATATCACCTTCAATTTAGGCGAAAGCTGGCAACCGTTCAGCCAAGGACTCCCCGAAACAGGTGTGAATGATATTTATATCGATGACTCAAACGGTGAAATGACCGTCGCTACTTTAGGACGTGGCATCTATCGCACTTCAGTGAAAATGATGCAAGAGCTCCGTGCTGCCATTGTAACTCAAGCCTTTTTCCCGTTAGAAACCCCCATCACAATCCCCTATTCACCCAATTGGGGCAACGCTGCAAGTGAATGGGATGAGCCCGTACAACCTAAAGTGTATTTCTATGCTTTTGCTGCCAACGACAATGTGGAAGTGCCTATTAAAATAATGAAAGGCAGAGTAACACTCCAAACTTTCAACTACAAAAGCAACAAAGGTTTTAACTATATTCCTTACGACCTGAGCATCTCGCCCGAAGGTAAATTAGCTTATGAAAAAAGTCTTCAAAAGATATTCCTATCCACCGCTACCGATGGCAAAGTCTATCTCCCAAAAGGGCGCTACACTGTAGTTTTCACCCTCCCCGATGGCTTTGAGGAAGAGAGAACTCTTGATATATTCTAATGAAACGATATACCGAAAAACATATTATTCTTTGGAAAGATGATACTTGGGTAACCTGTCCCGAGTGCCAAAAAATCGCCGTTGTTACCAATTGCCAAGTACATTGCCCACACTGCGGTTTTGAAAAGAAAGCTGAAGAATTAGAGTTGTTTGCAGCTATCGTAAAACTCAACTGCCCCAATTGTGGCACCCTTATTGAACAACGACAAGGCGGACTGAAAGAAACCAATGAATTCCGGCAAGTGAAATGCCCCAAATGCAGCGAAGAATATCTCGTAAAACCCCAATACGAATCCTACCGACAGCCCAACCCCACTCCCTCTAACGGACTGAAATGCGATAGTACTTTCGGGTTGCCCTATTTTTTTCAAGAGAATGTGCGCGGCAACCTATTTTGGGCAAGAAATATGAGCCATTTAGAGGTAATGGAAGATTACATCGCCTCTGACCTACGCGAACGTGAGGGAATGACAATGGTAGCCAAGCTCCCCACCTTTGTAAAAAGCAAAAAGAACCGTGAGTTAATACTAAAAATCTTGCGCAAATGGAAAGAAAAAGTATCAACCCCCGATTATAAGCTCCCTCCTTCCATAGCTACCGACCAAGTATACCTATTTTTCGCCGACGACAATGTAACTATTAGCGATTATTTAAAAGATAATTCTCACAAAATAATAAGTTCGGCAAATTACACCCAAGTATATCCGCATAAAAACGGTTATCAATGGGTGCGTTTCTACAAATACAATCGTATAAAGAGAGCATTTACTAAGGAATGGTTAGCGCAAATCCCTTTTGAAGTAAAAACCATCTACCTATATCACTACTACGATACTTTCAACGATGTTCAAAACATACTAAAAACCTTTCTACAACACTATCTACAAGAAAACACCCCCAACAGTCTATACATCAGTATTGGTAAAAAGTTACTCCCCGCCAATGAATTTTCCAATTTGCTAATTTGCTAATAAGACAACACATTTTCTTATCTCTTATCTCTTACCTCTTACCTGATTTGCAACTTCTTACCCTTTCATTGTAAAAAATGAATGTTAAAAAATTTGTATAGTATAAAAATTCGCCGTAACTATGCACCAAAATTAGACATATTATAAGCGTTAGCTTTTGTTATGTTATCAGAAATCCAGAAAGTTTTTAAGAAAAATTACAATCAAATGAAAATAAACAGACAACAAATCATTTATATCATTTTTTCCTCTTGGTTTGTTATTTCTCTTGGTTTATTAGTTTTCTATGTAAGAAAAAGTGAAAATCTAAAAGAAGAACTAAATAACTTAGAAAGTATTCTAAGTGATAAAGAAAATGAATTAAGTTCTTGTATAGATGAAAAAAGTGAATTAGAGGATGATTTACAAGACTGTAAAGAAAAAAGAATTAAAGAGATAGAGAGTTTTCAATCAAGAATTGAAGAAAGAGACGAGAAAGAAAGGGAATGGTGGGATCAATTTATGAGAACTCAAAGAAATAATAATGACAATTAATAACTTTGAAAATGAATGAGTTACAATTAAATGTAAAAAAATAAATGTTAAAAAATTTGCATAGTATAAAAAATCGCCGTAACTATGCACCAAAATTAGACATATTAAAAGCATTAGCTTTTGTTCTGTTATCAGAAATCTGGTAAATTTCTATTACAACACAGAAGAAAGTAAATGCTCAGCCTATATAGGTGTGAGCTGACTTATCTGTGTTGTATGGCATACCAGAGCCTCTGATAGCAGATAGTGAAACTCACACTTTTTTTATTATGTTAAAAAATGTTAGCTTTATTCTGCTATCAGGAATCTGGTAAATTCTTCAAATAGCACAACACAGAATGAGTTAGCCTAGTAGCAAAGGGAGCACAAAAGTGCTTTCCTTTGCTGTGTGCAACTTCTTCTAAAAAGTAAAGATAACACTTCCTATCTTAGTAAAATTTGTAACTAAATAAAATAAGATATGTGGACATTTATTATTATTGCTGTAGTAGGCTTTTTTATCTATCACATTATTAAATGGCATAGTGCATACCCTAACATCGAAGCTTTTGTTTTCTTGAGACTTAATGAAAACTATCGAGAATACTTTGCTGAGAAGGGTAGTAAACAAGGAATGGAAAATTTCTTACAGTTTCAATACGTATCAATGGTTACTATTGAACTGTCTTTTATTGCTGAAAAAGTAGATCTTGCTCCGTGGCGTGCTAAAAATGCTATTTTGATAGCTATCAAAAAGTTTTACCAAATGAAAGGTATTAGTACGCATCTATTAGACAATGTTTAGTAACTTTTAAATTTTATATAATGAATACAGGTGTAAAAATTTTATTATCTATTGTATTATTTGTAGTAGCCTCAGTAATTCTTGCAGGCATTAGACAAGCTGGAGGGGCTGGTTTTATAGGCTCCTTAATTTTCTTTGGAGTGCTCTTTCTTGGATTTAGAGTCATCTGGAAAAAGAAAAATTAATCTCTTTAATCATCAGCAAGTTAAAAATGTTACGAAAGGTATTTTTTGTTAGTTTAGTGCTATTTTCTATAGCCACTAATGCTCAAACTTTATGGAAAAGTTCAAGGTATGGTTATTCCGTTGAAATTCCTAAAGGATTCAAAACGCAACAAATTGTAGGTAGCAATGTAGATTTCAAAATAAGTAGTGAAGAGAAAGGAAACTCTATCATTATTGTTGTGAAACAAATATCGTTTGACAATAAGAAATATACCATCGGAGACCTTATAAATGATTTACCTTCTTATGTAAAAAACTGGGAAGAAGGAGCTTATGAATATTTCACGCCTCAAGTGTTAAAATATGGTAAAACAACACTTAGTGGTGCTACTGCTATTTGGTTTGATTATCTTACAGATAATGGGCTATTCTATTATAAGAACTATCAAGTTGTAAAAGGCAATTTACTCTATACCATTACTTTTTCTTGTATGTATAGTAAAGAACCTTCAAATGCTCCTATTTGGTATCGATTTAAAGAATCATTAAAATTGTAAGTAAATAACCAATAATTCATATACAACAAATGAAAAAGAATATTTTAAAATTATTTTTGTTGCTGACTTTTACAGCAATAATTTCACAAAAAATACATTCTCAAGAAATAGATGTTGTGAATAGGTCTGGAAGTTTAATTGTACTCCCTACTTTTAACAACATTATGTTAGCTTTTACTGACGAAAATTTTGTCTATAACATTATGTCTAAATATAACTATAGTCAAAAGGAAGGTTTTTTAGTAGCAAGATCAGATGACTATTATGCTATCAAGACCTCTTCTAACAAATTACTATTTCGTTGTCTTCCTATTGATAAAGTTTTTTTTGCTTTAGCTCTTAAAGATTATCAACGTTATGTATCTCCTTCTCCTGAAGAATATGAAGATGAAGATGGTGTTACTTATGTTTTTGAAAGAAAAACCAACGGAATGATTTTGTCAATAACGCTAATTATAAATAAGCTAGGAGGAGATATATTTGTAACTATCAATAAAGACATCTAATAATCTCAGTTATGAAAAGTTTTTTAAGAGTAATTATATATATACTATCATCTTTCTACTTAAATAGTGTAATAAATGCTCAAAATATTTGTAGTATTTCAGATATAGAACGCTATAATATAGAGAGTTGTTTATCAACTTATAATGAAGCAAAACTTGAGTCTACAAATCAGAAAGCTATCGATAATATACTAAAAACAATAGGTATATCAAATGCTAATTTCATTACTAAAAGCTGTAAAGATATTTATAATGCAATAGCTTACTATGATTCCTATAACAAAATTAGATATATTGCAGTAGATGAAAAATTTGTTTATAATCTAAATCCTAAAAATTATCAATGGAGTTCTATTTTTGTATTAGCTCACGAAATTGCTCATCATCTAAATGGACATACCATAATGTATGTGAAAAATAATAAAGAACTAAGACAACAAGAATTAGATTGTGACAAATTTGCCGGTTTTGTAATTCGTAAGTTAGGGGGGAGTATTGAGAATTTAAAAAAAGCAGTTAAATCCATTCCTCATCCTAAAGATGATACAGGGACTCACCCTATAAACGAAAAACGATTAGCTTCAGCATTAGATGGTTATAGAATGGGGGTTGAAGAAGAAAAGAGTATTT
>ERZ772946.692-NODE-692-length-11711-cov-99.1392_pt1 | contig 11711 bp, 7 predicted proteins | sample MGYA00511680_ERZ772946 | MGnify/ENA primary metagenome ERZ772946 (study PRJEB29015, sample SAMEA2737918) | human oral metagenome | biome: human oral; feature: human-associated habitat; material: dental | place: China | collected 2016 ... | reverse complement strand
AGGGTGTGGGGGTGGTGGGGTCCCAGGATGCGGGTGCTGTCTTCGAGGTTGCGCTCGAACAGGGGGATGGCGTCGTCGAGTCTGCCGGCATCCCGGTAGGCGCCGGCGAGCTTGCTATGTGAGGTGAGGGTGTGGGGGTGGTGGGGTCCCAGGATGCGGGTGCGGTCTTCGAGGGTCTGCTCGAACAGGGGGATGGCGTCGTCGAGTCTGCCGGCGGCCTGGTAGGCGCCGGCGAGGTTGTTGCGTGAGGTGAGGGTGTTGGGGTGGTGGGGTCCCAGGATGCGGGTGCGGTCTTCGAGGGTCTGCTCCAACAGGGGGATGGCGTCGTCGAGTCTGCCGCTCTCCTGGTAGGCGTAGGCGAGGTTGTTGCGTGAGGTGAGGGTGTTGGGGTGGTGGGGTCCCAGGATGCGGGTGCGGTCTTCGAGGGTCTGCTCCAACAGGGGGATGGCGTCGTCGAGTCTGCCGCTCTCCTGGTAGGCGCCGGCGAGCTTGCTATGTGAGGTGAGGGTGTGGGGGTGGTGGGGTCCCAGGATGCGGGTGCGGTCTTCGAGGGTCTGCTCCAACAGGGGGATGGCGTCGTCGAGTCTGCCGGCGGCCTGGTAGGCGCCGGCGAGGTTGTTGCGTGAGGTCAGGGTGTCGGGGTGGTGGGGTCCCAGGACGCGGATGAAGTCGCTGAGGTTGCGCTCGAACAGGGGGATGGCGTCGTCGAGTCTGCCGCTCTCCTGGTAGGCGTAGGCGAGGTTGCTATGTGAGGCCAGGGTGCCGGGGTGGTCGAGACCCAGGATGCAGCCCGCCTGAGTGACCGACTCAGTGAGAGTAAGGGCTAGCTGTGGCATTCCAAGATCGGTTGCATGGTGTAGCGTCATCGCAAGAACTGAAACAAAAGTCGGATCGGAAAATAGTGGATGAGAGTGGCCTTGAGATGTGGTGGCACCTATTTGTTCGACGAGATTGCGTGTTTCCTGTCGCTGTCGTTCAAAATTTTCTAGCCGGTCTATGTCGATCTCGTTGAGAAGGGTTGTTGTTGCGTGCGCACGTGCCTCGTTGAACTTCTCTTGGTTGCTCAAGTAGGTTTCGCGGTAAACTTGCCCTTGAAGGCGGTGGATGATTGTCTTGCTGCCGTCGGTGGAGTCTTGAAGGATGGATGACTTCTTCAGATAAGACAGGGTGTCTCGTGCTGCGTCGGAGTCATCGTTGAGCTCGAGGAACCAGTGAGTCGGTACTCCGGAAGCGGCCAGGAGGGATAATGTGTCGAGGAGTGATATAGCGATCTTCTCCTGCTGAGGGTGTGTGGTTCTGATCTCCTCCAGGACCTGTTCGTATGTCATGAATAGCGCAATGCCAACGGCGTCCGGGTAGTCGTCGCCCTCGAGGCGACTGATACTTGACTCGAGCGGGTGATTGCTCAGCCTCTCAAGATAGTTGGATAGGGAGTATCGCCCTGACTTTGCTGTTGCAGCCGCTTGGGCCACGGCGACAGGGAGATCGCCAAGAGCGTCAGCAATCCGGTTGGCTGCGTCGCGGTGAGTGTCGTCGGTGCGCTCGCAGAGGAGAGTAATCGACTGTTCGCGATCGAAGACGCCGACCGTCATCGGCAACCACCCCAAACTGTCCCAGTCAAGGTGGCGCGTTGTGGTGATGAGGGCTCGAACTCCGTCGCCCTCGGGGGAAAGATCTCTCAGGTCGTCGAGATTCTCCATGTTGTCGAAGACGAAGAGTCGGTCCGCTGCGTCCGCTGAGCGCAACTGACCCAGGAAGCGTCGAATAATAGTCTCTGGAGGGACGTCCTTCGGTGCGTCGATACCGAACCTCAGCGCGAGCTCGTAGAGATCAGCAACAAGTTCCGTACGCGACGCTGCATTGATCCATGCGACGATGGTCCAGCCTTCGTCCTCACACTTAGCGGCAACCGCAGCGGCCAGCTGAGTCTTGCCGCTTCCTCGCATCCCAGTCAGCACCGTGCGAGGCTCGGCACGAGTGAAGACTGCATCGAAGAGCTCATCCTGCCCCTCCCGTTTGACGAAGCCTGCGGTGACCCTGGGGCGGCTGCCGAAGCGAATCCGCGTGGGTGAGGCAGGTCGGCTCTGCGGGATCACGCTATGGATCTCCTTAATGTCCGTCGCCATCGTCCCCAGCAGTTCGTGAGTCTCTGCTTGTCCCTCCAGCAGTTGCTCCTGCCCTGCAAGTAGCTGTTCCTGGCCTGCGAGCAGCTGCTTGAGCGTGGCTATGTCGAAACCGCGTGAGCCTGGTGCGAGATGGATGAACTCTTCGGCGACGATGTGGGTCAGGTCGTTGAAGAAGGGTTCGGCTGCTGCCTCGACGTTCCGACGGCGGCCAGCCGTCCGTTGCCGGAGGTACGCTTCGAAAGCGTCCGGGTGGAGCACTGCCTCGATGACTGTGTCGTCGTCTTCGCTGATTTCCTTGAGTGCCACCTCCATCTCGGTGACGGCTCCAGCTAACGCGGAATGGTCAACCTTTTGGTACCGCTCGTTGGCGTTATCCACCTGTTTCTGAAGCTGGGCCTTGATGGACGCCTCCAGCCGATTCTCCTCGCCACCTCGTGCCTGCAGCAAGCCCCGCATACTGCGCCAAGCGTTAAGTACGTCGTCAGGCAGAGACGCTGCGCTGCTCCACGAAGGATCAACAGCCACAGCGGCTCCACGCATGACGAGCCCGGCGATGCTGGCAGACAGGACAGCGAGGGAGAGGGGATCGGCCATGCCGCTATCGTACAAGCGGTCAGCGGCGCCGAAACAGAATTCTTACGGCGCCTCGAAGAGCTTCTCCGCATCCTCGATTCTTCCAGCGGCGCGATAGGCGCCGGCGAGGTTGCCGCGTGAGGTGAGAGCGACGGGGTGAGCGGGTCCCAGAGTGCGGGTGCGGTCCTCGAGGTTCTGCTCGAAGAGGGGGATGGCTTCGTCGAGCCTGCCAGCTGCCTGGTAGGCGCCGGCGAGCGTGCTACGTGAGGTGAAGGTGTCGGGGCGGTCGGGACCCAGAATGCGGATGAAGTCGGCGAGGTTCTGCTCGAACATGGGGATGGCCTCGTCCAGTCTGCCCGCATCCCGGTAGGCGCCGGCGAGGCTGTGGCGTGAAGCCAAGGTTTCAGGGTGGTCGAGGCCCAGGGTACGGGCGACGTCGGCGAGGTTCTGCTCGAACAGGGGAATGGCTTCGTCCAGTCTGCCAGCATCCCGGTAGGCGCCGGCAAGGGTGCCGCGCGAGCTGAGCGTGTGGGGGTGGTCGGGACCCGCGAGGCGGGTGACGTCGGTGAGGTTCTGCTCGAAGAGGGGGATGGCTTCGTCCAGTCTGCCCGCATCCCGGTAGGCGACAGCGAGTCGGTTGCGTGCGGTGAGGGCGTCGGGATGGTCGAAGCCCATGATGCGGGCGACGTCGGCGAGGTTCTCCTGGTGCAGGGTGATGGATTCATCGAGCCTGCCTGCATCCCGGTAGGTAGCGGCGAGGTTGAGACGTGCGGTCGAGGCGCCTGGGCTGTCGGGGCCCATGATGCGCAGGGCGTCGTCGAGGATCTGCTTCTTCAGGGTGATGGCTTCGTCGAGTCTGCCCGCTTCCCAGTAGGTGTCGGTGAGCTGGTCACGTGAGGTGAGGGTGCTGCGGTGGTCGGGGCCCAGGACGCGGCTGCGGCCGGTGAAAACCTGCTCGTACAGGGTGATGGCTTTGTCGAGCCTGCCGCTCGCTCTGTAGGCGCCGGCGAGGTTGAAACGTGAGGTGAGGGTGCTGGGATGGTCGGGGCCCAGGACGCGGATGGAGTCCTCGAAGTTCTGCTCGTACAGGGCGATGGCTTTGTCGAGCCTGCCCGCGTCCCGGTAGGTACCGGCGAGACTGTTGCGTGAAGCCAGGGTGTCGGGGTGGTGGGGGCCCAAGGTGTCGCAGGCCTGGGTCACGGAGTCAGTGAGACAAAGGGCCAGCTGCGACATCCCAAGGCCGGTTGCGTATTCCAGTGTCTCGGCGAGCTTTGAAGACACCTGTGGCTCAGAAAACAATGAATGAGAATAGTCCTGTGATGTGACTGAGAGTTGCTGCTCAATGAGATGTTGGGTCTCGTGTCGCCGCTGTTCAGGATTCTCTAGGCGGTCTACGTCAATCCCGCTGAGAAGTGCTGCTGTGCGCGCACTCGCCTCATCGAGCTTCTTCTGGTTGCTCAGGTAGGTTTCCCGGTACACGTGTCCCTGGAGGTGGTGAATAATGGTCTTGTCGCCGTCACTGGATTCTTGGAAGATGGCGGCGCTCTTCAGGAAAGACAAGGTGTCGTGTACTGCGTCGGAGTCGCCGTCGAGCCTTAAGAGCCAGTGAGTTGGCAGTCCGGAAGCAGCCAGGAGGGACAGTGCGTCGAGGAGCGATACGGCGATCCTCTCCTGCTGAGGATGCTTAGTTCTGAGCTGCTCCAAGACTTGTTCATATGCCATAAGCAGTGCGATGCCGACGGCGTTGGGGTAGTTGTCGCCCTCGAGGCAATTGACGCTTGACTCGAGCGGGTGATTGCTCAGCCTGTCAAGGTAGCCGGATAAGGCGTATCCACCCTGTTTTGCTGTCGCGGCGGCTTGGGTGATGGCGACGGGCAAGTCGCCAAGCGCATCCGCGATCCGGTCAGCTGCTTCGCGGTGAGTGTCGCCGGTGCGCTCGCACAGGAGGGTGATCGACTGCTCCCGTTCGAAGGCGCCGACCGTCAACCGCAACCACCACGGGTCGTCCCAGTCGAGGCGGCGCGTGGTGGTGATGATGGTCCGAACTCCGGTGCCCTCGGGGATGAGGTCTCTCAGGTCGTCGGGATTCTCCACGTTGTTGAAGACGAAGAGACTGTTGCTCCCATTCGCTGAGCGCAAATGATCCATGAGGCGTCGAACGACGACCTCCAGGGGGATGCTATTCGGTGCGTCGATGCCGATCCTCAGTGCGACCTCGTAGAGATCGACAATGATTTCCTTGCGTGAGGCCGCATGAATCCACGCGACCAGGGGCCAGCCCTCCTCCTCGCACCTGGCCGCAACCGCAGCGGCCAGCTGAGTCTTGCCGCTTCCCCGCATCCCCGTCAGAACCGTGCGAGGCTCCGCGCGAGTGAAGACGGCGTCGAAGAGCTCATCCTGTCCCTGCCGCTTGACGAAACCTGCGGCGATCATCGGACGACTTCCGAAGCGAATTCGCGTGGGAGAAATGGATGGGTGGCGTGTGGTCATGCTACGAATCTCCCCGACGTCCTTAGCCGACGTCCTCAGCGGCTCGTGAGCCTGCGTGTACCCCAGGGGGTGGCCATGCCGCCTATCGTACAAGCAGACGGAAATGCAGAAGCAGGATTCGTAAGGCGTCAGAGTTCGATGCTGAGGAGCACAGAAAACACGTGGGGCAACGGAAAAACCATTGCCCCACGCGAAGAGTGCCGCTGCCGGTAAATTGACGTCGGCGAAAAGGACTCCGTCAGGCGGCGATGGTGCCGGCGGAGACCAGGGCGATGATGACCGCGCCCAGTAGCACGCGGTAGACGAGGAAGGAGGTGAACTTGTTGGAAGACACGAAGCGCAGCAGCCAGGCGATGGTCGCGTAGGCCACGATGCCGGAGACGATGGTCGCGATAATGGTGGGTGTCCAGCCTACGGTGTCGCTGATGGTGCCAGCCTCAGTCACGGCCTCCAGCAGCCCGGCCGCGACCAGGGACGGGATACCCATGAAGAAGGACAGGCGCGTAGCCGTCACCCGGTCGAACTTGAGGAAGAGACCGGCGGAGATCGTCGCCCCGGAGCGGGAGATGCCGGGGAAGACCGGTGAGAGGGCCTGGAACGCGCCGATGATGAGGGCGTCCTTGACGGTCACGTCCTTCATGCCCTTGGTGAGGTTCTGCTGGTGGTCGGCCAGCCACATGGCCCCCGACCAGATGATGAGGGCTCCGGCGATCACCCACAGGGAGCGGACCGGTCCCTCGATGAAGTCCTTGAACAGCAGTCCGACGGCGGCCACCGGGATCGATCCCAGGATGATGCCCCAGCCGAGCGTGTAGTCGGGGTCCTGGCGGGCCTGCTGGTTGTTCAGCCCCTTGAACCAGGCGGTGATGATCCGGACGATGTCGGCCCAGAAGTAGATGATGGCGGCGAGGATCGCACCCACCTGGATGACGGCGGTGAAGGCGGTCATGCCCGCGGAGTTGATCTCGTAGCCGAGCAGCTTCTCGACGATGTTGAGGTGCCCGGTGGAGGACACCGGGAGGAACTCGGTGATGCCCTCGACGATGCCGAGGAGGACGGCGTGCAGCCAGTTCAAAGGGACTCCTGGGGTGGACGGATGGTGGACTCACGGCAGGTTACCGGCGCACGAGGTGGGGAAACGGCCGGGTAACTGTGGTACCCGCCGCAGCGGTGGCGGTTCAGCCGCGCGGCGACGCCGGGTCAAAGGCCCAGTTCTACGGCCGCGTATCAGTTTGTGTCCCTTTTATAACGTTGGATGCGTGGCAAGTCCAGCCCGTGTGATCCCGGCGTGTGACTCGTGTGCGGCTTGTGCGTGGCAGTGCATGTAGACGTGTGCGGCTCGGTGACTCACTCCATGACGAGGTGCGCTGCGTGCTCGCGCAGGTACTCGCGTAGATAGGGGGCGGCGAATTCGACCTTGCCGTAACCGGCGGTCTTGATGATTCCGGCGGCGAGCAGCCGGTTGCGGTAGACCGACACGTAGTTGATGGGGCGGCCCATGCGTTCCGCGATGTCGGCGATCTGGGATGGGCCGTCGTCCTTCGCCATGCACACGAGCATGGTGCGGTCGACGTCGGACAGGTCGCGTAGCGCCGGAGCGTGAACCAGGTTGCCGAGGCGGATTCGTGCGGCGGCAGTCCCGGCGGCGACTGCCGGTCGGGTGACCGGGCCGTCGCCGCTGTGCTTCCAAACCTGATAGCCCACGAGCCGGATCATGAACGGGTAACCGCCGGTTGCGTTCGCGCACTCCTGAGCTAGCTCGTTACCCAGCGTCTTGCCGCCGGTGTCGAAGGTCGACTTCAGGGCCTCACGGACATCGTCGATGGCCACCTCGCTGAGTTCGACTCGTTCGGCTCGGCGTAGGAAGGTCGTGATGTCGTCATTGAGCAGCTCCTCTACGGCTTTGGGGAGCCCCGCCATGAGGAGACCGATCGGAGCCCCTTCTCGAATGAGGTGCTGCACCTCGGCGGACAGGGCCCGCAGCTCTTCTCGTGGGATGGCATGTACCTCATCGATCGTGAGTAGCAGTCCGGTGCCGTGCTCTGCGAGCCATTGCGTCAGTGCACGTGCCTTCTGTCGCCACGAGGGCTCGGGGACAGGCGCATGCTCGATCGTCGCGCTGCCGCCGCCGAGCGGTGTACTCAGGCTCAAGGAGGTCAACCGTGAGCGCTCCCTGCCCGCGAGCTGCGACAACTGTTGAGTGAACTCTGCGGCGAGGCGGTCCATGAGCCCCTCGCGTGCGGTCTCGTCGACGACGACCCAGCCGTGTTCACGCGCCGCGTCGCCCAGCGTGGTAAGCATGACGGTTTTGCCGACGCCGCGCGCGCCGGTGATGAGCTCCAGGAGGCCGGGTGCTCCGGGGCCGTCGTCGAGGCTCTCCAGGAACTCCTCGATGACGCGGCTGCGGCCGACGAGTAAGGGTGGGGTTGCGCCGGCTGTGGGCTTGAAGGGATTGGCCATGCGTGATCGTCTCCACTTTTGCGCGCTTTAGATCTTTTAGATCTTTTATAACTTCAGGACGCGTTGAAATCCAGTGACGGGAGATGAAGGCTCGGACGGCTGTGGCGGCGAACTCAGTCCGTCTCGGCGCCCAGGTGGCTCAAGGCGACGTCGTGCAGCAGCGAGTTCGTGGCCACCGCGTTGCCCCCGAAGGGCCCGGGCTCGCCATCGAGGGAGGTGAAGCGCCCGCCCGCCTCGGTGACCACGGGCACGAGCGCGGCCATGTCGTAGAGCTCGAGCTCTGGCTCAGCCGCCAGGTCCACGGCGCCCTCGGCCACGAGCATGTAGGACCAGAAGTCCCCGTAGGCGCGGGTGCGCCAGCACGACTGCATGAGCCCCAGCATCCCGCGCAGCCGCTTGGTCTGCGCCCACCCCGACAGCGAGGAGTAGGACATCGAGGCCCGGGTGAGGTCGTCGACGCCGGACACCGACAGCCGCCGCGCCGAGCTCAGGGAGCGCCCGGTCCAGGCCCCTCCGCCGGACACGGCCCACCAGCGTCTCCCCAGTGCGGGGGCCGAGACCAGCCCGACGACGCACTGGCCGTCCTCGATGAGGCCGATGAGCGTGGCCCACACCGGCACGCCCCGCACGAAGTTCTTGGTCCCGTCGATCGGGTCGATGACCCACTGGCGTGAGGAATGCCCAGTGGTGGGCAGCTCCTCACCCAGGACGGAGTCACGCCCGCGCGCCCGCCCCAGCTGCTCGCGGATGACGCGCTCGGCCTCCTTGTCGGCCTCGGTGACCGGCGTGAGGTCCGACTTGGTCTCCACGGTGAAGTTGCCGGCGTCGAAGCGGGCCTGGGTGAGGCTGTCCACCTTGTTGGCGATCGTGTGCGCCAAGTGCAGGTCGTCGCGCCAGCGTCGCTGCTTGTCCGGGGGCGCCGTCATGGTGGGCGGAGCCGCCTCCGGCGAGGGCGCCGCGGGAGGCGCCGGGAAGACGGGGCGTTGCGGGCGGGGAGTCTCGCTCATGACACCACGGTAGCGGGGGAGTGGGCTCGGGGAGGTCCCACGGCCGCCGGGCGTGCCACTCTTCAGGCGCCTCGCGACCGCGGCGAATCGTTATCGAATCTTGAGATTCCGGGTGGTGGGCGGCCGGATGAGCGAGTGTCGATTTCTGCCGTAAAATTACAGAAGAACGGCGTCGGGCATCATGTGATCAGGCGGCCACGATTTGGCTGCCTGTTACTGGTTCGTTACGCTGACAGGCATGACCCAACTCGGGAGACTCTATGCAGCATAATGCCGCTTTTACCAGGGACGACGTCGTCACAGCCGCCCTCGAGATTGGTGTGGACCGGTTCACCATGGGCAAGGTGGCGCGCCGACTGGGGGTGAGTACGGCCGATCTGGGACGTACTGTCAGCTCGCGCGACGACCTGCTGGTGGCCTGTCTCGAGCGCGTCTCCGCTGACGTCACGCTGCCGTCCGCGGGCCTGCGCTGGCCGGACTACCTGCGTCAGCTCTCCGACTCGCTGTGGGACGTGCTCGACGCCAACCCCGGCCTGGACCACACCCTCATCGACCTGGCCTGGGCCTACGTGCCCTTCATGTCCGTGGCCAAGCGAGCCCACCAAGCCCTGGTCTCGGGCGGTCTGCGCAGTGAAGACGCCTACCTGGCGCTCAACTACACCCTGTCGACGGTCCTGACCTCCCACCAGCAGGCGGCCGCCATGGCCGAGACGATCGAGTCCGAGCATCAGCCGGGCCGCCGCGAGCGCGGCATCGACATCGCCACCCGCATGTGGGACGAGCGCTTCGGAGATTCGGGCGCCGCCCTTGGCATGCGCCGGTCGCACCAGCTGCACGGCGGCGACGACGCCGACCGCGTCCCCTTCCGCCCCAAGGAGTCCTGGCTGGACCGCGGTGCGATGGCCCCCAAGCTGGAGGTCATCATCGGCGGCTTCTCCAGCCTGAGCGACGTCCTGTCCGGCGCCGGGAGCCCCGGCGCCTCACGGGGGCCATCCCCCGCTTCACAGTCCAACGACACCAGGGAGTCCTCCGTGAACACTCTCGTTCTCGTCTTCCACCCCAACATCTCCGAGTCGCGGGTCAACAAGGCCCTCGGGGCCACGGCGGAGTCGCTCGGCGGCAACATCACCGTGCGCTACATGTACGACATCTACCCCGACTTCAACATCGATGTGGCCACCGAGCAGGCCGCCCTGCTGGGCGCCGACCGCATCGTCCTGCAGTACCCCATGTACTGGCTCTCCTGCCCGCCCCTGCTCAAGAAGTGGCTCGACGACGTCCTCACCTTCGGCTGGGCCTACGGCTCGACCGGCACGGCCCTGCACGGCAAGGAGCTGCTCCTGGCCGTCAGCGTCGGCGGCGCCGGCAGCGCCTACGGCCGCGAGGGCGCGCACATCTACACGATCCACGAGTTCCTGCGCCCCATGCAGGGCACCTCGCGAGTCATCGGCACCAAGTACGCCGTGCCCTTCCTGTCGGTGGGCGCCCTGGAGATCACCGACGAGGCCATCGCCCGGCGCGCACAAGACTACGCCGCGGTCCTCCAGACCGCCGAGCTGCCGATGCTCGACATCTTCGGCTGAGGCGCTGCCCGCCCCTGATCCTGTTGGGTCCCCGTCGGCGCGATCGCCGGCGGGGACCGCGCGCGTCTATCGAGCGCACCGTAGGATTCCGGCATGGTTGAGATCATCGCCTACCGGCCACAGCAGCGTCAGGTGCTGCTGGACTTATCCCTGCGCGCCTGGGCCCCGGTGTTCCCACTCATGGAGCAGGACGTGCCCGCCTTCGTCTACCGATCCTTCTACCCCGAGGGCTGGCGGCGACGACAGGCTGCGGATCTTGCTGAGGTCCTCGACGGCGAGCCCGATAGCGTCGACGTCGCCGTCCTCGACGATCGCCCGGTGGGCTGGGTGTGCACCCGCCTGCACCCGGAGGACAGGATGGGCGAGGTCTACATCGTCGTCGTCGACCCCGACTACCAGCGCCGCGGTATCGGGCGGGCCCTCATGAACCACTCCATGGAACGGGCCAGGGCCGCCGGGATGGCCATGGTGATGGTGGAGACCGGCGGGGACCGCGGACACGCACCTGCCCGCGCCACCTATGAGGGGCTCGGCTTCCGGCGCTGGCCGGTAGCCCGCTATTTCAAGGACCTGGCCGACGGCGACTGAGCCGATACTGCACCGATCCTGCGGACTCGATGAGAAGGGGCCCAGAACCATGTGACGGTTCTGGGCCCCTTGACGATGATCGGGTCGTGTCTCCCGTCAGCCGCGGCGATCCAGAGTCGGAAGGTCGGCGGACTCCAGAACGGCCGCGTAGTCCTCGACCCGCTGAGCCAGGGCCTCATCGGTGATGGTGAGGGTCCCGGTGGTGGTGAAGGGCTCGAGGTAGGTCATCTGGACCATGTTCGCCGTCGCCTGGAGCGGGCGCAGCAGCTCAGTGAGCGTGTAGCCGTAGGAGCCGTCGTGGCTGTAGTCATCGCCGGGACCGCCCGTGCTGACGGCCACCAGCAGCTCCTTGCCGGCAAGCGCCTTGCCGGTCGAGCCGTAGGCCCAGCCGTAGAGGAGCACGTCGTCCTCCCACTGCTTGAGCAGGGCGGGGGTGGAGTACCAGTACATGGGGAACTGGAGGACGACCCGGTCGGCGGCCTCCAGGGCGGCCTGCTCGGCGGCGACGTCGACCTTCTGATCCGGGTAGATGTCGTACATGTAGCGCACAGTGACGTCGTCACCGAGGGTTTCGGCCTTGGCGGCCAGGGGGCGGTTGACGCGTGAGGCGGACATGTCGGGGTGGAAGACGAGAACGAGGGTCTTCATGAACGCTCCTGCTTTCAAATGGTGATCGTGGACGGCGCGTCGCTCGGTCGGAAGACGCCGACGACGTCGTGCCCTCCCGTTCGATGCTACGCACCGCCGGCGCGGTGCGGGCGCGAATCGGGATCAGGGCTCCAGGAGCACCTTGATGGCGCGGCGTTCGTCCATGGCCTTGTAGGCCTCGGGGGCCTCCTCCAGGGGCAGGCGCAGGGTGAAGACCTTGCCGGGGTTGATCTCGC
>ERZ772946.687-NODE-687-length-11755-cov-8.0559_pt1 | contig 11755 bp, 9 predicted proteins | sample MGYA00511680_ERZ772946 | MGnify/ENA primary metagenome ERZ772946 (study PRJEB29015, sample SAMEA2737918) | human oral metagenome | biome: human oral; feature: human-associated habitat; material: dental | place: China | collected 2016 ... | reverse complement strand
CGGTGGCCGATGCCGAACGGGCCGCGCAGCTGGCCAAGACCGACCTGCTCACCGGCATGGTGGGCGAGTTCCCCGAGCTGCAAGGCACCATGGGCCGCTACTATGCGCGGCACGACGGTGAAAGCGAAGTCGTGGCCGATGCCATCGCCGAGCACTACCAGCCCCGCTTTGCCGGCGATGCCCTGCCCGCCTCGCCCACCGGCCTGGCCCTGGCGCTGGCCGACAAGCTGGAAACGCTGGCCGGCATCTGGGGCATCGGTCAGCGCCCCACCGGCGACAAAGACCCGTTCGCACTGCGCCGGCATGCGCTGGGCGTCGTGCGCATCCTGATCGAAGGCAAGCTCACCCTGTCGCTGCCGGCCCTGCTGGAACAGGCGTTCTCGGTGTTCGACAAGCTGCCAGCACCCGCTGCTGCCGACACCGCCGCTTCCGACAGGGCCGCCGCAAGCGGCAAGAAGGGTCGCAAGGAAGCTGCACCACAACCCTTCACGGCCGACGTGCCGGGCCTGTCCGCCTTCGTCGCCGACCGGCTGCGCAGCTACCTGCGTGACCGGGGCTTTGCAGGCACCGACATCGAGGCCGTGCTGGCCACTGGCCTGGATCGGCTGGACCTGCTGGAAGCCCGACTGGCTGCCCTGGCCGCCTTCCGCCGCCTGCCCGCCTTCGAGTCGCTCACGGCCGCCAACAAGCGCATCGGCAACATCCTGCGCAAGTCGGCCGGCGAAAGTACGGCAAACGACAAGACCGCCATGGACGGCACCCCACGGGCCGCTGCAGATGTCGCACCGCCGACTGTAGATCCGACACTGCTGAACGAGGCGGCCGAGCGCGAGCTGAACGACGCCCTGGTCAAGCTGCAGCCACAGGTGCAGGCCCACCTGCAGCAGCAGGACTTCACCGCCGCCCTGCAGGCGCTGGCCGCGCTGCAGGCGCCCGTGGACGCCTTCTTCGAGCAGGTGATGGTAAACGCCGAGGATCCGGCGCTGCGCCGCAACCGCCTGGCGCTGCTGGGTGGGTTGCATGCACTGATGAACCAGGTCGCCGACCTGTCGCAACTGTAGGGAGGGCCCGATCATGCTTGCCGTCATCCGCTCGGTGCTGTTCATCCTAATCATGGCCATCACCGTCACGCTCTGGGCCACCGCCACCGTGCTGTGCTTCTTTCTGCCGGTGAAGGTGCGCTATGCTATCGCCTCCAGCTGGCCACGCCTGATGCTGCAGGTGGGCCGCTGGCTGTGCGGCATGCGCTGGCAGGTGGTCGGCGCCGAGAACCTGCCCGATGGCCCGGCCATCGTGCTGGGCAAGCACCAGTCCACCTGGGAGACCTTCTTCCTGCTGTGCCACATGCCGCGTCCAGCCGCCTTCGTCTTCAAGCGTGAGCTGCTGTTCATCCCGTTCTTCGGCTGGGCCATCGGCATGCTGGACATGATGCACATCGACCGCCGCCATGGCCGGCGCGCCTTCGAGTACATCGTGAAGAGCGCCGGCAAGCAACTGCACGAATATGATCGCTGGATCGTCATGTTCCCGGAAGGCACACGCTCGAAGCCCGGCCAACAGCAGCCCTACAAGTCGGGCGGCGCACGGCTGGCACTGAAGAACGACACGCCCATCGTGCCGGTGGCCGTCAGCTCCGGACGCTGCTGGCCCAAGAAGCCCTTCATCAAGCAGCCAGGCCTGATCACCGTGTCGTGGGGGCCGCTCATTTCGGTAGCAGGCAAGACGTCCGAGCAGATCAACCAGGAAGTCGAGCTGTGGATCGAGACCGAAATGCGCCGCATCGACCCGGATAGCTATCCGCCGGGTGACGTGCCGCCCATTGCCCGTGAAATCGCCGAGGCCGCCCGGGAAAAAGCGTCCGCTGCGCATGATGTCCAGGGTAAAGCGTCCACCGCCGCCAGGCCGGCAACCGACAACGCAGTCGTTGCCGGACAGCCCAGCACAGAAGGCAGCCGATCGGCTTGAGAAGGCCTCACCACACCCCCACCTGTACAGGGCGCTCCATTAATGGACGCCCTTTTTTCCATCTGAGGAACGATTCATCCGTGGGCCTTTTCTCCTTGGGAAAATCCCCTTTTTCCAACCCCTTCCAGCGCAAGCCATCTGCCCGCCCCCGGCATGAGGACACCCCTGTCGCGCCTCGTTCTCTGGTGCTTTCGGTCAATGGCCAGACGCAGCAGGTCACGTATCGCGTGCGGCGCTCGACGCGTGCGCGACGCGTGGGCCTGCGGATCGACGCCGAAGGGCTGGAAGTGGTGCTGCCGCAGCGCGCACGGTTGGACCAGACCACCATCGAGCACACCATCCGTGAACACGAGGCATGGATCGTGCAAAAGCTGGCACTCTGGCAGCAGCGTGCCGTGGCCCGCGAAGCAAGACGCCCTCGCTACACCGACGGCGGCATCATCCCGCTGCTGGGGGAGCCCATCACGCTGCGCACCCTGCCGCACAGCGGACACCGGCGCAGCCAGGTGCGACAGATGGGGGCCGAGCTGTGGATCAGCGGCCCTGCAGCCCACGACGACGCGCTGCTGAAGGCGGCCGTGCACGCCTGGCTGAAGAAATTTGCAGCAGAGCTTTTCCACGAACGAATGCAGCCCTTCGTACAGAAGCTGGGGCGCGCGCCCAGCCGCGTGAGCCTGAATGCCGCCCGCACCCGCTGGGGCAGCTGCAGTCGCAACGGCAGCATCCGCCTCAACTGGCGGCTAGTGCAGTACGCCCCCGAGCTGATCGATTACGTGATCGCCCACGAGCTGGCCCACCTGACGGAACTGAACCACAGTCCCCGCTTCTGGGCACAGCTGGAAGCATTGATGCCCGACTACCGCCAGTGGCAGCGCCAACTGGCCGACACGCCGGATGCGCTGGTGGATTGAATCATCCCGCCGCAGGCACCGGCATGCCGCCCACACCCAGCAGGTGTGCCACCATCACCAGGCCAACGATCAGGACAATGATCGCCACGATGGCCAGAATGCCGCCGAGGATGATGCCGCCAATACCGTAGCCAAGACTGGATTTGGGAATGGCACCGGACATGGCGTTGGCACCCACCCAGATGGAATAGAACCATACCGGGGTGACAAGCGACTCAGGCACACCCAGCCCCCTTAGCAGGAAGCCCAGCAGATCCACGACCAGCCAGGATGCGGCGATCAGGTTGAACAGATCCCCCTGCCCATCCCAGCGCCCGCCACGCTTCAGCCACCAGCCGCAGAAGCGGTATATGACCCAGAAGGCCAGCCACATCGTCACCACGCCAATACCGATCCGCCCCCACAGGGGCAGCGCGACCGGATGGGGGGCGTCTGGCGCAGTCCCCGCCACGTTCGGGTCCAGCCCGCTGCAGATGCCCAGCAGGGTAATGGCCACAACCGACTGCCAGCGCGCGAACCGGAACCGCTCGAACGGCTGTTCATGCAACAGGAACGCGAAGATACTGGTGTGAATCACACCCATGAAGGTCTCCTTTCATTCGGAATGTGTGGTACATCGGGGATTCTCCGATTCTCCAATAGCACGCCGACAGATGCGCTGCGTAGTCGTGCTCTCCACAGGGCCTTGGAGGGAAGTTTTGACATATGCAAAACATATGTTTAAGCTATCCCTATCCAAGCTGTTGACTGGTGAGGAAAATCATGCGCACGGTTTCGTTATTCCGAAACAACTGCAATCAGGCTATCCGCATTCCCAAGGACATGGAATTTCATGGCGTATCGGAACTGGAAATCCTTCGTGAAGGCGATACGCTGATCCTGCGCCCTGCCCGCCCATCATGGACATCCCTGCGTGAAGTGCCTGCGGCAGATCCTGATTTCCTGGTCCAACGACCGGAGGTCATCGAAGACGACCGTTTTCTGGATGGGCTTGCATGAGCAAACGCACCTACATGCTGGACACCAACATCTGCTCATTCATCATGCGTGAGCGGCCGGAATCTGTCCTGGTCCGACTGGAAAAAGCCGTAGCCAGCCAGCATCGCATCGTCGTCTCTGCCATCACCTATTCGGAAATGCGCTTTGGCGCCATCAATCCCAAGGCATCTCCCAGGGTCGCCGTCATGGTGGATGCGTTCGTCCGGAGGCTGAGCACGATCCTACCCTGGGGTGCCGCTGCGGTGGATGCCACGGCTCGCATTCGCACCACATTGATGGCGCTCGGAACCCCCATCGGCAACAACGACAGCGCCATCGCAGGCCACGCCCTGGCCACCGGCTGCATCCTTGTCACGAACAATACTCGTGAGTTCTCACGGATCCCGCGGCTGGAATGGGAAGACTGGACATGATGCGCATACGCTGATGCACACGAACACGGAACACAAACACTGACAGACAACAGCGCCGGCAATCAGTGAGCCACCGCCGCCAGCGCATCGGCCAGCGCATACCAGGCCGTCACCGGAATCTGCTCGGGCCGCTGGCTTAGATCCGTCAGCGGCACCAGCCGTGCATCGTCGGCCGCCGCCTTTTCCAGATCGAAGGACGGATGCTGCTGGGCCAACCAACTGCCCAGTGTCCGGCGCAGCATCTTGCGGCGCTGCGCATAGGCAGCGGTCAGCGCGGCCTCCAGCTGGGCAATGGCTGTCGTGTGCGGCCTGGGTAGCGGCACCATGCGCACCACGCTGGAATCCACCTTCGGCGGCGGGTCGAAGGCTTCTGGTGGCACATCGAAGAGCTGCGCCACCTGGTAATGGTTCTGCAGGAAGACGGTGAGTCGCCCCATGTCGCTGCCAGGACCGGCCACGATGCGATCGACCACCTCCTTCTGCAGCATGAAGTGCTGGTCCTGCACGCGGTCTGCCACAGCAATGAGATGCAGCAGCAGCGGGCTGGAGATGTTGTAGGGCAGATTGCCGACGATGCGCAGATTCTGGCCAAAACCGCTGAAGTCGACCTGCAGCACGTCCTGCTGCACCAGGGTCAGGGCGTCGCCATATTGCACAGCCAGCCGGGGTCCGAGATCGCGGTCGATCTCGATGACGGAAAGGTGGCCCGTCTGGGCCACGAGCGATGCCGTCAACACGCCGGTGCCGGGACCGATTTCGACAAGGTTGTCACCGGGCCGGGGCGCAATGGCCTGCACGATGGCATCGATGCAGGCGCGGTCTGCCAGGAAGTGCTGGCCGAAGCGCTTGCGGGGGATGACGCCGGCCGGGCGCTTCTCGCGTCCGGCGTCATGTCGGTGGTTCGCCATCGGGTCAGGATTCGTCAGTGCGTGGTGGCTGCGTCAGATTTTTGACGGTATTCCACGTAGGTGCGGTCGCGCAGCTCACGCAGCCATTGCTGATAGGCCTCGCCGCCCTTGGCCTCGCGCAGCTTGGCACGAGCCGCATTGCGCAGCCGCTCGGGCGATTCGGTGTCGGTACGCCGGCCCAGCACCTGCACCAGGTGCACGCCGAACTGGGTCTGCACCGGTTCGCTGATCTCGCCATCATGCAGGGATTTCATGGTCTGCTCGAATTCGGGCACGGTGTCGCCCGGATAGAGCCAGCCCAGATCGCCCCCCTTGGCGGCGGAACCGTCGGAAGAGAATTCCTTGGCCAGCTTCGCAAAGTCGGCCTTGCCGGCCTCGATGTCACGGCGGAACAGCGACAGGCGGCGCTCGGCCTCGGCGGCAGTCTCGGGGCTGTTGGCCGGCAGCAGGATGTGGCGGGCGTGGGTGAGTTCCACGGTCGTGGCACCACCATCACGCCTGTCCTGCAGCTTCAGGATGTGAAACCCCGCCGGGCTGCGCACCGGTGCGCTGATCTCGCCGGGCTTGAGCTTGCGCACGGTGTCGGCGAACAGACCCGGCAGGTCGTCGGCCTTGCGCCAGCCCATGCTCCCGCCGGTGGCGGCATCGCTGGCTTCGGAATTTTCCTGTGCCAGCGTGCCGAAGTCGGCACCCTTGCGTGCCTTGGCCACCAGCTCGTCGGCCCGGGCCTTCTGGCGGGCGACTTCCTTCTGGTCGGCGCCTTCGGGCAGCTTCAGCAGGATCTGGCGGATGTCGTATTCCGGCTGGCTGACCTTGCCGCTCTTGGCCAGCTCGGCATCGATCTCGCCCTCGGAGATGCTGACATTGCTGGCAGTCTCGCGCTCGCGCAGGCGTGCCGAGACGATTTCGGCCACCAGCTGACGGCGGAAGGTGTCCAGCGAGACGCCCTCACCTTTCAGGCGTTCGGTGAGCTGCTGCGTGGACAGGCCGTTGTTCTGGGCCACGTCGGCCACGGCACGGTCGACCTCGGCATCGCTGGGCTTGAGGCCGTAGTCGGCGGCGTACTGCTCCTGCGCCAGCTGCAGGATCATCTGCTCCAGGACCTGCTTGCGCAGCTCGTCGGGCGGCGGCACGCCAGCCCCCGGGGTCTGGGCCGCACGCCCCTCGATCAGATGGATCTGGGCCTGCAGCTCGCTTTCGGTGATGACGCCCTGATTGACGACGGCCACGATGCGGTCAAGCGATTCGGTACCCGGCTTGTCGGCATCCAGTGGCGATGTGCCTCCACTACGGGGCAGGTCGGGGCCGTCCTGGCCGAAGGGAGAGGGAGAGGAATACGGGGAGCGCTCTTCGGCGCCGGGCAGGCGCAGGCCGTGCTGCGCCTGGGCAACCAGCGGCAGGCAGGCCATGGCACAGGCCAGCAGCAGGCCGATGGGGCTTCTGGTGGACATGACGGTCGGGACCGGTTGCCCGGCAGCGTCTTTTTGCATGGTGATCGTTTACTCGTAGCCGTAGTAGCGTACTGCCGGCGCCAGGTTGTTGTCGGGCAGGCTGTAGCCAGGAATGTTGCGCGTCAATATACCAAAGGGATCCTGGCCGAAGTGACCAAGCCCGCGCAGGTCGAACTGGACATAGCCGACGGTGGACGTCTGGCGCGTGGTGGTGACGAAGCGGTGCGCCACGACCCGCACGGCCCAGCAGTCGCGGGCATATTCCACGCCCAGCAGCCCCTCCACCAGGCCCGGCTTGACGTCGACCAGCTGTCCGGTGGTGAGATCCTTCTTCAGGAAGGAATAGTTGATGCGCCCCAGCGCCGTCCAGTTGGCGGCAATGGGCCAGGCCAGCGAGGTGTCCCACTGGGCGTATTCCTTGGACTGGTAGCGTACGCCGGCGTTGAAGAGCTTGCGCCCGCCCGGACGATAGCGGTAGCTGAGGTTCAGACGCGGCACGCGCTTGTCGCGGATGGCGTACTGCACACCGGCGTTGAGGCTGTGGCCACCACGGAAGTCACCGGACGCCGCGAATAGCAGGTCGGAGCGGCGGTCAACGCGTACCGGCTGCCCGGGAATGGTGACATCCTGACTGGAGAAGTAGAAGCGTTCGGCCACGGCCAGGCGCAGGCGCTCGACACCGGTAGCCTGCTCGATCTGGCGGGAGACCAGCGCAGCCGTGAGGTGATCGGCATCAGCGATGCGATCGTGGCCGGTGAAGGAATTCTCGCTGAAGAGCTGCGCAAAGCTCAGGTCGGTGGCCACGCTGTCGAAGACGGGGATGTCACCCTGGTTGCGATAGGGAGTGCGCACATAGAAGAGCCGGGGCTCCAGAGTCTGGACCGAATCCTCGCCCAGCCAGTGGCTGTCACGCTCCAGCACCAGGCCGGAATCGATAGAAAAGGTGGGCAGCACGCGGGACATCGAACGACCGTTTTCGGAATAGCGGTTGAGCGAATAGTGCGTGGCGTGCAGACCCACCTTGGGCGTGAGGAACCAGCCGCCGTTCTGCATGGGGTAGCTGACCTGCGGGTTCAGCACCAGACGCGTCCCTTCCACGGCATTGGGACGGGGGTTGGCGAACTGGGTCAGGTCCACCAGCGTGGTGACATCGAAGCCGTGCAGGTCAACCTTGTTGTTGGTGAACTGCAGCTGCGGCACCTTCTCGTAGGGGGGCGACGTGCGCGCCTCCAGAATGTTCTGGTAGCGGATGCCGCGCACCATCATGTTCCAGTCGTCCACGCTGCGGGTGAAATACAGCTCGCGCGGCAGCGACCGCTCGGAGGCGTCGATCAGGGTGTTGGAGTAGTCGACGAAATAGTTGTCGTCCGAGACACCCTGCAGGTTCCAGGCGCCGTTCCAGCCCAGCACGCTGGTGAAGAGGCCACTGGAGTCATAGGAATGGCGGGAATGGTTGGTGTCGCTGTCGTGCGGAATGTAGTCGAGCTTGATGTTGCCCTGGGCCGGCCGCGTCAGGAAGCGGAATTCGTTGCCCAGCCGCAGGCCGCGCCGGGTGGTGAGCTGCGGCGTGACGGTGAGGTCGTAGTTGGGCGCCAGATTGAAGTAATACGGTGCGGTGATGCCCAGACCCGAACGCGAATTCACGGACACAGTGGGAAACAGGAAGCCGCTCTGGCGGGCATCGTTGAGCGGGAACATCACCACCGGCATGCGCAGCACGGTGTGATCACGCACCTTGAAGCGTGCATCGCGCCCGTAGCCCTGCGAGCTTTCCAGGTCCAGATCCAGGCGCTTGGCTTCCAGCCGCCAGGCCTCATCGTCGGGCTTGCAGCTGGTGAAGCTGCCGTTGACGAGCTGCATGAAGCGGTTGCTGACGAAATCGATGCGATCGGCCTGCCCACGCACGCCTACCGTGGTCAGGTCATAAGTGGGAGACTGGAACGATCCGCGCCCCGTGTCGAGCTGCAACTGCAGACGCGGCCCCACCACACGAGTACCTGTCTGCTCGATGGAGACTTCCCCAGCGGCATCGATGCGCTGCTGCTGACGCCAGTATTCGATGCGGCTGGCCTTGAGCGACGTGCCGATCTTGCGCAGCTCGGCATTGCCCTCGAACACAGTGACCGGCCCCTGTGACGTGGGCTCGGTGGTCATGCGGTCGGCGCTGCCGAAGACCGGCAGCTCGCGGCTTTCCTGCGAGGTGAGCGGCAAATTGAGCGATGGCGCCAGCTGCAGAGGCACGGGCTCGTCGGCCGGCAACGTCCTCTGAGAGCCAGCCGCCCCCTTGCGACTATCGGCAGCGGAAGAAGAGGCCGGCCATGCGCCAGTCAGTGCCGCCGACAGGGCAAGGGCCAGTGCGGTCAAACGGAAAGTGCGGTCTGGAAGCGACACGGACAGGGCGGCTCCGATGAGCGGCTGCCGGAACTGGCGGCCGGGTGGGCGGGATATGGGGCGAGATTGTCTATTATAGGGAGAGCTCATGCGCTCCGTGCCGCCCGCTACGGCCTGCTGTCGCTTCCTTCATCACCCCGCCCTTCGGAATTTTCCGGTTTCCACGATGCCTGCCGAACACGCCTCCCCCGCCCCCACGCCCGCCGCCCCTGCTGCTGCCCGGGACGATGCCCGGCTGGAAGAACTGAAGACATGGCTTGCCAGCCTGCCGGCAACTCATGCCCTGGATATCGCCACGCTGGCCCCGGCATCGAGCGACGCGAGCTTTCGCCGCTATTTCCGGTTGAAGGCCACCCTGCCCCAGGCGGTCAGCACGGACACCGCCATCGTGATGGACGCTCCCCCCCCGCAGGAAGACTGCCGGCCCTTCGTGCACGCGGCCGAGATCCTGGGCGCCGCGGGCATGACGGTCCCCCGGGTACACGCCGCCGATCTGGAACGAGGCTTCCTGCTGCTGGACGACCTGGGCAACCGCACCTACCTGGCCGAGCTGGACGAAAAGACCGCCCCCAGCCTGTATGCCGCAGCCAGCGAGGCGCTGGTGAAACTGCAGTGCGCCAGCACGCCCGGCGTGTTTCCCGAATACGACCGTGAACTGCTGCTGCGCGAGCTGATGCTGTATCCGGACTGGTACATTGCCCGACACAAGGGCGTGACGCTGTCCGAGAAGGAAACCCAGGTGCTGCAGCAGGGTTTCGAGAAGATCCTGGCCAACGTGCTGGCCCAGCCGCGCGGCTACGTGCATCGCGACTATCACAGCCGCAACCTGATGATCCTGGAGGCGCCCCGGCTGCCGGGCGTGCTGGATTTCCAGGACGCCGTGCATGGCCCGCTCACCTATGACCTGGTGTCGCTGCTGCGCGATGCCTACATCCAGTGGGACGAGGAGCAGGTGCTGGACTGGACCATCCGCCACTGGGAGCGCGCCCGTGCCGCCGGGCTGCCAGTACCGGCCGATTTCAGCGATTTCTACCGGGACTTCGAGTGGATGGGCATCCAGCGTCACCTGAAGGTGCTGGGCATCTTCGCGCGCCTCTGGCACCGTGACGGCAAGGACGCCTACCTGAAGAAGAGCGGCCCCCTGTTGGCACACTACGTGCACGCTGCCCTCAAACGCTATGACGAACTGGCCCCGCTGTGCCGGCTGTTCGAGCGCATCGAGGGCTTCGGCACCCAGCACCGCTACACGTTCTGAGCGCTCGTTGCCCAGGCCATCCCGCCTTTTCCCGAGCATCCTTCCCACGCCCACCTTTCGAGTCACCCCATGAAAGCCATGCTGCTGGCCGCCGGACGCGGCGAACGGATGCGGCCCCTGACCGACCGCACTCCCAAACCCCTGCTGGTGGCCGGTGGCAAGCCCCTGATCGTCTGGCATCTGGAAAAGCTGGCGGTTGCCGGCATCACCGAGGTCGTCATCAACCATGCCTGGCTGGGCGAGCAGATCCCGGCTGCCTTGGGTGATGGCAGCGCCTACGGCGTGCGCATCACCTACTCGGCCGAAGGCGAGGCGCTGGAAACGGCGGGCGGCATTGCTCGCGCCCTGCCGCTGCTCACCCAGGGCGAACCTGAAAACGCCCCGTTCGCGGTCATCAGCAGCGACGCCTGGAGCGATCTGGACTACGCACGGCTGACCGAGGTGGCGCAACGTCTGGCTGCCGGCGAAGGCGACTGCTGGTGCCTGATGGTGGACAACCCCGGACACCATCGGGGCGGGGACTTCGCGCTGGAAAACGGCCACCTGAAACCGGCCGGCTCGGCGGACAGGACACACGCGGGGAGCGACAGGCAGACCGCCACGAGCACGGAAGCTGACGCCCTCACCTACGCTGGCATCGGCGTCTTCACGCCCGCCATGTTCCGGGACATTGCCGACGGCACGCGCGCGCCACTGCGCCCCTGGCTGGAGAGGGCCATCACGGCAGGCAGGGCCCTGGGCGACCATCATCGGGGGCAGTGGTTCGACATCGGCACGCCGGCCCGTCTGGAAGAACTGGACCGGCTGCTGACGCCCCCCACCCACGACGGCCTGACGGTGCGCATCGACGGCACCGGCCCCGTGGCACTGGCCACGGCGCTTTGGCTGGTGCGGGCTGGCATCCCTCCTGCCTGCATCGCGCTGCCGCTGGATCAAGCAGCGACCAGCATCCTGCCGAAAGACGCCCCACGACGGGCCATTGCGCTGTCCGAGGGATCGCGGCAGATCCTGGCCCGGCTGATCACGCTGCCGGCCTCCGGGCGCATCGACTCGGTGGAGATCGTGCAGGCCGGCACGGACGGTCACACCCGCATCGATCGCGAAGACTTTCCGCTGCCGGCGCTGGGCTGGGTCGTGGTGTGGGAGGACCTCATCGCACAACTGCACCAGGCTGCCGAGAAGCTGCCCTTCGCCCGGCCGGACGACCCGGCCTTCGCCGAGCCTGCCCTGGTGATCCACGCCGGCGGCATGCCCCCGGCGCAGTCCCGGGACGACACTGATTTCGATACCCATGACAGTGGCCAGGCCGGCCTGCTGTTCGAGGTGGCCGTGACCGGCACGGCCGACACGGCTTTCGAGTGCTTCCGCCCCGGCGGCCCGCTGGCCCTGCTGCCCGCACCGGCCCTGCCCGATGGCCCGCGCTACACCGTGGTCTGGAGTGATGCCGCCGAGGCCAGTCGCC
>ERZ772946.678-NODE-678-length-11887-cov-2.37999_pt1 | contig 11887 bp, 11 predicted proteins | sample MGYA00511680_ERZ772946 | MGnify/ENA primary metagenome ERZ772946 (study PRJEB29015, sample SAMEA2737918) | human oral metagenome | biome: human oral; feature: human-associated habitat; material: dental | place: China | collected 2016 ... | reverse complement strand
GTGAAGGGAAGCTAATCACGGTCACGTGGTCATCATCGGCCATTGGGAATAACTTCGAGATATCAGACCAGTAAAGCGTCGCGTTGGAGTTGATGTCTGTATCGTAACCAAACAAGATAAACAACGGGTCTTCACTTGCGATATTCTCGTTAGACTTCTCTATCATGTCTTCGTAGCCATCAGCACCATGTCCCCATTCGAGATCCACTTCGTTATCGAAAGCCGTTTTCGCGGAGTTAAACACCGAACTCAAGTAAGTGGCTGGAAGTAAGTTCGTGCGTTTTGATTTGCACGGCTTACGACCGATACGAGACATCATCGGATAAGCACTCCCGTAACCGGCATCTCTCACCACCGCGGAAGAGGCGATGTTAGTAAAGACGTCATTTGGGCGCATCATGTAACGAGCAAGTTTTTCATCCATAAACTCGCTGGCATTCTCTCTATCGTAGCTTTCATCATTACGCAGGATTTGGTCATAAGCCACAAGGGTATTACGTGTGGTTGGTATTCCGTTGACTAAAGATGCTGTTTCACGGAAATGTAAAGAGGCAGTAAGATGTAAAGCCATATTCGGGTCAATATTACCATTCATATCTACCCCAACGTAATCCGTATAACCGACATAAACGTAACGTTGCTTCACCCCACCCATACCCTCACGGATAAACTCCATGATAAAACGGATACGGGGCGCAGCCCATTCTGTCTCCAACCGTACGTAATCTTCATATTCGCTTGATGGTCGGATGAAGTTACCAGCGACATTAGCGATAGCCCCTGATGAGATGTTTCGTCCACGATTAGTGGCGTTAGATAAACGCACCAAGTCATCCTCGTCTACTTGGACTTCAAACGGACGACGAACATGGTCTTGATAACCACCGGTCACCACCATCTGACAACTACGAAGGTAAATCTCCTTAGTGTTTTTGAGGTGACTTCTTGCCACGGCTGCTGACGTGACATCGGTGTCATTGATATCAAATAAACCCATTTGTTACTCCTTATTTTTTATTGGGTTAAGTTAGTTTTCTTCTTTCTTTTTACGGTGTTCGTAAAGGAAGATAAGTAGGTCTGCCAAATCGTATTCCATCGTAGACGGGAAAGGGATACGGGCTTCGGTGTTTTGTTCAAGACGTGCTTGTAACGTTGGCGGATAGGCGATTTCCCAATGTGTTACCGCGAAGGTGGTCACCAGCTTATCGATGTCCGCAGCGGCTGCATTACGACGCTTTTTCGTATCAAACTTCTGTCTGGTCTGCTGGAGGAAATGTGGGTAGTAAGCATCCAACTTCTCAAACTGTTTATTGCTTATCTCAGTGCGATTAGACGCAAATAAAGCAATCGTTGACTTATAGGTTCGTCCAGAAAGCATCTGCGCTATACGGTCAAATCCCCATTGCATCAACAAGGTTTGCGTAATCGCAAGATAGTTTACCATGCCAGGGAAATCGATGTAAAACAACGCACGTGGTGATACCACTTCACTTAACACCCATTGACACACCGTCCGTTGGAAATCATTGACTTCTACGGGAAAGGTGTCATAGTTGATGAGATTCTCCTTGTAGAGTTTTTCATCAAAGTCCTTAGTGATAAGGAAACCAACCTGTGCCCCTTGATGGGACTGGTATTCATGAGAGAGTAAATCCCCTTCATTAACTTCCTGCTTCGTCTTGTAGTTCTCGGCAACCGATGTCCGATCTTCTTCTCCACTGGCAGATTCTGGTCGGCGTTTCTCCGTAACACGATCGGTGAAGTGCTTGGTTAAATCGTCACTCAAGGATTTCACCTGATGGAAGATAGAGACCACCATGTCTTTCAGTGGGGTAGAGGTGTTAAGTTGTGAGATTTGTCCCGGAAGTAATAGTTTCGCGATAACATAAGACACGAGCCAAAGTGGGACTTCGGATGATGAGATACCGGCGAGTAAAGCAGAACCTGCCATCGTCTTGGTATTTCCTTTCCAGAAGTGGTCGCAATACTCTTTCAGCCGTAAGTAAGGCTTAGAGGTCATCATCTCACTGCGTTGGAGTAACTTCACCCCCATGTAGAAAGCCGATTCCGAATCGTAGTTCTGTCCTGCGGTACTCAAGTATTTGGTGTACACTGGTAAGAACGCACGGAGTTGGATAATCCAAGCCGCTAAGTTTTCATAATCCACACGGAAATACGTGATAGGATGCGTATCCCGTTCCGTCATATCCGCCTCGGTTTCTTTTAAATCCCTCGGAAATTCCACATCCGAATGACGTCTTAGATAACGTAAGACATCTTCAAATGGATGAAGTTCAACCAAGACAGCGACTTTCTCTTTTAAAGCTTCATTGAGCCTTTCTGGGTTATTAATTTCTAGAAAGAGTTGATCAATCTCTTTATAGGTCTCCCAGATTCGGTCTTGATGTTCTTTTGGCAGTCGTCGCCAAAAGTGGTTGATGTCAGCGATGATTTCAGGGATCATCTTCATCGTCTTGTAAGGTTTACAGACGTAACTGAGTTCTTCTCCCTCGTGTTCCAAAATGAAACTCTTCTCTTCACCCTGACCGCGTGTTTCTTCCAGAAAACGCATGGGTACTCCTTATTTTTAACGTTAAAAATCGGAGAGGAAACTCCACTCCAAATAGATAATGTGGTTCTCAAAAATCAATGGATTTTCGAGGGACACTCAACCGTTTGTCGCTTGATGAATATTCTTCGCTTTCATGAAGGCGTTGTCAATTTCAGTCTTTGTTCGTTGTAGTATTGATTCAAGCTGATTGATTTCAATATTGTGCAAACGTTGTAGCTCAATCAAACGTGCATCTGCCCGTTGTTTCCATTTCCTTTTCTCGGCTAAGTGATAGACGATACCGAAAACGATAATACCGACGGTGATCGTAAACGGAATGAAAAAGCTTGTCATGGGGTTCTCCTTTCTAATAAGTGGTTAGGTTAAATACGATGGGTTGGACGCAAGGTTGGATTTAAAACAGTGTTATTGACCGTATCGATGGAATCGTTGATTTCCTTGATTCGTTTATCAATGAGTTCAAGTTTTCCACGGTATTGCTCATCAACTTCTTTCCTTACCCGCTCTTCAGCTGTAAAGATATCTTCTTTTAGATGACGTACTTTTAATACGTGATAGATACCGAAAATAATAAGTACACCAAGCAAAATAACGTTAGTTGTCATTAACGTGTTAATGGTTGTTGAAACATCCATAAGTTCTCCTTAATCTGTGGGTTTAGGGCATAAAAGTCAACCTAACGCTAAGACCGGAAAACTCGTTAGGTTTATTCATAATTTTCGTTATTGAAGTAACGGATTACCAGTTATCATCGAAATCGATGTCGACGTTAGCTTCGCTATTTGGTTTACTATAACCACCACCACTGTTGTTGTTATCGCGGTAGCCACCACCATTACCTTGTGGACGTTCTTTTGGTTCTGGTGCTTTCCAGTTTTGAGTAAACAACTGTTGCCAAATACTACGCACACCTGCAATCCACGCGGCGGTAAAGATACGATCGTTATCGATTTGTGGTAATGGGTTACCGTTACCATCTACGTAAGCAAACCAGTCAGTATTTGCTTCAAAGTTAAAACGAACGGATGGGCGACCTTCCGCAGCGACGCCTAGGTAGATACGACCCTGTTCATTTTTCCCGATGATAACTTTTGCCACCACTTTCGGGGTATCTAAACGTTTACCATATTGAAATTGTGCTTTGACCTCAAGGACGCGTTTAAAGTTATCATCTTTCGTACGAAGGGCTTCAGTGAGCGTTTCAAAAATAAGCTCTGCCATCCATGGGTCCATCTTCACTTGGATACGGAGTTTGTTGATGTCTTTTTCGTTGTTGTTGAGATAAATCTCAATCATCGGATTACCATTCGTTTGTTGGACGAAAGATAATGTTGGTGGAAACTTAGCACCGTCAAGAGGACGGTCACCTCTTAGACGCCATTTGATGTCATCTAATGCCGTTTTCTTACGAGGTTGGGGTTTATAATCAGCCATGGGCTACTCCTTATTTGTTAACAAATATTGAACATGTTCAAATAGTATCGTGATTACGTCCATTTTAACAACAGGTCTCTGGTCGTCTTGTCTTTTAGCATATTGATGCAAAACCGCACTCGGTCGACAGTGGTCATGGCAGTCCAGTTATTTTGAGAGGCCAATGAGAACAAGAAGTCTTTCATCTTCTTTGTCCCAGAGGCGATCAGGTGGTTACCATCACCACAGATTTGCAGAGTAAACTTGTTAAAGGGAATCGAGGCTAACTTGTCACGATCACCAGTTAGCTTTGTCCACCATTCGTTGCGGGCTTTGATTTTCCCGGTATGTGACTCGATGAGTTTAAGTATCGGGAACTTCGTATACGACAACAAATCGGAGGGGATATGCGTGAGGATAAGGGATTCTCCTTTTCCTCGAGGGAGTTCGTATTCGACATCGAGGAACATAGGTTCCCATGGTTGTTTCATACGCTCCGCTTCTTTCTTTTGTTCTTTGGCTTGTTTACGCATTTCTTGATAGACAGAGGTCTCAAAGTCAAACAAGACTTTTTGGGACTGTGTCTTAATCGAACGCAGTAAGGCTTGTGGAAGTAATCGCTGGATGTTCTTGTAATCCGGCAGATAAAACACGACCTCGGTATTACCTTTAGTGTATTTCGTGACGTATTCCTCAAAGGTATCCAGTTCTTCCATAAACTTCGGTAAGAACGCTTCTAACTCCATTTCCATCATCGTTTCACGTCCGGTAGCTTCGGCGAAATTCCGATAGAGGGTTTGGATATTCGCGTAAAGGAAAGGTGGCCACTTTGATGGGTCAGCTTCCTCATTGTCGAAGATCATTGCCGTCCCCACAGACAGTGGGGTAGTCGGCCCCAAAGGGCGTTGATGAATAGCGTCAGTTAGACGTTGAATCGTTGCTTCCTTTGCCATCACTAACTCCTTTATTTAAATTCCTCCGCCAATGAAAGAACCGCTTGTTTCATACGTTGACTGAGGTGTTGATGTTTTTCATCTAACTCTTTCTCAACGAAAAAGAGGAAGTTGTCTTTGGTGATTTCTACTGCGTCAAAACCTTCTTCTACGAGCTCAAAGCTCTTAGGCGTAGTCTCCCCTTCCTTTTCTAAGATAGTCCATCGTAGCGTGGGATATTGCTTCCTAAGCGTGGTCAATGACTCTCTTATCGTATCGGTAGGTAAACAGGTCACTCTAACAAAAGTATTTGGCGGTAAATCCACGACAAACTGTTGGATAGTTAAATGTGCTTCCTCAATGGGAAGACCTTCAACCGAGACGGTCTTAAATAGATGCGCTTCTTTATTCTCGATAAACTGCACGAAGACGCCACCGTTGTCTAACACGATATCCAAATGCCCTTTCGGTTCTTCTTCCCCGTGTTTGAGTCTATCAAAACTACCCGCCACATAGATGTTACCCTGCTGACTTCGGGTATGGATATGCCCGGCTACCGTAAAGTACTTCACAAGTTTATTCCACATCTCGCTATTATGACAAGAAATTTTCATCCATGCAGGGAATTGGTAATCAAATTGTCCATGAAGTAAACAGATATCAGCTTGCTCGATATGGTGTTCTTGATAAAGCTTTAAAACCTCATCGTAAACATACTCGGGTGTCCCCATCTGGTCAGGGATATAAAGTATCCATAAACCTAAATCGTTATCGTACTCGAGTTCTATCTTCTGCGCATAATAAAGGTCAGCCTGTATCGTTTCATTTTCAAATACAAACATCACACCTTGTTTACGGTCATGGGAAGGTGTCCCTTCTAACAGTTTGATTTTCACCTTAAAGTGTTTACAACGTATCAAGAATTGACGTACCCATGCCTTCACAAACCACACTTCTTCATTAGGGAGGAACATCAGTCTATCGAAGAAATCCCCGGGAAGTAATATCGCGTCTAATGAGGCTAAGACCTCATTAGGTAAAGCTTTTGAGAGTTTCTTTAGGATCTCTTCTGAACTCACGTTGTGGTGGAAGTTATGGACATCATGAAACGATTTAAAATGGAGGCGTTTCATTACACCTCCCAGTCATCTTCTTCGTAGTCGTCTTCTGATTTAGTAACAGCAACCTCTTCTTGTGGTGTCGTACGGATTCGTTTGTTCTCATCCCACTCAAAGGTATAACCACGGGCAATAAGATCAGCTTTCTCTTTTGGTGTAAAGAGAGAAGGATAATCAAAATAGGTAAGGATTTGATCCCACGCTATCATGATTTCTAATCCGCCGATAGCTTCGTAGTCTCTAGAAAGACTTTGATAGATTTGTCCTGTTGCTGAGTTAATTGAACCCGGTACACGTCCAAACATCCTGTCTTCACTGGCGGCCATCTGCATGTCTAAAGCACGTGCAGTGATAGGAGTTTGTTCTTCACGCTTACCGTGGAAAGAAGGGATACGCGCACGTGAGGAAGGTAGGATACATACGGTATTACCTTCCTCATCAGTAAGCTCGACTTCATTAAACGGATCACGGTTAGCAATCTCCCAATGCATGCGTTCACCGATATAACGTTCATCAGGGTCATCTGAGACAAGGTACGGAAGAATCTCAGCACCAAAGCGTTTTAAAGGAAAGCGACCACGCTTCTCTGAACGTAAGTCATTGATGATTTCCTCCAAGGCTGGGATATATCTTCTTTCCATACCGGCGTTATACTGGTTTAACTCGAAATCTTTATTTTGTTTTCTTCTTGGTATCTTCATGTTTTAATAATACTCCTGAGTTGTTGTAGGTAAAGATAGCGGTTAATACCCCATCTTCCATTCTTGCGTTTTTAAATAAGCGCTGTTGGTCATCGAAACTATCTCCAACCATGGCATCAATGATGAGTTCATACGGACCATCGTCTATCCCTTCTTTTAAATCTTTGTACTCAACGATGACTGTCACGATAGTGAAGTACCGTTCAAGATAAGCAGTAAGTTCCGTTTTCATCCTATCGCAAAGTAGGGTAGGTTGACGTTGATAATTCGCGACCGTTTCCTGAAAGGAGATGGTTTCCCCTTTAAAGATATTGGATTGGTTAGTATCGGTGGTAAAGTAATACGAGAGAAGTCTATCGAGCTTATCGCCTGTTGACACCACAAACCCCTGGGGGGAAAGGGTTGGGACAGGGATGACTATCTCATTGGTGGTTTTATTTCGCATCTTCTGCTCCTTGACTGAGTCTTAACAGAAAATGACTTAGTCCATTAAGGAAAAAAATAAGGGAGAGCAAATGCTCTCCCTTTGTAGTTTAGAAACTCACATCCCATTTAGAGGTGACGTCTCTTCGTTGTTCTAGTCCGACATCACTGACGTACCAACTACGACGAATCATCACCTTCTCATCAAAGTCAAGAGTATCCTTGCCTTCTTCCAGTGGTTCAAGGAAATAGTCAACGACATGGTCATCAACCCATAACCCTGACATCACATGTTGATAATCGGAATGTTTCTCTGGTGCCAAGAAAGGTTCATTGTCAACATAGCTATCATTATAACCATCTAACACCCCCTCTCGGATACGACGTCTGACATTTGGATTAGCAACCACCCAACGTTGCATCTTCGGCGGTGCATTTTGCACATCCTCGATACGATCAAGAGTACGGATACAATCCTCCTGCCAGAAGTGACCTAGGCGTTCTTGTACAGCGCGCGCCATCCGTCTTATTTCCGTGGTTTCCCTACGGGCTCGTAGGGAAGACACTCGTTCCATAAAGCGACTCGCATTTTCACTGATAAACCGTCCTGCTTGCGCATTGAGTTCATCGAGGTAGTTGAGAAACTCTCTTGAAGCACTGCCTCCGGATAAATGTGAGACCACTTCTTCTCCACCGAATAATACGGTTGCCATGGTTTACTCCCTATAAGTTCTAGGTGCGTGTTCGAGGAAATTACCGACCATGCTGATAAGCTGTTTCGGCATTCCCATCACACCTGCGATACGATCTGGATCTTTTAACTCAAGGGCTGAGTTGTGCACCCCTAACCGTCTGAGTTGTTTGTATACCTCATAATCTTGGATGGCCAAGAGGTTTAAGGCCAGTTTCCTGGTGGACTATATCTTCCTGTAAACAGAAGGGCCTCTCCTGTTTACAAGCCTACCGTTTCGGTACTCGTTCTTACTTTCCCTACTCTACTCCCTTCTTCCCTCATCGATGCTTCACAGCAGGGAGTTTACGTATTCCTACGTGAGGTATGGTTTCGATAGTCTCTGAAGCCATCCCATAGGTCTAAGACCCTTAGGGACTTCCTTGCGTCGGTTATGTCACGCATAAACGTTTTTACCATTCTTTCTGTTTCCATTACTGAAGAAAGCTTTATCCTTCCTTTCGGTGGATAAGAGGTAGTTTATCCGTTATGACAGTTTCCCGCAATTAGATAGGTTTAAAGGGGACACCTTTCCATCCCCATCGAAGTCCGCGTTCATTCCTGAAAGGATAAGAACGCTCATGCTAATTGATGTATCGGTCACATCGTCTTTGACTTTCGTAATCACAAAGTACTGGATGGACGCCAATAGTAACCCTGGGTTACGGTTAAACACACAAGGCAAACCACGTTTCCCATTATGCGTCGTATAAGGACTATCTGCGATGAGTTCATCGATGACTTCCCGCATGAGGGGATCCCAACAGCGAATACAACGTGAGATAAACCCTTTCGCTTGGTTTGGTGTAAATCCTCGACGATAGAGTTTGTTCTCAATATGGAAACGGTACATCGCGATGAACAATCCCCAAGGAAGATGAAGTTCATCGTAGTCATGCACTTCAGTTAGGGAAGTGATAACCGCACGTCCAGAGAACGGCATCCGTGAACCAAAAATAAGTTTACGCCAAAAGCCTTCTTTACTTCCATGGACTTTCTTGATTTGGTTTTCGTAGAAAGCCACAAGGTTTAGGATAACTTTAACAGCAGTATTCTCTTCGATGGTTGGGGTAGGCAGTTCTAACCGTGTCTTTAATGCACAGATGGTATTTACCGCATCGAGTGCTGTCCCAAAGTTTTCGATTTCAGCATACTTACCCGTCGCAGAGCGTTCAGTGACGAAAGAGATCTTATTGGGGATAGGGAGATATTCACAAAAGATATCCTCTCTCACCATGTCGATAAACCGTGGGAGTTCATCACGTACGCTATTGCGAGGGAAGAGTTTTCCTTCCAGTAGGATCTCCATGATCTCATCGAAATGTTTAACGAAGTTATTTAAACCTCGTTTGATGTTCCGTTCAGCCATGCGTTCTTCCATGATGCGTAGGGGTTCTAGTGTTTCCGTACGGACATGATAGGTTTTATCGATAAGCCAACGCATCACATCGATACCCCCTTGCGTGTTGTAGATATTTTGCAACACCGCGAAGATGAAAGGGTTGATGAGGGCTTGGACGCTGTCTGGTTTGCGTATCCAAAGTTCAGAAGCGATCTTACGCTCCGTATGGGGGAGGACTTCCGTGTGACAGGAAGGACAGATACTCCCTCGTTTGTCACCACCACGGAGTTCCCCGCATTCACAGGTCGGCTCCATGGAGAAAGTCGGTCCCGAATAGTTTGTCATCAGAAGCTTATCTAGAAGTAGACGGTCTTCTGTCCTTGTGATATCGAGGTCGTTAACGATGATAGGGGGATACTCTTGTGAAGCGATATCTCTATCAAAGTTGACGGTACGACCAAAAACACCCATATGTAACTCCTTGTGCAAATAGATAAAGAAAGAAAAAAGAAAGGAAAGCCACAGCTCCCCTTTCTTTCGTTACATCAGCGTATTTTGATTAGCGGTTAGACCATCCATCACGTAAGGAACCAAAACGGTTACCGGTGTTACCACCACGGCTACCAGTGCGGAACATACGGCTACCATCAGCAGAGTAACCTGCACGGATGAAGTTGCTGTTACCACGACGAGTTTGACCGAAGGTATCGTAAGCGACATCTGGTTCGATTAACGCATTGTTATCGAAGAAGGCATCGGATAATAAACGAAGTAAATCAGTGGTGACCAACACACGACGTGCGTAACCAGTGATGTTTACAAGACCGGCGGAACGAGAACGTAAGTAGCGAGCAATCACTTCAGTACGGCTATCGCCACGGAAGGTCAAGCCATAGAAGGCTTCGTTGTATTCTTCGATTTCTTCGATTTCGTCTTCAAGGTTATTGATGGCGATTTGGTCAAGCGTACGGATATCGAATGGTTTATCAGAACCTTCTTCAAGACGTACGTTACCTAATGGGATACGTAAATCATTAGATTCGAATAAACGTGGTTCACCCGCTGCACGCCATAGGTTGCTGAATACACCTGCGGTTAAGTTATCCAAGGCATTTACGAAGAACTTCACAGCACCGGCATTGTTGCTATCGGCAATGTCTGAAATCGCGGAAAGCATCGGAGACATTTCACCGGATTCTTCGATATCTAAGAAGAAAATCAAGGAATCAAGATGGAATGCCATTTGTGCCATTTGTGCGAAACGATAGTTTTCATCGTTTGCCACTTTACCCATCGGGGTATAGCTACCGTCGTGAGAGATATCAGAACCCAATTTTGGTAATTGGCAACCCAACGCACCTAAGTGACGTAATGGGTTTTTCGTACCTTGGCCACGGAATGCACCAATCCAACGGTTTTCACGTGCAAGTACGGCTACCGCCGCTAAGTTGAAACCGATAGATTCTGCGGTGACCGCATTTTGTTGGCTATCAAGAGACGTGATAACAAACGCCGGCATGAAGGATTGAATATTATCCATGTTCCATACGGTAGCGTTGTTTGCTGGGTCACGACCTACATAAACCGCGTCCATATAACCGGAGACACAACCTACTTCAGTGACGCGGATTTCATCATCGCGATCTTTGTTGTTACCGTTGCGGATTTCAGAAATCACACGAACATTCACGTCTTGACGACGTACATTACCTAAAGAGTCTTGGCCTTGTGGTTGGTTGAATTCCAAACGAGCTTTTAACACTTCATTTGGCAACAATTCGGAAAGACTTGGGGTGAAGACTTGGTTGAACTTACCTGCGGTGAACAAGAAGTTTTCCAAGTTATCCACGATACGCCATAAGGTGCTGTCTAAGATATCGCTATCTTCAGCTGTCACATGTGCTGGTAATACGATATTACCAATCACTTCGTATTTCTTGTTGCCTAAACGTGCATCGATTTCTTCTTGTAAGACACGGCGGTATGCATTGGAGAATTCCCAGATGTCAGATGGGGTTTGTGGTAAACTGATTTGTTTTGCGTTACCGTATTCATCTTGACCTGCACGAACGTAGCGGTCTGGTAATTCAGACGCAGTAGCGGCTAATGAAAGCACCAATACCGCAGAAAGACCGGCTTCTTCACGTACGAAGACTAAAGAAGAAATCGGTAGCGCGTGTTGGTCGCCATCGATTGGGAAGTTATAGAAAATAAACTTACCTTCAGCATCACCATACGTTTCAGTTTGGTTGATGATAGTATCAAACGCATTCTTAAAGCCACGTACCACTTCAGAAGTCGCACGACGACTAAAAGAACGGTGTACGCCACGAACAGCATTACCGAAACCTTGACCACGACGTTGGTCAGCACGAGATGCCATGCGCGGTACTTCTTTTTCATTTGTGTTTTGTGCGTCTTGCGCAGTTGCGTTATCGCCTAAATTAATGGCCATAATTTACCTCTTTTGTTAAGTTATTTAAACGTTTAAATGAAGGAAAGGAAACCCCTTTCCACTTAGATAATGTGGGTGTGAAAAAACAATAGATTTCCAGATTTATCCTGTTTTACCCATTAACCGATATCTTTTCACGATAGATTACCTAAGGTGCTTATACACAGAGCACTTCATTTCTCGGTGACGGTATACATACCC
>ERZ772946.677-NODE-677-length-11891-cov-106.683_pt1 | contig 11891 bp, 7 predicted proteins | sample MGYA00511680_ERZ772946 | MGnify/ENA primary metagenome ERZ772946 (study PRJEB29015, sample SAMEA2737918) | human oral metagenome | biome: human oral; feature: human-associated habitat; material: dental | place: China | collected 2016 ... | reverse complement strand
CCCGCACCGCCGAGCGCTCGGCCACCATCGCCGCCGAGCGCGACCGGGTGGTGGCCGCCCTGCGCGCCCAGGGCTGGGAGGTGCCCGGCTCCCAGGGCAACTTCTTCTGGCTGGGTGTGGGCGACGAGACGACGGCGCTGGCCGAGCACTTCCGCGCCGCCGGTATCCTCGTGCGCCCCTTCGCCGGTGAGGGCGTGCGGATCTCGATCGGGACGACGTCGGACAACGAGAGGGTTCTGGCCGCTGCGGCCTCCTGGCTCGACCGCTGAGGACCGCTGCGCAGGTGCCGGGGCGCCGTCGGACTCAGACCGAATTGTCAGACCAGTTGTCAGACCGAGATGGTCACCAGGAAGACGAGGCACATGACGACCTCGACGATGCCCATGGTGCCCGGGCGCAGCGGACGGTGGCGCCTGCGCACCAGGCTCCACTGCCACAGCGGCATGACCAGCGAGCGCACGGTCAGCACCACCCACAAGACGGCGTGTCCCCATGGCAGCATTCCCGATGACGCCAGCCAGATCGTCGCCACCGCCACCGCCGAGTGCGCCGCCACCGTGCCCGCCAGCAGCACGTAGTTGAAGCGCTCGCGGATCATCGACTTGATGTAGGGCACAGTGCCGCAGAAGTAGGCGGCGGTCAGTGCCGTCACCAGCCACATCCAGGACCAGCCCGTCAGTGCGCCGTTGGGGGAGGCTCCCGGCAAGGGGGCGCTCGGCGTCCCCAGCCCCAGGAACCCGCCGTCCCCGCGCACCGCCAGGCTGTAGGTGACGGCCGCCATGAGGGAGGCGGCCGTCGTCGTCGACAGCCCCGAGAGCAGTGAGCGCTCGTGACCGCGCCACACCTGGTGCAACGCGATGGCGAACAGTGGTGCCAGAGGCACCGCCCACTGGATGAGGTAGGGCGCCACCAGCAGGGTGATGAGGGCCAGGGAGGCCGTCCAGCCGGTGTAGACCAGGAGCGGCAGCATGATGAGGGCGCGCTTGCGGGCCGAGCGGGTGCGCAGCCACTGTGACCAGCACCAGTAGGTGAGGTAGCCGCCCCACCACGCCGGCAGGAACAGGAGGTTCACCCAACTGAAGCCGCCTACGGCCCAGCCGACGATCGGAGGCAGCACGAGCATCGACCAGGCCCCGTGCTGGTTGGGAACCCAGGCCTTACGGCCGGGCTGGCGGCGGATCTGCTCCTGGGTGGGGGGCTTGGGGCGCTCGGTCTGCCGGGGCTTGCCGGTGGCCAGCATGATGTCATCCTGCGGTCCGGGCCGGGACTGCTGGGAGGGGGCGCGGCGCGGCCCGGCGGTGCCCTTCGACGCCGGAGAGGCAGCGCCGTCGGGCGAGCCGGTCGGAGCGGATGTGGAGCTCTCCGCGGAATCGACGAGTTCTGACGAGGCGGAGGACGCGGGCGGCTCGGGGGACGACCCTGCGTGGCCGGCGGACGCGGGGGAGCGCTCGACGTGATGCTTGGACGGCCTCGACGGGCGGGACTGGCTCACACCTTCACCCTAGTCGTTCGCCCCTGCGTGCGGCCGGGGACGCTCTGCACGGGCGAAGGCGTTACGCCGTCCTCATGCGGCCGGGGGGCGTTCGATACCGCGGGGAGCGGGAAACCCGTGCCCGCACGCGCGACACGTCCCCGGCCGCGATCCATGTCGACGGCGACGTCAGGCCAGGGTGAGGCGCATCTGGTGCCAGGGCACGCCGCCGTGGTTGGAGGAGGACAAGCCCTCATCGATGAAACCGAGGCGTGCGTAGAAGGGCACGAGGTCGTCGAGGCAGGTGAGCACCAGACCCCGGCGGCCGTGGGTGCGCGACGTCTCGATGACGGTGCGCAGCAGGCGGGTGGCCAGTCCCTGCCCCTGGGCGGCGGGTGCCGTGGCGACGCCGAAGATCATCTGCCAATCCCCGTCGGGGTCGTGCATTGCGGCATTCTCGTACATCTCGTCGCTCAGATTGGGCTCGTTGGTGCACAGACCGTTGACCAGCGCCAGCAGTGTGCCGGACTCGTCCTCGATGAGCCAGAAGTGGTCGGCGTAGTGGGCCATCCGCTCGGCGATCGACGTCGGGCTGGCGGCCTGCTCGGGCGGGAAGCAGACGGCCTCCAGGGCGGCCGCCATGGCCGCGTCCTGCGCCTGCTGCGCCGGTTGAGCGCGGGCTGTGCGGATGTGGAGGATGGTGGAGTCGCTGGTGGAACTCATACCTGCATTCTCTCCGGGTGACTCGCCTGCGTCGAGCGTCGCCGGCGCTTTCGGGCAACGGCCGGGACATCCCTCGTATCGAGGCGCGGGAACTCTGCTCCCGACGGCGTCGAATGTCTTCGGTGGGAAGACGCTAGAGGAGCTTCCTACCGGTCAGCGTGGAGGTGGAGTCGGATTTCTTTTCGGCCGTGATCATCATTCCTTCTGGAGACAGAAGGGAATATGTGTTCGGGGGAGTGGGGAAATCGATGCTGATCCGTACCCATGGCAGCCTGCGCCCATCCGATGCCGTGATGCCGCTTTGGTCGCCCCTGTCATCCCCCATGCGGATGGCAAGCTTTCCGTCGTAGGCGTCGTAACTTTCCGTTTGTAAGAGGAGCTGGGGTGTGTCGATGGCTCCGTTGGTGGCGCGGTCGATTTCAGTGCTACTGCTACTGGAGTCATCGGCGCGCTTGGTGCTGCGGTAGAGGCCGGAGGAGTCGATGGTTGTTGATTTTCCAGCGCGAGTGTCGAAGACACTGAGAGAAACAGGGTAGATGGGAGTGGATGCTTGATTGAGCTCCTGGTTCGGTTCTGTATCGACAGTCCAGACCGAGATGGCTTGCTGGCTTGCTTCTATCTGAAGAACATTCTGGTAGTTGGTTGAAGGGCCAGTGAGAGGTACCCTACTTCCGCTGTCGATGTTCTGCGCTGTCAGCTCGTTGTTGTCATCGACGTAGGTGACGATCCATCCGCCTGAGGTGATGACATCTCCGACAGGTATCCAAGCGCGTTTCAAGCTTTGGTGCTCGATCTTGTATCTATTGTCTGATGAGGCGCGCAGATATGCCTCCGGGAGACTTTCCACTGATGTCTTTGATTGTGCCTCGGGTTGCTCGTTATCGGTCTTGACGAGAACATTGGCGTGACCACCGGGTCCTGGGACAACGGTCACGGTGGCGTCCAGTGGATCGAGCTCCTTACCGCTGGTGAGGTCGTAAACTTTGCGATTGATGACGGCCATGGAATCGGTCAGCTGTACGGTTGGCACGTTCTCTGAGACTTGGGCATCCACAGCAACCTCTCCGGTATCAGTACGCAGAATGACAATGCGGGTCAGAGTGTCATGCGAGTTTTTAGGGGTCATGTCGATGGCGTAGGCGAGCCAGGTGCCGTCCGGTGAGGTGAACGCGGGCTTGTTTGCGTATATGGAAGTGTTTTCTATGGTCCTTCCAAGCGCATCATACTCCAGGATGTCTGGGCTGGTCGTTGCGAAGCACCAGGTCAAGTCGCCAGTGGAAGGATTGACGCCGTAGAGTCCTTTGCTGGTAACGGCTACGGCGTTGTGCTTTCCCGTCAGCATCTGGTCGACTCTTGTATAACCGAGAGATCTCTCCCAGGTAGGTTCTTGAACTGATGATTGGTCTGCCGCCTTGGCCCGGATATCATCGACAGTCGGGAATGAGGCCTGGCTATTGGCGGCCTTGGTCGTTGATTGGATGAGCGGATCCAGGTGATGATTAATGGTGCCGGGGCTCATCGCCGCCAGGGCAGCTACTGTCAGTGCGCCGGCGGCACTTGCGCACAAGCGCTTGGCCCGCTCCTTGCGGGGAGCTCGAGAGTGGCAAGAGGTTATCTGGATCCTCTCCTGCCCGGTTGGACGACTTTCCTCCGACTCAAGCGCATCATCTGGGAGACAGTCCTCCTCGGGGCCTACCTCCTGCTTGGAAGCATCTTCGGTGTTCTGGCGTCGGAGGAGCTCGCGTTTGTCACGCGCCTGCAGCAGCATGCACGACACTGCGGTGATAACAACGCCCACCCAGCCGGCAAGGAGCCATCCCGCGACGCTCGGAACAGTGCTTGATGAGGAGGTGAATGACACCACCTCGCTCCTGACGTTCTGATTCAGAATAAAGGTGGCTATGAAAAGAAGAAGAGTGGTCGAAAAAAAGTAATTGCTGGTTCGCAGCCGTTTTGGTCTCAGCAACCACGCGCACAGGGTGATGGCTATGATCGCCGTGATCGCATAGATGCGCATGGAACCCATTGCCATGGACAAAGGGGAGCGCAGCCAGACGACGAAGGCACCAACGTGCAGGGCCGCGGTTGCGAGGCCAGCGGCCCGGCTGACCCCGACGAGAATACTGCGCACGAGCCACCGCTCCCGCCTGGAAGGTGAAGTGGCTGAGCCGGATCGCGGGGTAGGTATGCTCAGTACCGCATCATCGCTTTTCATATGGCGAGTTTTCACTCTCTGAGTTCGGTTGGCAATGGGGAAGGCGGCCCGATGGCGTCATCGATCCGTCTGAGGCGCCTGTCTGAGCAGAGGATTGATCGGCTGCCCGTAACCTGGTGAGTCGATCGTCGTACGCCTGCAGCAGCATGCATGAGAGGACGGCGACGATCAGGCTGATCCAGGCGGCTATGAGGTGCTCGACGGGTGAGGATATTGTGTCAGAAGGTGATAACCCTATGGGTTTGATCCACCAATCCTGGATGCAAGTAGCCGTGATGAGGGTAAAGGTCGCTGCTGGATAGTTATCGCTGTGCGGCGGCCTCGGCCGGTAAGGACGAAGCAGCCACCCACATAGGGTCACAGTAAAGACCAGGACGATCATGTAGTAGTACAGGAGCCACATGATGTCTAATGAATATGGTGCGTACGAACACACGATAAAGGCGCCGAAGTGCAGGGCGACGGTCATGGAGATGGTCGCCCAGATCATCCAGATGAGGAGACCTCGCATGGGCCGCAGTTCCTGGTGAGGAGGTGGAGCGGGTGGGCTCGACTGCGGGGCGGGGCTGGTTGGTGCTGCGCCTTTCCTCATACGGGAACCCTCCAACCCTTCAGAAAGACTTGACCTGTGTCCGACTGTTGCTCGGCGGAAACTACTCTCCCTTCGGGGCATAGGACGGAGTCGCGAACTCTATTTTCCAGAAGAGGGGTGGAGACCTTCTTCCAAGACGCCTTGGCTCCGTTCTTGAGTGTCACGTTCCCCTCTCCTTCTCCCGTTGGGACGGCGAGTTTTTCTCCGAAATCTTCTGAATCGTCGCCGGTCACGGAGAATGTCGGAGGATCTACGATCCCGATACCGATCCTGCCCGTTACGTTTTGGTCGCTCTCCTGATGATTGAAAAGCACCTGATGAATGCTCGACTGTTCGACGGCTGTCACTTCTTCTGTCCGTGAATCGAACACGGACAGCGTCAGGGGATACAGTCGATGTGGATCGGCGTCGGCCAGTTCTCCATTCTCGCTCACATCAGCCAGCCACACGGCGATGGCCTGAGAACTGACTTGCATCAGGATCACCTTCTTGCTTTGGTTTCCAAAAGACATGGTTCTTCCAGTATCGATATTCTGGACGTCTTCCTCTCCGTTACTGTCGGAGATGACGACCCAGCCGCCGGATGAGACGGGCTGGCCGTTGATCGTCTGGGCTTTCTGCATAATGTGTGTCTGGTGCTGATCCTCCGGAGATATGCCCTCAACCGATACCGAGTTCGACGTAAGCGACTCGGAGTAGTCGCTCGTTCGGGTGAGTATGCGCTCATGTCCTCCGGGGCCGGGGACAACGTTCGTTTCGGATTCCAAGGGGGCGAGCTCTTCGCCGTCGGCAATGTTGTAAACATGTCGATTGATGATGGCGTTGGAATCAGTCAGCTGCACCGTCGGAACCGCTCCAACGACCTGGCTATCCACAGACACTCGCCCCGTGCCGGTGTTGAGCACGATGACACGGGTGACGGTCTCGGGACTGTCGTGGCCGTTTGTCTCGGTCGGGGTGATGCTCACTGCATAGGCCAACCAGGCTCCGTCGGGGGAAGTGAAGGCCTCATGCCCCGCGTAGATATCCACTCCGCGGAGCGAGGCCGAGGACTTGGTGTCGGATGAGGGCGGAAGCGCCGCCGTCGCGAAGCACCATGTGCTTCTACCGGTGGAGGGATCGACCCCGTAGACGCCGTGGTCGGTGACGGCGATCGCTCCCCTGGATCCGGCGAGCAGCTGTTTGACGGTGGTGGTTCCCAGCGGAGTCTCCCAAGCCGGTTCCGACGGCGGCGATTGCTGCTGTGCCCCGGCTTGAAGCTGAGCGACGGTCGGGAAGCGAGCATGACCGCTCGATGCTGCGACTGTTGTTCTCAAGAGCGGGTCCAAGCGGTGATTGATGCCTGTGGGGGTCGTCGTGGCCAGAGCCACCACTGCTGCCGCTCCGATGACGCCCGCACACATATGCTTCACTCGCTCGCTGCGGGAGGACCGGGCTTGAGAGGGATCGCCGTCGGAATCATCTAAGGAGTCCTTGGAGCGAAGACGCGGAGAAGACCCGACCGCACGTAGGGCGAGATGTGTCAGCATCGCAGTAACGAGGCAGATCCATGCAACTGCCAGTCTGCCCACGACCTCGGGCACCGTTCCCGTTTCCCGGATGATCTTGCTGGTCTCCGCCACGGTAAGCGCGCACCCGACAAGGCTGAAGAAGGCCAGGGCGCCCGCAGCGCCGAAGACATCACTCACGGCCGGCTTTCGAAGCGCAGCCCAGATCATGGCGTAACCGAGCAGAACAATACCGATCTCCCCGATTACGATGAGCGGCGTTGTCATCGCCATCGATAATGGTGAGCGCAGGAGGGAGACGACCGTGCCGGCAATCAGGGCGAGCATGGCGATCGCCGAGGCCAGGTCGATACCGATGAAGAGACTGTGCACCAGTCGACGCCACCGTCGGGGAGACGAGGCGGGCGGGTCCGATTCTGGAGCGGGGCGGGGTTGCGCCTTGTCATCGTCCTTCATGGAATCAGCGTCCGGCGACGTCCCACCGCGGACAATGGGGACGAGAGCCCAACGGTGCAGCCGGCTATCCCACCCCGTACAGGATGGTGCGGCTGCGGTCCTGGTCGTGTCCGCCCCGTATCTTCTCGAAGTCGGTGCTCACCTCGACCCCGACAACGACGATCCCGGGGGCGGCGACGGCGAAGGGGTTGTGCGCGGTGTCGTTCTTCCCAAGCAGTGCCCCTGGGGGACTGATGGGGACGCCGCTCGATCCATCGACCCGCCCGAGCTCCAGGTAGCCCGCTCCCAGGTCATCTGGCGCGCCGTTGTCGGGGATCGACCACCGTGGCACACCCGTGTCCGGGGTCGGCCAGGAGGGCCGATGCAGTGACGTGTCCCAGTCTTGTCCCACGGAGACCTCGGTGAGGCTGCGCGTCGCCGGGTCGAAGACCGCCACCGGCGCCGGGGCCGGCGGCGACGAGCCGTCCTCAGCCCAGGGGGCGCGCTCTGGAATGACGGGCCGCAGGGCGATACGTGCCCCGGAAGTCGCCCGGTCCGGTCCGCCATAGGTTCCCAATGCGACAACTTCCTGCGCCTCGTCAGCAGTGCCGGCGGCATCCAGGCTGATCGCCTCCAACGGCGAGTCCGGGCCGCCGGGGGACGCGCGCCGCACCGTCCACCCCTGGGCCAGCGTGACGACGTCGTCCCCGTAGCCCGGGATGCGGTCGTCCGCCGGGTCTACCACGACATTGCTCAGGCGGCGGGTCGAGGTGGGGTCGGCGTCGTCTGCCAGGGTCAGGGAGCAGGTTCCGCTCTGCTCGTCGCACTGCTGGTCCACAACGAGGGTGTGCGGCGCTTTCGTACCGGAGAAACGCCGCATCGGGGGGTCTGGCAGCCTCCACAGCGTGGATCCGTCTGACAGGGAGACGCCCTCCCGGCCGATGAGGGCCACCGAGTCGGTCACCTGCACGCAACCGTCTTCGAGGTTGGCGGTGAGTGTCTCCCGTTCGGCCACGACCCGGCCAGTGGCGGTCTCCAGGATGACGATGATGCGTCCGTCATCCGCATAGCTCGTGCGCGGGTACCAAATCGAGATGAGGGCGTAGCGCCGGTCCGGGCTGGTGATGACCCGAGGGTCGGAGTCTTCGCCGACTCCCATGAACTGCGCTCCCGTACGCCGGTAGCTCCACAGCGTGGAGCCGTCGACCGGGTCGAGACCCTCCAGACCCTCCCCGGTCATGAGCAGCGGCCCCGACGCGCCGGCGGCGACGTCGACATACGGGCTCACCTCCCGGCTCCACTCGACCGTTCCGGTGACCCGCGCAGGAAACTGAGGAACGTTGCTCGGCGCGGCAATCGTCCGTGACTGGACAGGAGAGAGGACCTGGGGCGGCACCAGTGCCGAGGCCGCGAACACCACGACCGTCACCCCGGCGGCGACGAGCCGGGGGCCCGACGGCGTGGCGGCCCGGGGCCGGCGGCGGATGATCGCCTCGCTGATGAGTGCGACCCCCAGGGCCAGTGCGGCAACGGCCAGGTTGAGGAGGTAGCCGATGTTCACGCCGTAATGGTTCAGGACCTGCCACCACCTGCCGGCCAGGGCAAGGGCGACGCCCAGGGGGATGAGGAGGCCGACGACGATGACGATCTTGAAGACCGTGCCCGGCCGCGGGAGCCGATCGCTTCTACGCAGCCCCCACCAGACGAGTCCGCAGACCAGCGCCAATGCCAGGGCGCACAGGAAGAAGAAAGGCCAGGCCTCCACGACGTGGTCCCACCACTTGCCGATCGCGCCCTCCCGGTCCTCAAGGACAAAGACGCCCCAGCGGTGGGCGCGCCGCTGCCAGATCGCGGCGGCGATGAGCCCGATGACGGAGGCGCAGGCCCCCAGACGCACCCCCTTGAGAGCCGCCGAAGTACGACCTCCGAGGGGAGTGCGACCACCGGGAATGGGCTGAACGGTCATGAGGTAACTGTGCCAGGCGCCATACCTCGATGGCATGGGGCCGGCTCGATGCGACCGGCGGCGGCGAGCCGACGGCGAGCAGCACGACGGCCGGAGACAGCCGACGCCGTCGGGAACAGGAATCCTGTACCCATACGCGTCGAATGCCTCCGGCCGTGAGAAGGGGATGCGCGGTGAGGCCGCGGACCCGCGTACCTCAGCCGCCCAGGGCCGCGGAGACTACCTGCTTGGCCTCCTCCTGGACCTGCGCCAGGTGGTCGGCGCCCTTGAAGGACTCGGCGTAGATCTTGTAGACGTCCTCCGTGCCCGAGGGGCGGGCGGCGAACCAGGCGTCCTTGGTGGTGACCTTGAGCCCGCCGATGGCGGCGCCGTTTCCGGGCGCATCGACCAGCCGGGCGGTGATCTCCTGGCCGGCCAGTTCGGTTGCGGTCACGTCTTCGGCGGCCAGGGCGGCGAGCTTGGCCTTCTCCTCCTTGGAGGCGGCGGCGTCGATGCGCGCGTAGGCGCTGGCGCCGAAGCGCTCGACCTGCTCCTCGTGCAGCTGGGAGGGGGACTTGCCGGTGACGGCGATGATCTCGCTGGCCAGCAGGGCCAGGATGATGCCGTCCTTGTCCGTGGTCCACACGGTGCCGTCCTTGCGCAGGAAGGAGGCTCCCGCGCTCTCCTCGCCCCCGAAGCCGATCGAGCCGTCGAGCAGCCCGGGCACGAAGTGCTTGAAGCCCACCGGCACCTCGATGAGGGTGCGGCCGATCGCGGCGGCCACCCGGTCGATGAGGCTGGAGGAGACCAACGTCTTGCCCACGGCGGCGTCGGCGGGCCAGCCGGGCCGGTGGGTGAAGAGGTACTCGATGGCCACGGCCAGGAAGTGGTTGGGGTTCATGAGCCCGCCGTCGGGGGTGACGATGCCGTGGCGGTCGGAGTCGGCGTCGTTCCCGGTGGCGACGTCGTAGGGGGTCCTGCCCTCGGCGTCGGGCGTCATCTTGGCGCGCAGCGAGGCCATGGCGTTGGGGGAGGAGCAGTCCATGCGGATCTTGCCGTCCCAGTCCAGGGTCATGAAGTGCCAGGCCGGGTCCACCTTAGGGTTGACCACCGTGAGCTCCAGGCCGTAGCGCTCGCCGATCGCGCCCCAGTAATCGACCGAGGCGCCGCCCAGCGGGTCGGCCCCAATGCGCACGCCGGCCTTGCGGATCGCCTCGAGGTCGATGACGTTCTCCAGATCGGCGACGTAGGTCTCCAGATAGTCGTGCTTGATGACGTAGGGGCCGTCGATCGCCTCGGCGATCGGGACGCGGGGAACGTCCCGCCAACCCGAGGCGAGCAGCTCGTTGGCGCGGTCGGCGATCCAGCTGGTGGCGTCCGAGCCTGCCGGACCGCCGGTGGGCGGGTTGTACTTGAATCCGCCGTCGCGCGGCGGGTTGTGGGAGGGGGTCACCACGATGCCGTCGGCCAGTCCCGCACCGGTGGTGCGCACGCCGGTCTCGGTGCCGGCGCCGTTGGCCAGGAGGATGGAGTGGGAGACGGCCGGGGTGGGCGTGTAGGAGCCGCGCGAGTCGATGGCGGTCATGACGCCTGCGCCCGAGAGCACCTCGATGGCGGTACGCCATGCCGGCTCGGACAGGGCGTGGGTGTCGCGCCCCAGATAGAGGGTGCCGTCGGTGCCCTGGGAGCGGCGGTACTCCACGATGGCGGCGGTCGTGGCCACGATGTGGGCCTCGTTGAAGGCGGTGTCCAGAGAGGAGCCGCGGTGCCCGGAGGTGCCGAAGACGACCTTCTGGGTCGGGACGGTCGGGTCGGGGACGAGGTCGTAGTAGGCGGAGACGACCTCGTCGACGTCGATGAGGTCTTCGGGCTGTGCTGGCTGTCCTGCGCGTGCGTGCATGGGGCACAGTGTGTCACGTACCACTGTCTGAATCAGCCCGTTTCGCTGTGCGAAACACCGGCCGTTCCGGGGCTGGGACGTGGTGATCCGCGAGAGCGGAATGCTCGACGGCGACGGCATTGTGGGAGAGTCCGCCGCGAAGGCAGGTGGGGAAGTGCCGTAGGTCCCGGGTGGCGGGATGAGGCCTGGTGGCGGGTGCTGCGCCGGCGTCAGGCGTTGAAGTCCGCGATCTCTTCGATAAAGCTCATGATCGTGGTGTTGTGTCGGTCCGTCAGCCACAGCTCAGCCCGCCTCACTCGGTTGCCCATGAGGAGCAGTGAGCCGAGCATTGGATGGGGCACGCCGTGGAACAGCGTGTAGGTGTTCGCGCCGGTATCCACCGCGACACGGTCCTGTTCCAGCAGGTGCAGGCGCACTGCCTGGCGGGCCGGATCGGCGGTTAGAGCCTGCCAGGCCTCGGCCGGTATACCCTGCGGCAGGAGGCTGGCCATGTCGCTGGCGTATTCACTGGGGTCCTGGCTCACTGACGCGATGACGACATCGAGGTGATGGCCCCCCGCGGGTAGGTGCTGGCTCTGATCGGTGTCCACGCACAGGCGCGTCCACCCCATAGCGCCCCGGGCCTGCTCTTGCTCCGAGACGGTGATCCAATGCAGTGAACCGACGGCCAAGGCCGTGTCAAAAGTTCTGCGGACATCGTGCTTGATGAAGGGTAAGGAGAGGCTGCGCTTGATGCCGGGGATGCGACGGCCGTGCACGTGGATGAGCTCGGTGACGTCGAGCTCGGGTAGGCCGTTGGCGTTCAGGGCTTCTGGCGCGAATCCATTGTTCTTGAGCTGCTTGCGTGTTCGGTAGGTACTGATGACCTGAGGGCCCGTGCGTAGGATGTCCGAACCGAAAAAGACCGTTGTCGCACTGCGCGTGTGAGGCTGGGCGGCGAAGGCGGTGGCGAGGGTCCGGGCGAAGGGGGTGCCCGTGATCCGCGGCCCGGCGTCGGCGTCGGCGTCGCCCGAGGCTCCGTCATCCTGCGCCAGCTGGGACAAAGTGGACAGACCCGGAAGCTGGTCGACACCGAGACGCTGGGAGGTCTGAGCTGCCGTGC
>ERZ772946.668-NODE-668-length-12031-cov-7.0931_pt1 | contig 12031 bp, 10 predicted proteins | sample MGYA00511680_ERZ772946 | MGnify/ENA primary metagenome ERZ772946 (study PRJEB29015, sample SAMEA2737918) | human oral metagenome | biome: human oral; feature: human-associated habitat; material: dental | place: China | collected 2016 ... | reverse complement strand
ATGCGCCCGTTACGGGGATGTGACGGCCGCGGGGACTTGTTCAGAGGATCCCTAGACAATCACGGCCTTGCCGTAGCCTTCCAGGATGCTGCGGACGCGCTGCACGGTTTCCTTGGACGGAGGATGCACGCCCTTGAGCTTGTAGTCGTCGCCGCACAGGGCCCACTTGTGTGCGCCCAGCTCGTGGTAGGGCAGGATCTCGACCGTATCCACGTTGTCCATGGGCGCGATGAAGCGGCCCAGCAGATGGGCTGAACGATCGTCGTCGGTATAGCCCGGCACGACCACATAGCGCACGCGTGTCTTCTGCTTGCGCCTGGCCAGGTGCTGGGCAAAGGCCAGCGTGCGCGTGTTGGGAATGCCCACCAGCACGCGGTGGATGTCCGGATCGATCTGCTTGAGATCCAGCATCACCAGGTCGGTGTGGTCCAGCAGCGTCTCCAGCACTTCGTCGTAGTGCAGCGCATAGCCGTTGGTGTCCAGACAGGTATGGATGCCGTTCTGGTGACAGGCCACGAACCAGTCCCGCACGAACTCGTACTGCAGCAGCGGCTCACCGCCGGTGGCCGTCACGCCGCCTCCCGTGGCCTTCAGGTAATGACGATAGGACATCACCTGCGTCATCACCTCGGGCACCGTCATCTCGCGGGCCTTGTCGCTCTGCAGGTCCCAGGTGTCGCGGTTGTGACAGTACAGGCAGCGCATCAGGCAGCCCTGCAGGAACAGCACATAGCGAAGCCCGGGGCCATCGACGGTACCGCAGGACTCGATGGAATGGACGAGCCCGGTTCCGTGGTAGCCCCGGTGCAGGTGCGGATGCTTCGGCGCGTGGGCAGCCGCTTCAAGATCCACCTGCGGCACCAGGGGCACCACAGGCAGAGGCGCCGCCCGCCCGGAGGGGGCGGCCGTGCCCGAAGGCACGTCTGCCGGTATCGTCACGCGGTCCTCACATCGAGGCCGTGAAGGTGCGCGTGACCACGTCCTGCTGCTGCTCGCGGGTCAGCGAGTTGAAGCGCACCGCATAGCCCGAGACACGAATGGTGAGCTGCGGGTATTTCTCGGGATGCTCCATGGCGTCCAGCAGGGTCTCGCGGTTGAGCACGTTGACGTTCAGGTGCTGACCACCCTCCACGCCGTCCTCGTGATGGAAGTAGCCATCCATCATGCCCGACAGGTTGCGCTCACGCGAGCCCTCATCCTTGCCCAGCGCGCCCGGCACGATGGAGAAAGTGTAGGAGATACCGTCCTTGGCAAAGGCAAAGGGCAGCTTGGCCACCGAGCACAGCGAGGCCACGGCGCCGCAGACATCACGGCCGTGCATCGGGTTGGCACCCGGACCGAACGGCGCACCGGCGCGGCGGCCGTCCGGCGTGTTGCCGGTCTTCTTGCCGTAGACCACGTTGGAGGTGATGGTGAGCACCGACTGGGTGGGCATGGCATCGCGATACATCGGATGCGAGGCCACCTTGGTCATGAAGCGGCGCACCAGGTCGCAGGCGATGTCGTCGACACGGTCGTCGTTATTGCCGAACTGCGGGTATTCGCCCTCGATCTGGAAGTCGACGGCAATGCCCTGCTCGTTGCGGATGGGACGGACCTTGGCGTACTTGATGGCCGACAGCGAATCTGCCGCCACCGACAGGCCCGCCACGCCGCAGGCCATCGTCCGTTTCACGTCACGATCATGCAGCGCCATGAGCGCAGCCTCGTACGAGTACTTGTCGTGCATGTAATGGATGATGTTGAGCGCCGTGACGTACTGGGTGGCCAGCCAGTCCATGAAGCTGTCCATCCGTGCCATGACGGTATCGTAGTCCAGCACTTCGCCGGCAATCGGCTCGGTCTTAGGACCGACCTGCATGTCGCTGGCCTCGTCCACGCCACCGTTGATGGCGTACAGCAGCGTCTTGGCCAGGTTGGCACGGGCGCCGAAGAACTGCATCTGCTTGCCGACGACCATCGGGCTGACGCAGCAGGCGATGGCATAGTCGTCGCTGTTGAAGTCCGGGCGCATCAGGTCGTCGTTCTCGTACTGGATGGACGAGGTGTCGATGGAGACCTTGGCGCAGAAGTGCTTGAATGCCTCGGGCAGCTGCTCGGACCACAGCACCGTGATGTTGGGCTCCGGCGACGGGCCCATGTTGTAGAGCGTATGCAGGAAGCGGAAGCAGTTCTTCGTGACCAGCGTGCGGCCGTCCAGACCCATGCCGCCGATCGATTCGGTGGCCCAGATCGGGTCGCCCGAGAAGAGCTGGTCGTATTCCGGCGTGCGCAGGAAGCGCACCATCCGCAGCTTCATGACCAGGTGGTCGATGAGTTCCTGCGCTTCCACTTCGGTCAGCGTGCCATTGTGTAGGTCACGCTCGATGTAGATGTCCAGGAAGGTGGCTACCCGGCCGAACGACATGGCCGCGCCGTTCTGCGACTTCACGGCAGCCAGGTAGGCGAAGTAGGTCCATTGCACGGCCTCGCGGGCATTGCGAGCCGGGCCGGAGATGTCGAAACCGTAGCTGGCGGCCATTTCCTTCATCTGGCCCAGCGCCTTGTGCTGCTCGTTGATCTCCTCGCGCCGGCGGATGGTCTCTTCCAGTTTATGCCCGGCTTCCAGATCGGCCTGCAGCGAGTTGAACTGCTCGACCTTGTCTTCCATCAGGCGGTCGATGCCGTAGAGCGCCACCCGACGGTAGTCGCCGATGATGCGGCCCCGGCCGTAGGCGTCGGGCAACCCGGTCAGCACGCCGGACTTGCGGCAGCGACGGATATCGGGCGTGTACACGTCGAAGACGCCCTGGTTGTGGGTCTTGCGGTACTTGGTGAAGGTCTCGACCACCGTCTCGGACAGCGGGGTCTCATAGATGCGGCACGAATCCTGCACCATCTTCAGGCCGCCGAAGGGCATGATGGCCCGCTTGAGGGGCTCGTCGGTCTGCAGACCCACCACCTTTTCCAGCGCTCGGTCAATGTAACCGGGCGCATGGCTGGTGATGCTGGAGACCGTCTGGGCATCGATTTTGTAGGGGGCGTGGGTCTTGTTCTCGACCTTAATGCCCTCCATCACCTCGCCCCACAGCCGCGTGGTGGCCTCGGTGGCAGGCGCCAGGAAACTGCCATCCCCGGTGTAGGGGGTGTAGTTGCACTGGATGAAGTCACGAACGTCGATCGTCTCTTCCCAGGGACCGGCCTTGAAATCGGCCCAGGCTTCGGGGTGTGCATTTTTGGGGGCCAGCATATCGAACTCCTGTTTCCGTGTTCTATGAACCGATCTTTGAATTCTTGTTATATGAACAGCATAGCACTTATGCGATTACATGAATTGTTTATCGGTTTCATGACGTGGGATATTGAGCACTCATTACCCCAGAAAACGACACCCATCACCCCGGAAAATGCAAACGGACCCATCAGGGCCCGTTCGTCGGAAACGGCCCGCCAAGGAGCCGTCATGCCATCTGGCGGCCTCCCCCCCGGGCGCCGCCCCTTCCTGCCGGGATCACATCCATGCCAGGCCGGATGCCCCCGGGAAAGGATCACTCATCACGCGCCTGACGCGCCACGTCCGGGAAGTCGCTGAACAGGCCATCCACCCCCAGCTGATAGAAGCGCCGATACTCGGCCTTCGGATCACCCTGGTAGTCGGACAGCAGCCGGCGCGGCTCACTGCGGAAGGTGTACGGATGCACGAAGAGACCGGCCGCGTGGGCATCCTTCACCACCTGGGTGGGCGCCAGCGCCACCCGGTCGCGTTCGTCGATCACCCCGTCGTGGTTAAGGTCCACCGGTTTGCCATCGGGCCCGATTGTGAGCCGCGACGGAATGAGGTAGGCCTTCCACGGGCCGATGCCGTCCGCATAGGTGCGGATCTCGGCCAGACCCTGCGGCGTGAGCAGATCCTGATAGGTGCGGCGATCCTTGGCCAGGGTGAAGTCGTAGGGCTGACCCAGCGGCAACGACTGGTCCACCGAACCGTCCGGGTTCTGACCGGAGCCGTCAATGAGCTGCACCAGCCGCACCTGGGTGCGCGGGCGAAGCGCCCTCAGGTTGCCCACCTCGAAAGACTGGATGATGACCGGGGAGTCCTTTTTCGTGTAACCGTAACGGGCAAGCGCAGCCAGCAGCTTGTCCTCGATGGGCAGGCCCAGGGCGCGATGGTAGGTGCTGTGCTTGATCTCGGGATAGACACCGATGGCGCGCCCAGTGCGCCGGCTCTGCTCGCGGGCCAGCTTCAGCACTTCCTCGAAGGTGGGCACCTTGTACTTGCCATTGTGGCTCTGATCCCGCTCCTCCAGGGGCTGAACGGCACGCAGCGTGCGTAGCTCAGCCAGCGTGAAGTCGCTGACGAACCAGCCCTCTTCCTCGACGCCATCGACCGAGCGTTTGCGCTTGCGGCGGGCGAACTCAGGATGGTCCTTCACGTTGGTGGTGGCCGTGATGTTGGGCTCATGTCGCACCACCAGCACGCCATCCTTGGTGGAGACCAGGTCCGGCTCGATGAAGTCGGCCCCGCTGTCAATGGCCCGCTGATAGCCCGCCAGCGTATGGTCCGGCAGGTAACCGGCCGCACCGCGGTGCCCCAGCACCAGGGGCTTCTGCCCGTTGAGCGTCGGATAGCGCCCGGCAGTTGCCGAAGCGCCCGCAGCACCGGTCAGCGCACCGGCGCTGGCCACTGCCACGCCCGCCTGGGCTGCACCGTCTTCGGTGGCCCCTTGCGCCGATTCAGCCGCAGCCTGGCCGGCAGCCGGCGTTCCCGACGCCATGGCCATGGCCTGAGTCTGGCCGGCACCGGTACGTGCGGCCTGGTCGTCCATCTGATAGCCGCTGCTGCTGGCACAACCGGCCAGCGCCAGCACGGAGGCTACCGAAATCGCCACGACCCGTGGCCGAAGAACGCGTGAATTCATGACTGTTTGCTCCCGGATGAAAAACAGAAGCATTTTATCGAAACCCGACTCTTGAGGCCGTCCAATCCCCAGGACGGCTCCAAAGCAAGCCGGTCCGAAGACCGGCCCGAAGCCGCGTCCGGCTTCAGCGGTCCTCGTCAACCAGAATCCGGGCATTGAGCGGCTGCACCGGCCGGTTGTTCGGGCCACCCATCAGCCGGCCCAGTGCCTCGATCTGGGCCTTGCTGGCCGTGACCGGCCTGGAGAACACCACCCAGGTCACGCCTTCGCTGCATGGGGGCGTGGTGAGCGATCCGTTGAGCCGGAAATACGACAGCTTCTTGGGCAGCAAGGGACGGATATCCAGCGGCTCGGCCAGTTTGCGGGTCTGTCCCTTGGACAGCGACTCGGCGACCAGTGGCGCCAGTGCCGGGTTCTCTTCCCCTTCCTGGAACACCACGGCCAGCACCGCCAGCGCACCATCTTCGGCGCCATGCACCAGGTGCAGCTCCAGCGGGAAATGCCGTCCCTTGAAGGTGTGTTCGCTGGGATCGTGGAAATGGAACTGCTTCAGCGTGAAAGTGCGGCTGCCGATCTGTACGGGCGGCTGGCTGCCCTCAGGCTTCGCCTGGAGGGTGTGGCCGTTGTTGACCAGCTCGTAGTGCATCGGCTGATAGTCGACCTGCACCGAGTCCTTGTTCGACCGGATGGCGTCATCCTGATTCAGGTCCACGGGCGACTGGTTGCGCCCCAGCGAACATTGGGAATAGTCTGTGCTCAGTTCGCCCCAGTAGGCCGGGCCTTCGCTGCCCCCATAGGACCAGTGCGCCGGCTTTCCAGCCGGTTTCGAATCGGACGATGCGGCCGGAACCTGTCCCGGTGATGCTCCAGCCGCATCCGCCGCGGGCTGAGCCGTCTCTGCCATGGCGACAGAAGACAGGAACAGTCCCGACAACAGCAGAGGTACCAACAGTTGCTTGATGTGCATGATTGCCTTCCTCATTGGGATGTGAATCACTTGCCACCGGATTCATGCCATTCGGTTCCGGGCAGATTCCGTTCGGGCAATCAGCACTTTACATGATATAACCTATGTTGACGAATGTTTCGGGCATGTTGTTCACTGCTCGGGAAGTTACATCCCTGATGAACGAGGTTCCGCCCCCGCGCGAACCATACCCCCGCCCGGAAACCATGGCACAAGCGGGCACGGCCGGGGTCGGCCCGTGGCCTGATACAGGGCGAGAAACGCTGCGGCGGCTGCCGACTCAGCGCGTCTCTTCCACCATCAGGCGCCGATGGGCAGGCTGCACCGGGCGGTTGTTGGGCTGGCCGATCAGGCGGGTCATCGCGTCGATCTGCGCCCGGGTGGCCTGCACGGGCTGGGTGAAGACGACCCAGTTGACCCCCTCGGTGCAGGGGGGCGTGGTGAGCGAGCCGTTCAGCCGCAGGTGCGGCAGCCGGCGCGGCAGCAGCACCCGAGTGCCCAGGGGCTTGTCCATCACGCGCCGCTGCCCTTCGGCCAGGGGCTGGCGCGTGAGCGCCGCCAGCGACGGATTGGAATGCCCTGGCGTGAACACCGTGGCCAGCACGGCCAGGGCGCCGTCGTCGGCTTCGTACACCAGCTGCGCTTCCAGCGGGTAGTGCCGCCCCTTGAAGGTATGCTCGCTGGGGGCACGGAAGACGATGTGCTTCAGCGTGTAGTCATGCCGGTCGATCCGGATCGGATGCTGGGTCTCGAGCGGCACGGCGCGGATGCCCCGCCCGTCGTTGAAGATCTCGTAGCGGATGGGGTGAAAGGCCACGCGCACGGTGCTGCGACGCGAGCGCGTGGTGGCCTTGCCCAGATCCACCGGTGACTGGACCCGCCCCCGGGCGCACTTGCTGTAGGACGGATGCAGCTAGCCCCAGTGGGCCGGGCCATTCTCGCCCTGGTAGGACCAGTCGGCCGGCCATTTGCCCTCCAGGGCCATGGCGGTGACTTCCGAGACCATGACGGTCTCGGGCGCGGCCTGTGCGGGCATGCCCGCAGACAGGATCAGGCCGGACAGCAGCAGGGAGATCGACAGGCGCGTGAAAGCCATGAGTGCCTCCTGATGGGTTTCACACCACTGTACACGGTTCCCCCCGCCCTGCCGAGGGCATGCCCGATGAACGTGCGGCGCCGTGGTTTCGCTGCCAATGCCGCGGCGCCGCCCGGGCTCAGACGATGCCCAGCTTGCTGCTGGCGGCGGTGGGATCCTCGCTCCGGCGCTTGCTGTTGAGCTTGATGTTCAGGCGCAGGTCGTTGACCGAGTCGGCGTTGCGCAGTGCGTTCTCGTAGCTGATCTGCCCGGCCTCGAACAGGTCGAAGAGGTGCTGGTCGAAGGTCTGCATGCCCAGCTCGCGCGACTTCTTCATGATCTCCTTGATCTCGCTGACGCTGCCCTTGAAGATCAGGTCCGAGATCAGCGGCGAGTTGATCATGATCTCCACCGCAGCCACGCGCCCCTTGCGCCCTTCGGCCGGCACCAGGCGCTGCGAGATCACCGCCTTCAGGTTCAGCGACAGGTCCATCAGCAGCTGCTGGCGGCGCTCGTCGGGGAAGAAGTTGATGATGCGGTCCAGCGCCTGGTTGGCGCTGTTGGCGTGCAGCGTGCCCATGCACAGGTGGCCGGTCTCGGCAAAGGCCACCGCATGTTCCATCGTCTCGCGGTCACGGATCTCGCCCAGCATGATCACGTCGGGCGCCTGACGCAGCGTGTTCTTCAGTGCGACGTGCCAGTCCAGCGTGTCGACACCCACCTCGCGGTGCGTGACGATGCAGTTCTTGTGCACGTGCACGAATTCCACCGGGTCCTCGATGGTGATGATGTGGCCGTGGCTGTGCTCGTTGCGGTGGCCGATCATCGCGGCCAGCGTGGTGGACTTGCCCGAGCCGGTGGCGCCCACCATCAGGATCAGGCCGCGCTGCGTCATCGACAGCTCGCTCATCACCGGCGGCAGGTTCAGGGTGGCCAGATCGGGAATCTCGCTCTTGATCACCCGCAGCACCAGGCCCGTGCGCCCCATCTGCGTGAAGGCATTGACCCGGAAGCGGCCGATGCCGCCCGGGCTGATGGCGAAGTTCAGTTCCTTGTTGGCCTCGAACTCGGCCGCCTGGCGGTCGTTCATCAGCGCCCGTGCCAGCTCGATGGTGTGCTGGGTGGTCAGCGGCTTGTCCGAGACCGGCACCATCTTGCCGCTGATCTTGAAGGCCGGCGGAAAGTCCACGGTCAGGAACAGGTCCGAACCGTCCTTGGCGATCATCAGCCGCAGCAGGTCGTACAGGAAGGCCGACGCCTGCTCGCGTTCCATCAGGGCAGTCTTCTGGAGGCCGGCAGCAGGACGTGCGGCGGCGGATTGGGCGGCAGAGCTCATGTCAATGTCTCGAAAACGGCCGGCATGCGCAAACGGATCGTCATGCCGGCACCAGGCTTACAGCGGGAAGTTCTCTTTCACGGCAGCCGCGGCGCGTGCCTCGGCCATCGAGATGACGTTCTTGCGGACCAGGTCGGTCAGGCACTGATCCAGCGTCTGCATGCCCAGCGAGCCACCGGTCTGGATGGCGGCGTTCATCTGCGACACCTTCGCCTCGCGGATCAGGTTGCGGATGGCGGGTGTGCCGATCATGATCTCGTGCGCAGCCACGCGGCCGCTGCCGTCCTTGGTCTTCAGGAGCGTCTGCGAGATGACGGCCTTCAGCGACTCGGACAGCATGGCGCGCACCATGTCCTTCTCGGCCGCCGGGAACACGTCCACGATACGGTCGATGGTCTTGGCCGCCGACGAGGTGTGCAGCGTGCCGAACACCAGGTGGCCGGTCTCGGCCGCCGTCAGCGCCAGGCGGATGGTCTCCAGGTCACGAAGCTCGCCCACCAGGATGATGTCCGGGTCTTCACGCAGCGCGCTCTTGAGCGCGTTGTTGAACGATTGCGTGTGCGGCCCCACCTCGCGCTGGTTGATCAGGCAGCGCTTGGACTCGTGCACGAATTCGATCGGGTCCTCGACGGTGAGGATGTGACCGTACACGTTCTCGTTGATGTGGTTGATCATCGCCGCCAGCGTGGTCGACTTACCGGAACCGGTCGGGCCGGTCACCAGCACGATGCCGCGCGGCTGCATGGCGATGTCGGTGAAGGATTTGGGGCAGTTGAGCTGCTCCAGCGTGAGGATCTTGGACGGAATCGTACGCATCACCGCGCCCGCGCCCCGCTCCTGCACGAAGGCGTTCACACGGAAACGTGCCAGGCCGGGAATCGAGAACGAGAAGTCGCACTCCAGGCGCTCTTCGTATTCCTTGCGCTGCGAGTCGTTCATGATGTCGTAGATGAGGTTGTGCACCTCTTCATGATCCATCGCCGGCAGGTTGATCCGCCGCACGTCACCATGCACCCGGATCATCGGCGGCAGCCCCGCCGACAGGTGCAGGTCCGACGCCTTGTTCTTGACCGAAAACGCCAACAGCTCTGTGATGTCCATGCCCAGAATCCCGAAGGGCCAGGATGGCGCGGCAGCCCCGCAGGGTGCGCGACCCGCATGGTGCGCCCCTGCCGACCGATCCCTGGCCTGCATTGTGTCCACGGCAAACCCGTGGCTTTCCAGCGGCCATACTAGGGGCAAAGGCACCCTGCCCCGACATTGGGCTGGCGAACTTGCGGCGGGGGGCGACAGACGGCAGCCCCGGGCAATTCAACCCACCCGGAGGCAACCAGCCATGACGTAAAAAAGCTTTACAGTGAAAGACAATGATCCATGGTGTTTCTTCACCCGATGCCGTGTCAACGGGCAGCCAGGCCAGACCGATGCGCCTCGGGCAGGATCACCCGATCCGCAATAATACATTTCGGATACTCTCGGTTACATCAACTTCAGGACTGATGGAAAACCGTCCGATAGCGGCGAAGATCGACCGATATACTGGGACGATTGAAACCCATGAGATCCTTTGACTGTGCACAAAGATGCATCACCGAAGAAGGATTCCGGACATTCGGCGTCCGGCCAGTCCTCGACAGTATCCCCGGCTTCACCTACCGATCCCAGAAACCACTGGAAGCCGGACCCCGCCATGGACCGCTGGCAGGACGACCTGATCGGCGCCGTTTCGGGTGACAGCCAGAGCGAGCGGGAAGTGTTCGGCTGCATTCAGCGTGCCAGCCGGGCATTGGGTTTTCAGCATGTTTCCTATGGTTTTCAGACCCCTCTTCCCCTCAGCCGTCCCAAGTTCACCTGGCTGAACGATTACCCGAACGACTGGCAGAGGCAATATGTGGACGCCGGTTATCCGGCCGTGGATCCGCGAATCATCCGGGCACGGCAGTCATCCGAGCCATTCGTCTGGGACGAGGCACTGTTTGCCGACGTGCCGGAGCTGTGGGCCGACATGCAGGCGCGCGGCATTCAGCATGGCTGGACACAATCGACACTGCACGAGCCCGGTGGCATCGGCATGCTGTCACTGTGTCGCAGCACGCCCATCACCGAGCAGGATTTGCAGGCCCGCCTGCAGCACATGCAATGGCTGGCGCTGCTGGCCCACAAGGCATTTTCCAAGCTTATTCGCGCCAAGATCGCCAGCAATGCGCCGTCGCTGACGGAGCGCGAGCTGGAAGTGCTGCGCTGGACGGCCGACGGCAAATCGGCACAGGACATCGCCGAGATATTGCTGCTGTCCAAGAACACGGTGGATTTCCATATCCGGAATTCCATCAACAAGCTGGATGTCCCCAACAAGACAGCAGCGGTGGTTCGCGCCGTATTGCTGGGGCTTTTCCAATAGCGCGGCTCACGGCCTGTAGACAAGGGGGACGGTCACGGGAAGCATTCCGGACTCACCGTCTGATACCGAGCCAGGGAATTTCATCCAGCGGAATTTCCCAACGTGCTTTGCCTGCGACCCTCACCACGACATCAGTGGGCGGGTCTGCTTCGACATTCGGACCAGGACAGACGCAGGATTCATATCAGCACCATCATCCTGCTGATGAATCGTCCTGCGCGCATATCATTGCGCGTATGAATCGTTGGAATATGCGGCCCAAATTTTGGTAGTTTTCATTTTCTCGCACTTTTAACAACATAAGGGCCTTCGTGTTTCGTGTGTCTCGACTCGTAACAAATCCGGGACGATAGCCACGAAGCGTTCTTCAGACGAAATAGTCTTGACTTTCGGTTAGCTCAGGCAGGCAGACATGGACAAGTGGCAGGAGGAACTGATTCGTCATCACGGCGACGAATCGACGGACATGCGCACAGTATTCAGCAGCATCGAGAAAGCCGCGCGCGCACTGGAATTCGACCATGTGGCTTACTGCTATCAGGCATCATTGCCTGCCAGCAAACCCCGCATCACACTGATCAACAATTACCCGGAAGCCTGGCGGGCCCGCTACCTGGAAGCGGGCTATCTGGAGCAGGATCCGCGCATCCAGCGCGGCATGCGCTCGCAACGGCCGATCATCTGGACCGATGACCTGTTCTCCGAGGTTCCCGCCCTGTGGCACGATGCCCGCCAGTACGGCCTGTGCCATGGCTGGAGCCAGTCCGTGCAGGACGGCCCCGGGGGTATGGGCATGACGTCGCTGTCGCGCGCTTTCCCTCCCTTGTCAGCCAAAGAGCTGAACGAGAAATACGACCGCATGCAGTGGCTTGCGCAGATGACGCACACCCTGCTGTCACGGCTCATCCGCAGCAAGAACGCAGCCCGCGTGCGCCATCTTACCAACCGGGAGATCGAGGTGCTGAAGTGGACAGCCGACGGCAAGTCCTCCCAGGACATCGCCGACATCCTCACCCTCTCGAAAAACACGGTGGACTTCCACATCAAGAACACCGTCCAGAAGCTGAACGTGCCCAACAAGACCGCCGCCGTGGTGCAGGCCGTGCTGCTGGGCCTGATCTACTGAGTCTGCAGACAGGGTCGGAGATCCCGTACCCCGATAGCCAGTCGGGTACGGGTCGCTCCGGGCAACCAGCTGATCCTCCTTCCTTCCCGGCGTTCCTTGCTAGACCACTAGACCACACCGCGGACACCCGGCCGGTTCCCTCCTCTTACCCCTACCTAGTCGGTCCTGCAAAACCTCCAAGACCCGCATGACCACTTGATCCGCAACCCCTTGGAGGGCGCAGGAACT
>ERZ772946.664-NODE-664-length-12065-cov-6.95645_pt1 | contig 12065 bp, 6 predicted proteins | sample MGYA00511680_ERZ772946 | MGnify/ENA primary metagenome ERZ772946 (study PRJEB29015, sample SAMEA2737918) | human oral metagenome | biome: human oral; feature: human-associated habitat; material: dental | place: China | collected 2016 ... | reverse complement strand
CCATTTCCATCTTGGCAAGAACAAAAGCTAGAGGTTGCTCCATATCATAAAGAAGCTCTAATTGCCCATTTTCGCTGAGTTTTTCAAGCACAATAGGCGCTGTTTCGACCAAAACAGCAAGCTTACGAGCCAAGTGCTCCAAGAATTTCTCGCGTTCAGGAAGGGCCTTTTTGACACCCTTACCGTAGAAAGTTTCATCATCAACCAAATAAGTCTGACCATAAAGACTAGCAATAGTCGCAATTTCATTGTCCTCCACAGTCGAAAGGAGGTATTTAGCCAAACGGCTATCAAAAGCAGGCACCTGCAAATCCACACCAAAACGATTCAAGAGAACTTTAGCCTTCTTAAAGTCATAAACTTTCAGAGGTGTTTTTTCTAAAAAGTCCTTGAAAATAGGCTCTTGCAAAAGTTCAAGCTTATCTGTAGCATAGAGCTTATCCCCACAAGACCAGGCAAAACCAACCAAATCATCCGTATGGTAATTCTCACCAAAAAGCTCAAAATGGAAGATAGACTCTTCACTCAGCATATCTTGACTAACTTGGTCAACAATAGTAAAATCCAAGCTCTCAGCCACATCAGCTGACGATACATTTAAAGCCTGCTTGAGCTGTTTGAAGCCCATCTCATCGTAGAATTTCCCAAGATTTTCCACATCTGGACCACTATAGATCAAATCCTCCAAACCAATCTCAATCGGTGCCTTGGTATCAATGGTCGCCAGTGTCTTAGACAAAAAGGCCTGGTCCTTATCATTGATGAGATTTTCTTTCATCTTAGAAGCCTTCATCCCATCGATATTTTCATAAATCCCCTCAAGCGAACCATGCTCCAGCAAAAGCTTGATACCAGTCTTTTCCCCGATTTTAGTCACTCCAGGGATATTATCCGACTTATCGCCCATGAGTGCCTTGAGATCGATAAACTGAGTCGGTGTAATGCCCATCTTTTCCATAAGATATTCTGGCGTAAAGGCCTCAAACTCAGCTACACCTTTCTTGGAAATTTCAACCACCGTATGCTCATCCGTCAGCTGAATCAAGTCCTTGTCCCCACTGACAATGGTAATATCAAAACCATCCTGCTCAGCTAGCTTATCCAGTGTCCCAATGATATCATCCGCCTCATACCGAGCCAACTCATAGTGACGAATCCCCATATGATCCAGCAACTCACGAATGAAAGGAAATTGCTCACGAAACTCATCAGGAGTCTTAGCTCGACCACCCTTATAGTCCGCATACATCTCTGTACGGAAAGTCGTCTTTCCCGCATCAAAAGCCACCAAAATATGACTTGGCTCAACCCGCTCCAACAAATGGCTCAACATCAACTGAAAACCATAAATTGCATTGGTATGCAAACCAGCCGCATTCTTAAAACGGTCCAACTGCTGATAGAGCGCAAAAAACGCCCGAAAAGCAACAGAAGACCCATCAATCAATAATAATTTTTTCTTATCCATACACCCATTATAAAGGAAAGCACCAAAAAATACCATTGGGAAGAGCCAGACCGAGTATTTTTCATCCTTTTTCCGAATAAATAGATAGAGCCAGAGAATCTAGTAAACCTAGATTTAAAAATGTGCTATAATGAAAGGAGAAGCAACATGACTGTACGTCATCCGGGCATTAGCCCAACCAATGATTTGGTTGCTAAGAAAATCTTTAGCAATCCAGAAATCACTTGTCAATTTATTCGCGATATGCTGGATTTACCAGCCAAAAATGTGACGATTTTGGAGGGAAGCAATATTCATGTCTTGCCTTCCCTGCCGTACTCGGCGCAGGATTTCTATACAAGTATAGATGTTTTGGCTGAACTAGATAATGGCACCCAAGTTATCATTGAGATTCAGGTACATCATCAGAATTTTTTCATTAATCGCTTGTGGGCTTACCTGTGCAGTCAGGTCAATCAAAACCTAGAAAAAATTCGCCAGCAAGAGGGCAATACTCACCAGAGTTACAAACACATCGCACCGGTATACGCTATTGCAATTGTGGACAGCAATTATTTCTCAGATGATTTGGCTTTTCATAGTTTTAGTATGCGCGAGGATACGACAGGTGAAGCCTTATCCATCACAAACAATGGACAGGAAAACCATCTGGTCAAGATGGCATTTTTAGAACTAAAAAAATACAGAGAAACCAGCAAAGATAAGGTTCGCAAGCCGTGGTTAGAGTTTTTCGGGAATAAACCCTTTACCCAACAACCCGAGCGAGCCATCAGCCAAGCAGATCAACTGCTGGACTACAAGAGCTGGTCTGAGGAGGACAGGAAAATGTTTAGTCAACTACGTATGCGAGAAGAACAAGCCTTGTTAGCACAGGACTATGCCTTGGAACAAGCTGAAGAAAAAGGCTTAGAACGTGGTCGTACAGAGGGTATTGAACAAGGTCTAGAGCGTGGGAAAGCTGAAGGAAGGGAAGAAGGAAAACTCTTTGCCTTCTTAGACATGGTTCGTCAACATGCTTTAACTTCCGAATTTGCGAGTGAACAGTTGGGCATGACCGTAGCTGAGTTTGAGGCCTTATTGTAAGTTTATAGAGCAACATAAAAGTGAACAAAACCAAAATGTCGTTTTGTTCACTTTTTTCTTCTTTCAATAAAACTCTCCCTATAGTCCATATCACAAAAAGAGAAGGTCATAATCCTTCTCTTTTATATCTTCAACTAATTAGTTTTTGCGTTTCACAAATGGAAGGGCACCAAGGAGCAATCCAAGGAATCCTAATGATGCAATTGCAACATTATCTTTACCACCAGTGTTAGGAAGTTCTTTCTTATCTTCTACTTTCACAGCTGGAGCTTGATATGTATTATCTTTATTAGTACCTGCTACAGTTGGTGCAACCGCAGGAGTTGCTGTTGGCATAGCTGGAGCATCCGTTCTAGGAGTTGTTGGTGTAGCTGAAGCATTTGTTCCAGAAGCAGCCGGTGTAGTTGGCACAAGTGCAGGTTCATTCACAGCTGTAGTATCAGGATTTTCACGCGATGGATTCCCAGGTGTTCCAACTTTAGCTGGGATTGGGAAATCAGGAGCTGGTTTTTCAGGTCTTGATGGAACTGTATTTTCTTTATTCGATTCAGGCAATTTACCTTCATTTAATTTTGATAAATCAAACTCAGGTTTGTCATTCACAAGATTTAACCAAGCAGCTTTAAGTTCTTCTAATTCTGCTTTAGCTTTATCTAATTCACCTTTCAATCCCTCTACAAAATAGTCTTCAGCACCATTTTCTGCATCTTTCACGTCAGATTCAAGTTTTTCAACTTCTTTTTCAAGACGTTTGATTTCAGATTTAATATCTGAAACTTCTGTTTTTGGTTGCTCAGCTGGTGCTTTACCTTCTGGGTTTTCTTCAGCTGTAGGAGCATTATCATCATTTACACCACCATTGAACTCTGGTGTATTTTCAGTTGGAGGTGTTGTATCATTCACTCCGCCGTTGAATTCTGGATTATTAGGTTGGGTAGGAGCATTGTCATCATTTACACCACCATTGAATTCTGGAGTTGCTGGTGTTGTAGGCGCTTCTTCATCGTTTACTCCACCTGTGAATTCAGGTTTTTCTTCAGCTGTAGGAGCGTCAGCAGGATTTACCCCACCATTGAATTCTGGAGCATTAGGAACCGTTGGAACCTCATCCGCTTCCTTAGCAGGCTCAGTAGTTGCTTCATCATCATTTACTCCACCTGCGAAGTCTTTTGGTGCTTCACCTTTAGGAACTTCTTTTAAGTTTTCGATATAACCTAAAGTTGCATTGTAATCATCAGTTAGTTCATCGATTGCATCTTTGTAAGCTTTCACTACTTCGTTAACTTCGTCGAATTTAGCTTGAGCTTCATCTGCAGCAGTTTTAGCAGAAGCAACAGCAGCTTCTAATCTAGTTACAGCATCTTGTAATCCATCTTGGATAGATTGTTCAGCATTGTTTTTCTTAGCTGTTTCAAGAGCAGCTTTAGCTTTTTCTAAAGTTTCTTTTTGTTTATCTAATGCAGCATTTTTTTCTTCTACAGCTTTAGCTTTTTCAGTAGCATCAGCTTTGTCTTTATCAGCTACTTTAGTTAATTTTTCAATTTTTTCAGCGATATCATCAGCGATATCTTGAAGTTTTTTAACGATTGGTTTAGAAGCTTCTTTGTTGTAAGCAGCGTCTAATTTTTCTTTATCAGCAGTAGGAAGTTCAGCAAGAGGTTTTCCTTCTTGTTTTGTAGCGCCAATTTCGTCTTCTTGTGGATCTTGATTTTTGTTAGCTTCAGCAGTCTCATTTTGATCTTTTAATTCTTTAAGAACATCTCCTGCAGTTAAGTCGCCTTTTTCAACTGCAGCTAAAATATCTTCTTTACCTAATGCTTTTTTAGCTTCTTCTTTATTTGTAATCTTAGCATTAGCATCGATAGCTTTTTCAAGTTGATCTAATGCATCTTTAAGAGCAGTTCTAGTTTCAGCTTCTTCTTTTTTAAGTTCTTCAACTTTAGCTTTAGCTTTGTCGGCTTCTTCTTTTGCTTTAGTCAATTCAGCTTCTGCGTCAGCTTTAGCTTTATCGGCTTCATCTTTTTTAGTTTGAGCAGCTTTTACATCTTCAGCTTCTTTTTCTGCTTTAGCTGTAGCTTCATCTGCTTTTGTTTTAGCTTCGTCTGCTTTTTTCTGCAATTCAGCAACTTTAGCATCGGCTTCTGCTTTAGCTTCAGCAGCTTTTTCAGCTTCTGTTTTTTCTGCTGGTTTAGCTGGTTCTTCTTCTACTGGTTTAGCTGGCTCGTTAGCCTCTTTTTCTTTAGCAGCTTTTACTTCATCAAGAGCTTTGTTGTACTCATCAGTAAGTTTGTTTAGCTCATCAGCAACAGCTTTAGTATCCGAAGCAGCTTGATCAAATGCATTTTGTGCATCATCACGCTCTTTTTCAATCGCAGTTACAGCTTTTTCTAGTGGTGCTGTGATATCTTTACCAAATCCATTATCTTGAGCAGATTTAAGAGCTTCTTTAGCTTCTTTTAATGTATCTTCTTGTTTTTTAAGAGTTTCAGCTTTTTTATCTTCTTCAGCTTTTAATGCATCAGCATCTTCTTTAAGCGTATCAACTTTTTCACCTAAGTCATCAGCTTTATCTTGAGCTTTTTCTGATGCAGGACGAGCAGCATCGGCTTTTTCAGCTTTGTCAATTCCAGCCTTAATGTTTGCTGGTAATTGATCTTTAGTTTTAGCTTCAGCTTGAGTTGCTTTAGCATTAGCTTGAGATGTTTTATCGTCGTTTTCTAATTCTTTAAGAATATCCCCAGCTTTTAATTCACCAGATTCAACAGCCTTCAACAATTCCTCTTTTGCTTTTTTGTCGAGTAATTCGTTATCATCAGGTAATTGTTTTAAAGCCTCGGTTAATGCTTCTTTAGAATCAGCTTCTTCTTTCTTAGCGTCAGCTTCTTTTTTAGCTTCTTCTTTAGCTTTAGCGTCAGCTTCAGCAGCTTTTGTTTTTGCTGCAGCTAATTCTTCGTCAGCTGCAGTTTTAGCTTCTTCAGCTTTAGTTTTTACAGCTGCTGCATCGGCAGCTTCTTTTTTCTCAGCTTCTAATTTAGTATTTGCTTCGTTAGCTGCAGTAGTAGTTGTATCTACTTTAGCTTGAGCTTCAGTAACTTTTTCTTCAGCTTTTTTAGCTTCATCTTCAGCTTTTTTAATTTCTGGACTTGTAACTTCTGATTTAGAAGTGTCAGTAGCTCCAGTTTCTGCTGGCTGAGTAGCCGCTGGTTGCTCTGTTGTCTCAGAATTTCCAGCAGGGTTAGTTGTGCTATTTGAATTAGTTGCTGATGTATCTGTTGTGCCAGCTGGTTGAGCTGAAGCAGTAGTTGCATTATCCTCTGCAGCTTTTACGACTGATGGTTGAGATGCCGCAAATGCTGCTCCCAATACAGCCACACTAGCCAAGCTAGTTAAAATCATTTTCTTTTTATCCATTTGTGAAACCCCTTTTTTAGAATTATATTTAGGTTTATTATAACTCTTTCTAAAAACATAATCAAGTGATAGGTTATTTTATTTTTACATTTATATAATTATATTGATTTTCAAATATACCTCTTGCAAAAGAAAAAAGAAGGCCTGTTTTATAAGCTTTCTTTTTATTTTCTTTTCATTATTTACATTTTCTATGGTAAATTTTACACTTTTAAACCCACTCACCGTTGGCATTTACTGTGTAACCATTGATTGTAGTGCTGACAGCAAGAGCTCCTGAACTATATGCATAGTACCATTTGCCATCTACTTGGAACCAACCAGTTACCATGGCGCCTGAATTATCAAGATAATACCAACTACTACCTTGTTTCAACCAACCAGTTTTCATAGCACCTGAGCTGTTTAGGTAGTACCAAGTACCACCAACTTGAGCCCAGCCTGTCGCCATTGCACCTGAACCATTTAGATAATACCATGTGCCACCGTCTTGCAACCAACCAGTTTGCATTTCGCCTGAACCATTTAAGTAGTACCAAGTATCACCTTCTTTAAACCACCATTTTTGCATCACGCCTGCAGCATTAAAATGATACCATTTACCACCATCTTTCAGCCAACCAGTCTTCATTCCATCTTCTTTAGAGAAATAATACCAGTCACTCTCAACCTTCTTCCATCCAGCCTGACGATTTCCTTCGCTGTCAATGAAGAATTTTTTACCATCAATCACAACAATCCCTTGTTTAAGGACACCTTCCTCATCCAAGAAATAATGTTTCCCATCAACAGTAATATCACCAGTTAGACGGACACCTTCTTTGACATAGTAAGTTTTCTCATCAATTTTGACAAAACCAGTTTTCTTCTCACCATCTTCTACAAAATAATAAGTCTTGTCAGCAACTTTTACAAAGCCTAGCTTTTTAACACCATCTTTTTCATCTAGATAGTATTGCTTATCACCTGCAGTCAATAGACCTTTCTTCATAGCACCATCAGCTTCAAAGTAGTAAGTCTTATCATCGATTTTTTGCCAACCGCTAACCTTTTTACCGTCCTTGATATAGTAGACTTTTCCGTTCTCTGTTTTGAACTGACCGCCACTTGTTGTTGTAGATTGATTTTGGTTGTTGTTACCAGCATTAGTAGCTGTGTTTGAACGATAGACATGATAAAGAATACCATCTTTTAAGTTACCAGTAACATACTCATAGTTGGCAATAGTTGGATGACTTGTATCTGAGGCTTCAGATCCTTTACGCGGATCCTTAATATTTACTGGATCGCTACTACCCTCTTTATAAACTACAAAACGAACTTCCTTGACTGCTGAATTCCCACTAGTTGTTGTAGTATTTTGATTGTTGTTTGTATTTGTATTCGTTGTAGCAGCCGTATTTCCACCATGATAAGGATTGCTTTGAGCAGAAGAACTATTACTATTACCTGTTGTAGCAGTTGTATCAGCTGGAGCATATGTATGATATAGTATACCATCCATTTCTTCACTAGTAGTATATTTATAGTTCTCAATTTTAGGCTGATCCTTAATAGATGCATCTGTTACAGCAGATCCTGTCAATGCGGCTTTGATATCAACAAGTCTACCATTTTGAAATGCCACATAGTGTACTTCTTTAACTGTAGAAGTTGTCAACGCACTTGTCGCTCCTGATTCAGCAGCTTGGACTTGTTGGACTGTCGCCATTGCTAGTACAGAAGTTGCTAGCAAAATACCTGTTACTGTTTTTCTCATAGGAAAATCCTCCTGTATTAAGATAATAAATCTATCTAAATTATATCCCTTTCCTATAATAAATGCAATAAAAAATATAAAAAGTGTAGAAATATTTAAATGTAAAAAAGAGAGCAGTTGAAAAACCACTCTCTTCCAATTTTTATACCCACTCACCGTTGGCATTTACGTAATAGCCATCAACTGTAGTGCTTACTGCAAGGGCACCTGAACTATAAGCATAGTACCATTTACCACCCACTTGGAACCAACCAGTTACCATAGCACCTGAGCCTTTAAGGTAATACCAAGTACCACCAACTTTAGCCCAGCCAGTTTCCATAGCACCTGAGCTATTTAGGTAGTACCATGTACCACCATCTTGCAACCAGCCAGTTTGCATTTCACCTGAACCATTTAGATAGTACCATTTGTTACCATCTTTGATCCACCATTTTTGCATCACGCCTTCAGCATTAAAGTAGTACCATTTACCACCGTCTTTAAGCCAACCAGTTTGACGTTTACCTTCTTTATTCACATAAACCCAGTGATTGTCAACTTTGTTCCAGCCAGCTTTTGTATCAGAATCATCTGTCAAGAAGTAAGTTTTACCGTCAACAGTGATTTCACCAAACTTACGTTCACCTTCTTCAGTGACATAGTAATACTTGTCGCCAGCACCCTTGATAAGGCCTGTCTTACGCTCACCTTCTGCAGTGATGTAATACCACTTACCAGCGCTATCTTTTACAATACCTGATTGAGCTTTACCTTTTTCATCAAAGAAGTACCATTTCGTACCAACTTTATGAGCTCCGTTTGTCACAACACCATCTTTTACAAAGTGAGATTGACCGTTTTCTGTGACAACTTCTGTTCTACGGACACCGTTTGCATCAAAGTAGTAAGTTTTTTCTCCCACTTTGAGGAAACCAGTTTTCTTAACACCTTGATTATCTAGGTAGTAGCGTTCAGAGTTGTTCTCGATGATACCACGAGCCATAACACCTTCACTGTTGAAGTAGTAAGTCTTGTTGTCAATCATGACCCAACCCTTAACTGGGTTCCCGTGTGAATAGAAGTAACGGTTACCTGACACTTCACGCCAGCTGTTATTTTTATCAGTAGATTTATAACCTTGTTTATTCAAATCCGCAGACGCTGTATTTGGGTCATTTTCCAACTCATCAAGTTTTGTACCCTTTTCTACAAATACATAGTAACGAACACCACCCTCTACATAAGTATTTTGATATTCGAATTTATCAATGTATTTATGTAGATCAATTTTTTGGTCTCCTGCCTCATGGTAGACTGTCGTACGAGTACGTGAACGGTCATTCGAAATCGTCACCCATTCTGTTTTACGAACAAACTCTTCCGCATGTACAGAAGGAGCTGTGATAGCTGAGTAAGCAGTCACAGCAGCGCCTGCCATTGTGACACTAGCAAGAGCTAGAGCTAAAGCTTTTTTATTTTTCATGTGAACATTCTCCATTCTTAAATTTAGCTATTATGCTTTTCTTTATTGTATCTTATTTTTACAAAAATTTCTAAGAAAAACTGAACTTTTTATGGAAAAAATAAAAAGCAGAAGAAATCTCCTGCTTTTTTTATTGAGCTAGATTATTTAACCCATTCACCGTTTCCGTTAACAGTGTATCCACCTACAGTAGTGTTAACTGCAAGGGCACCTGAACCGTCAACGTAGTACCATTTACCACCAACAGTGAACCATTGGCTAGCTTTCATAGCACCTGAGTTTTCAAGGTAGTACCATTTACCACCGTCTTGCAACCAACCAGTTTGCATTTCACCGTTTCCGTTTAGGTAGTACCAAGTGTTTCCATCTTTAACCCACCATTTTTGCATTACGCCTTCAGCGTTAAAGAAGAACCATTTACCGTCAACTTGTTTCCAACCTGAAACAGCTTTGTTAGAAGCGTAGTATTTCCAACCATCTTCTTCTTGAACCCATTGGTCTTTCACAACGTTGTATGAGTCAGTTTTTTCAAGAACCAAATCAACTGAAGCGTTTGTGAACATATCTGCATGAGTATCTTTATCTAAGTCAGCTGAACCAGAGTATACAAATGTTCCTTCTGCAACGCTACCAATTTCTGCGCCATTTGAAGTTTTGTTTAATGTGTAAAGTCCGTTAGTAGACTCCATACCTTTTACAACATAACCTTTTGGTACATTAGCTACACGGTATTGAACCAATCCACCATGTGGTACTGCCAATTCAACATCACCTGCTGCGTTAGATTCAGCAGAAACAACTGATGCTTTAGCGTAGTTCATGTAATCAGCTTTGTTAGCCCAAACCATGATATCTACTTTAACACCTGCTACTGAAGCACCTTGAAGGTCACGAACGTGGAAACGAACGTGTGAACCATTACCAAACTCAACTGGTTTACCATGGTAAGGGTTGTAAGCTGGAGTTTCTGGTTTGTATTGGTTTTCTGGAGCAACTACACCAGTATGAGCTGATTTCACTTCATTTTCTGTGTATTTAGCAACATCCAATTTACCTGTTTTTGGATTTACACGACCACTTTCAGTGTAACCGTTGTTAGTATCAGCTGAAACAGCTTGTACAGCACCAAATGCTGCAAGAGCGACTGCGCTTGTCAATAAAACTTTTTTCATCGTTTTATCTCCTTCATTTTTCATTATATATTTTTTCGTAAGACTATCTTACTACCATACAGTATATAAATATTTGCAGGATTTGTCAAGGGTTTTCTTCTAGTTTTTAAAGTTTTTACCCATTTTTAGAAAAAAAGGTGAAAAAAACAACTTTTTGAGAGTGAATACGCTTAAAACATCCTAGATTCAAGTGAAAATCTCACAAACTTTTGACCCTTGAGTATAATCATTCATATCTAATCCACATAGACAGTTGGACAGAACTCACGTCTATGGTATTATCTTATAAACACTTCTAAATGTCAAGTAAAAATGGCAAGTTTTTTGATAAGAACTTGCCATTTCATCAACTTTCTACTATTTAAAATGTGACCTTATAGCAAGGCCTCAAACTCAGCGACGGTCATGCCTAATTGTTCACTAGCAAATTCGGAAGTTAAAGCATGTTGACGAACCATGTCTAAGAAGGCAAAGAGTTTTCCTTCTTCCCTTCCTTCAGCTTTCCCACGCTCTAAACCTTGTTCAATCCCCTCCGCCCTAGCTGTTTCTAAGGCATAGTCCTGTGCTAACAAGGCTTGTTCTTCTCGCATACGTAGTTGACTAAACATTTTCCTGTCCTCCTCGGACCAGCTCTTATAGTCCAGCAGTTGGTCTGCTTGGCTGATGGCTCGCTCGGGGTGTTGGGTAAAAGGCTTATTCCCGAAAAACTCCAACCACGGCTTGCGAACCTTATCTTTGCTGGTTTCTCTGTATTTTTAGGTCTTATTTATGATGGTCTTTCAATAGTTCTTCAAACTCAGCAACAGTCATTCCCAATTGTTCACTCGCAAATTCGGAAGTTAAAACATGTTGGCGTACTAAATCTAGAAAAGTAAAGATTTGTCCTTCAACTTTCCCACGCTCCAGTCCTTGTTCAAGACCTTCTTCTCGCCCTTTTTCAATACCCTCTGCACGACCACGTTCAAGTCCACGCTCTAAGCCCTTTTCCTCAGCTTGTTCCAAGGCATAGTCATGAGCCAATAATGCTTGTTCTTCGCGTCTGCGTTGTTCACTAAACATTTTCCTGTCCTCCTCGGACCAGCTCTTGTAGTCCAGCAGTTGGTCTGCTTGGCTTATGGCTCGCTCGGGTTGTTGGGTAAAGGGTTTATTCCCAAAAAACTCCAACCACGGCTTGTGAACCTCGTCTTTGCTGGTTTCTCTGTATTTTTTTAATTCCAAGAACGCCATCTTGACCAGATGGTTTTCCTGTTCATTGTTTGTGATGGTTAAGACCTCACCTGTCGTGTCCTCGCGCATACTAAAGCTATGGAAAGCCAAATCATCTGAGAAATAATTACTATCCACAATAGCGATAGCATATACTGGTGCGATGTGTTTGTAACTCTGATGAGTATTGCCCTCTTGCTGGCGAACTTTTTCAAGATTCTGATTGACCTGACTGCACAAATAAGCCCACAGGCGATTGATGAAGAAATTCTGGTGATGCACCTGAATTTCGATGATAACTTGAGTGCCATTATCCAACTCCGCCAAGACGTCTATACTTGTATAGAAATCCTGAGCTGAGTAAGGCATGGAAGGCAAGACGTGAATATTGCTTCCCTCCAAAATGGTTACATTTTTGGCTGGCAAGTCCAGCATATCACGAATAAATTGACAAGTGATTTCTGGATTGCTAAAGATTTTCTTAGCAACCAAATCATTGGT
>ERZ772946.662-NODE-662-length-12069-cov-3.09747_pt1 | contig 12069 bp, 16 predicted proteins | sample MGYA00511680_ERZ772946 | MGnify/ENA primary metagenome ERZ772946 (study PRJEB29015, sample SAMEA2737918) | human oral metagenome | biome: human oral; feature: human-associated habitat; material: dental | place: China | collected 2016 ... | reverse complement strand
TACCGAAGGCGGCGGGAGCGGCGTGGTTGTGCAGCTCAAGAGGAATTTCCATTGTTTTAAAAAGGATTTTTATGGCGGATTTATTCCGGACAGTAGTGTTTGTGGCAAGGGGGTCGCAGTTTGCGACTCCCTCAAAGGTGCCGCTACGGCCTCCCATGAAGGGGGGCGCAGGCGTTCCCTTTTGCGATTCGTAAAAGGGTTGATGCAGGTCAGTGATGGAATCCCGTCTTTGGCAGGTTTCCAGTGGTGAAAGTGAGCAAAAATTGAGCAGAAACCGAGCAGAAACCGAACACAAACTGAACAGTTCGGTTTTGGTTTGTGCCGTTAGTTCAATAGCTTGCAATGTAATCGGGCAGAAACCGAACAGCAAACTGAACAAAAGTGAGCAGAGAAAGCCACGGTTTCACGGTAAAGGGTTGTTTCGGTTGGTAACGCATTTTTGCGTTGGGAGCAAGCCCCTGTTTTGGTTGCTGATACAAGATTGCATTTATCCCTTTGTTTGGGTTGGTAACTCAAAATTGAGGAAGGCAAAACGCAACGGGTTGCGCGGGTTCGTCCGCGTGGTTGTCGGCCTCATGAGCAGGGATGCGGCCAAACGCAACAGCAAACGCAACAGACACAACGCTATGGCGTCTGGTTGGCGCTGTAAGCTGTTTCCTGGCGCGGTTTGTTGGCTTCATCATTGTAAGCCATTACAGGCGCATTCAGGCTTCCACCAGCGCGGGGGCTTTTTGGGGGGCGGGTGCTTCGCCAGTGGTCGGGGTCATGCCTGCGTCTGCCAGCAGTTTGTGCAGGGCTTCCAGGGTCGGGGCTTCGTCCAGCAGGTCGTAGAGGTCGTCGCGCGGGATGCCTGCCACCTTCGCCAGTTCGGTCATGCCGCGCGCTTTGGCGGCAGTCTTGATGGCGTGGGCGAGGATGGTCGGGTCGTTTTCGTTGGTGGCGTCTTCTGCCGCAAAGCCGAGAAACAGTGCGATGTCTTCTTCGTCGTCCAGGTAGCGGCTTACGTCTAGCGGTCGTGTTTTTATCATGGAAACAGCTCCTTCTTGAGTTTTTTCGCGGTGGCGATGTCGGCTTGTTGGCTGCTTTTGTCGCCGCCTACCAGCAGGAAGATGATTTGCCTGCCGTGCAAGGTGTAATAGAGGCGGTAGCCCGCACCAACGTGGATGCGCATTTCGCTGATGCTGTCGCCCACGCTTTTGTGGTCGCCGAGGTTGCCATTGGCCGCCCGGTTCAAGCGTTGGGCAATCGCGTTCTTGCCCCGCTTGTCTTTCAGGTCGTCCAGCCAGTCGTCAAAGATTTTTGTTGTGCAGAAGGTGTAGGTCATGGGTTACTCATGAACGGCGGCCAATGGCGCAGGGATGACGGCGGGCAGGGCTTTTTGTTCGGCCTGCCAAAGGTCATAGGTCGCCTGTTGGTGCAGCCAGCTTTCAGCGCTTGGGCTGTGTTCTCCCAGCCAAAGGTGCAGGCGTAGCGCCATGTCGGCGGTGATGCCGGTTTTGCCGTTGAGCAGGCGGGAGAGGGTTACGCGCGATACGCCGAGCTGTTTTGCCGCTTCGGTTACGGTCAGGCCGAGTTCTGGCAAGACGTCTTCGCGTATCAGAAGGCCGGGGTGGGGCGGTTATGTTGCCTCATGCTTCAGCAAGGGTTTCTTTTTCGGCAGGGATGACGGTTTGCCGTGCGTAGTTGCCGCTCTTCACGTCGTGCAGCGCTTGGGTGAGGCTTTCGGCGATTTCTGCCGCGTCCGGGTCGTCTGCGATGACGGCGGCAACCATGTTGGGGATGTTCCAGTCTTTGGGGTCAGTCATGTTTGGCTCCTTTCAGTTGGTGCAGTTCTTGCGCAGTAAGGTCGGTTTTTTCGTTTTTGCTGTAGATGTCGATGGCAAAGATTGTGCCGTTTGCCAGCCGGTTGAAGTAGATGATGCGGACGCCGCCCCGCTTTCCTTTGCTGCCGTGTTGCCAACGCACCTTACGCAGGCCGCCACCTTTGGGGATGACGTCGCCCGCCAAAGGGTTGTGCGCCAGCCATGCGAGAAACTCCAGCCGCTCCCTGGTTGTCCAGAGGCGGTCTGCTTTGTCCTTGAAGGCGGGGGCTTCGATTATGGTGTACATGAGCGCCGTTGCGTGTTCTTGGTAGCGCCCATTATCCGCCCACGGGGCGGAAGGGGGCAACCAGGGGATGGGGTCGGTATTACCTACCCCATGTTGTTAATGTTTCGGCCTCGTCGCTGGAGTGTATATAAGCGCAAACGCGAAATTTACTGGTTACCTTGGTTACCGGGGTTTATCTATTTGTTTTTGTTTCGGGAAAAGGTAACCAGTGGTCTTTTTTTTGTGGTTACCTGCTGGTTACCTTACTGGTTACCTGCCCCTTTGGTAACCAATGGTAACCAGTAGGTAACCAGTAATTTTTAGTCATTGGTTACCTTTTTTTTCTTTCCTTTCATGTGATTATTTGAAGGTAACCAAGGTAACCAGTGATTTTTATGTTTACGCTTTATAGAGGGGTTTTCTTAACCGGAATCCATGTTCCCGCAATGTTTCGCCGGGATGTTTCGGGCATGAAAAAGCCGCCCCGAAAGGCGGCTGTTGGTCAGGCGTCTTCTTCGCCCGGTGGTTCTATGCCGATGAGGATGTAGTAGCGCCCCTTGCCTTTGAGCTGGTGTTGCCAACGCCCCGGGGCTTTGGGTTGCAGCCAGCCGATGGCGTGCAGCACCTGGCAGACTTTGTTGGCTTCGTAGCCACGGGCGATTTCATCGCGGAAGACGGCGGGGGTTATCCAAAACTTCAGCAGGTCGCCGATGGCTTCTTTGTAGCCCGCGTGGTCGGTGTAGGTCTGCGGGTCGCCCTCTCCGCCGCGCCATGTCCGCCACGCAAAGCGGTTGCCCATGCCGTGGGTTTGCATGAAGTCTTCCGTCTGTTCGATGATTTTGCGGTCTTCGTGTTTGCCGCTGCCGTGGGCGGCCTGCCAGTCGTCATGGCATTGGCGGATGGCGGCCGTGGTGCCGGTGAGGCCGTGGATGGGAGCGGCCAGTTCGAGGGCGGCGGCGAGGATGGCAAAGCGCATCGCTACCCGCCGCGCCTGTCCTTCCAGTTTCGGCAGGGCGGCCATGTAGGCGTCCACATGGCGGCGTGCTTCTTGCCCTGCGTCGATGGTGGCGAGGTGGGCGATGTATGCCCGCCCCGCCGTGCCGTGGTGTTTCGCCCCTTCGCGGGTGAGGTGTTCGGATAATTCCGCCCCGCCCGCGAAGCCGTGCAGGGTGTCGTAGATGCCGAAACCTTTGCCCGCGTCTGCCGGGATGGCGGGCAAGCGGGTTGCCTGCCCCGCCTGCCAGTCTTTGCCTTCGGTCTTGAGGTAGCCGTCCAGCGTCTTCTCCCCGGTGGAAAACAGCATGATGCGCCAGCGCTGGATTTCGCGGTTGCCGCCGTCTTTCGCGCCCTGAATCTTGCCGGTGCCGTTCAAGACGGCGTAGGCGGTTTGGGCGGCGGTGCGGGCGCTTGCCTGCCCGATTTCGTCCAGTACCAGCAGGCCGTCGTTCTTGGCGGCGGCGGTGTTGCTGAAGCCGTGCGCGGTGCCTTCCCAGGTGAGTTTCAGCCCTTTGGGGTTGCCCCAGACGGTGAGGGCGAACAGCGCGGCGGTGGTTTTGCCGTCCGAGGAATCGCCGTAGAGGTGGAAGCCGCCGCTTTCGTGGTCGAGCAGGTGCAGGAGTGGCGCGGCAAAGGCGCAGCCGAGGGCGAGGCAGAGGCGGCTGTTGCCCTGTGCCAGGCGGGCGAGTGCCTGCCAGTCGGCGAGGCTGCCCCGTGGCTGGTAGTCCGCCCCTTGTGAGGTGTCGCCGTGGTAGTGGATGTTCTCCGCCTCTCCGAGTACTTCGCCGCTTGGCAGGATGTAGGCGCCTTCGTGCCAGCCCGCTGTTTTGGCGAGCTGCCAGCGGGTGTTTTTGCCTTCGCCTTGCAGGTAGTCGGCGAGGCGTTCGCGTTTTTTCCGCCCCGCCTTGATGGTGATGCCGTGGCTTTGCAGGGTGCGCCAGCCCGCCGGGGTGCCGATGTCGCCCATGTCCAGCGCGGTGCGGTGGGTGGCGTGGTAGCGGTCGCGCCATTCGATGATGCGCCAGTTCCGTCCTTCGTCGTCCACGGCGCGGCCAATCAGGCGGATGGCGTCGGCGAGGTGGTCGCGCTGTTCTTTGCCGTCGTCGTAGTTTATCCAGTAGGTGCCGCTTTCGGTCGTGTGGTAGTGCGCGGTTTCTGTCGTCGCTTCGATGTCGTCCAGCCCCAGCTTTTTGTTCCAGTCGGTCATTTCGCCCTCCCGAGATAGTCGAGGGCGTCGCCGTGGTCAGGCTTTTTCAGGGCGACTTCTATGCCTGCCCGCAATGCACGAGATGCGAGCGCGTCGCCCGCCTGCCAGCCTTGCAGGTCGCCGTCGCAGTAGATGAACAGCCGCTTTATTGGCGGCAGGGCGAGGGTTTCCAGTCCGTGGCAGGAGAGCGCGCTCCATACCGGCCAGCCCGTCAGTTGCCGGGTAGCAAGGGCGTTTTCGATGCCTTCGGCTACGGCCAGTTCTTCGCCCACGGGGTTGAGCTGGATGGCGCAGGCGGTGAGGCTGCCCGGATAGCGGCGGCGCATTTTCTTCGCGGGCAAGCGTTCGCTATGGTCGTACAGTTCCAGTTTCCGCCCGTCACGGATGTAGGTCAGGTGCAGCCCCATCGTCTTGCCCGCCGTGTCGGTGATGCGGCCAATCATCGCCGGGTACTCGCCGAGCTTTTCGCCGTTGTGCCAGTAGGCAAGCGCCGGATGGTGGCGCAGGTTGTGGACGTCAGGGAATGCCAGCCCGCGCCCTTCGAGGTAGGCGGCTACGGGGTCGCCCGCTTCCAGCGGCAGGGTGGCGTTCCAGATGCGCAAGAGGCGGTCGATTTCGTCGCGTGGGCGCGCAGGCGGCGGCGTGGGCGGTTTTCTCCGTGGGGTTGGTGTCTTCCCTTCCCCGATGCCCAAAACGTCTGAAACAGCCGCTGCGGCGGTTCTGTAATCGCAGTCCAGCCAGTGCATGACGAGGCGGAAGCCGTCGCCGTTGCCGCAATGGGTGCAGATGTAGGAGCCGCTGCCGTCGCGGTCGTCGAAGCGGTAGCGGTCGCGCCCGCCACAGACGGGGCATGGCTGGTGTTTGTTGGTCAGCTTTTCCGGCGGGATGCCGAGCGCGGGCAGGATGTGCCGCCATTGGTAGCGGGCGGCGTGGCGCAGTTCATCGCTTCGCATGGCTGCCTCCGAGCTGGGCGCGCAGGCGTTGCAGGTGCCGCCCGTCGTCGTCGATTTGGGTAAAGGCGGCGTCCAGCAGGGCGATGAGTGGCCGCCCCTTGGCGTGTTCGCGGGTCAGCCATTCGAGCAGGGCGGCTGCGCCGTTCGCTTACATCGTCGCCAGCGTCAGCGTCATGTCCAGACGGGCGGCGTGTTCCGGTGGCAGGGTTTTGCCGGTGAAGGCGAGGCCGTCCAGTTCGGGCAGGATTTCCGCGTAGGCGTGGTAGTTACTGGATGGCATGGTCGCCCTCCTTCTCGCTACGGGCGAGCAGTTCAGCCAGGGCAGTGAGGCGCTGTCCGTCTTCGTCGATGTCGCGGGCGGCCTCATTCAGCAGGGCGATGAGTGAACGCCCTTCATTGTGGCCGTGTACCAGCCATTGCAGCAGAGCCGATGCCCCGTTGATTTCAGCAAAGCCAAAGGCAAGGGTTGTGCGCAGTTCGTGGCGGGTGTCGTCGTCCTTCACGTGCGCCCACGATTCGCCCGCCCCTTCGAGCAGGGGCAGGATTTCGGTGTGATCGCGGTATTTCATCGCCCCGTCTCCTTCGCCCAGGCGATGTGTTTGCGGATGGTCGCCAGTTCGGCCAGGACGTTGCCCGCCAGGATGGAAAAGGTAGCGAGCGCCCGCGCTACGTCATTTGCTGGCGTGTTTTGCTGGTAGGGCTTGAGTTGCTGCCAGTCTTCGGCCATGCGAGCGAAGGTTTCGAGCAGGTCGGTGAGGTTGTCGTTGGCGCACTCCGCACAGCTTTCCAGGTAGCCGAGGTCGCGCGTGGGGAAAGTGTTGGTTTTCTCTTGCGAGTGGTAGTAGCTGCGGATAGCGGCGAGGGTTTCGGCGTTTTCCAGCAGGGAAGCGAGGCCGTTGTAGCGGCGGGTTTGGATGGTCATGGTTGCACCTCGTTGGTGTTGGCCGCGCTTTGGCTGCTAGTCCAAATGGCGGCGTGGTGACGGGGGTTAGCAGACCGGCCAACGAAACCGGCAGGCGCGAACGCCTCCCCCGCCCCCACTCCATCGGGTGCGGTTTTCGGGCATAAAAATGCCGTCTTGCGACGGTTTGCCCGTCGTTGGTTCAGCCTGCTAAAGCTGGCCGCTGATGTTGCAGCGGCGCGGCAATGTTGCCCGGTGGGGGCGGTGGTGTCAAGTGGGACGATACGGGCAAAGGGGGTCTCGTTTTGAAACTCCCTTGCCGGGGCCGCGATATTCCAGGATTTTCCCGGTTTTGGCGTGGCGTTCATTGCAGCGCCTCCGTGTAGTAGCGCAGGCGGATGGGTGCGGCCATGCCCTTCAGGTGTGCCTTGCGTTCGGTATAGGGCTTGCCGTGCGCGATGAGGGCGGCGTTGGCGGCTTCCAGGCGGATGAGCATTCGCAGCGCGGGCGCGGGCAGGTTGTCGCGTGGTAGCGCTTCCCGCCTGCCCGTCAGAGCTTCATTGCACAAGAGCGCCTCGTTGCTGAAGTGATACGCTTTGGTTTCTTTGCCTGCCGCTGCCCGCGTGGTTTGCAGGATTTCCGCCATGACTTGCGCACCGATTTTGCTTTCTGCCCGTGCCGCCTGCCATGCGGGGCGTTCGGTCAGTAGCCGCCTGATGGTCTGGTCGCACCAAACTTCAAACTCAATGCTGATCCAGCGGGCAAAGCAGACCATGAGGTCAGGATGCAGCCATGTGCCGCCGTACTTGCCGCGCCGTGTCTTGATGAATGCCGGATAGCGTTTGGCGAGGCTTTTTAAATCCCTTGAATCCAAGGGATTTAGAACGGGCAATGTTTCGCCATTGTTCGCCTGTTTTTCCAATGCCATGAGATAGTCTTGCGTGCGCTTCAGGGCAAAGAAGTTATCCAGCCGCTTGCCGTGGGCTTCGGCTATTTCGGTGGCGTTAAACCACGCATCGCGGCTGGCGTGCAGGTCGATGCCTTCCCATTTCAGCGTGATGGCATTCATGACGCCCTCCGTGCCTTCCTGGCCGCATAGACGTCGCAGATGTATTGCGGGTCGGTGTGGCGGGCGATGACGTCCGAGGCGAGCGAATAGCGGGCATAGCGGGCGATTCTCCCGTCGCGGGTGTGCGATTCTTCGGGGGTGGTGATTACCGGCCAGCCATAGCGGCGCAGGTCAAAAATGGTGCGCGGGATATTGACGGTTGAAAGCCGGTCATAGGCTTCCCTTTGGGTGATGGTCTGCCCATCGAGCAGGCGGGCGAGCGTTTCAGCCGTTACGCTGTCCTTCTTGCGCGGGAAGGTTGGGGTATAATCAGCCGACGCTATACTTCGATTGAGGCCGTCCGAAAGGGCGGCTTTTTTCGTACTCATTGCTGGCCTCCATTGGCTTGCGCTTGCAGCCAGTCGAGGATTTCCCCGTACACAAAGAAGGTCGCCTGCTTCATGTCGGGATAGCGGCGAGGGGCGGGAAACTTGCCCGCCTTGATGAGGCGGCGGATGGTCATTTCGGATAGGCCGGTGATTCCTCTGCGGCTGCCTTTGCTGGCAATATCGGCCATTCGCAGATGCGCTTCGCGGGGAAGCGCAGTTAGGTGTGTTTGCATAACAATCTCCAGTTAGTTGATGCGCATGGCTGCGCGGTGTGGAGAAGGTTATTTATGTTTGCTGGAATGTTGGGGAATATTCCCAAAATAAAAGGAATATTCCCGCAAAATGGCGCAGTTGTGCGGGTTAGCGGCTATTGCTTCAAGCGTTCTTCGCCTTCTTCAATGTATTTTTGCAGCGTCTTCGCGGATAGGGTTTGCATTTTCCATCCCAACGTTTCCGCATGGGCTTGGATGTCGCCAACAAGGTTTTCAGCTGTTTGTTTTTTACTCCATTGACGGTTTTTATTTCCTAAAATCATTTGTGCCATAACGGCGATGATTTCATTTTGCTTATTGGTGGTTTTTGAGCTTTCAGGTCGTTTGGGTGTATTGTTTTTAATCAAACTATCAAGATGTTCTTTTCTTACAACAAGGGTGACATTGTCTAAGTCGTCTAGGGTTTTGGGGTATTCATGCAGCCAAAATCCAGCAGAATAAAATTTTATTGTGTAATTTATTTGCGCCGTAAGGTAATCATCCCAAACTGCTTCTTCTGCGTCTTTTTGCGGCTCTTCCGGTGGTGGAATAAGCGTTGTAAACCTAGCAGGCTTAAAGTACCCGTCGCAGTCTTTGCGTTTGAAATAAATGCCGCCGTACTCAATGCTGCCTAAGTGTTCAAGAAATGACAACGTTCCTGAAGGAAATCCACGCTTGTTTAATTCCGCACTGAAAAGCGTCCGCGCATCGCCCATATATTCAATATCAAAAATGCCGTTGTACTCTTCAACAGACACTCTCTTCGCTTCAATTTTGTATGGTTCACCGTTTGCATAATCTAGGCATATATTAGAGCGAGCAGCAGCTATTTCTTTTTCTGTTAGGCTTTCCATTCTAGCTGTTAGCAAGCATAGCGGCGGTTCTTGAAATACTAGCGAAAGGATTAAATCCCCATCTTTGGCAGCAAGCAACAAATCGATTTCGGATATTTCTGTATTTTGCAGCTTATCTGCCAAAATTTTTGCCGCTTCTGGCAGCGTAAAGTATTTTCTAAACATAGCGCCTCCCAAGCGTTTACCCAATAAGGCTGCCATGCCAGCGGGTTGGGTTGCCCGTTTTCGCCCCGTCGAGCTAGGCACGGCAAAACTGTATTTAGCGTCTATTCACTACCTCAAAAGGATTTAACAGCTTCGCCCCGCTTTCGGTGAAGTCCGCCACGTTGCGGGTAACGATAGTTAGGTGATGCTGGATAGCAATGGCGGCAATCCATGCGTCGTTTTCCGGTGAGCGGTCGGGGACGTGTAGGCGGGCGCAGATTGTGGCGGTGTCTTCGTCTATCGGCAGGATGCGGCCAGCAAAGCGGCGCTTTACGTCTTGTTCTAGCCAGCGGCGCAGGTGTAGCCCTTGCGCCGGGTCTTTCCGCTCCATACCCAAAACGCCCCGCTCCAGCTCCATCATGACGACTGCGCAGGTGTAGAGGCTTTCTTTCGGTGTCTGTTTCAGCCATTTAGCCACGCCCGCATTTATTTTGGGGATGCGGCGGGTTTCGCTGATGAGGTTGGTGTCGAGCAGGTACATTCAAAACTCCACGGGGCGGCGTTGCGCTTTGCTGCGCGGCGGTATTTCCAGTTCGGTATCAGCCACGGCGGGATTGGATGGCGTCAGGTACTCGTAGGCATTGCGCGCCTTTTTGGCTGCGTCCGGTACGGCCTCGCCCGTCAGTCGGCGGAAGTCGGCGATACTCATGAGGACGTGCGAGGGTTCGCCCCGGTTGGTGATGATGACGGGGGCGTGGTTGGCGGCCTTCTGTACTTTGCTGGTGTGCTGGTTGAAATAGCGGCTGGTGATGGTGGTCATGGGCGGCTCCTGGTTTGTGTAGCGATGTTACTACCACGCGCAGAGGCTATCAATGGCGTTCCCTGTCCAATGCCTGCCGCTTTAGGTCGTCGAGCCAGTCCGCCCACGCTTGCAGCATCGCCCGCCGCTGGTCGAGATACTGCGCATGGTTGTAGGTGCCGCGTATGCTGTTTTTGTCGGCGTGGCTAAGTTGCATTTCGATGTGGTCGCGGTCGTAGCCCTGTTCGTTGAGCAGGGTGGATGCGGTATGTCGCCAGCCGTGCCAGGTGATTTCTTCATGCAGGCCGTTGCGCACTTTCAGCCGCTGCGCCGCACCGTTGCTGATGGGCTTGCCCGTGGCCGGGTTGGCAAACACATGGGGCAGGTGGCCGGTATGGATGCGCAGGGCTTCGATGAGTGCGAGCGCCTGCCGGGGTAGCGGGATGAGGTGGACGCGCCGCTTCTTCATGGTGTGGGCGGGTTTCGTCCAAAGGGCGGCGGCCAGGTCGAGTTCTTCCCAGCGCATCGTGCGCAGTTCGTCAGGGCGGGTGAACAGCAGCGGCATGAGGCGAACGTAGGCTTTGACGGCAGGGTTCAGCGTGGGCGCGCGTTCGAGGGTCAGCAGGATGCGGCCAACGTCGTCAGGGGCGATGACGTGGCGCATCGGTTCGCTGGCTTTCTTCGGCAGGATGTCTTGCAGGTGGGCGGCAGGACTGGTTTCCCTGATTTCCAGTTGCACGGCATAGGCGCAGATGCGGCGGATGATGTCGAGACAATCATGCGCCGTGCTGTTGGTACCCCGCCGGTCAATGCCCTGAACCAGTTCTACGATTTGCACGGGGCGCAGGTGGCGGATGTCGAGCGCCCCAAAGGCGGGCAGGATGTGGGTACGCAGTTGGCTGGTGATTTTCTTGCGGCGGCGCTCCGTCCATGCCCGCGCCTTGTTGGTATTTTCCAGCCATTGTTCAGCCAGGCGGGCGAAGCTGGCGCGCTCCTCCGTGCGTTCTTCCGCCTTCGCCGCCTTCCTCGCCGCGTTCGGGTCAATGCCTTGGGTGAGGTCGGCCAGAAAATGAGCGTGCAGGGCGCGGGCGTCTTTCAGGCTTACCCGTGGATAGACGCCAAAGCTGGCGGTCTTCTGTTTGCCGTCGAAACGGTAGGCGGCGCGCCAGTATCGCCCCTTGGCGGTAACGTGCAGATAGAGGCCGTGGCCGTCAGCATACTTGCCGGGGGCAGTCAGGTTGCGGCAATGGCGGTCGGTGAGCTTTCCCATAGCGGTTTCCAGGGGTGTTGTTGGTATTTTTTTGGCCGTCGTGGCGGCGCGAGTATATCTACCAACAGAAGTACCAACAAAATTGTTGGTATTCCGTGGTTTTCGTTGGTAGTTCCTGATTGCAGGAAAATGGCTTTAACCCTTTAGTTTTCAGGCAAAAAGAAAGCGCCTGCGCGGCGCTGATGGTTGGGTTTGGAGCGGGTGAAGGGAATCGAACCCTCGTCGTAAGCTTGGGAAGCTTCTGCTCTGCCATTGAGCTACACCCGCATGATGCGCGAATTATAGCGGAAGCGGTGGCGGCGGGCGGCATTTTCTGCGCATCAGCGTCGTGGCGGGCGGCGATTCAGTGCTGAGCAGATGGCGCCGGTGACGACCAGCGCGGCGCCGAGGGCGGCGAGCAGGTTGAGGTCGGGCGCGGCGAATTTTGCCGGGACGAACTGGTGTGCCAGTGCGGCAAAGGCGATGGTAAAGAGCGGCACGAGGGTGATGGTGGTCGAGACTTTGCCGACTTCCCAGTGGTTGAGTGCTTCGGCGAAGGCGCCGTAGGCAATCGGCGTGTTGAGGCAGCAGTAGAGCAGGCAGAGCCATTGGTAGCCGTTAAGGTTGCCCAGCTCCGACCAATCGGCGAACGGCGCGGCGAAGAGCGCGCAGCCGCAGTAGAAGACGAACAGCACTTGCGGCGCGGTGAAGCGTTGCAGCAGCAGTTTCTGCACGAGACCGTAGGCCGCCCAACTGATGCAGCCGAGCAGGCTCAGACCGATGCCGATGCTTTGTCGGCTGATGCCGCCGCTGAACATCTGCGGCAGTTCGCGGTTAAAAAACAGCAGGATGCCGACGAAGAGGATGCCCGCGCCGATGATTTGGTTTTTGCGCAGCGGTTCTTTGAGGACGGCAATCCCGGCGAAGAGCAGGATGAATGGCGACAGTTGCGCCAACACCTGCGAGGCGGCGGCGGAAAGATACAAAAGCGAGCTGCTGAACAGCCAAAAGTTGCCGACCAGCCCCAGGATGCCGATGAGGATGAGCCAGCGGTAGCGTTTTTGCAGAAGGGTGTGCGGATGCGGCAGGCGGTTTTTGGCGCGCAGGAACAGGCCAAGGATGAGCGCGGCGGCGGCGAAGCGGCAGGCGACGACGGTGCGCGGCGACATCACCGGCAGCACTTGTTGCAG
>ERZ772946.660-NODE-660-length-12117-cov-3.95614_pt1 | contig 12117 bp, 4 predicted proteins | sample MGYA00511680_ERZ772946 | MGnify/ENA primary metagenome ERZ772946 (study PRJEB29015, sample SAMEA2737918) | human oral metagenome | biome: human oral; feature: human-associated habitat; material: dental | place: China | collected 2016 ... | reverse complement strand
CTTTTCTCAGAGCGTTCACTTTCTGCACATCGGACAGATGGTTCACGATTGACATCCCTTCTAGGTACTCCAACATATAAATGACATCAAACATGTTATGGACATAGTTTTTCAAATCATCCGCATCTCTGAAACGTTTAGTTGGATCAAGGACTTGCAAACGAGATTTTTCAGTCGCATCATTCTTGTCATATTTGAGAATTGAGTTGACCGTGATTGTCGCATCATCCGGATGATCCGGTGCTTGCAACAAGCCCTTAGCGAAGAATTCTGGACCAAGTCCGCTTCTTCTTCCATATCCGCCTAAATAGATCTCATTATCAGAATCATGCGTCATTTCATGGGTATAGGTAATAGCTCCGTCCTTGTCCAGCATCCGATAGCCCATGTAGTAAACACTGTCCCCAGTAGCGTAAGCTCCGTGCTTATTGTGTACGACCTTGTTTCCAACCGGCCCAAAGAAATACTTCATAGCTGGATTAGAACTGTCAAATTGTGCCTCCACTGTAGCCTTGTCGACAGTTGTATCATCTCCGAACTTATAGGCATCATAGACCAAGATATTTCGATAGAGCTTTTCACGGCCCTGTTCATCTAAAATTCTGTACCAATAATCATAATGGTCGCGTTGGCGTTTTGCAGTTTCTTGGGCATTATCCTCAACAAACTTATTGAGTTCTGCCCCTGCTCTGTGCTCATTATTTCTATATCTGTCATAGGCACCAAAGCCAAGACTGGATATAGTAGAGATGACAAAGACCGATCTTTCAGGCATTGTCAGCAAAGGAAGGACCATATTCCGGTATTTCCAAGTGTCGCTGGTAATTCGATCATACACCCCGATAGAATACTTGCTGCCAGCCTGCTCTTGCTTGACACTCACCTCATCAATAGCTGATTTTTCTTCAACGATATAAGCCTTGGTTTGCTCTTTAAACCATTGATTATTTGTTTTGTTTGGTAAAAATACCTCCCGGTAATTGGCAAGCGTGCTAAACAAATCTTTTGTTGCATTATTATTTGCAAGGCTGATGCTATAGGCATCTACGTTGTTCTTGGCCAGAAGATTGTTATAGCCTGATTTACCTAATTCAATGATCGTGTCTAGCGGTGATACGTTGCCCTTACCAAAGAAATCCATGTGGTACATGACTAAGTCTTTAATATTCACGTCACCATAGTTAAAGTTGTACCAGCGCTCTAAATAGGTCAAACCTAAAAGCAGGGCTTCCTTGTTGCGTTTGATTTTATCAACGACATAACCATTAATTGTTTGATTTTCGCTGGCAATAACTGCATCGGCAGACAAAAGTTTTTCCAGTGTATTTGCTAGATTTCCCTTCGTTTTGGTGAACTGCTCTTCTAAGTATAATTCCGTTAGTGGAACTCCTGAAGAAATACCTAAGGTGTTTCTGATAGCCTCTGACTGATAATCGACTGCTCTCAAATCAGGCAAAACTTCATTGACGATTGAACTATGATTTTGTAAGAATTGATTTGGTGTATAGATGAGACCTGTATCGCCCACACGATATTCTGCTAACTTACTAAAGTCAGATTGGTAGGTGAGATCTAGCTTTTCAAATGTATGATCTTTATAATGAAGCAAGAGCTTATTTGCCGCCTCTTTATGCGAAGCAATATCTGTGATCACTTCATTATTCTTCATCATGACTGCAGACAGGACTTCTTTTTTAAACAAAGCGCTATCTTCTTTTACCAGATTACCGTATTTGACAATGGTTGCCTTATTATAAAACGGCAGTAGTTTTTCTATATTCTTATATGCTAAAGCTCGACTGGCTTGATAGCCTTCAACCTTAGAAAAATCGCTTTCTTTATTAGTGCTAGTCAGCAAGGTTTCAACAGCTGGTACAGAAAGAGAGTTAATTTCAGATTTCTTACTTGCGATTTGAGAAGCATCAAGAATTGTTCCTCTCTCTTCGAGAGATTCCTTGGTCACAACCTCATCTTTTTCAAGAGTCACTTTGTAGACTCTGTTGTCCTTATTGCTATATGAGTCTGTTATCCTCATTCCTCGATAGTGATAACCACTAATCGCATTCCCATTCATAACATTGACATCGCTAAGAACATTATGCAATCTTCCAGCATGTCTCTCTTCGCTAGAATCTCTATCCCACAAGTAGCCAGCCACACCAGCAACACTTCCAAAGCGTTTCACATTATTAATGTTGCCCTCGGCATAACTATTGCTGATAAGCGCATCTTTCTCAACAAGACCTGCAAGGCCGCCGACAGTTTGGTTGGTACTATCCGCATTTGATGAGATGGCAATCGTAGCTTTTGACTTATCAACTACTGCGTTGATTCCAGTCAGTTGACCTACTAATCCACCGATATTGTATGGAGACCTCGTTTCATAGGAGTTGATAATTCTTCCCTTGAAACTGCTGTTCGTAATCTTAGAATTATCAGCCTTCCAGACCAATCCACCAATACCACGTTCGCCAGCCAAAACACCGTCTACATGGACATTGTTAATCCTTGTTGCATTATTGGCTTCATTTGCAAGGGCCCCAATATCAGTTTTTCCTGAGATATTCACATCTTTAAGAGTCAGATTTTCTACAGTAGCAGCGCTCAAAGTGTCAAATAAAGGCTTCTTCAAGTTATAGATAGCATAATTTTTTCCGTCTTTGCTGCCAAAGAGTTTACCAGTAAATCTGCCCTTTATATAACTGCTAGAGCCATTTTCTAGTTCGACCTCATTGGCATTCAGACTAGCACCTAAATAATAGGTTCCATTGAGATCATTATTTATAGCTTGAACCAGGTTACTAAAGGACGTAAAGTTTGTAACTTCTTTCTCTGCCTTTTTGGCTAGATAGAAAGTAAAATTGTCCTCATATTTATTGTCAATGTCCTGTTTTAATTTTTCAGCACTTGCAGTAATTTTATAAACTGGCTGACCATCTTTCGTGCTATCAACTATTGAAGAAATCGGCAAGAAAACATCTTTAAATTTAGATGATTTCACTTTCACGAAATAATTCTCTTGATTGCTTGGAACTGCATCCAGAGAAACGTGCTGTTTGTATTTTCCGTCAGATAGACTATACAATTCCAGTTCAGATACATTTCTTAACTCGATATTCTTTTCAGGTTCTTGCTTCTGCTCTTTAGGCTCCTCAGCTTTTTCAGCAGGATTTTCCGCTTCTGGCACTGCTGGTTCGATGTTTCCAGTATACTCTTGCGGAGGCTCTACCTGCTCAGGCTCAACTATGGCTCCTGCTTGAACACCAGTGTATTCAGGCAACGAGGTGACTTGTTCGGGTGCCACTAATGCACCTGATTGAACATCTGTGTACTCTGGTAATGGCGTAACTTGCTCAGGTTCTACTACCGCGCCCGCTTGACTTCCTGTATATTCAGGTAATGGAGTCGCTTGTTCGGGTGACACTACTGCACCGGATTGAACACCTGTGTATTCAGGTAAAGAAGCCACCTGTTCAGGTTCAACGATTGCTCCTGCTTGAGTTCCCGTATACTCTGGTAAGGGAGTCACTTGTTCAGGTGACACTACTGAACCTGATTGAACACCAGTATATTCAGGTAATGGTGCCACTTGCTCGGGTTCAACAATTGCTCCTGATTGGAGACCTCCAACCTCCAGTTCAATTTGTTCAGGATCAACTATGGCTCCAGATAATGTACCTGTATACTCAGGTAAAGAAGCTACCTGTTCAGGCTCAACCATTGCACCGGATTGGACGCCTGTGTATTCCGGTAATGGCGTAACTTGCTCGGGTTCCACCAAGTTAGCACCCACTGGTTTTTCGCTAGGCGTTTCAAGCTTTTTAGTACCTTTTTCTACTATTTTAGGAGTCGCTTCCTCTATTTTAGTAGAAAGAACCTCTCTTGAAACTTCTACATTATCTACAGTAAAAATTCGAACGACTTCGATTTTACGGCCTGGTTTTCCTTCTTGTTTTACTCTTACAGTATCTTCAGGTAAATCCGGATTTTCTTGTATTTGTTCTCCATATGCTATCTCAGTTTCAATTGTCTTTTCTTTATATAATAGTTCCGGCTTAGCTACTCGGCCAGACAAGACTTCATCTTGAGGCTCAATTGTATTGACGCCAACCGTTTGATTTTTCAGCCCATTCTTATCAAAAGAAACAGAATAATCTAGCTTCTCATTTTGGTTTAAAGTTTCTTTATCTAGATTAGCATTCTGCTGATTATCAAGAATCTTATTGTCTAATAATTTCTTAATCGATTCATCTTTTATGTAGCCAACATAGGTATAGCCCGAGATCTCACCCGGTGACGGCAGACTTTCCCCAGCCGATACTTGATATTCGGCATTATACTGTAGCAAGATACCATTTTCCAGTGCATCAACGGATAGTATCAAACCTCCACTGACACCAGCACCCACCAAAACAGTCAGTAGGAACTTGCTTTGAACCTTTCTTTTTGACACAACAAAAACAACCAATCCTATCGTCGTTAACAGACCAACCGTCATCATAGTATTGGAATTGTTATTGTCACCTGTATTCGGTAAGGTTTTTGATCCAGTATTTGAGTTTAACCTGTAGACAAGATAGTAAGTCTCCTCGTTGCCTTCTGACATTTTAGGAAATCCACTTACAATCAACTCCTTTTCTTGCGGAGTCATTTCAGTATCTGTTACATATTTATAGTGAACATTGAACTTTTCCTGTGCTTGAACAGAGTCAACCCCAACGATAGAAACAAAAAATAAACTAGAAATAGCAGCCGAAACAAGCCCGACAGCTAATTTCCTAAAAGCAAACCGAGTTTGCTTCTCCCCAAAAAACTTTTTCATTAAAATCCCTTTCAAATTATTCTAAAAAGAATAACAAATCCTTTAACCAGAGAACGAGCAACAGTAAGCCATTGCATTCATTCATCTGGATCCCCCTAATAGTACAAACTAGAGCTTCTATATAACATATAAAAACAACGTATGTTTTTAAATTAAAATATAGCGCCTTTATCCCCTAAATAATTGAAGTATCAAAAAAATCTACTCTTTTCTTTCAACACACTCCTTTAAGTATTCAGACATATTGGAATAAAGCTTTTTACATGAGCCATATTGCCATTCAAAGACAGAACCGTTAGTATCTAACAAAATTAGTATTCCATCAAATCCCAAATCTTCCAAAATAAACATATTTACTGGGAAGTCCGGATATGTTTCACGAGCCTCTAGCGTTGATTTTACAACATTAAGATATTCTGGTCCGTTCAATCCCTGCCATTCTGTCCCAAAGAAATTTACTACTCCGAACTCTCTTAAATAATCAATATATTCTGTAGAAAATTTTATTGCAAGCTCGTTTTGAGCCCTTAAAATTTGTTCATCGTTCGCACCTTTGGTAGCCTCTAGTCCTGAGACCAGTTTCAATTCATCGCTAATTTTTGACATTATATTTCCTCTCCTCTCATTTTCCAATAATTTGCTTTTTCTTTTGCAAAAGCTCTTCTATTGATCTGGGATGTCTGCGGAGGTACTTCGTGTAATAGTCTGTAATTCCCCTTATGCTCATCATGAGTTAATTCAGCCAAAGGGGAGTCTTGTTTCTGTCCTATGTGATGAAGCTCAACTGACTTGCCATCCATTAATGGAGCTTTTCCCTCAAGCATACGCTCTTTATTAGTTTTTCCAAATTCATCCTTTATGTTATAGTCAATATCTACTCTTTGGAAACAGGCTCGGCCATTTACATCTTTTTCGATTACATTTAATCCTTTATAAACAGCCGCCTCTTCTTTCCAGCGGATATTATCAACAATACTCTCTGACCACCCTGTCTCAGTTTTTAGCTCTTGCTTATCGTGTTGGTTAAGCGGAGTTTTTTCGTGAAGAGCTGCCTCTTCACCTTTTAATTCAGATTCCCTACTTACTTCCAACCTTTGATTAGGATTAAAAGAAGAGTGCTCATTTTCTATTTTCGTCATACTCTCTTTTAAATCAGGCTGATTTGTTTTTTCGATACTCACAATAAACCTCCCTGTTGTTTCCATTCTTCTAAACTAGCATTATTATTTAGCTCGTTAACATATAGCTGTGTTAAAATTGCTTGAATAATATTTAATTGCTCTTGCTGAGTGATTGGTCCATCAACTAGCCCATTGAACTCATTAATGACTTCATAGGTAATAGTTCTTTTATCCTTACTCTTTTGATTTACTTCTCGCGCCTTTTCTAAAAGACTCGGATAAAACTCCGAAATAATTGGAGCAACCTGAAGCATCTTTACCTCGTAAATCTGCTCATCAAAATATCCTAAAATTTTACGAATAGATTTACCACTGATAGGAGCTCCAAACAAATCATCTCTTAGTTTTTCAATATCTATATTCTCTATCTTTTCATTTCCAGTCAAAAATTTACTGATTTTCAAATAAACATCTGAATAAGATTTTGATTCATTTAGTGATTCTTGACTATATTGATAACTTTCGAGACTACTATCATACTTCTCAACCTTGCACAAGACCGGCTGAATCCATTCATTTTGATAAACAGCTGCAACACCTTTTGGTAATTTCGCTAATTCCAAAATTTGGTCATCATTTAGATTTGCAGATCTACCAACCAGCTCTCGGTCAGATAAATCAGGAAGACGCATTATAATTTTAGTATTGGTATTACGAATAACAGATAAATCTAGAAGTCCTGGTGCTTGATCAGCTATAATAAACCCTTCTCCATAAGTACGCATTTCTGCAATAGCATTAGCAAGCATCTCAACACTTTTTCCAAGAAGATTGCTTGATTCTGAAGACTGTCCAGTTGAAGTTCTTTTCAATAGATTATGAGCTTCTTCCAAGACGGTTAGGTGACGAAGCGAAGAATTCATCTCTGCTTGAGACATTCTATATTCTTGCAATTTTAAGACTAATATTCCCATTATTAATGATTTAGTCTCACTAGAACCAATCCGACTTAGGTCTATAATCACATTTGAATCAAATAATTGCTGTTCAGATAGTTCATCTTGAGAAAAAATGATTCCATTTATACCATTTGTTAAAGATTCAATTCTAGTCAATAAAGAACCTTTATAAGCGCCTTTATTTTCGCTATCGTACTCACTTGAGTCAATAATTTCTTTTATATTTTCAGCAACATCTCCAAATGTTGGATGAATTGTACCATAAGAATTTCTTGATTGAATCAAGTCCCATCCACAATCTATGTACGACTTTTCAACTGCTTTTTTTAAGACCGCTGGCATAGCAGCATACATAGGCCAACATACATTGAAAATTTCAATTAAACGATCTAGATGTTCTAAAATATGAATTTCCTTAGAAAAACTAAAAGGGTTCAATCTGAGCAAAGGTGTTAATTTCGGATTCGTGCCATATATTGCTACATCCTTTTCCTGGCCAAAGACATGTTTATATTCCCCTTTTGCAGGCTCTACAACAAGAAATTTGACATTATTTTCCCTTGCTTCGCTTAAAAGCTGGTAAATAGTATTACTCTTACCAGATCCTGTGCTTCCTGTTATAAAAGCATGGGACGTTAAAGAATTCAAAGATAAATCTACCGAAACTCTTTCCTCGCGGTTCATATGAAAAATATTTCCTAATCGGATGTTTTGCTCAGATTTATCATCCAAATCATAAGAAACAATATTTCGACCAAATTCTGTACATTCTATAATAGGCAGACCTGGAATAGATTTTTGAGGAAAATTCAAAGAATAAGCTAATTCTTGACCAGACAAAGGAACAGTAGGAGTAACTAAAGATGGATAGACATAATAAGTCGCATCATTTTCTAAAACACTAGGATTCAATGCAAATATTGGATGTCGCAAATCCCTCAAATAGTGAACAATTTCTCGAGTATCGGCACTACTCTCTCCCATATCACCACGCCACAGATTAACGGATGATTTACTCATATAGGACTCTTCTCCCTGAGTCAGAGCTAGGTAAGTATGAGCGACATTATTAGCGATATTTTGGTCTTCGCTAAGTACATAAGCAGCAAACTCCCACATACCCAGAGCAGTTCCTTTTTCAAATCGTTTCATCTGCTCATCCAAAACAGATAATGCATGATGAATATTGTGGTTCATAAAGAACTGATTAATCCCTTCATTCTTACCAACCGTAGCTGTTACATTTGAGGCACGGGCAAAATTTGCTCCGATGTTGGAACCGAAATTGACCGCTCGAGAAACTCCCGCAGTCTTTCCCAAAGTTTCAGAGATAGCTCTACCAGCAGTTTTAGTAACAGCTTTTCCTACTGTCTTAGCAAAGGTTTTGCCAGTTGAATCGGAAACAGAAGAGCCTTTAGAAATAGAATGACTATAGTCAGCATGACCACCAAGCTCTACTTCACCTACAAAAGGGAGCTTTGCATTTCCGCTAGCAGATACTCCTCCTCCAAAAGAATCTGATGAACCTTTGTTGCTACCACTAGTATGACTGCTGTTAGTTCCGTCAGTCTGACCACTTGAATCTGTCGTTGAATCTCCGCTAGATTGTGTCCTCCCTAGGGATTGATTAGTCGATTGACTTTGGCCATGCTGAATCCCAGCACTAGCTCCAATATTAACTCCGAAAGTTGCCATGGAAGTCGTTGCGTCAGATTCAGTGAAAGTGTAGCTAGTCTGCCATTTCTCGAAAGGAGCTAAAGCAGAATATAATTCAGAAAGCCGCAACTTGCGATTTTCTACATCCTGAATCGGACTCGCCAAAAGAATCAAGCTATAATCTTGACTGGGTCCCTCAGGAATGATACCGTCAATCAATTTTTCAATCGTTTGGCTAATAAACTTTTCAGATTTCGCAGTAGGAAGGTTAGATACTGTTGCTACAGAGTATGATTTTTGATTATTCAAGCAAGGAATACGCCCGCGACCAATCTCTTCTTTGACTGTTGAACCAGGGAAATTTCCTTTTATAGCTTCTAGAAGTCGCTTTTTATAATTCTCAACATTGACATTATCATTGGCATTCTCAGTGTTAATTACTGCTAGATAGACTTTCGTATCATTCTCTGTACGATGAAAGACTAGAGCAATATTGCAGCGTTCATTAGAAAGTACTTCATAGACATTTACTAATTTTTCCAGACTATTTTCTCGCTTATCTGTAACCCATTTCGTTATATTAAAATAACGGACATTATATGCTGGATTGAAATCTTCGTTATATTCAGCAGAATTTTCCAAAGGAACATACAGCTCTTTTATCTGTTCTAAATAAGAGTTAAACACCTCAACGCCACATGACGCCAATAGTCTGCCAGTAAATTCCTCATCACTAATATCTGGTTGATCTGCAAGATATTTTTCCTTTTGCTCCTCGACAGCCTTTAGCTGCTCTGGACTCAAGGCAGATAATTTTGCTAATTTGTCTGCAGCTTTAGCTCCAGCCTTATTGATTAAATTTTTTATTCCCATAACTTTTCCCTCGAACTACATCTCCACTTATTTCCAAGATATCATCCGCTTGATTTCATTTACATAAGTTTTAATCTGCTCTTGCTGTTCTTCAAGACTGTAAATTTCTTTAATAACCTTTTGAATTCTCTGATCCAATTCCTTCAGTTCTGGACTAAATTCAATAATATTGCTTTTGATAAGACTTCCCAAATCCTGCATCCAATTGTTAAACTTCCGTTCATGTTCTGAGCGAATACTCTCACTGAATTCGGTCAATTTAGCTTTAAATTCTTTATTATAAGTATTAGTTAGACCTAAAATATTTATTTTATTTGATTTTAGTCGATAGTCACCAATTCTAAAAATGTAACTTAATTCATCTCTATTAAACTTCCCTAAATCAAATTGATTAAAATCTATTTCTTCATAAGAAATAATGATTTCCGAAATAGCTTTTCTTTTCTCTGGCTGAATATCCAAATCGCCTGAAATAACCTTCTCCAATTGTTTTCGAACATCCGCTGTAGCATTTAGCCAAAACTCTTTTGAAAATTGGTTGAAATGCTCCTTTGCAATAACCAAATTTTCACTGAACTGCTGTTTGATAACATTTAGCACTTCTGTTGAAGCCTGTTCTTCAAGCTTTCTTCGTCTATCTCCACTTAGCTTATAATTATTAAATGAATCTTCTATATGCCCTTTAAATTTTGAAATGACATCTAATCCTGAATGAGTATCATCAACAATTACTTCAGGATACTCAAGAGCTAAATGCTCATGGAAATCCTTATACAAAGACTCCGCACTTTCCTTTTTTAAAATCTGAGTCAAACTTTGTAAATAACTCAGCATTTCCTCAGGGTATCGGCTAGTATAGTCTTTCCTTTCTTGAGATATGCTTTTATCAATTGTTTCAAGAATTTCAGATTTTTGAGAATCAAGTTTATTCTGTAACTCTACCTTGCGACTACCCAATTCCTTATTTTTCTCTTCGATTTCTTTATCAGTAATACCAATCAATTGATTCAAAGTATCCCTAGCTTGTTGGCACTTATCATAATGCGAATATTTATTTACAAAACTCTTGATTGTATCTTCAATTGTTAATAATCCACTATTAGCATAGATTATGTTAGAATTTGATTCTGCAGTCTCAACCATTGAAGAAATCATCTGCCTAGGGAGAATATTAAAATCAAATAATCTCTTGTAATAATCGTTTTCTGAATCTGAATACTTAGCTTTATAAGTATTGAATAATTCTGAGTAGAATTCTCCCTTAAGATTCCCATCCAGTTTAGCCCCTAAACCAAGTATGGCTGAAACATAAAATATCCCTTGAGCATACAGTTCGCGCGGTATTGATTGATTCATAATTTTTTGTTTAAAAGATTCTTTTTTAAATCTTCTCAAGCTAATATCTGCAGTTTCTGCTTTATTCACTACAATCATAGTAAAACGACTGTCTAAACCTGCAACTTTCTTTAACTTATCTTTTAAATTATCGTTATCTGTACTGTCCATCGAACTGCTATCTGTCACAAAAATAGGAAGACCGTTAGACATCCCTTTCATGGCCTTATCCAGAACATCCGAATGTTGGAGATTAGTAGAAGAATTTGAACCTGGAGTATCAAAAATAGCAATTTTATAATTTATATCATCTAGAGCACTTCTGCTAAAAGGAATCTCAATTTCAATTAGATCACCTAATTCAGAATCAGAAACATCATTTAATTCTTCCAAAACAAAACGTACTTTTTCAATAATTGAAGTTGGTTTCTCTTCATCCAAAACCTCATTAATTGAAGCTAATAATTCTTCTCCATCTTCTAGGCCATGCACAACTAGTTCATTATCTCGAAATAAGATTCTAGCTTCTTTTTCTTTAAAAGAAATTCGAATACTTGCTCTATCCTTATGAGGAGTAGAAGATAATTTGTAGACTTTCGCCGTAACAGGTGTTTCTGCACTAGGTAGTAGTTCGCAACCAATCAATGAATTAATAAAAGTTGATTTACCAGCACTATAAGTCCCTAGAACACATATAGGGACAATGTCATTAGAAGCATCTGAAAATCTCTTTAATTGTTGCTGTATCTCACCACTCTCATCCTCAATGTTTTTTGTTATTAAAGGATCTAATTTTTGAAAAATCCGATTTATTTCAGGCAAAACATCTCTAGCATTTTCTAGATAATTTTCTGATTTTTCGAGTTGAATATTCTCAAACCTAATATCCGTAATCAAACGTTCTAGTTCTTGATACTCATCGTCACTACCTGAAAAACAGATAGACAATACATCATCGGGATTAGAATATTCAGTAATTATTTGATTTATAATCTCATAAACTTTAAAAGGAAAAAATCCAATTTGATACTCACTACTAATCAGTTTGCTATTAGAATTACTATCTTCGTCAATAGATGTCCATGAATTCAGCTGATTATTCCAACGCTCAAATAAAACCCTTTTTTCATAAGGATTGCTGACGATTTTTATCTTATTCATAATATCTCCTAAATCGCAATAATCTGTCTAAATTATATCATACAATCCTATTTTTTGTTAGCGTTTTAACATAAAAATGATTTTGGGATACAAAAAAACCAAGTCTTTCGACTTGGTTGATTTCTATGATTGGAAACTCTATTATTTAAGAGTAACTGAAGCTCCAGCTTCTTCCAATTTAGCTTTGATT
>ERZ772946.658-NODE-658-length-12171-cov-48.6668_pt1 | contig 12171 bp, 9 predicted proteins | sample MGYA00511680_ERZ772946 | MGnify/ENA primary metagenome ERZ772946 (study PRJEB29015, sample SAMEA2737918) | human oral metagenome | biome: human oral; feature: human-associated habitat; material: dental | place: China | collected 2016 ... | reverse complement strand
AGGCGACCTCCTGCTTGCCCGAGCCGCCCTTGAGGATGTCGTAGGTCTTGTCGCCAGGCAGCTCGAGCTCGACGCCGGCATCGCGACGCTCGGGGATGAAGCCGCCGAGCTGGCGGCGCCGGTCCAGCATGTAGAGCAGCGAGGGGTCGTCGTTGGCCGGCCGGTAGTACGGCGGCATCTTCGGGTTGGCCTCGAGCTGCTCGTCGGTGATCGGGATGTGGAGCCGGTCGCGCAGGGCCTTGAGGTCGTCCAGCGTCAGCTTCTTCATCTGGTGGGTGGCGTTACGGCCGGCGAAGTGGCCGCCCAGGAGGTAGCCCTTGACCGTGTGCGCGAGGATGACGGTGGGCTGGCCCTTGTGCTCCGTGGCCGCCTTGTAGGCGGCGTACATCTTGCGGTAGTCGTTGCCGCCGCGCTGCAGGGCCCAGATCTCGTCGTCGGTCCAGTCCTTGACGAGCTCGGCGGTGCGCGGGTCGCGACCGAAGAAGTGCTCGCGGATGTAGGCGCCGTCGTTGGCCTTGAAGGTCTGGTAGTCGCCGTCGAGCGTCTCCATCATGAGGTGCTCGAGGGCGTGGTCCTTGTCCGCGGCGAGGAGCTGGTCCCAGCCACGGCCCCAGATCACCTTGATGACGTTCCAGCCGGCGCCCTTGAAGAAGGCCTCGAGCTCCTGGATGATCTTGCCGTTTCCGCGCACCGGGCCGTCGAGGCGCTGCAGGTTGCAGTTGATGACGAAGGTGAGGTTGTCCAGCTGCTGGTTGGCGGCCAGCTGCAGCATGCCGCGCGACTCGGGCTCGTCCATCTCGCCGTCACCCAGGAAGGCCCAGGTGTGCTGCTGGGAGGTGTCCTTGATGCCGGCGCCCTGAAGGTACTTGTCGAACCAGGCCTGGTAGATCGCCTCGGACGGGCCAAGCCCCATGGAGACGGTGGGGTACTCCCAGAAGTCCTCCATGCGGCGCGGGTGGGGGTAGGAGGGCAGACCGCGGCCACCGGCCGGGCGCGACTCCTCCTGGCGGAAGCCGTCCAGGTCGGCCTCGCTCAGACGGCCCTCGATGAAGGCGCGGGCGTAGTTTCCCGGTGAGGCGTGGCCCTGGAAGAAGATGTGGTCGCCGCCGCCGGGGTGGTCCTTGCCGCGGAAGAAGTGGTTGAAGCCGACCTCGTAGAGGGTCGCGGTCGAGGCGTAGGAGGAGATGTGTCCGCCGACCCCGACCCCGGGGCGCTGGGCGCGGGTGACCATGACGGCGGCGTTCCAGCGCAGCCAGCGCCGGTAGGTGCGCTCGGCGCTCTCGTCGCCGGGGAAGTAGGGCTCGTTGGTGACGTCGATGGTGTTGATGTACGGCGTCGTCATCTGGGTGGGCACCGTGACGTTCTTCTGCCGGGCCTGGGCCAGCATGCTCAGCAGGATGTAGCGCGCCCGCTTGGCGCCCTTGTCCGCGATGAGGGCATCGAGGGACTCGTGCCACTCCTTGGTCTCCTCTGGGTCGTTGTCGGTCACCTTCGTCAGGAGGCCGTCAATGAGCGGCGTGGAGTCACTGGTGGGGCTCACGGAATCCTCTTTCCTCGCGTCTGTGCGGTCGGCCTGAGCCTCATTGCGTGCCGTGGCGCCGAAGGCGGCGTCGGCGTGCGCCTGAAGTCAGGCCACTGTGGATGACGGCCCTAATCTACGACCTGCGACGGTGCGAACGCTGCACCCAACGGGAGGAAAGTCCTACCTCACGTATGATGTGGCTCACATAATGATGGATTGATTTCAGTTCCTGGGGCAGAGGGAGCAGAGCCTTGAGATTGCGACCGCACCGGAACCGACCTTCAAAGGAAAGTCCAAGGTAACCTGACGTGCGTGTTCACTTGCGCGGCTGGTGCCGGGTGCGGTGGGCTAGTACCCATCGCCCAGCAGCGGGCGAGCGGTAGACGGGCTGGGCCCAGAAGGACGGTGTAAAGACGTGGCGAGTACAGCGGGTGGGGCTTTCGGCTTCGCCTCCGGTCTCATCATTCAGGAGTTCGGCTACGACGACGACGTCGACGAGACCTTGCGGCAGGCCGTCGAGGCCGAGACCGGAACCACTCTGGTGGACGAGGACTATGAGGACGTGGCCGACTCGGCCATCGTGTGGTGGCGGGATGACGACGGCGACGTCGACGACCTCACCGACCTCCTGGTGGACGCTCAGGCGAACCTCGACGGCGCCGGGCTCATCTGGGTGCTGACGCCCAAGGCGCGCACCACGGGTGCCGTCCAGACCGCAGAGGTGGAGGAGGCGGCCGCCACGGCGGGCATGCACGCGACCTCCGCCGCCTCGATGGGGCAGCACTGGAGCGGAATCAGGGTCTCCAGCCGAGGGCGCTGACACGATCTGAGACCGAGGCTCCTCCTCGGTCGCACGGAAGAAGGCCCGGGGCGATTGGTGGCTTGCGTCGCGTAGCGGTAGAGTCGCCGCGCAGGGCGGTTTGCGTCCCTATGAGCGTGTGCGGTCCCCTGAAGAGCGGTGGCCGTGTCCCCGGGACGTCTGCGCCTGGACCTGTAGCTCAGTTGGTAGAGCAACGCGTTTACACCGCGTCGGTCGTCGGTTCGAGTCCGGCCGGGTCCACCACAAGCTCCGTATACGAACCCTTGGCCTGAGTAACAGGGGTAGGGGTTGAATCATTACCTGAATTGCATCGACGACGCCCGTCCTCATCGTGGACGGGCATTCTTGTTGTGGGTGCTTCGCAGTCTGCCGCCTGGCTGGGTGCAGCGCCCATCGCCGCTTGCTGCGCCGCCCGCCGTAGCTGTTGGCTACCGAGTTGGTCGAAGGGTGAGGCCAGCTCTCCAGTGACGGCAGTGTGGCTGGCTGGGTCGATGATGGAGATGGTGCCGCGGTGCACCGTATGCATCGAGTCTAGCTGCGCTTCACCATGGCCACCCTGAGATGCTGAGCCGGCCGACTGATCCCCAGCACTCTCATCGCGAGAAGAGGCCGCGCTCTCCGCTGTCTTCACCCCACTCTGCGTGGCGGCCGTCTGCCCACTGGTTCCACCTCGTCGCCCCGCCTTCAGGCTCGTCTGCAGTGCCGGTGGTGGGATGATGGGGCAACCATTCTCGTCCACCGCTGGATTGACCAAGATGCGCTCGAAGAACACCTGGTTGAGCAGCTTCTTCAGGCGATCCGGCACCGCCAGGTACAGCCGGTGGCAGTCCTCCAGGAGATCGAGCGCCTGGGTGAGGTGCTGCTCCACCAGAGCAGCGTCGGCCGTGTAACCGTCTAGTTCGCGCTGGATGGCAAGGATGCTGCTGGTCAGTTGCTCCTGTTCCTTCTTGAGCAGGTCAAGGGGGATGGCTCCGGCGTAGTGGGCTTCGAGCAGCTTGTGGCGCTGGTCTTCTAGCTGCTGCTGCCGCGTAGTCAGGCGCTGGATGTCTTGCTGGCGGTTGGCCTGGATGTGTGCGAACTCCGCGCGCAGGTAGCGCTCGATATCGCGGCGGTCATCGCTACTGAGCCGTATCTGCTGGTAGAGCTCGGCCACGCGGGCTTCCACTTCGTCGATGAGCACCGCCTTGAAGGTACAGTCGTGCACCCGGTGCCGTCTGGCACAGACGAAGTAGTGGTAGGTGCTGCTGGTGCGCGAGGTGGCGTGCTGCACCAGCAGGCGGGCACCGCACAGGCCGCAGACGATGGTGCTCTTGAGATGATGATTGTGCATGCGCTGCCGCTCGCCGTTGGCATGAGCGGTCAGGATGTCTTGCACCGTCTGCCAGGTGGCGGCGTCCACGAGGGGCTCGTGCGCCCCGGCGTACTCCACGCCCTGGAAGGAGATAACGCCCTTGTAGTAGGGGTTTCGCAGCAGCGTCTGTAAGAGTCTGACCGAGACAGGGTTGGTCGGTTTGCGGGCAGTTGGCGGGATGGTGAGGCCGCGGTTGTTGAGGTGCTCCGCCAGTTGCCGCACCGTCCAATTCCCCGTCGCATACTCGGAAAAAGCCAGACGCACCAGCGGTGCACGCTCCTCGTCCAGAGCGATGGTGCGGATCTCTCTTCCGTTCTCGTCTCTGGCGCGTACATTCACATACCCCAGCGGCGCCTTGCCCAGCGTCCCACCGTTCCTGGCTTTCTCTCCCATCCCCTTGATGACCTCGTTGGCCAGGTTCCGGCTGTAGAACTCAGCAATACTGCTCATGATGCCGTGCAGCAGCATCCCACCAGGCGTCTGGTCGATGTTCTCAGATGTCGAGACCAACCGCACACCCGCCTCCTCGAACGCCCGGTTGATCTCCACATCGTCTGCTCTATTACGGGCTAACCGATCTAACTTATGGACAATGACATAGTCGATCCCGCCATCTTCCTTAAGGTAGGCCAGCATCTTCTGCAGCTCAGGCCGGTTGGCACTACGAGCCGACTCACCACGGTCGGCAAACTCCTTGACCACCAGGGCACCCATCGACTGGGCTTTGCGCTTGTTGGCCTCACGTTGAGCGGGGAGGGAGAAGCCCTCCTCACTACCACCACGCTGAGCCTGCTCGCGGGTGGAGACGCGGATGTATGAGACGGCGCGTTTGGGGGTGAGTTGGGCGGCCATGGCGGTGAAGGGATCTGTTCCTTTACCCAACGCACCAACTCCCGTGCTACCTCCCATCGCACCAGCTTGCATCGTTCCTGCTTCCATTTCCATACACTCAATCCTCCTTTCGCTTACCCATTTGTCCAGACATACCAGCCACTACGACCAGCATCTCTTTCCATTGACGCTCAGAATGCCCGCAAAGTCCAGTGCGAAGTAGGGGAAAGTGAAGGGGCACAGAGGTGAGGCTGCGAAGTACAGTGCGAGCGTGGTGCGCCGCTGGCTGGAGCGGCCCGCATACACTCTCCGCCCGCGCAGAGCGACGGCAGACCCGATGCGGAGTGCAACGCGGACAGTGTGGAGAGCCTTGCTGGTCCGGCCATTACTCCAGCTGGGACGGAACCATCAGATGGCTGTGGTGACAGGCGGTGTGACTAGCAGAGTAGGTGACGTACTGGGCGGCAGTGGTACCACCTGGCCGCGCAGCCAGCAGAGGAGAGGAGCCCAAGAGGGGCTCCCAGTCGCCGCCACAAAGCAACAGCAAACCGCCAGACAGCGCCGAAAAGTGTGAATGGTTGAGTGTAGCGATACGTCTAGCGGGGCGTCTGGCGATGCGTCCCTTCAGCCCATGCTTCACACTGGTCAGCCGTACCTTCCACGCTCGCTCACTGCTGGCCATCATCCAGGTGCGTTTCATTGGAGAGGTGCCAGCCAGAATTTGGAAGTTCACTGGTGACAACTATTAACTCATTCTTGCAACCAAACACTGTGCGTCAGACACAGCAACATTGTTATTCGTCAGCCATGCCAAACGGACATGCCCTTAAATGAAGTGTTCATCACAGTCGCTATACCAACATCTGAAACGCTCCTCGCAAGAATCTGGCAGTGCCCTGCAAATCTCCCTCTCCACTTGACGTGATCTATCAACAGGCGCATGGTGACCCAACCCCGCCTTCCCTCCTCAGGGACATGTAACAAATATCACGATGAGCACCCGGTGGCAATTGAAAACAATTGACCAAATACCACATAAATGATACGGTAAAAATATGAATACAACACCAACGTCCAAATCAGTAAAGTTACTCATACCACTAACCATGGCGACATTCGTGGTAGGGACCGACACCTTCATCATTGCCGGCTTACTGAAGAGCATTTCTTCAGACCTTCACGTGCCAACAACATCGGCAGCACAGCTCGTAACGGTCTTTAGTATCGTGTTCGCCATCTGCGCGCCCGTACTTGGTGCCTTAACGGCGAACTGGAGGCGTGACACGGCCCTAACATTTGGCCTGTCACTGTTTACCGTCGGCAACATCTTAACGGCGCTTTCTCCTACCTTTGCGATCGCGCTCTTCTCGCGAGTCGTTGCTGCAGCAGGGGCGAGCTTCGTTACACCGTGCGCATCTGCCATCACCATTGCCACCACACCTAAAGAACGTCAGGGACGCGCGCTGGCACTTGTCATGGGCGGACTCACGACCGCGACTGCGATCGGTGTTCCGCTTGGACTGGTTATTGGAGCTCTCAACTGGCGCTACACCATGTGGTCACTTGTTGTCCTAGGAAGCGTCGCCCTTATATGGATCCGAGCAAAAGTTCAGCCAGTGCAGCTGCCTGCAGCAACGCTCATGGATCGCTTGCGGCCTCTCTCAGACATGCGAGTACTAGCCATCGTTGCAACGACCATTCTTGTTGTCGGTGCCAGCATGCAGCCGTTCACCTATGCGCAAGTGGTATCCAAGGCCACAGGAACGCTGCTGATTGTTTCCCTTGGACTGTTCGGTGTGTGCAACCTCATTGGTAATTTCAGTGCCGGGAAGATCAGCGACGCACGCGGCCCGCTCGTGTGTGTCTTCGTCTGCATTCTCGGCTTGATTCCGACGCTCGCATTAGAGCCCTTGGGCTTTGCGGCAGGCCTGGCACCTCTTATGCTGGCCATCAACGGTTTCTTTGTCGGGATGTTCACCGTGCCACAGCAAGCACGTATCGTGAAGCTTGACCCGAACTCCGCTCCGCTCCTCCTCGGGTTACTGTCATCTGCGGTCTATGTCGGCTTTGCTGTAGCAAGTTCAACAGGCAAGCTGGTCATTGACAATATTGGTGCAGGATACGTCTCATGGGTGGCTACGGCGATATTGATCATCCCGCTGCTGTTGGCGATGATTGGGCGAAAAACACAGGGCTGAGATCGCCTAGCATTTGAACTTATAAAATTTTCGAGCAGCATGCCCACAGAATGCGATATTTCTTGCGCTATGCGTTGCGCATCATTCGGTAGACAGAATGCTCCGACCTCAACAGGTAGTCTGTATAGAGATCCGGGTACCCAAGAAGACTGAATTGGTGCAGAGGCCTGCTTTATATATGTTATTCATGCGGTGCTACGCCTGGGACGCAGGGTGATTCCGGTGGTGCGGAGATAGCGACGGACGGTCTCGGCATGCACACCGAAGTGGCGGCCGATGGTGGCGCAGGACTGGCCGGCGATATAACGCTGCTTGGCCTGGCGCTTCTGCTCGTCGGTCAGGCCTCGCGGCCGACGGGGGATACCGTGGGCATTGCGGAGGTCGCTGACCTGCTGTTTGCTGATGCCATAGCGCTGGCAGATCTCGCGCACTGGCACGCCCTGCTGGTACAGGGTGATCACGTCGTCCTTCTGCGCTGGCGTAAGGCGGGTGTGATGCTGGCGGAGGCGCCGAGGCGGGGGAGCGGCTATGGTGGCTGTAGTGGCTCCGTCGTCGGGCGGCAGCGTCCTGGCGAACTTCAGTAGCGTCTGCCAGTTCTTGGTGACGGAGGTAAGGAGGGCCACCATGAGTGTGGCCTGGCACCGGCGTGCCCGCACTACCTCAGGCCTCGCTCTGCGAGCCGATGCGCCGAGCCAGGCCGGCGACGGCGTCGACGAGCTCCGTGATTCCCGGGTCCTCGACGGGGAAGTGGCCGCACTCGCGCAGAATCACCAGGTCGGCCGGACCCGCTGCTCGCGACAGAACTCGGGTGCTGAGCTCGACCGGTGTCCACGCGTCCCGACCTGGGTGCAGCAGCGTCACCGGCGTGCGGTTGCGCTCGGGCGGGGTGTGTGTGAACCGCAGGTAGGAGGCGAGAAACCCCAAGGGGACTCTGGCGGCGCCCCCACTCGGATCGATAGAGCACAGACGAGACAGTGCGCGATCGCGGCTCATCCTCCGCAGGTTCGCCACAGCGCTCATCGAGACCATGGTGCGTGCCAGCCCTCCTCGAGCGAGCACCGACAATGGCCCGCCCAGGACACCCAGTGCTCCTGCACGCGTCATATGCGCCCGGGCGCGCCAGTTGCCCGGGTCGAGCAGACACGTCGCCGCCACCGCCGCAACATGCGGCGAACGGGCCGCCACCTCATAGGCGAGAAGGCCGCCGATGCTAGCGCCCAGAAGCACCAGGGGGCGGTGGTCGCGCTCAGCCTCAACGAGGTCGATGAGGAGATCGATCCAGGTGTCGTAACGCACGGCTGCAGGATCCAGTGACCTCGTGCGTCCGTACAGAGGCAGGTCGACGGCACTGATGTCAATGCTGCGTGATGCCACCAGTGCGGCGATGGGCCACAGCGCCCCGCTGTGCCCGCCCGCCCCGTGGACGAGCAGGACCCGGGCTGGCGCCCCCGGTTCGGGTGCACGCGCAATGTGCACATGATGGCCGCGCCACCGCCACCACGTCGACTGAGGTGCCAGCGAGGCCGCGTGCTGGTGGTGGGGCGATAGGAAGGGCACGTACGGATTAGCCTGCATACGTCGATGCTAGTTGCGCGAGCCGCGACGGCGGAGAGGATATTCAAGGCCCTGCCTCCATCGCACCGCAACGAGTACCTGCGATGGATCGGTGAGGCGAAGCGCGCCGAGACCCGTCGTCGTCGAGCCGTCAAAGCAGCAGAGATGATGGTGGACAAGCACGGATAGTCCAAGCCCGGACCTGACTGCCCGCGCCGAGCCGTCGTCATGGTGCTGGGCGGGCGCAGTCCGGCGTCTCGTTGCAGAGCCGCCGTTGACAGGATCCCTCAGGCGCGCTTGGCGAACCGGTGGTGCTGGTCGGCGTGGGTGCCGAAGTGCTGGGGGCGGTGCTGTCCGCGGGCAATGACCTGATCGTCAATCCAGCGCTCCCAGTGCGTTGCGCGCTTCCGATCACCCGCACTCAGTGGTGCGGCCACGCCGGCGTCGAGGAGGTCGTCGAGGATCAGGAACGAGGGCTCGGGAGTCTCAACGTTCCAGTCGATAAGCCCCCATGGCCCGTCGGGGCTGAGGAGAACCAGCGAGCGGTTGAGGTCGTGCAGGTCGTTGAAGTGCTCGTCCTTGCCGCTCGTGGAGTTCCAGTACCAGCGTGCCAGCCGGAACGACTCCGACACCTGCGTCCAGCTCCGATAACGCTCCCGCAGGCCGCGATCCAGGATCGAGAGCGTGTCCCAGGTCTCCTCCTCGGTCAGCCAGCCCAGCGCGAATCCGCAGCGCGTCAGCATGGCGGCACGCACCAGGTCCCAGGCGGAGAAGTCCACGTTGCGTATGTCCCGATCGTTGTTGAGCATGCGCTCAAGACGCCACAGTGTCTCGGCTGCGTCTGAGGATAACTCGGCAGATTCTCGCAGCTCGTGGCGTTCAGCCTCCGCCAGCGAGGTGTCGACCCAGCGTGCGCGCTCCGCTTCAAAGCCAGAGCGGTGGCCGGAGGTGATGAGCCAGTGAACCCGGGAGAGGAGGTCGGTGCGAGAGCACACTCCCCAGTCGAGGGAGAGCATGGTGCGCGTACCGTCAAGATCAGAGCAGGTGAGACGGTCCCACGGGTCCCGGCGGCACAGGGAGTACGGCGCGCAGATCGCCAGGAGTCGTTCATGTGGGCCGGCGGTGAACTCATCGGGCGCGGAGACCCTGACAGGCCGATGGTGCTCAGTGAGCTCATTCCATGTGGACTCCTCACCCCGGTGCGGGGCCGAGGCGGCCTTATCGCGGCGCAAGCGCATTTTTTGATGGATTGTTTTGGAGATCTCGATGGTGGCGATCACTCCAAAAACCGCCAAAGCGGCGGAGAGAAGCAGGGTCTGCACGGACATGACGAGAATTGTGCAACATGTGAACAGGTGAGTGCCACATTGATGCACATGGCTCGACATCGGATTATTGAGTTGAATGCCTGTTTATTTACAGGTTGTTGATGAAAGTTTCGAGGCGTTTCATTCCCTCGTGCAGCTCGTCGCGGGAGGCGGCGTAGGACAGTCGCACGTGGGAGTGGGCTGTGGTCGTGGAGAAGTCCTGCCCTGGAGTGAGGGCCACATGCGCCTCCTCAAGTGCACGGTGACAGAAGGTCTGGGCGTCGAGCCCTGTGGAGGAGACGTCGAAGTAGACATAGAAGGCGCCGTCGGGCAGGACTGGGACCGGAAGGCCGATGTGTTCCAGCCCATCGAGCACGATGCTCCTGCGGGCGAGGAGCTCGTGGCGGCGCTGCTCGCACACGGAGATGGATTCGGGGGAGAAGACCGCCAGTGCGGCCTGCTGAATGGGCGTCGAAGCGCACAGGAAGTAGTTGACCGCCAGGTTCTCGACGGGGGCCACCAGCTGCTCGGGAAGAATCGCCCAGCCCAGTCGCCATCCCGTCATCCCGAAGTACTTGGAGAAGGAGTTGATGACGATGGCCTCGGAGTCGGTCTCCAGGACGGTGCGGGCGGGTGTGCCGTCCTCGCCCGGATCGGCCAGGCCCAGATAGATCTCGTCGACGATCCGCCAGGCGCTGCGTTCGCGTGCCAGTGCACAGATCGACTTCAGCTCCTCGAAGGGGATCGACGTGCCCGTGGGGTTGGAGGGGGTCGCCAGCATGACCGCGCTCGTCTGAGGAGTCCACGCCGCCTCGGCTGCGACCCGGTCCATCTGGTAGCGGCTGGCAGGACTGGTGGGTGCCAGAACGATCCGACCGCCGTAGGTCTCCACCAGCTGCCGGTTGCAGGGGTAGGACGGATCGGCGATGACGACGTCGTCACCGGGCTGGGTGGTAGCAGCGGCCACCAGCAGGAGCGCCGAGGACGCACCGGTGGTGACGACGATCCGGGCAGGATCGACCTCGACGCCGTGCCTGTCCCGGTAGAAGCCCGCGATGGCCTCACGCAGTGCGAGCAGGCCCAGGGCGGGGGAGTAGGGCAGTGACCGGCCGTCCATAACGCGGCACATCTCCTCACGGACCGCGGGAGGGGCGCCGAAATCGGGCTCGCCCAGGCTGAGCTTGGCGATCGAGTGGCCCTCCGCCTGGAGGATTCCGGCGCGTTCGCCGATGCTCATCGCATAGAAGGGCTGAGCGGCTGAGGCCCGGGCGGCGATCTTCATGACGTCTCCTTGACGCGGGGGTAGGACAGGGCCAGTGTCCCCCTTCTCGTAGCGGGAGGGCAAAGGAATCGTGCGACTGGCGAAGGGGGCGTCTTGATTCGGTACGGTTCGAGGGTATCGCCTGCTGGGTAGCCGACTCCAGGGCGTTACCTAGCCCGGTGTCGTCACCGCCTGATTCTGACGGGATGAGGACTAACGCGCCGACGTGGCGATGGGCCTCAGGTGGAACAGCTGCTGAGTGCTGTTGAAGTCGACGATCTCAGCGATGATGTGAAGGTTCTGGCCTGCGCTGATCCTCTCTGGAATGTTGTCGCCAGTGAGGTGAAGGTCGCCGTAGTTACAGTTTGCAAACTGGAAGCTTGGGCCGTGCGCGGATGTGGTGCTGTAGTCGCCGGGGTAGATAAGAAAGTCGAAGCGTGTTTTGTAGGCGTTGTGGGGGCCCATGCTGGCAACATTTCCGTCGAACTCGACAGTGCGTCCCCTGTACTTCGCTACGAACTGTTCGATGCTGGTGTCATCCGGCTGTGGGCTTTCTATAAGGGCCCGGAACTCCTCGTTATTCTCAACCGTGATGTTCTCATTGCTCACCGTCGGAGACGGAGAGGGTTCGGGGTCGGCTGAAGGCCCTGGTCTCTGAGAGGTTGGGGAGGGCGAGGGCTGATCGGGAACAGTCGTCGCCTCGGTGCTCTCCTTCTTCTTGGGGAAGGTGTGGTAGCTGACAACCACTGGAGTGTCCGTAGCAAAGGAGTCACTTGTGGAGAAGGAGGTTTTGCCGCCGATGGACACCTCTTTGACCTGGCCATCCTCAGTGAGCCATCCGAGGATCAAGTCGTCAATCTCTTTTGTGGAGACGTTGGTGAATCCCGCCCCTTTGAACTGGGTCACCATGTCCTGATAATTGCTGCTGCTCACCTCGGAGGGCTCAACGGGGGCGTATGCCGTCTTGTTGGCGCCGTCGCATGCCGCGAGGGAGGTGGTCAAAATGCAAGCGACAATCAGGGAAATAACTCTTCTCATGGCGATCCTCAAGGTGTGACGTCGACGGGGGTCGAGGTCAATTGTGTTGCCGGTCGGCAAAATGAGTCACCAGTGATGTGATTCTTTGGGGTCGGCTCTCGTGTGACTCCAGGGTGCCACCTTCGTTGAGTATCGGGCAAATTCTGCCGCCGCCACGCGCTGCATCAGTTTCCTACCGGAACGCAGTTATTTCGTGAGTTCGCGGCAGTGCTTTTAAAGCTGCTGATCGCTAGGTGTACTGATCGGGAGGGTTGGTTGAGGGGGTGTGATCTGAGTCTTTGAGGTGAGG
>ERZ772946.657-NODE-657-length-12172-cov-12.1353_pt1 | contig 12172 bp, 6 predicted proteins | sample MGYA00511680_ERZ772946 | MGnify/ENA primary metagenome ERZ772946 (study PRJEB29015, sample SAMEA2737918) | human oral metagenome | biome: human oral; feature: human-associated habitat; material: dental | place: China | collected 2016 ... | reverse complement strand
CAAATTGCAATACAAAAGAGCGTGCAATACTGCTCTCATTGCCCCTTTTTCTTCCCCGAATCGCCCGTTTCACCGGGAAATTTGGGAAAAAGGGCGCACTTATCCCATTGTCATGCAGAACGCCCTCTGCCTTCCTGCCCTCAAACACATGACGAGGTTCGCCGATGCAAAGAGCAGATAGTAACGGAGCAGGTTCTTCTTGATGCCACGATACCTTGTCCTGCCCGCTTGGAACAGCCGCTTCACAATGAGGAACGGATGCTCCACCTTGCAGCGGATGGAAGTTTTCTCGTGTTCGATCTTCTTGTCCCAGTTGACTCCTGCATACGCCTTTGTTGTGCGGTTCTGTGAAGGTCTTTTCGCAATACGGTAATCCACGCTCGATAGATGAGGATCTTCAAGGTTTTCTGCGCGCTTTTCCACGCCGAGATACCCAGAGTCCCCATAGACGCTGTGGTCATCCGCTCGGATCAATGCGTGCGCCTGCACGATGTCATGCACGTTGGCTGCTATCCCTGTGATTGTATGGACGTAGCCTGTTGCCGCATCCGTACCGGAATGAATCTTCATGCCGAAGAACCATTGATTCCCTTTCCTGACGGAGTGCATTTCAGGGGCGCGGGTCTTCGTGGCGTTCTTGGTCGAGCTTGGTGCATGGATGATGGTGGCGTCAACGATTGTACCGCCGTGCATGATCAGTCCTGCGGCGTCCAGCCGCTCTTTCACGTCGTCGAACATCTTGCGGGTGATGTCATGCTTTTCCAGCAGGTGTCGAAAGTGCAGGAGTGTCGTAGCATCCGGTGTCCGTTCGATGGAGAAGTCGATCTTCAGGAAGCGCTTCATGGCATAGCTGTCATAGATTGCATCCTCGATTCCCTCGTCCGAGAGACCGAACCAGTTCTGCATGAGATACATGCGCAGCATCGTTTCGAGCGGGATTAACTTCCTGCCACGCTCTTTCTGGACGTAGAACGGCGCAATGAGTTCCATCCATTCTTTCCAAGGGATGATGGATTCCATGGCATCTAGGAAGGCTTCACGCTTTGTTGTTCTGTTACGGTTTGCGTATTCCATGTCTGTAAATGTTTGCTGCACCATTTTTGTCTCTCCCTCATCGTTTATTGTCTTTCTCTATTGTAATCTTTCGAGGCAGAGTTGCGCAACATAAGAATTTATCAGTGTTTCCCTAAATTACATACATCAGTCTATCGCACGCTCATAATGAATAAAGTTGACTTCGCAGATATAAATAAAAAGAACAAGCTATGCAAGAGGAAAATACCTACAAATATTGGATAAGCATAACGCACCCCACAATTATAAATAATAGTCCTGGTATCCATATCCAGGAAAGTCGTTCTATAGCAATTTGGCTAAAAATCGACAATTCATTCTTCTCAGATATAGCGTTTATTTTATCACTATTTAAGTACTTATTATATCTATAAGCAGGATATGATATGATGAATAACATAATCCCTATATGAATAACTCCAATTGTTTTTCCCATATCCGTCTGAAAAAAAACAAGAGAGAATCCAAAAGTACTTTTAAGAAGAATAGGTATGACCATTAATAATACAGAACAAACTACCCCCATTGTACAATATACTGAATATATACTCGCCCTTCTTTTTTTGTATTTATATAAGGAAACAATCATATCCGCTCCGACCATGCAAAAAAATACTAAGACTAGAACCCTAAACAAAGATCATCATTCCTCCTTGTGTTTCTTTGATTGCTCTTGTCCTTTTTCTTCATCCGTTTTTAATAGCAAAAACAATCGTTAAGAGGGTATTCATCGTTAATAGAGTATGACCCCGACCACTCCGACGCCATCGAGTTTCGGGCAAAAGAAAAGACTGCCTAGGAGCAGCAGTATCGTGAACCCCTATATCCCAAGCGGTCTAACGGATTGAACCCCATCGTTGCATTGTATCAAATCCGAGCGTAAGACATCTCCGCGCGTGTCGAACGTCCAAATGTTCTCCTAGTCGAACAATACTCGAAAATTTTTCTACGAGTCGGAAGTGGCTAGAGGTTTTATCCGGTTCCAGTGTTTCCATAAGAACTGCCAAATCATTTAATACTTGTGTAGCTTCGTCTCTAGATATTTTACTACCATCCTCTTTGATCAATATATTTTCGACTTCCTGGACCATCATATCATCTGCAATGGAAATGAATGATCCATCATAGCGTTGTGCAATTCCAAAGAAGTTCCACTTCGTCCCGCTTGCGGCTGCTGCGGCACCTGCACCGGCATTTCCACCAACGGCCTTTGCCGCGGCCGCACCGATGATGGCGCTCACGATTTGTGCCGCGCCGGGATCATGCTTGGCAATCTTGTCAATTTCTTTAATCACGGCTTCGTTGAGGCCTGCCCCCGTGATGCTGCTCATGATGCCGCCGATAGCCGCGTGGACAAGGATTTACAAATAATATAAAATTATAGTTATTCCACCAATCATGAATAAAGCTCCCACTACCCACAACCAAGCAACACGTTCAAATGCAAACTTAACTCGGAGATTCTTTTTATCCGCTTTTAGCAAAACTTCTGGATCTGTTTTGTTCAAATATTGAGTATATCTATAAGTAAAATATGAGCCAATGAACAAAGTTGCTCCTATATAGAAAATCTGAACACCAAATCCCACATCTGTTTCCAAAAATATCCTTGTCTTTAAGAAAAAATGATCTACAACGCAGGGTCCAGTTCCTAATACTATTAAACAAAAGATCCCAACTATAGATTGCAAGCCTTGTAGACTTATTTCCTTCCTTTTATAATAGTACATTGTTCTAAAGATTACTGCAACACCTAATATAACTAATAAGATAAGGCTCCACACTCACCGTTACCTCCTTTCAATATCCTTATATGCTGCTGCCGCCTTTTCTTTATCCTTTTTTATACCTTCTCGTAGCCAACTCTTAACATATGCTCCGCCGACACCACCTAAAACCCCTCCTACATAGGCTCCGGGCGGTCCTCCTAATAAGGTGCCACCAATAGCACTTCCGCCAAATCCAATAGCAAGAGCAAAAGCATCAGTCCCCCATACTTTTACCAAATCTATCCCACTATACTCATGATAGTCCTTAACGAAGTCCATCCCAGATAATATTGTACCTGAAATGCCACCAGCACTGCCAAATATCTTAAGGCCTATTCGTGCATTCTTCGAAAGCATCCCTGTTTTATCAGAATCTACAATCCCACCATAAAGGATTCCTTCTTTATTCGTCAGTGCATTTTGCACTGTTTCTTTTACTGGATCAAAATTTCCCTTAAGCTCGTGGTTTTCATTTGTCCCTTTCTGCTCTTCAAGCGGAGATGTGTGACTGTGACTTTCTAGCTTATCAGACGGTTGCCCATCTTGTAGAACACTTCCCTTACTATCTTTTTTATTTACATCACTCTTTCGAATTGTCGCCGCTGTATTACCTTCATCTGCGCGCTCTCCTTCTCTCTCTTCCTTTGGCTTCTCTGCGATCTGTGTAGTACGTCGCCATGGTCCCCAATATATCCTTTCTTCGGTGTGGCTAGAATTTTTGTCATCAATAATATTTGTTTTAGTAAACCCATCCTCATCTGGAGTTTTCGTAGAGGCGTTCTTTTCTACTTCAACGATTCTAACAAATTTTGTGCCATCTGCTTTTGTATAGATAATAGGCTTATATTCGTATCCCGGAGTTGGTGTTTTTCCAATACGGCTAAGTGCCCGCTGTAAATAGCCCCCTTGCTCAAAGACTTGTGCTACCTCATATTCATCTCCTCCACATACTTCTACAGCTTTTAGAAAAGCTTCCCTTTCTTGCTCGTCAAGAAAATCTTCAAGATGCTCAAATATATTATGTTTCGTTCCGCTCTGTGCAATGACAGCGCCTTCTGTTCCGTCGATTGCCATTCCTGCACCATAAGAAATCCCCTGCAGGAGTTCCGTGGGGATGATGGGGTGTCCATAGGCATCCTGCCATGAGAGCAGTCTCGCTATGAGCAGTTCATTGACGGCGCCTGCGGTCATGCCTTTGCCAAAACTGCCTCCGGCAATTCTATTCATGATACCGGCAGTAAGGCTTTTCAGGAAGATTTTTCTAGGGTCTCCTTCTTTCCAGTGCATTCTCTCAGCAATATCACCAACGGCTCGATTCGCTAGTTCGCCAAAGAGTTCTGCCGCTTCTTGCTGTTCGAGGATTTTATCTTTATCAAAGATTTTCTCTAAGGGTTTCTGTGCATTGTCTGTATTACGCGAAAGCCCCGCCAAATCCTGTATGGGACGTCGGAGTATTTCGATGGCTCCCGACGATACGGCAGATTTCGTTACGCTTGATGCCGATCCATGGATCGGCATATGGGTTGCCGGTAAGAGGCCCTTGTCTCCCGGTTTTACATTGCCGCCTACATGGAAGGATACGCCTTTATCGCTGACTTTGTAAGACGCGGTGTTTTCTAGGTCACTGAATGTAAGCGTTCCCGTCGTGAGTTTGTTCTTTTCGGGAGACGCTTCGCTTGCGATGACGGCGCCCTTGAGGTCGGTGTTCTTCTCTACATGAATATGGAAGCCGTCTGTGCCCGCGTAGATGCCCGCCTGTCCCGTAACGCTCTTCCAGCGGGAGTCGATCTTCCCTTTGCTGTAGGAGGCGCCGATGTCGGGATCTTTGGCATTGATCTTCCCGCCGGTTACGGATGCGCTGATGCTAAAGCCCGACGAGGAGTTCTTTTCTCTGTAGTCGTCTTTTTCCTGCAGGCTCTCGATGTTGAGATTGCCGCCGACCTTCATATCGACCTTTTTGCCCGATGCCTGCGATCCGATGATGTCGGTATCCGCGCCCGCGGTCATGGAGAGTTTTTCTTTTGCCTGCACAAGCGCGGGGGTATAGGTCGTACGGTCGCCGATGCCGGTACTGCTTGCACGGTCGGCGTGAATCCCGACGTCGGTCATCGTGCCCGTCCCAAAGCTATAACTTGCGCTGATCCCCGCAGAGCTCGATCTGCTCTCGGTAACGGTATGCGTGGTATTCTCCGCGGCACGCAGGTCGATGTTCTTCTTGGCCTCCAGTGTGACGTTCTTCCCTTGGAGGGTGCCGCCCGTCATAGAGATGTCGTTTTCGCGCGCACGAAGGGAGAGGTCGGTGCCGGCCTCTATTTTGCTTCCCACATTCTCGTGCGAGAGGATCTCTGTGCTGTCTGAGTATCTCGAACTGCCAAGTCCTATATTGAGTCCGAATGCGTTCTTCCCTTTGAGGATTTCTTTGTATTTTGCTATGCCGTCCGCGGGTTTCTTCGTGAGATCATGGATTTTATTGCCGATCTGCCATGCGTAGAGGCCCTTCAGCATGCCGTTTTCGACCGCGCCGATGCGCCGCACGGGACGGGCAATGTCGTTGTAGGTGTCCATGACCGTTCCGCCAAGGCTGACGGAAAGGCCCGACTGCGATACTTCATGGGTATACTTTTCCTTGACGACGTTATCTTTCCCATCAAGCTTAACGCCTGCAGCGGCGATGCTTGCGTCTTTGCCCGCGTAGAGTGCGGCATTAGTGAGGTGCGCGTCTTTATCGGCCGAGATATGGATATTCCCTTTTGCCGCAATGATCGTTCCCCGCTGTGTGAGAGCGTCTCCTTCGTAGGTGTCGGTGGTCTTCTTGCTCCCGATGAAGACGCCGAATCCCTGTCCCATGATGCCGGATTTCTTGACGCTCTTATAGTTCTCGGAGAGGTCTTTCTGCGCTTCGGGGGTGAGGCTGACGGTTCCTTTTGCACGGACCGCGACGTCCTTGTCCGCGGCGATGTTCGCGGCTTTAAGGTCGATGTCGTTATCCGCCGAGATGCCGACGTTCTTTCCGCTGATCGTTGTTCCTACGGCATGGTCGCTCTCGCGGCGCGATCGGACGGTGGTTGTGGTACTCGAAAGAAGCCCTTGGGATTTATACTTGATCCCATAGGCGTCGTCCAAGATTTCCCTCCCTGCGGTGAGGGAGATGTCTTTGTCTGCGTTGAGGCTGACGTTGCCCTCGTCGCTGCGGATGTAGGCGGCGCGTGCTTCGATGTTTTCTCCCGCATGGAGAGAGACGTCGCTGCCCGCTTTGATCGTTGTGCCGAGCTCTGTGCTCCGCTTGGTACGAAGATAGTTATCTCCGCTCCGGGTCATGTCTTTATCTGCGGAGAGGGTATCTGTCGTGAGGTGAATGTTCTCTCCCGCGTTGACTATTACGGTACCATTCTTTCCTCCCGCGGAGAGGGTCGCGCCCTTGAGATCGATGTTCTTTTGGGCATCCAAAGTGAGCGTACCTTCATCTCCCGTGACGGAGATGCCTGCCATACGACGGACGACGTCTTGATGGGCGAGACGCTCGATGTTGTTTTCAGAGGAAATGTTTCCTCCGGCAATGAGTTCTGCTTTTCTTTCTGCGGTGATGCTGCCGTTTTGACGGATGTCGCCGCTCGTTTTGACGACTGCCGTTCCTGCGTAGATATCTCCCTCGTTGGTAAAGGTCTTCGCATCCACGCGAACGTCTTCTTTGCCAAACATCAGTCCTGCGTTCCGGACGTTTTCCGTACTGTTGATAGAAATATTCTTTGCGCTGATGATGCTCCCGTCGGGACTGAGTGTGAGTCCCTTCGTCGATGTGAAGTAGACGTGCGGCACGAGGACTTTCTGACGGATGCCGCCCACTTCTACTTCGCGTTCTTCGATCCAGACGATGTCGCTCTTGAGCTTTGCGATCTGTTCTTTGGAGAGGGCGATGCCCGGGGTGAGCTGCAGGTCTTTGGCAGCTGCGACGCCCGCATCCATGAGCGCCTGGATCGCGTCATCGTTATTCTCGTATCCATCGGGAAGGATACTTCCTGTGTGCTGCAATATCTGATCGATAATCAGCCGCCGCTCGTAGAATCCGTCGCCGAGGCGTTTCTGCACGGCATCGGGGTTCCATTTGAGCTGCTCGAGCATGTAGTCCGAGGAGAGGAATCTGTTCTTTTCGGTGAAGGCGGGATCGGTCTCGATGAGATACTTTGCCCCGGACTCCGGATGGAGCCGAAAGAGTGCGCCCGGATCCTTGAGCGTTATGATGCCGTCGCCGAGGTGCAGGAGCTCCTGCGCGCTCTTATCGATGGAGAAGGGATCAAGGAAGCTATTCACATTCCTGCGAGTCGGGAGGGTAACGTCATTTTCATCGCCAAGGGTAGCAATGCCGAGGGAATGCGGCTGCCCCTCTTCTACCTGCGGGGTCATGAAGACGGCGCCGTGGAATTTGCGTATGTGTCCTTTATGCAGCCGGCTTCTCCGTTCGGTATAGCTTGCCCGCGTATAGCCGAATGTAATGGTCCTTGGATCGGTCTCGGCGGCAATGTTCTCTATCGTTCCGGTGACGCTGAGATGTTTGCCCGCGACGACTTGGCTGTTGTCGTTTTTGAGGTTTCCTTGGATGGTAAGGTTCCCGCCGCTCTCGATGACGCCCGCGTTTGTCATGCGGATGACGTTCTCTGAGCTCTGGGTCTGCGTATGGATGAAGGTGCACAGCTGGAATTTATACGGATTTCCTTGATGGTAGGCGCCGTATCCGTTATAGAGTTTGTCGAATTCTCCGGCGTCGAAGGTCTGTCCCTGTTCAGGGTTGCCGGGTTCGTCGATGCGGATGCGCAGGGGATTGCTCCGCAGAGGGCTGACGACGCGCTGCACGGAAAACGCGCCGTTCTCGTTCCGAACGGTCGGTGCGGTAATGTGCATATTGCCGCCGCTCTCGATGCGTGCACCGCTGTTCATGACGGCATCTTTTGCATTGAGCGTCATGTCGCTGCCGCTGTAGAGGATGCTGTCGGCGCTGTTTTTGATCTCTCCCGCTTCTACGCTGAGGTTCTTGCGTGCAGCAACGGCGCCTGCGCGGCGCTTTTCGAGTGCTGTGCGTGCGGTTTCGGTGATTTCTTTCTGCTGCTCGTAGGCTGCTGTTGCGGCCGTGATATCCAGCTGATACCTGCGCTGTGCTCTTGCGCTGCGCAGCTGCGTGACGTCCTGCCGGACGATGGCATCGAGGGCGTCGGATTTCTCTTTGAGAAGGGCGACTTCTTGTTGAAGTTTCTGCTCTAGCGCTTCGTTCCGCTGATTGACGAGGGTATCCGTTTTGATGGCGATGTCGTTGCCGTAGATGCGGCCGCCTTCGTCGAGCCGGACAGTGTCTGCTTTTACTTCGGCTGTACCGCCGCTGTTTACGAGTCCCGTAACGTGGACGGTGCCGTCGGCGTCGATGGCGGTGGCCTCAGTGGCGATGAGTTTGCCGCCCATGTTGACGCCGAGTCCCTTCTCCGTGCCGACGAGGCGAATCTTGTTCGCGTACATGCCGCCGACGGCCGCAACGTCGAGCGTGACGGTCGGCTTTTCGCCGGTTCCTTCGATCGGTGCGGCTGCGAGGCTGTCATAGGAGACGTCGTTCGCACCGCCGATATGCGTTGTGTTCTGCGCGAATACGTCCGCGTTGATCTGCTCGGCACGGGCAAGGACTTCGAGGCTGTTCGCTCCGCGCGCGTCGATGCCTTTCCCCTCAAAGGAAACGGCTCCCTCGGCAACGCGGATACGATCGAGGGAGCCGTCTCTGCCGAACTCCGGCCGTCCTGTGGTGAGCACCGCCCGATCTGTGTTGATAAACCCGCCGCCATTCACACGGATGCCGTTCTCGTTGGCAACAATAACGTCGGCCTTTGATCCTGCGACTTCAAGGAAGCCGTTCATGTTGGTGATGCCTGGGCCCGTCACCTGGTTGACGATGATCTGTGCGGGGCCGTAGGCGAGGTTCGGGTTGCGGTCGATCCATCCCGCAAGTTCGGTCCTGGAGATGGTATAGCCGTTGTTGAGGATGAGTCCTGCGGGATCGATACTCAGCTCGCTGTACTCGTTGAGGGAGACGCCGGCACCGTTCGTTGTTGCGATGTTGACGACGGGGACGCCGTTTTCAGCCTGCGTTACGATCGGGCGCCGCTCTTCGGGCGCCGCCGCGTCGGGCACGGCCGCCGCGAAACTGATCTGCTGAAATGTGAACATCCCGAGCGTCAGATAGGCCGCGATGCGTTTTGCGAGCAGGTTCTTACGTTTCATGGTCTCTATCCTCTCTGTCATTCTAACACTTAAAACTGCACTGCGGCACGAAATCCGGTGGTCATGCGGTCGGCGGGAAAGCCGTGGGGACGCCGGATCGGTGCGGCGATGAAGAGGTCATAGGTGAGGTCCTTTGCGATGGCGCCGCGCACGCCGAGCACGGTTCCCATGAGGCTGTGCCCGAACTGTGTCTCTACGCTCGGGCCGTAGATCATGCCGAGATCGAGGCCGATATAGAGACTCGCGTCGAGTTCTTTGAAGTATGCGGCAATCTCATTACGCCAGTACCAGCCGCTCTCCCCCGTGAGGGTGAGTTCTCCATCAAAGCCTCGCACGGTATAACGTCCGCCGATGCTCACCATGTCTGTGCTGTAGAGTCTCGCTCCGCCTGTAGTCCACTGTCCGTGAAGGGATGAGGTAAAGGAACCCCGGCGCTTTCCCATCAGGATGGGCTTTTGGTAGTCGAGGTCGAGCAGCCACATATGATATCTGGATTTTGGAGCGTCCGGATGTGTGTTTTCTCTCTGTGCGCCGAACCAATCGACGCCCATGCGGTGCGACAGCCGGCCAAAGATCTGCACGCTGCCGATGTTTTGCTTTTGGGTGATGCCGAACTCTAAGGAGGTCATCTCCTTGTCTTGGATGGGGATGCGCACGCCGTTGATGCGCTGCTCCGAATCTCTCTTTCGGATACTCACTTCAAGCGCCGTTTTTCCGGTCTGCGTCCGAGATAGAACCCGATTCCAGGTTAGCCTGGTCGTGCGCGAGGCGCCGCCGCTGACGAATGGATACGGCCGCACGTGCACGGTCTGCCGGTAGTCGCTCCGATAGTGCGAGAGCGAGAGGGTATCGTAGCCGAGCGGGAGAGCATAGTAAAAGTTCTTGCCGCGCGTCCCCCTCCGATAGCCGTCATGGGCACCGTCCAGGTCAAATCCGAGACGCAGGAGATCGCTCGCCCCCGTGGGGCTGTCGATGCCGAGCGTAAATCCCGTCTGTATTTTCCCCGTAGCTTCAAGTCCTGAGTTGTCGACGGAGAGGATGCCAAAGACGTTCCTCCCGCGCTGCACGTTGAGCTCTACGTCGCTGTACCCTTCCCTGTCGGAGGGGATGAGGCGGATGTCAACGCGCTGCGACGATACTTTGTGCATCTGCTCAACGCCCTGCTCAAGGGCGCGTAGGTTTAGAACGTCGCCTTTTCGTATGGGAAAAGAATTTCGCCACGGGATGTGCGGACTGCCCTCGGCGTACTTTATCTCTCCCATGTATCCGATCCGAAGGTCGAGCATGAGGCTACCGTCCTTGAGGTTCTGTTCGGGCAGGGTGACGCGTGTGGTGACATAGCCGCGTGCCAGCAGCTTTTGATTGAGTTCGCGCAGTATGTTGTTGACGGCGCTTAGGTCCATTTCTCTGCCTTCGTACCGTTTCGTGATACGGGTGAGGAAGCTCCACTTGTCACCGGAGCCGCGCAGCGTGATTTCGCGAATGAGAAAGGTCTGCCCGCCCGGTGACGTCTCCACCGGCTGCGCCCCTACGTCTCCGGGAGTCAGATGCACCGACGGCTCGCGGCGGCGTGCTTCCCGCTCGGCCTCCTGCCGCCGCGCCTCATCCAACTGTTCCTGCCGGCTGTCATCCCCCGGTGCAGCGTAAGCGTAATTTGCTATTCCTGACAACGCCAACGTACAAAGTACAGCGCAACAGATCTGACGGTTCATAAATTCTCGCCTCATTCGCTTCTATTATTGATTTTATTATACAATAATCAAAACTATGGAGCAAACAGAACAAAGGTCCTAAAACTGAAGCTATTCCCTAGGAATGACACTGCGTTGTAGTTATTCCAGTAGTAATAATTTAACGTAAAGATAATTTTTTGATTTCTATAAGGATGTTTGAAGGAAATGAAAAACGACTTTCCTGATTATATCCTTTTTAGCTCCCCTTATTTATGATCCGTTTCTATCTTTATAATGTCATCCTAGGAGCATTTACCTCGTATCAATATGGATTCAGCGTTGTTCATTGCGGCTACCAAAATGATACTAGAGGGAAACGTCAGCGTTGCGTTCGCACGCGACACTGTAATCTGGCGATCCTCAATCGGCTCACGCAGCACCTCAAGTGTCTTCTTGCTGAACTCCGGCAGCTCGTCGAGAAAGAGCACGCCATGATGCGCAAGCGTCACCTCGCCCGGACGCGGGATGCTGCCGCCGCCGATCATCGCCACCGTCGAGGATGTATGGTGCGGACTGCGAAACGGGCGCATGGTCACAAGTCCCGTATCCTTGCCGAGCAGCCCCGAGATACTGTAAATCTTCGTAATCTCGATGGCTTCTTCCTTTGTCAGTTCCGGCAGAATCGAAGGCATCCGACGTGCCAGCATCGTCTTACCCGAACCGGGTACGCCGACCATCAGGACATTATGGCCTCCCGCCGCTGCAATCTCAAGTGCACGCTTCGCCTGATACTGTCCCTGCACATCTGCAAAGTCATCGGTAAAGGCAGCGTCTTTTGTGGCTTCGATCTGCTTTGGCGCGGCGGGCGTGAGTGTTTCCATCCCCGTCAAGTGCCGCACAAGCTGTGCCAAATTCTCGACAGCATAGACCTTCAGTCCGTCAATCAGGAGTGCCTCGTCTGCATTCGACGGCGCAACGTAAAACTCCGTAAGTCCCCGCTCACGCGCCGTAATTGCCATCGGGAGAATGCCGCTGATCGGACGGCAGTTTCCATCGAGGGAAAGCTCCGCAGAGAAGAGCGCATTCTGCACCGCCGCCTCTGGAACCATACCGTAGGATGCAAGGAGTCCGACGGCGATCGGCAGATCAAGCCCTGAACTGTCCTTTCGCACATCAGCAGGTGCAAGATTCACCGTCACCCGTTCCTGCCGCAGCTGGATGCCGGAGTTACGAATCGCCGTCCGTACCCGCTCCTTTGACTCCTTTACCGACGTATCGGGAAGACCGACCAGCTCAAAGCCCGGCAGCCCGGGCGACACATCCACCTCAACGTCGATAATCCGTCCATCTATCCCGAGGGTCGTCGCACCATAGGTCTTTGCAAACAACGGCCTTCCCTCC
>ERZ772946.655-NODE-655-length-12179-cov-7.54561_pt1 | contig 12179 bp, 8 predicted proteins | sample MGYA00511680_ERZ772946 | MGnify/ENA primary metagenome ERZ772946 (study PRJEB29015, sample SAMEA2737918) | human oral metagenome | biome: human oral; feature: human-associated habitat; material: dental | place: China | collected 2016 ... | reverse complement strand
AGCAGGCCGAGGCCCGCCACGACGGCGAAGCGCTGGGCGAGGCTTATGCCCGCTGGGTCGATGCCGGCGGGCCTTCCGCCGAGGCCCGCGCTGCCGAGCTGCTGGACGGCCTGGGCTTCGGGCAGGCGCAACTGGCACGCACGGTCGACAAACTCTCCGGCGGCTGGAAGATGCGCCTGAACCTGGCCTGTGTGCTGATGGCCCCCAGCGACCTGCTGCTGCTGGACGAACCTACCAACCACCTGGACCTGGACGCCGTGCTGTGGCTGGAGCGCCAGCTGCTGCGTCATCCGGCCATCCAGCTCATCGTCTCGCACGACCGCGACTTCCTCGACCGCGTGGCCAACGCCAGCCTGGTCATCGAGGACGGCCGGCTTGAGCGCTACCCCGGCGGCTACACCGCCAGCGAGAACATCCGCGCCGAGCGCGCCGCCCAGCGCGAGCGTGCCCGCCGCGATCAGCAAGCCCGCATCGAACACCTCAACCGTTTCATCGCACGCTTCCGCGCCAAGGCCACCAAGGCCCGTCAGGCGCAGAGCCGCCTGAAAGCCCTGGAACGCATGGAGGCCATTGCGCCGCTGCGCGCCGCACGCGGCATCGACTTCGAGTTTGCCCAGCCCCCCGAGGGTCCGGATCCGCTGATCCGCGCCCACCACCTGGCCTGCGGCCACACGCCCGGGCAGACCGTCGTCACCCTGCCCGAACTCATCGTGCGGCGCGGTGCCCGCATCGGCATCCTGGGGCGCAACGGCACTGGCAAGACCACCCTCATCCGCACCCTGATCGGCGATCTTCCTCCGCTTTCCGGTGAGCTGACCCGTGCCAGCACGCTGGACACCGGCTATCTGGCCCAGGAGCAGATCGAGGACCTGCGCCCGGACGAATCCCCGCTGCAGCATCTATCGCGGCTGGCCCCCCAGGAGCGCGAGCAGGTGCTGCGCGGCTGGCTGGGACGTTTCGGCTTCCCGGGTGACGACGCCCTGCGTCCCACCGGCCCCATGTCGGGCGGCGAGAAGACGCGACTGTGCCTGGCGCTGCTGGCCTGGAAGAAGCCCGGTTTTCTGGTGCTGGACGAGCCCACCAACCACCTGGACGCCAACACCCGCGACGCGCTGGCCGACGCGCTGGCCGAGTTCGAGGGACCGCTGCTGCTGGTCTCGCACGACCGCTATCTGCTGCGCAGCACGGTGGACGAGTTCTGGCTGGTGGATGACGGCATCCTGCGTCCCTTCGACGGCGATCTGGACGACTACGCTCAGTGGCTGCAGAAGGAACGCAGCGCGCGTCAGCGTGGCACGGATGCCGACCCGTCAGGCAGTGCATCCGGACAGGCCGGGTCCGAGGGCACGAATGCGGCCGGCAGTGATGGCCCACGTTCGCAGGGAACTACCCAGAACGGCGGCAGCACGTCCGGCCAGCAAGGCGCCTCTGCAGGGGGATCGCGCGCCGATAACCGGCGCGAGCGTGCCCAGCAACGCGCAGCCCTGGCCGCCCGCAAGAAGCCTGTCGAGCAGGCCATTCAGAAGATAGAGCGCCAGATGGAAAGCCTGCAGGCCCGCGCCGCGACGCTGGACGAGCAGCTGGCTGCGCCCGATGCGTTTGCCGACCGCGCAGCGGCCACGGAGCGTCAGCGCGAACGCGCCCAGATCGCCACCGAGCTGGAAACCCTGGAAAACGACTGGCTGGAGCGCCAGGCAGAAATCGAGGAGATCGAGCGCCAGGCGGCGGAAGGGTAGGCTTTTCGCCTACTGAAGCCGCCCTTTCAGCGCCGGCGGCAGGGGGAGCGTCAGCACCTCGATGCCCTCCTCGTGCAGCGCCTTGGTCTCTTCGGGCGTCGCCACGCCCCGAATGGGGCGGTCCGGCGCCTCGTTGAAATGGATGCGCCGAGCTTCCTCGGCAAAACGGTCACCCACATCCTCGGTCGCATCGATCAGCTTGCGCAGCCCCCGCATCAGCTGCCCCTGCAGCTCGCGGATCTCGGCCGTCACCGGACCGGAACGCGCTGGCCGCTCACTGCGAGCCCCGGCCGCCTCGTCAGCTGACGGGCTGCCATGGGACAGGTTCAGCCGGGGCGCCGACAGGAGCTTCTTCACCTGTCGGGACCCGCACATCGGGCATTCGATGAGCTGATTCTCCTGCTGCCGCTCGAAATCCTCGGCGGAAGAGAACCAGCCCTCGAACTGGTGTTGCTGCTCGCAGCAAAGATCGAAGACTTTCAGACGGGCCTCCGTTCACTCCGCATCGCCCGAACCGCTGTCCTTCTCCAGATGGCGGTCGATCTTCAGGGTGCTCTTGAGAGCATCCACCCAGGCCTGACGCTCGGCCGTGGCCATCAGCTGCCGCAGCTGGGTGCGGTAGGTGTCCAGACGCTGACGGGCCGCTTCATCGGGCGGCAGGGACTTCTCGACATAGACCAGCTGATAGCCGTCCTTGCCCAGATCGGCGCCCACCCAGGCAGGCAGCTGATCGGCCGGCACGCCAAAGGCGGCCTTCAGGGCCGGCTGCTGCAGACGGCCCGGCTGGGAACGGCTGATGGTGTTTTCCTCGCTCAGACCCGACGGCAGGGGGGCCTTTGCGTCCTTGGCGCCTGCGGCCTCACGCAGCTCGGCCAGCCGCTTCTCGCCGGCCTCGCGGGCCAGTCGTGCGGCCTCGTCGGCAATCCAGCGCTGACGCACCGTGTCCTTCACCTCGTCCAGGGTCTGGCGACGCTGCGGATGATGGGCATCCACCCGGGCCGACACCAGCACGCCCGGGCTCACCTCGATGGCGGTGGTGTTGCGTTTCTCTTCCAGCGCATCGGGTGCGTAGAGCTGCTCCAGCAGGCGGGCATTGGCCAGCGGCGAACCCTCCGGCGCATTGGCAGCCGGCTTGCGGCCCACGCCCTTGGCCTGCTCGATGTTCAGCTTGAAGCGCTCGGCAACCGGCTTGAGCGACTCGGCCTGCTCGTAGACCATGTTGGACAGTGCCTCGGCTTCCTGGTTGTAGCGCCGTGCCGCCTCTTCCTCACGCCACATCTTCACCAGCTGGGGCTTGACCTCGGCCAGCGGCTTCTCACCACCGCCCTTCACGCCCGTCACCTGGATGACGTGGAAGCCATATTCGGTCTCCACTACGTCGGTGAAGCCCGGCTTGTCCAGCCCGAAGGCCGCATCGGCAAAGGGCTTGACCATCGTGTCACGCTCGAAGAAGCCCAGATCGCCCCCCTGCTCGGCCGAGCCCGGGTCCTCGGAGTTCTTCTTCGCCAGCTCGGCAAACTTGTCCGGATGGGCCTTGGCCTCGGCCAGCAGCGCCTCGGCACGGGCCTTCACCTTCTCCTTAGCCGCTGCATCGGCTCCTTCCGGCACCTTCAGCAGGATATGGCTGGCCTGACGCTCCTCGGCCTCGTTGAACTGGTTGCGGTGCTTCTGGTAGTAGGCTTCCAGCTCTTTCTCGGACGGCTCGACATCCTTGGGCAGCATGTCGGTGCGGCGCAGCGCCACATAGCTGATGTCCACCGACTCGGGCAGGTCGAAGGCGGACGCATGGGCGTCGTAATAGGCCTTGAGCTGCTCGTCGGTGGGGGCCAGCCCCTTCTCGTAGTCACGCGGGGTCACCAGCAGCGTGCGAACCACCCGCCGGTTCTCCTGGGAGGCAAACACGCCGTCCACCACGGTCTGGGGCACCATCGCCGAATCCGCCACGGCACGCTCGACGGCGCCCACAGCCAGCATCTGGCCCATCTGCGCCTCGTACTGCGCCGGCGTCAGGCCATTGGCCGACAGCAGCCGCTTGTAGCCCTCGATGTCGAATTTGCCGTTGGCATCCCGCAGATCGGCGTGCTGATCCAGGATGGCCTTCTGGATCTCGCCCGGCGTGACCGTGATGCGGGCACGGCGTGCATCAGCCAGCATGGCCTGGCGGGTGATCAGGTTCTCCAGCACCTCCATGCGCGTGGCCTGGTTGTCGAAGACGGCGGCATCATAGTTGTCGCCCATCATCTGTTGCATCTGCTGCACCTGCTGCCGGTACGTCTGCTCGAAATAGGCACGCGGCACCGGCTCGCCATCGACGGATGCCACCGAGTCGCCATCGCCGAACATCCGGTCGTAGCCGGAGATGCCGAAGAAGACGAAGGCAGGCATGATCAGCACCAGCAGCAGCCCCTGGGCCAAGCGCTGGTGGGTTCGGACGAAATCAAACATGGAGATGGGGATCCGATCGTGAAAAGGAACGTAGATCCCCGTAGTTTATTCGAGATGTCGGCAACTGCACGGAACATCATGGCCCGCGCACTGCCAGATGCAACAGGGGGCAGGCACCCCCCGGTCAGATCCTGCTCAGATCTCGGCCAGCCAGCCGTCGCGGCGGGCCGCCTTCACCACGCGATGCGCACACGAGAGCACGCCGAAGGCCACGGGTGCCGCCAGCAGCAGCGAACCCCACAGGGGCGAAGCCGCGGCCACGAACACCGACGGCACCAGAACCAGTGCCTTGACGAGAAAGCGAGCCCAAGCAGCCATTCATCGACCCCGGGCTATCGCGGCGTGTCCGGACCGGACAGCCCCTTGTATTCGATTCACCCGGGAAACCCATTGTTTCAGATTGCAGACAAGGGCATCGTACCGATGTCGCCTCCCGCCATCCGGGCCCGGCCGACGATCGACCAGCCTCGCCCCCTGGACGGCAAACCGGCCGGATGCCGCAACCGCCGCAACCGCCGCAACCGCCGCAACCGCTGGATACGCCGGGCAGCGTCGTGCCGCTCGGTGGGGAACAGCGCCCCATCCCCACACCCTGCCCCGAGGCAGCCTCACTCCTTGGTGCCCTTGGGCGAACGCTGCATGAAATAGTGGTTGTAGGCCATGCGCCGGTCAGCGGTCGCATCCGTATACCACCCCACGCAACGCTGGGCGTAGCGACGCATCGAATCCAGTACCCGTGCAAACACCGGGTCGCCATTGCTGTTGCGCACTGTCACCCGGTCCCAAGCCTGCAGCTGGGCGCGCAGCACCGACTCGGGTGTCTTGTAGAAGCGCACGCCCTGCACCTCGCGCATCTCGATGTAATGCGTGGCGCCCTGATTGATCTGTTGCCCGATCAGCGTGGCCGTCACGGCCTGCGTGGCCTGCTCCACCATGGCCTGCCAGGCGGGCGGCAGCGCGGCCCAGCGCTCGGCATTGATCAGCAGCTCGGTCTGCTCGGCCACCTGGTGATGGCTCTGCAGCATGCACACCTTCAGCACGTCGGGCAGACCCAGCGCACGGTCACCGGAGAGCGTGCTGAACTCGGCCGCCTCGATCTCGCCCCGGCGCAAGGCCGGGATGATCTCGTCGATGGGCAGCTGAAAGACGGTCGCCCCCAGCTCCTGATAGATCTGCGCGGCCAGCCCCCCGGCATGAAAACGCATGCCGTTCAGATCCTCCACCCGCGCGATGGGACGCTTGAACCAGCCGAAGGCCGGCGTGGGCAGCGCCCCGTACAGCAGCGAATGCACCTTCAGGCCGGACGCTGCGTAGATTTCCTGCAGCAGTGCCTCACCACCGCCGTACCGATGCCAGGACAGCAACGTCAGCGCGTCCATGCCGAACGCGGGCCCGCTGCCCCAGAGCCCGATCGACGGCTGGCGAAGACTGTCGAGCGTGAGCGTGCGGTGGCAGGCATCCAGCCGCCCACCGGAAACGGCCTCGGCCAGCGCATCGGTGGGAACCGCCTTGCCGGCTGGCAGAATCTCCAGCTGCAGCCGCCCCTCGGTCAGCATGCCCAGCACGTCGGCCAGCGTCGTGATGTAGACGTGAAAATCATCCTCCAGCGACCAGGCCGTCTGGCAGCGCCAGACCACCGGCTCCTGGGTCGGCATCGTGCCCTGGCAGGCAGCCGCACGACTGCGCGCCAGAGCCGGGGACGACAGCGCCAGTGCCGCCATGCCGGCGGCACCGACACCGGCGCCCTTCAGGATCTGCCGCCGTCCCGGCACACTGCCCTCGGGAACGGCATCCCGGGAACGTGGCATGACCTGATCCTGCTTCATGGCATCGGCACCTGCTGGAGAATCCTGTACATCATCGTGTCCGATCGCCGATCAGCGCACGTCACGACGCCAGTACACGTGGCCGCTCTCGCCGTGGTAGTACTCGCGGTCGTCATCGATGAAGACGCCACGATCCACCAGCGGCTGACCGACCTGCCAGCCCGACGGCACCTGCCAGGTCTGGCAGTACAGACGGCCCAGCGTGGGCAGCGCATAGTTCCAGCACAGCTGGGCCTCGTTCTCGCCCTCGCCCCGGCGCAGCATCAGCTGCACGAAGGACTCGTCGTTGCGCCACTGCTGCAGCACCTTGCCGAACGGCACCTCCTCGTCCTTGCGGACGCGATAGGCACTGTGCGTGGTCAGCATCAGCGAGCTGGTGGCGGCCGGCGCCGGCGACCAGAACTGCGTGCCGTACTGGAAGCCCACGTTGGTCGAGAGCATCGTGCGCGTGGCCAGCCAGTTGCCCAGAACCACATTGTTGGGCCCCTCGGCCAGATAGGTCAGCACCCACAGGTCGCGGAACGGCTTCGTGGCCTGCGTGCTCAGCTTGTTGTCGTTCTGGACCTGATGGCGCTGGTCGTAGCGGAACGTGCCCGACAGCGACGCATAGCGCTCGGCCACGTTGTAGAGCGGCGGCATCGTCGGATTGGACGGACGCGAATAGCGCGTCACGCCACTGCGAGCATTGGCCGGCGGAACCGCCACATCGTTCGTGGCCGAACCCTTTTCACCGCTCACCGCGTCGGCATGGCTGCTGGCGCTGCCTGCGCTCTGATCCAGCATCGTGGCCAGCACCGCACCGCTCACGCCGGTATTGCTGAACGGTGCCACCGCCTGCGCCTGGACATTGCCAGCCAGCACGGCCAGTGCAGCAGCCGTCACCCACCCTTTCTTGCTCATCTTGAACATGTGTGTATCCCTGATCCGTGTGTTGATCACTGAGCGGCCGAAAGCTGCTGCCAGTACAGATTGCCCGAACCGCCCTGCGGCTCGCGGTTGTCATTGACGAAGTTGCCACCGTTCTGCAGCACGCTGCCTGCAATCCAGCCGGCCGGCACCTGCCATGCCTGGCAGTAGGTGCGCTTGAGCTTGGGCAGCCAGAAGTTCCAGCACAGCTGCGGCTGGCTGCTGCTGCCGTTCTTCAGCAGCCACAGCTGCACGTAGGTATTGTCGGCGCTCCACTGCTGGATCATGCTGCCGTAGGGCACCAGCTGATCCTTGCGCGCTGCAAAGCCGATGGGCGCATACAGGTTGCTCTGATGGAAGGCTATGCGCGAATCGCCGGGCTGCACCGTCACGCCCGGCACCCCGGCACGGCTGAACGTGCCATTGGCGCGCTTTTCCGGCGTCCACGACAGCACATGCAGCATGCCGCCGACCGAGACGCTGTTCTCGTCGGTGGACACCGCGGTATTCATGTTGAACTCGCCGAACGGCGTGGTAGCCTGCGCGCTGGCGCGACTCAGGTTCTGCACCCGCATGTACATCTGCAGCTGCTGGCGGCTGCTGGCTGCACGGTACTGCCCATCCACGTAGTTGTCGGGCGTCAGGCTGTAGCCCGCCGTCACGAACGGCAGCGCCGCATCGTTCACCTGGCCGGCATTGCGGGCCGTCACCGGAACCAGCATCGTGCGGTCGGTCGGGCCGATCTCGTCCAGACGATTGCCCACCCGCTGGTCCAGCATGGCCGACAGCAGCGCGCCGCTCACACCCGACACCGAGTACGGCGACACTGCCTTCACGGCATGGGCCGAGGCCGGCGCAACCGACACCTCGGTCTGGCCCGGCACGGACGCCTGCAGCTCATGACCAGCTGCCCGCTCCACGTTCGCCTGCAGTTCGGCGGCATCGGCATCCGTACCGCCGGCTGCCTTCACCACAGCCGCCAGCGTTGCAGCCTCGGCCGCCTCACCCGTGAAGGCAGCCAGCTGGGTCGAACGGCCCTCCACAGCCTTGGTCGACGACGTGCCCATGCCGGCATCGGCACCATCACCGCCACCACAGCCCGCCAGCAACGCCAGCAGCGCTGCCCCCATCGTGAATTGATTGCGCTTGCTCATCTTTTTCCTTCTACCCGGTTGAAAAGGAACTACAGAAACACGTCGTCGCGTCATACAGCACCCACCCCTGGCGGACAGACACTGCCGGCGAAGGCAGAAACCTTAACCAACCCGCCACCGGCGGCCAACTTCGGGGCGACGAACGGTACCCGAACGCTCGCCCTTTCGGCCTGCATCACGAAGTCGCCACCACAACAGTGTCATAAAGCAACACCCCGGCTTGCGCGCACCTGCGCCTTCCTTCGCCTTCATGCACCGCGCCGACCCCGCGTCCGCCTTTTCCCGACCGGCGGTTCCCCGAAGTGCCAGAAAAGTCACACCGCGGCCATTCATTCGCCTTCATCGGCCACTCGTCTTCATCCAGATGTGACCAATTGCCGCGCCCTCTTCGGGATCAGCCCCTACGATGCACGGCACTGGCAGCCCGACGAAAGGTCGTCGATTCGCCCCTCCCGCGCTGTCCCGATCCAGAAGCTCTCGATCACTGCCTCCCCCTTCCCCTCACGCCGGTTGCTGCTGGCGCTGGCCCTTCGGAACACAGGTGCACACCATGTCGATCAACACCCGCAAACTGCAAATCAGCGCTGCCGTCATGCTGCTTCTGGCCGGCTGCGGTGGAGGCAGCAATGGCAGCTCCGAGCCCCTGGCCACCAACACGCCTGCTGCTGCAAACAGCACGACCACGGTGAACAGCACCGCTGCCGCCCAGCCCGCGCCCTTGCAGCCGGCAACGACGGTGTCGCAGCCGAGCACGCAACCCGTCGCGCAACCGGCCGCCCCGACGGCTCCCCGCACGGATGCGTCCCACAACAGCGCCCAGGTCACGCCGACCCAGCCGGCTGTCCAGCACCCGGCCTCCGCCATCTCGGCCACCGGCATCACCGGCGCCGTGCTGGCCACCATGCTGGACCAGCGCAGCATCGACGTGGGTGATGACGAACACGCAGCCCACGCCTACCCGGCCACGCTGGAAGGCCGGATCCTGGACGGCGCTGCCGCCCCGGTCGTGCAGTCGGTCCAGATCCGCAGCACCCCCTACGCCGGTGAAGGCCAGCGTCCGGGCGCCGGCGGCAGCTACACCCCGGCCACGGGCAGCTACACCTACACCACCTTCAACGGCACCAAGGTCAGCGACGGCACCAACCCGCATTTCGAGGTCAACTCGATCGGCATGGACCTGGAAGTGACCAACACCGAGCACGCCGTCACGCTGGCCACCCATCTGGTGGCCCTGGACGAAAACGGTGGCAACTACCTGGAAGGCCCGACCTACACCGGCGCGGGGGCCACCATCGGCAAGTCGGACGCGATCCACTTTGGCAGTGTCGTGGCCGAATGGAAGAACGGCGCCCACAATGTGCAGCTGCTGGTGAACCGCGTGGCCGATGACCAGGCTGCCCTGTGCTGGAACTACCACCTGCCCGACACCAACCGCCTGTACTGCAACAAGTGGACCGTGCCCCACGGCTGGAAGGAAGGTCAGCCCCTGGTCAAGGCCGGCCACTACCTGGTGGAAGTGCGCGATGGCAACACGACCTACTGGCACACCCGGAAGCAGGGCCAGTAAGACCTTGCAGCGACGCTGACAGGTCAGAAGAACGGTCGAGCACAACCCGCACCGACTGTTCCCTGATCACCACAGCGTCTGATGCCGAAACCGCCAGCCCACGCTGGCGGTTTTCTTTTTGTATCCGCCGTGCAACACAAGAACATCAAATTATGTTGCACATCGACATGAGTGAATCAAAATGTGAATTCGGCTATTAAACTCGCCGCTTTCGCATTATGAACAGCCCTTGGTCGCCTCCTGTGGACCGCAGGGCAGCCCATCGAGGTAGATCATGTCGACGACAAACAACAAACTTCAGATCAGTGCAGCCGTGCTGCTTCTCCTGGCAGGTTGCGGCGGTGGAGGCGGCGGCAGCGAAGCACCCAAGGCCGTCTCGGCCAGCCCGTCGGCAACGACCACGACGGCCACTAACGCAGCAGCGGCGAATGCTGCTTCTACCGCCGCAGCCAATACCGCTGCTCAGCGTGCGGCCGAACAGGCTGCCACACAAGCCGCCAGCCAGGCCAATGCAGCCCGCAACGCCGCCAACCAGGCCACCGCCGCTCTGCAGGCAGCCCAAGCCGCCGCCCGCGAGGCCGAAGCCAAGCGCGCCGAAGCCGAGGCCGCCAACAAGCGTGCTGCGGAGGCAGAGGCCGCACTCCAGAAGGCCACTGCCGAGCGCAGGGCTGCGGAAGAGGCCCTGGCCAAGGCTGCTCGTGAAGATGCCGCTCGCAAGCAGGCTGAAGCCGCAGCTGCCGCCAAGGCCAAGGAAGAAGCCGACGCCAAAGCCAAGGCAGAAGAAGAAAAGGCCAAGGAAGAGGCAGCGGCTGCAGCCAAGGCCAAGGAAGAAGCCGAGGCCAAAGCCAAGGCTGAGGCAGAAGCCAAAGAAGAAGAGGCCCGTCAGGCAGCCGCACAGAATGCCGTGCCCGCCAGCTCCAACGATGGCGTGAGTGGCCTGCTGCTGGCCACCATGCTGGATCAGGCCATGACCACCAACCGCACCCAGCAAGCCAATCTTGAAGCCCTGCCGGCCGAAGGCACCCACGGCAATTTGCTGGAGGACGCCGACGCACCGACCGTCAATGCGGCGCAGTACACCGATCCGAGCAACTACGTAGCTGGCGGCCAGCGGCTGCTGGGCAACTATCAGCCGGCCAACGGCGAGTACTACTATCACCTGTTCAATGGCGGCGTGGTCAAGGCCGGCAAGGATGCCGCCTTCCCGATGGCGACCGTGGGCATCAAGCTGAAAGTCGAAGCTTCTGCTGACAAGGTGGAACTGGATAATGAGCTGAAGGTCAGCGACACCATCGGTGCAACCAGCATCGAAGCCGCGCCCACCTTCTCGGGCGGTGAACTCAGCGTTCAGAAAAACGGGCTGGTTTCCCGCATCGAACAAGGCGGTGTGATCGCCACTTGGTTTGGGAGCAACGGACAGAGCGTTCAGCTGATCCTGCGCGAAAGCAGCGCAAGCGGTGCCACCCTGTGCTGGAACTACACCCTGACCAACACCAACCGTCTGTACTGCAACATCTGGCAGATTCCGGCTGGTTGGGAAGCAGGTCAGCCGCTCTCCTTCCAAGGCTACTACATCCACGAGACCCGTACCGTGGACGGTGCCAACAAGAACTACTACTGGCACACCCGGTAAGACCTGAACCCCACGGCGCGCGGCCAGATCCGCGCGCCGTGCCTGGCAGGACAAGGCGCTCTTCGGAGCGCCTTATTTCTTTCCAAGGCTCCATTCTCAACCTCATTTCCTCCTGGGTACTCTTCCCCGCCCTTATTCCCGAAAGACGTCCTTTCTTCCCGAACGCCGTCTTCCCGAAAGCTGCCTGTTCGTTGGACTTCCTTTCGTTGGCCGTCCTTCCGATTGCTTTCCATTCGAGGGATGGCCATTCCAATGATCGCCGTCCCGAACACCGGACGTCCGACGGCATGACCACGTGCCCACTCAAGCCCATCGTCATATCTACCGACAGTGCGCCCCCTGCCTGCCCAGGTGCCCTGCCCTGGCCGTTCACGGGCTAATTGACGACACCTCACCGACTGCCGTCGGCCCCCATGACACAAGCCAGTTTCGGCCAAGCAACACTCTAAGGAAGCGAATATTAATGAATGTTTCTTCCCGGCAAAGCCCGGATGAATGGTGGGGGTTTACCGCTAGACTCGCCTCCTGCTTCACCAAAAACGGACCATTTATCAGTATTTGCCGTCCACAGGACGGACAGACCGGGTTAAATATGTCGACTACGAACCACAGAATCCAGATCAGTGCCGCCGTCCTGCTCCTGCTGGCGGGATGTGGCGGTGGCGGTGATGGCAGCGATGCACCGACTGCCGTCTCGTCCAGCCCGTTGGCGCCTGCCAGCAGTCCGACAAGTACCGCCTCGAATAATGTCATCACGAACAGTACGTCCGCAAACGGCAGCTCGCTGACCGGCAGCGCAACGACCCCGACTACCGCTCCGAGCGCCGCACAGACCGCGGCTGCCCGGGCTGCTTCCCAAGCGGCCGCCGCACAGGCAGCCTCGGCCCAGGCGGCAGCCACCCAGGCGGAAGC